>ERZ795052.6798-NODE-6798-length-10346-cov-6.813818_pt1 | contig 10346 bp, 9 predicted proteins | sample MGYA00375136_ERZ795052 | MGnify/ENA primary metagenome ERZ795052 (study PRJEB30181, sample SAMN05720156) | activated sludge metagenome | isolation source: Anaerobic digester | place: Japan | collected 2015-05-26 ... | reverse complement strand
TAGAGTCCCGAAATTATTTCGCCTATCATCTAAGCTTGGACGCATAGTCCAAGATGTGAAATTAAACAAGACGAAGGTTCGCTGTATTCGCCGACTCAATTTTGACCCCCCTATTTAAGGAAACGCCAGTTCGTTTTTGACCCCCCCCAAAAAGGAAAGCCTTCCCTCTCCAAGTACTCTGAGAGGTGGGCGGTAAGGTGAAAACGATGGCAGATATACGAAGAATCGTAGACCTGTACGAACTCCATAAGTCCTACAAAAAAGTAGCCTGCGAACTGAATATATCCCGGAACACTGTGAAAAAGTATCTTCATCAGGTCAAAGATGTGCAGGAAGAATTGGCGGAGGAGATCATTCCCAAAAACCGAAAGATCGTTCAACCCTCTCGCCCTCTCACTGATCTTGTCCGCCAAAAGATCCACCAATATCTTGAGATAAACATGGGATGCCCCAAAAAACAACGGCTCACGGCAAAAAGAATCTGGGAGCTTCCCGACCAGGATGGTCATAAAATAGGTTATCCCACGGTCAAGGACGAAGCTGTTCGCTGGAGACGCACTAATACACTCCGAGAGGTGTTTATCTTGCAGGAGCCGCTCATTGGTCAGCATGCAGAATTCGATTGGGGCGAAGTCACACAATATCGCCGGAGTATGGCAGAAATTCTACCTTGCACTCTTCGCCTTGCCTTCTCGCTCTATCGATTCGCTCGCCTCTATAACAGATCAACCCGTCTGGAAGCGATCCAGGCCCATCCTCAGCCCCTTTTCCAATTCCCCATCCTGCGCCCGCCGGTGGCCCGCTGCCCAGATCGATCTGCGCCCTCAATGCAAGAGTTCAAGTTCTCACAGAGCCCCTAAAAGGAGAGACCCATGAAAGTTGATGCTCATAGCCTTAAGCGCCGGTTGGGAATAGCCCTATTCATCCTCTCCTTTGTTTTCTACGGATTGCTGCTCCTCGTGCCGTTCATCACCATCTCCACAGAATCCAAGGTAGCATTCTCCGCCGCCATGGTGCTCCTGGGAGAGGGCTCATTCTGGCTCTCAGTCATCCTTCTCGGCCGCGAGGCCATAGAGAAGTATCGAAGGGTAAATTGGCGATCTCGCCTTTCCGGATTGCTGAAAAGAAATTGAACCCATCCATCCCAAATCCGCCTCTGCAGATCCAGCAGGGATCTTCTCAGCATCTCTCTTCTCCCACTGGCCATCTCTTGCCGGATCAGCTCCTTTGGGCATTGACCCCGCCCTTCAAGCAGGGGTAGTGTGAGAACGGCATCATCAGGCAGCTTCAATTCAATTGTATTCAATTAAATTAAATTCAATTCAATTGGATTCAATTCAATGATTCAATTCAATTGGATTCAATTCAGACAGGCTCAATACAGCAACTTGATAAAAGAAGAGATCATAGAGGGGGCCAGAGGTGCCCAACCTGGCTCATAACATCGTTCCCGTCTTTGAGCTGACTGTTGCCTTGAGGCATATCATCTACCGAAAGAGAGGAACCATCCTCTCAGTCGCAGCCATAGCCTTAGCAGTATCCATCTCTCTTGTCTCCATCTTCATGATGGACGGCTTTCGGAATATGCTCTTTGATATAATAATTGAGGACCTGCCTCATGTCGTTGTCAGCCCCAAAGAGGGCGAGGAGTACATCTACCTCCATCACAGCCTCACCGACCGCATATGGGATATGCCGGGGGTGGTGGCAGTCTCCGCCAGCCTGGGGACCAGTGCCACCTTCACATATAAGGAGAATGTGGAGAATGTGGCCATGTCCGGGGTCAATCCGGAGGACTTTGAAAGGATCTACCATATCGGGGAGTATATGATCCAGGGAGAGCTCATATCCATACAGAGCGGCAAAAAGGTGATCCTGGGCAGGAAGCTGGCTGAGCGGCTGAAGGTCAAGATGGACCAGACCCTTTATGCCAGCTTCCCTGACGCCAGGGAGACCAGCCTGGTGGTCTCGGGAATCTTCGATCCGCCCATGGGCTGGCCTGAGGACCTGGCCCTGGTCTCCCTGGGCACCGCCAGGACCTTTCTGAATCAAGGGGACGTAGTATCCTCTGTGGACATAAAGCTGAAGGATGTCTACCAGGGGGATGCCATCGCCAGATCCCTGAGGGACCACGGATATAAGGCAGATAGCTGGCAGAAGCTCTACCCCGAGATCCTGGAGACCCTGGCCATAGAGAGCTTCGAGAACAATCTGATAATGCTGCTGATTCTGATAATCGCCTCATTCGGAGTGGGGAGCGTCATGTACCTGCTGGTCAATGAGAAGACCAGCGAGATCGGTATGCTGATGGCCATGGGAGCAAGAGGGCAGAGCATAATGAACATATTTCTGATCGAGAGCGGCCTGCTGGGGCTGATGGGCGGCGCGGCGGGCGCAGTTCTTGGACTGGCCCTCTCCCTTTACCTCAAGGGCCTGGAGTTCTCCATGGAGGCCCCAGGCGGGCAGACAGTCACCTTGCCGGTATTGATCAGCCTGAAGAGCTTCCTGGTGATAATAATAGCAGCAATAGCATTGAGCATCATCGCCGGCTCCTATCCTGCTTATAAAGCATCGCGGCTTGATCCCGCCCTGGCCATAAATGCATGAAGATTGATTAAATACCAAACAGAATACCGAAGGCAAAGAGATGATGTACGAGTTCTCCATCGCCAAGAGACATATCCTGAGAAACCCCAGGATGGCCCTGTTCACAGTTGCTGCTGTGACACTAGCAGTGGCAGTGATTGTGGTCTTCATGGGAATCATGAGCGGCTTTCAGGATGAGATCATAACCACGACCGTGGAGAACAATCCTCACATCTACATCCAGCCGAAGAAGGATGAGAACTATGTCCACCTCTACAGGACTGTCTCAGGCATTCTATGGGCATATCCGGAAGTAGAGGCGGTCTCAGCAAGGCTGACAGGAAAAGGAGCGGCCAAGTACAAAGACGAGGTTCGAGCGATCAGCTTTCTGGGCGTCAATCCAGAGGACGAGGACAGGATGATGAACGTTCAGGGCGATATAATCTCAGGAGACTTTCTGGATCTGGACCGCAGGAAATACGCTGCTTTCATCGGAACTGGTCTGGCGGAGAAGCTGAAGCTCGATCCTGAGGAGGGCTTCACCCTGGCAAGGGGGAACAGATCGGTCCGGATAAAGGTGGCCGGCCTCTTTAAGACCGGCACAGCAGCGGACGATTCTTTGATCTATATCCCCCTGATCCTGGCCCAGGATCTGATAGGAATGGGTGATGTGGTCTCCGAGGTCGATGCCAAGGTGGCTGACATCTACCAGGCCTCGCTCATCACCGCCGACCTCAATCGGCGCCTTGGGTATGACTCAAAATCCTGGCAGGACTTGAATGCCGATATCCTCACCCTTATTGAGACCCAGAGGGTCATCGCCTGGGTATTCTATTTCCTGATCATTGCTATCGCTGGATTTGGCATTGCCAACACCATGATCATGATAGTCTCCCGTCGGACGCGGGAGATCGGCATTCTCATGGCCATGGGCGCGACCCGCCGGTCAGTGCTCAAGATATTCATCCTGGAGAGCCTGATCCTGGCCCCGCCTTCCGCTCTGCTGGGAGGGGTCCTGGCTTATCTGGCCGCCCAGCTCATAATGTCCTATGATATCGAGCTGCCCACGGAGATCTATATGGTCTCAAAAATGACTGTAGCCATGAGGCCGGAGTTCTTCATCTGGGCGATGGCCATCGCCTTGGGGGTCAACTTCGCAGCCGGACTGTATCCCGCCTGGAAGGCCTCCCGAATGGATCCTGTGGTGGCGATTGCTGGCGGATGAAGGCTATGAGGGAGAGGGCAGCCTCTTGTAGCTCATCCACCAGCTCAGAGGGGACGTAGGCTCTGGGGGTCTGGGAGCGGGCGATACAGGCCAGCACAGGAGCAGATAGGCATTCCAGCAGTCTCCTGGCCTTCCTCAGCCTCTTCTCAATCTCCTTTTCCGTCCACCCTCTATCATCAATTGCGCACAGGCCATCCAGGTCAATGCCGATGACCACAGGATATCTGCTCTCACCCATATCGCTCTCGAATCTGGCGGCATCGATGCTCTCAGGAGCAGGGATCAGTCTGCCGTTCTGCTTTCTCAGCCTCGTACGCTCCCCATCCCATTCGATAAGATCGACCCTCCTCCCGCTCTGGAATGATGACCTCGTCCTCGTCCTGGGTGCATCCACGAGCTCTCCATTGCATACTCTCCCGTAGGCATCTATCATCTCCCTTCTGGGGTCAAAGTGGTATAGAGTGCCGACGATTCCATAGTGAAAGGCAGGGCAGGTGAAGTTTCCTTCATTCAATCTCCTGCGGGTATACTCGCAGATCACCGGCATCATCTTATCCAGATAATCGAATATCCCCCGGCCCTCCCTGGCCGGCAGGAGCGGGCAGTCTGGAAACATATCATGATGCTTGTCAATTCGAAGCACGACTAGCGGCAGCTTACGGGCGATGTACTCTCTGATCCAGTGAGGGAGGACCTCCTTATGAGAGTCGACTATCACTGTCTTCATAATGCATCCCCTGGCCGTTCGGCACAGCCATGACTATAATGATTAATCATTTCATTGAACTTATATGCATATAAAATTATCTGTGAAATGTCTGAGTTATATATTCATATCATCTGCATATAATATTCCCAAATATCATATACATATAATATTCCTAAATATCATATACATAAAATATTCCCAGATATCATCTACATATAATATTCCCAGATACCATATACATATAATATTCCCAGATACCACATACATATATTATCAATTATATCATATAATTGTATTATAAAATCACATTGAATACATGAATTGTGTACATGAATACGAGACTTAACATGGGGGAAAAATGGATCTATCAGAAGCTGAAATGAGATTCTATGAGCAATAATGATGAAGATCTATCCACCTTTCTCATGGGCTATGGATTCACAGAGGATGAGCTTTTTGCAGTAACCTATGAGCTCAATTCCTTCCGCTCTATTCCCGGGACAACTGTGAAAAGGTACCTCAGCCGGGTCCTTCAGACCATAAACGAGGATGATCGAGCGGCCTTTTTAAAAGGGATCATGGTCGGCGTGGCGATAAAAAATGCTGTAGATGCTTTGAATGATGCCTTGGATGAGGAAGATATCACCGATGAGGAGATGAGAGTGGCAAGGGAGATTGAGAGATTGCAGGGTTTAGATCGAGAGGGTCAGTAATGCAATTCTGATATCCCAGGCTCGATCATGCAATTGGCCCCGTATCTACATCCTCGCCGCACAGGCCATCCTCTTCTGCGCGCTCGGCGCATCACTGGCCGAAGGGACTGTCTCTTCCTCTATCTTCAGCCTCTCCCTCAGGAATCGGCCGGTATGGCTCTTCTTCACCTGCGCCACCTCCTCCGGGGTGCCGATGGCCACCACCCTGCCCCCGGCATCTCCTCCTTCCGGCCCCATATCGATGATGTAGTCTGCGGACTTGATCACATCCAGGTTGTGCTCGATCACCACCACTGTATTCCCTTTGGCCACCAGATCATCGAGGACCTGGATCAGCCTCTTCACATCATCGAAGTGCAGCCCGGTGGTCGGCTCATCGAGGAGGTAGACCGTCCTGCCCGTCCCCCTCTTGGCCAGCTCACGGGTCAGCTTGATCCTCTGGGCCTCGCCCCCGGAGAGGGTGGTCGAGCTCTGGCCCAGCTTGATGTAGCCCAGCCCCACTCCCAGAAGAGTGTCCAGCTTGCTCCTTATGGCCGGGATATTCTCGAAGTGCTCCCTTGCCTCCTCCACTGTCATATCCAGAACCTGGGCGATTGATTTACCCTTGTACTTGACCTCCAGTGTCTCCTGGTTGTAGCGGCTCCCTTTGCATTCCTCGCACTCGATATAGACATCGGCCAGAAAGTTCATCTCGATCTTGATCAGGCCATCTCCGTGGCAGTTCTCACACCGGCCGCCCTGGACATTGAAAGAGAAGCGACCGCTCTTGTAACCCCGGACCCGCGCCTCCTTTGTCTGAGCAAAGGCCTGACGGATGGGATCGAAGACCTTGGTGTAGGTGGCGGGATTGGAGCGGGGCGTCCTGCCGATGGGGCTCTGATCGATGACGATCACCTTGTCCACCTCAGCGTCGAAGCTGATCTGGTCGTATTCTCCCGGGCTCTCACTGGAGTGGTAGATCCTCTTCATCAAAGCCCGGTAGAGGGTGTCATAGATCAGGGTGGACTTGCCCGATCCCGAGACGCCAGTGACCACCGTCAGGATGCCGAGGGGAATGTCCACATCGATATTCTTGAGGTTGTTCTCCCGGCAGCCTGAAAGATGGATGAACTTATGGCTCCGCCTCCTCTTTGCCGGCACATCGATCCTCTTTTTGCCGCAGAGGTACTGGCCGGTCAGGGATTTGGGGTTGGCCTCAATCTCCACCGGGGTGCCCTCGGCCACCACATAGCCGCCGTGGATTCCCGCCCCCGGTCCGATGTCCAGAACATGATCGGCATTGCGGATGGTATCCTCATCATGCTCGACCACAATCAGCGTGTTTCCCAGGTCTCTGAGCTTCTTTAGGGTCTCTATCAGCCGGGAGTTGTCCCGCTGATGCAGGCCGATGGAGGGCTCATCCAGAACGTAAAGGACGCCGGTCAGGTTCGAGCCTATCTGGGTGGCCAGGCGGATGCGTTGTGCCTCCCCCCCAGAGAGGGAGCCGGCGTTTCGAGAGAGGGTCAGATATCCCAGGCCCACGTGCTCTAAGAAGCCCAGGCGGGAGCGGATCTCCTTTAAGACCTGGCGGGCGATCTCCCTATCCTTGGCTGAGAGCCTCTCATCAAGATGCAGGAAGAACTGATTGCAGTCGCTCACCGATAGGTCTGATACATCTGCAATGGAACGGTCCAGGATCTTGACTGCCAGGATCTTCTCCTTCAGCCTTTTTCCCTGGCAGGAAGGGCAGGGCAGGACCCGCATGAACCTCTCCAGCTCCTCCCGGCGGTACTCGGAGCTGGTCTGGCTGTAGAGTCGGATGCTCTGCGGTATCAGCCCCTCCCACTGGGAGCGGTGCGACCAGTAGACGTCACCGTTCTTCATGCTCATATTCATGCGGATCTTATCATTTGATCCGTACATCAGGGCATCATACTGCTCTGAGGTGAGATCCTTGACCGGCGTGAAGATATCGAAACCGAAGTGCTTGGCCACTGCTGCCAGGTGCTGGCCCCGCCAGCCATCGATGATATTGCGATACAGGGCTACTGCTCCGTCGGCGATACAGCGATCTTTGTCCGGTATGATCAGGTCGGGGTCGAACTCCATTCTGAAGCCCAGGCCGTTGCAGGACTCGCAGGCTCCAAAGGGGCTGTTGAAGGAGAACATGCGCGGCTGCAGCTCCTCGAAGACCAGGCCGCAGACCGGGCAGGCCATGCGGGCGGAGTAGACCCTCTCCCTTCCATTCTCATCCAGGACATAGACCAGCCCTTCAGCCTTCTTCAGGGCCTTCTCGATCGCCTCCACCAGGCGGGACTTATCCTCTCCCGGGTCCAGCCGGTCTATCACCACATCGATATTGTGTTTTCTGTACCGGTCAAGCTCTATCTCCTCGTCAGTTCTGATTATCTGGCCGTTAAGCCTCACCCGGGCGAAGCCCTCGGCGTTCAGGTCTTTGAGCAACTGGCCATAGGTTCCCTTCTTCTGGCGGATGACAGGGGCGAGGATGGTGACCATTCTATCCTCTTCACTCCTCCCCTCTTCCTTTTTCCCCTCTTCTTTTTCCCCCTCTTCTTTTTCCCCCTCTTCCTTTTTCTTCATCTCTTCCAGGATGCTGACGGCGATTCTCTCCGGCGACTGGGACTCGATTCGTATTCCGTGCTCCGGGCAGTGGGGGACGCCTATTCTGGCGTAGAGCAGGCGGAGGTAGTCGTATATCTCGGTCACCGTTCCCACAGTGCTGCGGGGGTTTTTGGAGGTGGTCTTCTGCTCGATGGATATGGCGGGGGAGAGGCCATCTATGGAGTCCACATCGGGCTTGTCCATCTGGCCCAGGAACTGGCGGGCATAGGCGGAGAGGGATTCCACATATCGGCGCTGGCCCTCAGCGTAGATGGTATCGAAGGCCAGGGTGGATTTGCCCGAGCCTGAGACGCCGGTGATGACGATCAGGCTGTCCCGGGGAAGCTTGACATCGATGTTTTTCAGGTTGTGCTCGCGGGCACCTTTTATTATGATTGATTTCATATTAAATTTTATATCGCATGACCACTCTAGCCAACTCTGCTGATGGTGGCTGTTCCGTATCCAGTAAGGGCACCATAGCGATAAGCAGTGTACTTGGCGGGCACATTCAATTTGCTGAGATCGAAGGATATGGAATAAAGCTCAGCGCCGCTCTCCGGCAGGATGTCAAGGCTCATGGTGTTCCCGGATGCAGTCCCGCTGGCCAGGGCCATCTGGGTGGTCTTGGCGGCAGTGAGGCTCCCCCGGCCAAATAGCCTGGTTCCGCTCTGATGGAGCTCCAAAGCGATGCTCTGGCCCTCAGAGAGCTGGAGGAGCCATCTTCCTGAAAAACCGGTCAGAGCGGTGTTCGTGGCGGGAGGGGAAGTCACAGCCGTCGCAGGGGGGCTGGAGAAGCTCTTTGGGACAGGGGTGTTGTATGCGCTGTATCTTCCCAATGTGGTCTTGCCGGAGGTCGATCCCAGGGGGGAGACGGGTTTGGATGAATAAGCAGCAGGTGCTGATGTTGCGCCGGCGCCAACCTTCATCATGAATATGGGGTCGGTGAAGTATTTGCCAGCGTCGCCTGTATAGCTTCCCACATATCCGCCCTCCAGATAATCGCTGGCGCTGCCGGGCAGGGCCAGGATGGAGAGAAGAGCCAGAATGCCGAGTATCTTTATCATGTCTCTCACTGATCCAGTGGCGTTCGTCAATTAACTTAAAGATAACCGTCGAATATTGAGGAGGGAATTCTGGAGGGAAATTCGGGATGTGGCCCGCGCCGCCCGGTGGCGGGGAGGGCTATCCAGGGGAGGGGTGGAGGGCGATGGGAGGGAGGAGCGGGCTCATTGCACTCTATGGCGAAAGCGGGATGCTTCGGTCAGCTATTCTCATCGGCTTTCAAAGGGCTGTGGTCGAGCATATCAACAACTTTCTTTTCTTAGCCAGCTGCAGCTGCCTTTGAGTGGGTGGATGAGCAAAGCCATGCTTATATCTTCTGGGAGGAGAGGACTGAGAAATATGGGCAAGGAGGCTGGATGCATTCAATTTTGCCAAAAGAAGAATATGAAAGAAAGTCATTGAAGAGATCTATAGCTTTTGCGTTATATCCTAAAAGCAATGCTAGGATGCATCAATAAGCATGCAGGTTTAGCGAGAGTAGTATGTAGCGAAAGTAGGGATAGATAAATATAGCATGAAGTAATTAAGCCATTTGGTCAATTCCATGGCTAAACTAGTCGTGGCCCAATTGAATCCAACCTAGTCAGATTTCGCCTTTATACCATTCACTACGTTTTCAAGTGAATGGTGAAGGCTATTTTTTATATACATACTATATAAATAGCATTATCTACCTGATTGAAATATGATTGACTTTCTGTAATCAGAAAAATAGGCTCTTCGCTATTCCATGTGGGTAACTTCAGGATAGCGGTAAGCGGACTCAATCATGATAATATCAGGCATGAATCCCGGCGCAGAGTCGGTAGGTAGCGACACATCTCATGATAATCCCAAATCCCGGCAGTCATGACGTTATAACGACCAAGCCATAGGATTAGCGATCCCTTAAATCCACCCACACGAAACAGCGAGGAGCCGAAAAATATTTATAAGAATAGATGTACAAAACTATAAGGTGATCAAAATGTAAGCTAAGATGAAAGCATCAACGAGAAAATAGTGATTGAACCAAAGTTGAATACTGACACAGTCATATTGGAGGAAATCAAGATGGTATATACACTATATATAGCATCCTGCTATCTATTAATATTTATAGCGAATTTATTGGACTCAAAATTCGCTATTATGCTTGGGTATTTTATATTATGCATAATTTATTTTAATATGTCGGTTGGAGTATTATAAAATCCAACCCATTTATTTGCCATCTAAAACCAACTGCTATTTTTAAACATTAGCTATCATACGTCTTCTGATAAGGATTTACTGTACTTTCCAACTTTTAGCGTTATTTATAATATATTTTGATTAATTCAAATCTCAAACGCGATTTTAAAATTTAAAGTTTTTATACTTGGATTGATTTTACTCGTATGGGAGTAGAATGATCAAAATAGTAAAGGTACCATTACAATTAGAGCCGTTCTTGAAAAAATTTGAG
>ERZ795052.6788-NODE-6788-length-10357-cov-3.214716_pt1 | contig 10357 bp, 3 predicted proteins | sample MGYA00375136_ERZ795052 | MGnify/ENA primary metagenome ERZ795052 (study PRJEB30181, sample SAMN05720156) | activated sludge metagenome | isolation source: Anaerobic digester | place: Japan | collected 2015-05-26 ... | reverse complement strand
ACAGTAACGCTCAGATTAAAGATATAAGAGAACTCGTTGCCCATGGTATTAACCTTCTTATTGTTTCTCCAAATGAAGCTATTGAATTGACTCCAGTTGTTGAAGAAGTTTATAAAAAAGGAATACCGGTAATCGTAATCGATAGGAAAATAAACTCACAAATGTATTCGGCATTTATAGGAGCAGATAATATTGTAGTAGGCAGGGAAGCAGGTTATTTTGCAAGTGAGTTGATAAAAGGTAAATGTAAAATTCTTGAGATTACTGGTTTAAAGGGTTCCACTCCGGCAATTGAAACGTCAAGAGGATTTCATGAAATTATTGACAAATATCCAGAAATAATCACAACAAAAGTTATTGAAGGCGCATGGCTTGAGGAAAAGACTCTGGAAATTACTGACAGCCTTTTCAGAACGTTTACAGACTTAGATCTCATTTTCGCCCATAATGATTTCATGGCAAATGCCGCTTCGATTTCAGCAAGAAAACACAAAATCAAAACATTTATTATAGGAGTGGACGGTATGAATACACCTAACGGAGGTGTGAACATGGTAATTAAAGGCTTTATTGATGGTACAATTTACTATCCAACAGGCGGTGATAAAGCTATTCAGCTTGCGATAGATATACTTTCAGGGAAACCTTATGAAAAAAATATCAGTTTAAGTTCATTCCGGATTGATAATACTAATGCACGAACTATCTGGCTTCAGGGTCAACAGATCCGCGACCAACAGGCTAAAATTGACAAACAAAACGAACAGCTTAAGAATATTTCGAATTTGCTTTATAGAAGGAACATTATATTACTTATGTCCTATTCCATAATAATTATGATGATTATAATAATGATAATAACCTTTGTTTCGTGGAAAAACAAAAGCCTAATGAATAAGATACTTGACGAAAAAAACAAAACAATTAGAGAACAAAATCAAATAATAACAAAACAACGTGATGATTCAATAAACTTTTTGATGGTAGCTGAGGAGGCCAAAGAAAATAAGCTACGATTGTTTACAGATCTTTCTCATGAATTACGGACAGTTGTTACGTTGATTACAAATCCTATTAATGATATTCTTAATGCAACTTATGATGAATCTCTCAGAACAAAAATTAAAGTTTTGCAAAGAAGTACTGACCGGCTTGCACGTTTGACTGACAGTATACTAAAATTCCGCAGTATTGACGAAAATAAGTATCAACTTACTTTTTACAGTGCCAATATATCTCATTTCATAAAAAATATTGCTGAAACATTCGAGGAGCAGGCAAAAAATAAAAATATCACACTTCGTACCGAAATACCTGAAGAAATATATGCAGAATTTGACCTTGGCGTTATTGAAAAGGTTATGTATAATCTTTTATCTAACGCAATAAAATATACCAACAAATCCGGTATTGTAATTGTGTCACTTAAAGCTGAAAACTCAAAAATTAATATTAAAGTACAGGATACAGGTGTTGGAATTCCAAAAAGAGAATTACCACTTTTATTTAACCGCTTTTACAGGATAAATAATTCCAGTTATACATCAGATAATGAAAAAATTGGAGTTGGGCTTGCTCTATGCAAGGAACTAATAAATCTTCATGGTGGACAGATTACGGTTGAAAGTATCGAGAACCAGGGTACAACATTTTTTATCTCAATCCCTCAATTCCATTCTTTTACAGATGCAATTAATAATAAAAAAATTAAAAAGACTGATATTCTTAATATTGAAAATGCTACCGCTGTTGATTATGAAAAAACTGTGCTAATTGTCGAAGATAATCCGGATGTTCAGTCTGTAATTGTTAACATTATCGGAAAATACTATAATGTACTGACAGCACGTGATGGCAGAGAAGGTTTAAACTTGGCTATTAAGAAAATACCGGATTTGATTTTGAGTGATATACTAATGCCCGTTATGGACGGGATGCAATTGTGTATAGAAGTAAAAAAGCATGCGGCAACATGCCATATTCCTGTCGTTCTGCTTACAGCAATAGACTCTCCGGAAAATACTATTAAAAGCTTCGACATCGGCGCTGATGCTTATGTTACCAAACCATTTAATGAATTTGTTTTATTATCCAACATAAGAAATCTTATTGAAAACAGGGAAAAACTAAGGGAATTTTATTGTCCTTCTCCATTCTTCAGAAACCTCATTTATACAAAAGACCAGGCAGAAGGCGACTTTCTAAAAAAATGCCTCAATATTATTTATGAAAATATTGAGAATGAAAACTTTACATTAACAAGCCTTTCAAAAAAGATGAATATGTCCAGGTCTTCATTCTATCGTAGAATTGTAGAAACAACTGCAATAAAACCGGTTGATTTCATAAAAAAAGCAAAACTTAATTATGCTGCAAAACTAATATTGTCAAATGGCAATAAAACAATAAATGAAATTTCATGGCGTTCCGGTTTTTCTGATCCAAAATATTTCAGTAAGTGTTTTATCCAGGAATTTGGAATTAACCCAAGTAGTTTTTCTAAAGATTATCTGAACAAAAGAACAGAGGAAAAGAATATTTAACCGCTAAAAATCAAGAAGCAGAAGATAAATTAGTGGCTTAACTGATTGTCCAGTTTTTTATATCAGGTCCAATGAATGAAAAATACTGTATAAGATAATTCTTTTAAAGTCAAAAAAAGAATAGTGTCTCTTGATTTTACTTTTCATATTCTCCTGATCTTCGGAAGCACCATTAAAATCAGGAAGCTTATAAGTATAAGAAGAATAATAAGAGCTCCTACTTGGCTATTCAAAGCATCCGAAACAACACCCATGAGCAAAGGAAAAATTGCTCCACCCGAGATACCAGTTATCATGAGACCTGAAACTTCATTTTTGTTTTCAGGTTTACATTTAAGAGCTTGTGAAAACATTACAGGAAAAATATTAGAGTTTCCGACTCCGAAAAGAGCAATTCCAGCATACATAACTACCTGTTTATATGAGAACAGACAGATAATCCCCATTAATATCATGCCAACGCTTATCATAAATACCTTCCTATCGCCAAACTGGGATAGTACATAGGAACCAATAAGACAGCCAGCTGTACGAAATATAAAATATAAGCTCGTAGCATAACCGGCTTCTGTAAGCGGTATTTTAAGATGTTCAATCATTAATTTGGGTGCAGTGGCATTTATTCCAACATCCAACCCAACATGAGCCATAATCCCTAGAAAGAAAAACAGCACATACACATCACTTAAAAGAGTTAAGCAATTTTTCAATGAACTAGGTTTATCAGTAATTTTTTCTTCCTCTATTTTGGTTAGACCCAAATATATAAACGCAATAATTCCTATTGCACTAAAGCTTGGGAAAAGAATGAATCTCCAGTCTCCAAACTTAATAGTTGCCCAACCTGCTATGATTGGTGCAATGAATGAAGCTATAGCTTTGATGAATTGGCCAAATGTAAGTGAGCTTGACATCCTTTTTCCACTTACAATGCTGGCAAGTAATGGGTTAAGAGAAACCTGCATGAGTGTATTACCTATACCCATAAACGTAAAAGAAAGGAGCATAGACGCAAAACTATAAGTTATAAGTGGTATAAATAGCGATGTAATCGTCATCAGAAGGCTAATCAAAACAGTTTTTTTTCTTCCTATTTTATTCATCAACAACCCAGTAGGAACCGACAATAGGAAAAACCAAACGAACACCATTGAGGCCATAAGGTTTGCCATTGTGTCGGACAATTTGAAATCAGCTTTTACATAGTTAGTTGCAATACCAACTAAATCCACGAATCCCATCGTAAAGAAGGTAAGCATTACAGGTAGTAATTTTGAAGTATTTTTCATTTAGAATAAATGTTGAACTAATTAACTTTATAAATTTAATTTAAACAAATTATATCGAAGATTTATTGTAAAGGGCTCTGATTGTTATGTTTGTAAAATTCAATCTATTCCAGTAGATGACCAATTAAACAAAAACATAAATAATTAATATAATTTTTTTATAAATAAAACTATTATACTAAAATCGGAGGTAGACAGATCAAAAGTTCTAACGAATCATTAGTTGTAAATTCAAGATTTCTTAACGAAGCTGGCTTCAGGAAATAATTCGATCTTGTCACAAATTTTGAATTTCCTGACCATTTTAAAATTCCATTGCCTTTTTCAACTATAAAAATTGCAAACTCGACGGGTAAGTCAATCCTTGTCAAGCCTTTGACACAAGCTTTCCATAGACCAAAAGCACTTGTATGCTCTGGACCTATAAGTTCAGTCACTTTCAGATTCTTTGTATTTGTTAAAATTCTATTCGACGGTCCGACTTTTTTCATTAGTTCTTTCATAGTATAGCCACTATAATCGAAAACTTTTAAGCCATCCTCTGCTGAAAGTGGACCCCACATATCGTTATAATTAAGTTGTATGTCGGCACAATATTGTTCTGGTTGTATCACCCAATCACTCGGTTCCTGTACTTCAAGCATAAATACACCTGCTCCTATAGCATGTGGCATCCTGGCAGGAACAAAATAGGTCTCTCCAGGTTCTACATTTATTCTGTGAAGCATACCTATCATTTTATCAATAGTTTGCTTCCCAACAGCAACGGAAAATTCTTTTGCAGTAATTCCAGGTTTAAACCCAAGAAGAATATAGGGGTCATCCCCTCCTATTTTACGGGTAGAAATTATGTGCCAACTTTCAGTTTTACCAAATGGTGAATTATAAAGTTCCATTGCAGTTATTGCGTCAGGATGGCACTGAATCGGAAGTCTTATTGCAGAATCTAAGTATTTACATAAAACAGCAGTATTATTCCCATATTTTCGAAAGTGTTTATTACCAAGAATCTGATCTCCGTAGTGTGATAATAAGTCTAACAACAATGGACCTTCTTCTCCGTTGATTAGAACTCTGGCAAGTCCTTCATTAGGATGTAACGAATGTTCCCCATTATTTGCCAGAACTGTTGATGCAAGCCATTCTTCAGGTAAATGACTATCTGCTTCCTGATTATTACCGATAAAGCGGTCGAGTAACAATCCTCCTGTATAAAGCCGCCAAACTCGATTGGGAGCAAAAAACATAGGTTGATTTAAATCCATAATATAATAGTTTAAAATTTTTATTTTATATTGAAATTGTCAATTGTCCAGTCATATTAGACCATTCCATTACTGTCTTAACCCGTCTTGTTTCTTTCCAATTCCTTTTCAAGACTTTTATATTGCCTGATACTTTGCAATCTCCTGTGCTTGTATCAAATAGTGCGCTTCAATTTTTTTAATGATTATTTGTCAGAAATTTCTATATCTTATTTTGCAATACTACTCCTGAATTCAAATAAATCAAAGAAAGCAATCACCTATTTTTCAACCTAATAATAATATTTAATGTTGATTTGTTTTTGAAAAAATAAATATTACAAAAAATAAAATGTTTATTTCATTTAACTATTTTGGAATTAATACATTACTTTATTCATTCTATTATTTAAGATAAAAATTCTGACCTCATATTTATCCTATCTGAAATTATTGCTGTCATAGTCCATTCTTTTATTATTTAAATCAAATGGTATTTACCCCAGAGCAAGCTCTGGACTCAATTCCGCAGCAAGCTGCGGGGAATTAACCCCTAATGAGATTAAAACTTAATTATATCTACTTAATGGAACAATATTATATCTACTTAATGGAACAATAAGCGTTTTTACTAGATAAGAGGACTAATGACAATATTCTTAAATTTAGCTTCACCTTTATTTGCAAATAGGCGGATCGTTTTGCACTTCAAGTTATACCTATGGGTAATCATGGTCCTTCTTTCGTCAATGCATGCATCTATAAGAACTATATTTGATTTTGAATCATATTTCACAATAATGTCAAGTTTAAAAGGTTGATCTAGCGATTCAATATGATCGATTGCAAAATTGTATCCTCCCATTGGATGATAAGTAGAGTTCCTGTCGTTTGTATAAGAGATAAGTCGTGCTATACTATCTTGTTTAAATTCATTAAACTGTGCCTGGCCTTTCCCTGGTATAAATTGAAGTTCACATCCATCATTTTCATTGACACTTTTTTTAAACTGTATTCCGATTGACTTAACGATGGTTCCAGGTAAAACATCGGCGGTGATCCTATAGCTTAAGGGTAAACCATTAATATAAGCACCAGCAATTTCATTAGTTTTTATAATAATATCATTATTATTTAAAGTCACTCCATTATCTTTGTCTTTTACTTTCCACTTCAAAGGATCTCCTGTCGGAGGAATCATTTCCTTAGGCCATTTCATCCCAAGAGTTCCATCGGAATATTGAATGAGTTCCCTGAATACTAAGTAACCGCCCCAACTGCCATGAGGTGATGGGCTGAAGGTCCAGCCTGCAAGAAGCCGACGGTTATCATTAAATGCTGCTACCATTGGTACAAAAAGGCCATCATAAATATCCCATCTTGGATGAATAACATTACCGTTAGTATTAAATGGACCTTCCCAATAATTTTCTAATTCTTCTTTCGACATCCAGAATCCAGAACCGCCCATAAGTATGTAATGCCAACCATTCCATTCAAAATAATTAGGGCATTCAGAAGTGTTATTAGCAGAAGTTTGAGGTCCAGTCGGAAGGAACGATTCGTTTATTGGAGTCCAAACTCTTAAATCTTGAGATGTTAATAGATGGTTATCATAGAGAAGGCAGAACAGGTCTTTTTGTGCCGACTTGAATACACACATATTTTGAGCGGGTGTGAATACCATTTTTAATTTTTTAAAATTAATCCTGTCCTCGCTAACTGCTACAGCATGTCCAATTGGAACATTTTTCTCAAGCCATTGGTCATCAATATCTTCAGTAGGTATTGGAAAATATTTACTATTTTTCTTTAATCCTTCGGTTATAAGTGGATCAGTAGTCAGGCTATCGTCAAAAAATCTTGTTGTATGAAGGCCATAATGAAGTTCGAGGCGGTTACCTACAAATATTGGGCAGCCCGTGCCAAATGTCTCCCATTGTCTAGTAATTTCGAGAGCCATTGGATGTTTTTCCCAGTGGACAAGATCGGTTGAAGAGTAGTGAGCGAATTGGTGTGCACCAGCACCCCATTTACTACCGTGATGACGCCTGTCGTAAAGATAAAACAAATGAAATTGTCCGTTATTATAAGCAGGTACTACGTCACCTGTCCATATATTATGCCCGCGAGGTCTCCAATATTGCATAGTTGATTGCTCCTTACCTAGAATCATAAGTTCGGCTTTGGCAATATTTTTTTCACCTCCGTTAATTGTAATTATTTCCTTTTCAGAAAGAGCCTTATTCCAAATAGCTATGAATTCTACACAGCCTGTAAAACCAGCTGTGATTCCATTTCCGTTATCTAAAGCACCAATCAAACAAGGAGAAGAAGTTTTTCTTAGTTTTCCAATTGGCCATTCCTCATCAACAAGTACTCCATCGACATACATTTCAAGTTTTGGTCCAGTGAACCTAATTGTCACATTGTGCCAATTATTAACTCCGATCATCGACACTGGGACACCAACCCTAAAAGTATTATGTCGCTTCTCCCCTACATTCTTTCTATCCTTTGTAAGGAAGGGCTGAGGCTGTACACCAAGTACAAACTCAAGGGCATATCCTTTACCTTCCGAATTACCATAAGAAAAGTAATTCTGCATCGACATCTCCCAATTTTTCTGTTCAGGATCAAATCCGAAAGGGCGGCCACATAGCTCCCATGCAAGAGCATCGTCGCCTCCACCTTTTGAAATAATAGGTTTGTCCCAATTTCCATCCGTAATTTTTAATCGTATATGCAAAGTAAAGCCATATCCTTCAAAATTAAGCGCATCGCTAGTTCCTTGACCTATATTAACATAACCACCATTAAAGTTAGTGAACGTACCGGTTCCACCATTTATCCGCGATGCTTTTCTATCAGTACCTGTGAGTTTTATGCCCATTGTCACATTACCTATAATCTTTGCTGATACGTTATTATTATTCTGTGACCAGATAACACATGCGTTGTTTAAGATTTCACTGACTCTTGGATCAACTATAGGTGAACATCTTATCATAAAGGCTATAATAACCGTTAGAACAATAATAAAAATTTCTATGCCAAATTTTTTCATTTGTTATTTTTCATTAAGTTTATTTAAAATTTATTTATAAGTTTAAAATTATTGGATCTGATCTAATAAACTGTACAATCAGTTAAAGCTACTAATTTAAATGCCAAACGTTCTATTAATCTTATATATAAGCCTAATAAAAAAATATAATATAAAATTGAACGCCAATGCTTGTTCTAGTTTTTTCTGTAAGAATAATTCCATTGTTTGAAATTTTTATAATATCATTTTGTAATCCCAATCTAAAAGAAATTTTACACAAAGTTTCAATTCTTATTCTGAAAGCCTAAAATTCCTTTATAACTTTAACTTTAAATTCTTAATATCAAACATATAAAACCATTTAATAGTTAAAAGGTTTTTTTCTTATTCTGTATTCTGTTAATAAACTTCTAAATCTGATGTCATGGTAAAAAGCAGTAATTACATTATTAAATTACTCACTATATATATTTTGTAATAATGGTTTTATTAATACTTCATACATACTATCGAATCCAAGCCGATTTAAGCGAATGGGCTTCAGCATTAACAACTTTTACTTCACTCTTCGTAGTAAAAGAATATGAACTATTATTATCTTCCGGCATGAAGCATGATGTAATGATTATCCTTCCGTCATTGCCGAATACCTCTATAGAAGTTCTGTCAACAAGAATCCTCAGCTTAATTTTTCCTGTTTCTGGCTCCAAAGGAGCCTCTCCAAGATTATTTACAAAGTTTATTTTAACATTGGAATCCGATTTCCATTTTTCAGGGATAATACTATTCTCGACCGAAGGGCCGCCACAAGATAAAATTTTTTTAACAGGATTGTAAGTAATAATTGCACCCCTTGCTCCAATCTCAAATGACGATGTACTACTAACTTCCACTTCCACAATTATATCAAAAAGATCTCCCTTCAGATCCTTAAAAAGGTTATCACCGTTTTTAATGGTAATGTTATTCCATTTACTTTCTTTTTCATAGAGTTTACTTATTTCCTTGACAGGATATCTGTAGACTCGTATTCCATCAGGAGTTGTTCTAAGTGTAAGTTCAGTTGGAAAGTTCATCTGTTGTTCAAACGGCATACCCGGATAACGTTTTGTTGGCATCCATGCAATAAGAATATTTCTACTTTCGGGAGCATTATTCCAAACTTGGGCGGCATAAAAGTTTCTACCGTAATCACCTCTTATAACCTTTGATTCGGGTTTGAAATTTGCACCATCGAAGTCACCTATCATATAATTACCATTTGCTCCAAAGAATAGCCATTTTTTATTTTTAGCATTTCCGTCTACTGGAAATGATTCAAAGCCGGGGCATTCCGCAACTCCATTTAATGATACAGTCGAGAGGTACTTCCACTCTATTAAGTTGGAAGATGAAAAAAGTCCGAAATCATTAGCCTTATCCATATAAATAGACATAATCCATTTCTCTGACTTTTCGTCCCAGACAACCTTTGGATCACGATTTGAATTGTATATATTCTTAATAACGGGATTCTGATCATAGTATGTAAATGTATTCCCTCCATCAGTGCTATAGGCTATACATTGGGTACAAAGAGGACCAAGTCCTGCTCTGGGATTTCCTCCATTTGTTATAAAGGCTATGATTGGTTTTTCGTCTCCTAATTGGAATCCTGACGAATTATTGAAATCAACCACTGCTGAGCCAGACCAACATCCACCCCATACTTTATGGGGTGTGATTGGTGTTTCAAGCTGAACCCAGTGTACCAAGTCAGTACTGATTGCATGTCCCCAGTCCTTATATGCGCCAGGACGATGAGGAGGCATGTATTGGAAAAAGAGATGGTAAATGCCTTTATAAAAGAATAATCCATTCGGATCATTAATCCAGTTTTTCTTTGCAGAAAAATGAAACTGAGGCCTATACTTTTCGTCATAATATTTAGGTCTACCGTCTTTTAGCTCTTTTACACCAGATACAACTTTAACTTCATCATCAGATATATAACGATTCCAAAGAACGACATGATCTATTAGACCATTGAACTTTGCTTCTACTTGATCACTGGTTGCCTCAGTATAACCAAAAGGCTTCTTATAAATAGCTCCAATTAAAAATGGTTTACGATTCCAATCCCTAATTTCTCCCACAGTAATTTCATCATCACGAAGTTGACCGTCAACAAAAAGTTCAGATTTTTTACCATTGAACCTAAAAAGTATATCGTGCCATATATAATATTCTTCA
>ERZ795052.6785-NODE-6785-length-10363-cov-4.863601_pt1 | contig 10363 bp, 8 predicted proteins | sample MGYA00375136_ERZ795052 | MGnify/ENA primary metagenome ERZ795052 (study PRJEB30181, sample SAMN05720156) | activated sludge metagenome | isolation source: Anaerobic digester | place: Japan | collected 2015-05-26 ... | reverse complement strand
CGAGCCGGTGGGGCCGGTGACCAGGATGATGCCGTGGGGCTTGTCCACGAGGCCCTTGACGATCCGCAGCTCGTCCTCGCGCAGGCCGAGCCGCTGAAGGTCGAGGGAGACGACGCTGCGGTCGAGCACGCGCATGACCACGCTCTCGCCGTAGATGCACGGGAGCGTCGAGATACGCAGGTCCACGGGGTTATGGCCCATGTTGAGCTCGATGCGGCCGTCCTGCGGCAGGCGGGTTTCGGCGATGTTGAGGTTCGACATGACTTTGATGCGCGAGGTGATGGCCAGGGCCAGGTGCCGCGGGGGCGGCATCATTTCGTACAGCACGCCGTCCACGCGGTAGCGGACCTTGAACTCGTCTTCGAAGGGCTCGAAGTGGATGTCGGACGACTGGTCCTTGATGGCCTGGATGAGGATCAGGTTGAGGAGTTTGACGACGGGCATCGAGTTGGCCAGCTCCTGGAGCTGCTCGATGTCAATGGAGGTCGTCTGCTGGCCGTACTGGATGTCGTAGGTGAGTTCTTCGCGGGACTCTTCGATCTCGTGGATGATCTGTTCGACCGACTCGCGTTGCCCCGCGTAGAACTTCTTCACCGCGCGGTCTACGGCGGCCTCGGTGGCGACCACGCCCTCGACGTCGCAGTTGAGCATGAAGCGCAGGTCGTCCAGGGCCTGCACCTGGAGCGGGTCGGCCATGGCGACCGTGAGCACACCGTCCTCGAACTTGACGGGGGCGATGCGGTACACTTCGGCGATCGAGACCGAGACGCGGTCAATCACGTCCTTGGGGACTTCGATGGTGTCGAGGTCCACCACGCCCATTCCCGCCTGCTCGGCGAGAACGTGGACGAGTTGCTCGTCGGTGATGATGCCACGGGCGACAAGCACGGCGCCGAGCACCTTGCCTTCGGCCTTGGCCTCCTCGACGCAGTCCTGGATCTGCTGTTCGGTGGCCCAGCCCTTCTCCTGGAGCAGTTCGCCCAGGATCTTGCGGCTGCGGCGCCGCCGGGTCCGCCGGGAGCTTTGCTCGATCTCGGACATTATTGGCTGCGCTCCTTGTACTTGCGCTGGAGGTCCTCGGGGCGCTGGGAGGCGGTGATCATCGTCTTGTAGTCTATCACCCCTTTGGCGAACAGCTCGTAGAACAGGAAGTCGTCGAGCAGCACCATGCCCTTCGAGCGGCCGGTCTGGATCTCGGAGTCGATTCGCTCGACCTTGTTCTCGCGGATGAGGTTGGCGATGGCGTCGGTCATGACCATGATCTCGAAGCCCGCCACGCGGCCCTGCCCGCCGACGCGCGGCAGCAGCACCTGCGAGAGGATGGCGAGCACCGACACGGCGAGCTGCGAACGCACCATGCCCTGCTGCGTGGTGGGATAGGCATCAATGATGCGGTTCACCGTGCGCGCCGAGCCGGTGGTGTGAAGGGTGGCGAAGACGATGTGGCCCGTCTCCGCGGCGGTGATCGCGGCGCTCATGGTCTCCAGGTCGCGCATCTCGCCCACCAGGATGACGTCGGGGTCCATGCGGAGGGCGCGGCGCACGCCTTCCTTGAAGCTCGGCACGTCCACCCCGATCTCGCGCTGGGTGACGATGCACTTCTTGTGGTCGTGATAGTACTCGATGGGGTCCTCGATGGTGATGATGTGGCGCTCCATGTGCTCGTTGATGAAGTTCACCATCGTGGCCTGGGTGGTCGTCTTGCCGGAGCCGGTCGGGCCGGTGACCAGGACGAGACCGCGGGGCCTCGTGAGCAGCTCCTTGAGGTGGTGGGGGAGACCGATCTGTTCGAAGGTCAGAAGCTTGTTGGGGATGAGACGCAGGGCGATTCCAATGCAGCCCTTCTGGTGGTAGGCGCTCACGCGGAACCGGGCCTGGTCCAGAAAGGCGAAACCGAAGTCCGTCGTCCCCACCTCCTGGAGTTCCTGCTGGTGGCGGTCGGGCGTGATCGCCTTCATGAAGCTCACGGTGTCCTCGGGAACCAGCGGAGCCGTGTCGAGCTTAAGCATCCGGCCGTTGAGCCGCACCGTGGGCGGCCGTCCCACGCACATGTGCAGGTCCGACGCGCCGCGGTCTACAATGAACTGCAACAGGCGATTGACTTCGATAGGCATTGCTACTCGCGCCAATTCCAGGGGCTAGGACTGTCGGCGGGCGCCAACATCATTTCCCCCGCCCGGCCAAAGGAAGAGAGTGTGGCGATGTCCCACAGCACGTTGTTCGTCGCCCAGACGGCCCGACGGCCCCCACCCCATGGGGCGCACCCGACGGCATTCCCGGCGTCGCGCATTGAGCCTGAGTCCACCTTGCCACGGGTGGGCGCCCTCCCTAGGTGGTCGCGGCCAGGATGTCGCCCGCGACGTTGCTGAGGACCTCTTCGATTGTCGTCAGGCCTTGCAGCACCTTGCGGACGCCGTCCTGAAGCAGGGGCCGCATGCCGGACGCGATCGCCTGGTCGCGGATGCGGTTGGTGGGGGCTTTGTTGAAGGCCATGTCGCGGAGCTGTCCGTCCATCTCCATGAGCTCGAAGATGCCCACACGGCCCTTGAAGCCTGTGTGGTTGCATTCGCCGCAGCCGGCCCCCTTGTAGAAGGTCACGTGCGCCACGTCCTCAGGGGTGAGGTTCACCATCTTGAGCTCGACGGGCTTGGGCTCGTACGGCTCCTTGCAGTTCGCGCAAATCCTGCGGATGAGGCGCTGGGCCATGATCGCCTGGATGGACGAGGAGACCAGGAAGGGCTGGACGCCCATGTCGATCAGACGGGCGACGGCGGACGGGGCGTCGTTGGTGTGGAGCGTGGAGAAGACCAGGTGGCCCGTGAGGGCCGCCTGGATGGCGATTTCGGCGGTCTCCTTGTCGCGGATTTCGCCGACCAGGATCACATTGGGCGCCTGACGCAGCATGGCGCGCAGGATTCGGGCGAAGGTCATGCCGATCGGCTCGCGGACCTCGGCCTGGTTGATGCCCGTGAGGCTGTACTCGACAGGGTCCTCGGCCGTGATGATCTTGCGGTCGGGCGTGTTCAGCTCGTTCAGGGCGGCGTAGAGCGTGGTGGTCTTGCCCGAGCCGGTGGGGCCGGTGACCAGCACGATGCCGTTGGGCCGCTTGATGATAGCGCGGAAGCGCCGGTAGTCGTCGTCGCCGAACCCGAGGTCCTGCACGCCGAGCAAGACCGACTGCTTGTCAAGAATACGCAGGACGACGCTGGGGCCGTGGCTGGCCGGAAGGGCGGAGACGCGCAGGTCAATGTCCCGGCCCAGGAGCTTCATGCGGATTCGCCCGTCCTGCGGGCGCCGCCGCTCGGCCACGTCCATGTCGCTCATGATCTTGATACGCGAGACGATCGCGCCCTGAAGGCTCTTGGGCGGGTTCTCCACCTCGAAGCACACGCCGTCCACCCTGTAGCGGATGCGCAGGCGGTTCATGAGGGGTTCGATGTGGATGTCGCTCGCCCGGGAGCGCAGCGCCTCTGTGATGATGAGTGTGACCAGGCGGATGACGGGCGCATCGTCCGCAGAGTCGCCTTCCCCCAGCTCGTCGGCGTTCTTGTCTGTGAAAGCGATGTCGCTCTCGGTGAACTCCTGGAGCATGTTGTCAACGGTCTCTTCGCCCGTTTCGTACTTCTGGTGGATCGCTTCCTCGATGGCGTCGCTGGCCGCGATGACGTAGTCAATGTCGCAGTTGGTTGCGAAGCGCAGGTGGTCGAGCGCATACAGGTCGAGCGGGTCGGCCACGGCCACGGTCAGCCGGCCGTCGGCCCGGCTGATGGGGATCAGGTGGTGCTCGCGCGCCATGGCCTTGGGCACCGCGGCGAGGGCCTCCTGGGCGATGTCGAGCGTGCGCGGGTCCACCACCTTGCGGCCAAACTGGAGAGAAAGAGCGTGCGCAATGTCCCCAGGGGTGCAATAGCCCAGCGTTAGCAGCGCATCGCCGATGCGGACGCTGGAGTCCTTCTGGAGGTCCAGCGCCTCCTGGAGCTGTGGGTGTGTGATCACGCCCAACTCGGTCAGGATCGTACCCAGTAGCTTCCTGCGGTGGGCCATGCGTCTCACTCGGCCTGGTAGCCGGATCGTTTGCTGACGGCCTGACGCCTCCGTCATCCCGATAAAGCTAGATTGTAGCGCACATGGCAGGCGGCGTCAACACCTCATTCGCCTGTGCAGCCGATGCGTCGGGCGATGCCAAGACAAAGCGCCGTCCCGCCCGTCCAGCCGGCGGTGTCCAAGGGGCCGGAGGGAAGCCGCACGCCATGGCACGGGCCCTGTGTCTCCCCCTGGCTCGGCAGCGCGAGCGCGCAACGGCCGCGGCAGGCCGGGCAGCCGACGGTCGGGCGCAGGCGCCTGTGCGCCGCGGCTACTTCTCCTCAGCAGGCTTGTTCTCGCCCCCCGCGGCCTCCCCGCCCGCCTTGTTGCCCGCCTTCTTCTCGCGGGCATCGTCCCACTGCTTCTGGAGCTTCTCTGCGTACGCGCGGGCGTCCTCTTCCTTCTTGAAGGTCTGGGCTATCTTCTGGAGCAGCTTGGGGCCCTTCGGGGCGGGTTCCTTGAACTCCTCTTTGCGCTTCTGGGCGTCGCGCTTCGCCCGCATCCAGTCCTCGCCAGCCTTCTTGTACTCTTCCTCATACTCTTTGAGGCGTTCGCGGGAGTCGAGGTCCGACACAACTTCGAACGTCACCTCACCGCTGACGCCCATCACCTGGAACACGTAGTAGCGCTGGGGCTTTCGTTCGCGTGGGGCATTCGTGCCGGCAGCCAGAGCGCCGGAAACCCACATTGCCGCCGCCATCGCCAAGATGCCCCCACAGACTCGTCGGGACACCACCATCTGGGCTCTCCTGACACTGCCTCCTTTGGCCTGCTGCGGCGCGTTTCTGCGCGTACCGCAGCGTGTCAACAAGAGGATACCAATGTCTGGGATTATACTGCAAGCGGCTCCGCGAGGCAAGGGAGCAACCCCGTGGGGGTGTGGGCCGGATTTGTAGGCAGGGTGATTGTCTCTGGAGCCTGAAGGGCTCGCATGGGATAGCCCAGGACAACGCCCGTATCTTCTCCCACACGTCAGGGCTTTGTGGCCCGCGAACGCGGGCGACCGGGGCTACCCTCAAACGCCCCCTCGGGGGCAAGACCCCGACCCCCGGAAGATGTGGGCTACCCTATTTCGCTCCTTCGGAGCTCCCGCAGCCACCCACAATTCCGGCCCGCAGCCACCGTGGGCGGCGCGGCCGGCATTCTCCCGGCGCGGATGCCAGGGCAGGAGGCATGGAGTCAGGTTCGGAGACGGCGGAAATCGCCGTCGCGGACGATGTTCCGCGTGGCGTCGAAGTGCTGCATCAGGCCCAGGGCGTAGCGGCGGGTGGTGTTGAGCAACTGGCGGAAGTCGCTCATGGTGATCTGCCCGTGCTGGCGCAGGTAGGCTTCGAGCTTACGCCACGCCTCCTCGACCGCCTGAGGGTGGAAGCCACAAACCTCGGCATCCACCAGGCCGCCGCTCTTGAGGAGCGCCTCGTGGACCGAAGCGATCTGGGCCGCGGGGAAGGGCAGGGCCTTCTGGAGGTCGGCCAGCGTGGGCGGCGCAAAGGGCGCGGCGAGGCAAGCCGCGAGGATGGCCTCGCGCACCTCGGCCTGGCGTGGGTCGAGTTGCACGCGGTGGCTGGCCAGCGCATAGGTGTTCTCCACGCGGCGGAAGCGCCCGGCCGCCACCCCCTCGTCCAGGATCGCGGCGAGGAGGTCCTCGGTGAACCGACGTTCGGGGTCTATCTTGGCCGCCAGCGCCGCCACGGTGAGCCCGGTGGCCAGCAGGGGCTTGGCCTTGTGATGCTGTGACAGGGCAGCGGCGGCCTGCTCGATAGCCGCGTCGCGGAGCGCGAGATCGTAGAGCCAGGCATCGGCGCCGGTGGACAGAATGCGGATGCGGTCGCCGCAGGCCTGCAGAACCGCGGCGGGCGTCTCGGCCAGTTCTTTGCACACGGCGCTGAGGCGGAGCGGCCCCGCGGCCTTGCGGAGTTCGTTGCTGATGGCGGCCTGGAGGCCGCCGTTGGCCAGGGCGAGCAGGGCCTCGGCCGCGTCGGCGCGCTGGCGCCTGTGCTTCAGGGGGTGCGCGTCCAGCACCTCGCCCCCTCCGAGGGTGGCGTCGCCGCCGGCGGTGCGCACGATGAACCGATCGCCGTGGCGGGCCACCACCTGCCCCGCCAGGCGCAGTTGCGCCCAGGCCTCGCTCCCGGGCTCGAGGCGAAGGCGATCCAGCAGAGCGACGCGGGCGTGGACCTCGCTCGTGCCCAGGTGGAAGGTCACCGATGCCCCGTGCTCGATGGGGCGGGGCACCGCCGCGTCCAGGACGAGTCGCCCGTCCACCATCGAGGTCGGCAGGAAGGCGTCGCGCGCACACAGCACGTCGCCGCGCTCGAGTTCATCATGCTTGATGCCCGCGAGGTTCACCGCGGTGCGCTGGCCGGCGTAGGCCGCTTCGACGGCGCTGCCATGCCACTGGAGGCCGCGGACGCGGGCGCGCTGCCCGCGCGGCAGGACTTCGACCTCGTCGCCCACGCGGAGCACGCCGCCCACCAGGGTGCCCGTGACCACCGTGCCGTGGCCGGCGATGGCGAACGAGCGGTCTATGGGCAGCCGCGCGAGCGCGCCGCCGGGGCGCTCGGGGATGCGGGCCGCCACCCGGGCGATAGCCTCGCGCAGCGCGTCGAGGCCCTGGCCGGTCACGCTCGACACGGGCACGATGTCGGCCCTCGCAAGGAAGGTGTCCGCGACCAGCTCGCGCACCTCCTCGACGACCAACTCGACCATCTCGGCGTCCACAAGGTCCACCTTGTTCACGACCACCAGCCCATCCCGGATGGCGAGGAGCTTGAGGATGGCGAGGTGCTCCCGTGTCTGAGGCATCACGGAGTCGTCCGCGGCGACGACCAGGATGGCGAAGTCAATCCCCGTGGCGCCGGCCACCATCGTGCGCACGAAACGCTCGTGGCCGGGCACGTCCACGAGTCCCACGCGGGTTCCGTCGGGCAGGTCCAGGAAGGCATAGCCGAGCTCGATCGAGATGCCCCGCCGCTTCTCCTCGGGCAAACGGTCCATCTCGATGCCCGTCAGGGCCTTGATGAGCGAGCTCTTGCCGTGGTCAATGTGCCCGGCGGTGCCGGCGACGAGGTGCTTCATTGTGTGGCGGCCCTCTGGGCGGTGGAGCGCCCGGTTGCGAGGGCTTGGACGCAGTCCAGGATGTCGCGGGCATCGTCGGGCAACAGCGTGCGCACGTCGAGGCCGAAGCGGCTGCGCCGGAACCTGCCGAAGATCGGCGGCTCGTGGGCTCGAAAGGCGGCGTCGAGCGCGCCGGCGGGGTGGCCGGCAGCCTCGAGCCAGACGACGACGGTGGGCACAGTTTCGCCCGGGAGAGAGCCGCCTCCGATGGAACTCTCATCCGCCTCGGGCGAGGCGGCCCACCGCGGCGCCACGCGGCGGATGGCTTCGGCAAGCGCTTGGGCATCCTGCGCCACGTCTTCCACCGGCCGGCGGATCAAGTGCATCGTCACCGTGTCGGGCGCGCCGGCGTGGAGATGGGCGCGCAGCGTGGCCTCGAGCCCCGCGAGCGTGACCTTGCAGACGCGCAGGGCGCGTTTGAGAGGGTGCCGGTTGATGCTCTGGACAAGGGCGCGCCGGCCGACAAGGGCGCCGCCCTGCGGGCCGCCGAGGAGTTTGTCGGTGCTGAACGTCACCAGGTCGGCGCCGTCTGCCACCGCCTGGCGGACGACCGGCTCCTGGGCGAACACGGCTTCTCGGCCGGGGAGGAGAAGGCCCGAGCCTGTGTCGAAGAGCAGCAGGGCGCCCGAGCGGCGGGCCAGCTCGGCCAGGGGCTTCACCGCCACGTCGCAGGCGAACCCGACGATGCGGAAGTTGCTGGGGTGGATCTTGAGGATGGCGGCCGCACCGTGGGTCAGCGCGGCCTCGTAGTCGGCGAGGCGGGTGCGGTTGGTGGTGCCGACCTCGACCATCTGGGCGCCGCTGCACGCGATGATCTCGGGCAGACGGAACGAGCCGCCGATCTCGACCAGCTCGCCCCGCGAGCAGAGGACCCGCTGGCCTGCCGCCAGCGCCGTGAGGGCCAGCACGAGGGCCGCCGCGTTGTTGTTCACCACGGTGGCGGCCTCGGCGCCCGTCAGGCGCATCAGGAGGTCGGCCACGTGGGTGTCGCGATGGGCGCGGCTGCCGGTGGCCAGGTCCACCTCGAGGTTGCAGTAAGCGCCTGCGACCTCGGCCATGGCCTTGATGGCGGCCGGGCCGATCGGCGAGCGGCCGAGGTTGGTGTGGATGATGACGCCGGTGGCGTTCACCACGCGCCGCAGCGAGCGCGGAGCCTTGACCCCGAGGCGCGCGGCCGCCATCTCGGCCACCTGCGCCGCCGTCTCGTCGGTCGTCGTCCCCTCCCCGGCGGACCGCTGGCGGTCGGCGCGCACTGCGGCCACGCACTCGCGCACGCACTCCACCACCAGCTCGCGCGGCAGCTCGGCCAGCAGCGCCCGCAGGGCGGGCTGGCTCAGCACCAGCTCGACGCTGGGAATGCCCAGAACGTTCATCGCGTGGCACCTCGGGCGCGCTGGGGCGGTTCGTTCGCCCGTATTGTAACCGCCGCGCTGGCAAGGGTCAAGGCTGCCTCCCCGGGCGCCAGCCGTCCAACGCGGGCGGCGACAGAGGCGAGGGAACGTGGCGCCCGGCGCCTGCGCCCCCATTCGCCGTCGAGTTGTCTTGGAAACCAGACACGGCGCCGCCATACCTGCTCATTCTGCCATTCTCGCTCTGGTGAGCAAGTATGGCGCTTTGGCGATCCGGGCGGCTCTACGGCCTTTCCGCCCATACTTGCTCAATTTCCTCCCCCTCACAGTTGAGCAAGTATGGCGCCTGGCCGACCCTGGCCCCGGTGGCCGTCCCCGGCCATCTGCGTCACATGCGCTCTCACAGGGTGACACAGCCGCGGAGCAGGCAGTGCCCGGATGCCTCGGTGGCGAAGGTGGCCAGGGATGTGGGCATCCTCGAGGGAGCGCCTCAGTTGACCCGAGCGTGTCCACGGCTTATACTTAGGTGGGAAAGGAGGGAGCGCATGCCGAACCGCCGCGTCCAGTGTCCCGAGTGCGGCCACGAGTTTCCGGCCGAGGCGAAGTGGGGGCCGAAAGACTGGGGCCTCTACGTGCTCGCCGTGGGGCCGATCGGCCTGATGGCCCTCGTGGTTGCGGGCCTCGGCGTCGCGGCCCTGCTGCGCCTCGTCGGCATCGGGGGCGACTAGACCAACAGAGAGCAGGTGTGGGCAAGTCCGCAAGCCTTTCAGACCGCCACGCCCTCACGCACGTAGATGGAGAGGGCAGGGCGCGGATGGTGGATGTTTCGGCGAAGCGCCCGACGCGTCGGCGCGCCGTGGCCGAGGGTCTGGTGCGCGTGGGGCGCGAGGCGGCCGCCGCGATCCGAGCCAATGCGGTCGCCAAGGGCCCCGTTCTCGAAACCGCGCGCATCGCGGGCATCCAGGCCGCTAAACAGGCCGGCGCGCTCATCCCGTTGTGCCACCCTCTGCCCCTTGAGCACGTGGCCGTAGACCTGGCGCTGAAGGGGGATGACGTGCACATCCGGGCCGAGGCGGTCGTCACCGGGAAGACGGGGGTGGAGATGGAGGCCCTGACGGCCGCGTCGGTCGCCGCCCTGACCGTCTACGACATGTGCAAGGCGATCTCCAAGGGAGTCGAGATCCGCTCCCTCCGGCTCCTTGAGAAGTCGGGTGGCAAGTCGGGCACGTGGAGGCGCAACCCGTAGCGGCTCACCATGCGCATCGAGGCCATCTGCGTCAGCGAGTCCAAGGGCGTCCCCAAACGAGCCATCGAGCGAGCCCTCTTCGTCGCAGGCCACGGCATCCAGGGCGACGCCCACGCGGGCGCGTGGCATCGGCAGGTGAGCCTCCTGGCCGCCGAGGAGGCCGATGCCTGGCGCCGCCAGCTCCCCGACCTCCAGCCCGGGGCCTTTGCAGAGAATGTCCTCATCGCGGGCCTGGACACGGATCGCCTTGGTCTGGGCAGCCGCCTCCGCCTGGGGGCCGAGGCCGAACTCGAGGTGACCCAACTCGGCAAGGAGTGCCACGGCCACCGCTGCACCGTGTTCGAACGCATGGGCGACTGTCTCATGCCTCGGCGGGGCCTCTTCGCCCGCGTCACGCGGGGAGGCGCGGCGCAGGTGGGCGACCCCGTCGAAATCCTTCAGACGGTCCCGCGGGATGTCATCCAGGCCGTTGTGCTCACCGTGAGCGACCGCTGCTCGCGGGGCGAGGCCACCGACACCGCAGGCCCCGCCGTCGCGAAGCTGCTCTGCGCGCGCCTGGGCTGCCACG
>ERZ795052.6781-NODE-6781-length-10366-cov-3.938124_pt1 | contig 10366 bp, 10 predicted proteins | sample MGYA00375136_ERZ795052 | MGnify/ENA primary metagenome ERZ795052 (study PRJEB30181, sample SAMN05720156) | activated sludge metagenome | isolation source: Anaerobic digester | place: Japan | collected 2015-05-26 ... | reverse complement strand
ATGAAGCTCTTTTAAATTACATTTCTTTGATCCAGGTCAATCCGGCCAAGTGCCCCGAAGTCAATGCAACAGACACAAAAATGTTTGTAAACTGGCTAGTTTCCCCGGAAAAAGGCCAGTTGATTATCAGGGATTTTGGAAAGGACAAGTACGGTTCACCGCTTTTCTTCCCCAATTCTCTGGAATGGCAGAAAGCGCAAAATAAATAATCGTCGATAAGGATTCAGTAATTGATGAGAAAATATTCTCATTTAAGATAGATAAAAAACTAATTGAGGAGGAAAGGATGAAGAAATTTTGGTTAAGTTTGTTGTCGCTGGGGCTGGTTATGGCCTTCAGTGCGTCGGCTTTCGCAGTCGATATGAAAATCACCGGCGAATATTATGCCGCCGGATTGTATCTGAACAAGACAAGGGTTGATGATGCGGAAACAAATCCTTGTACGGCCTTTTTTTATCAGAGGCTGCGCGTAGGAACTGATTTCATAGTCTCTCCGGGATTGAAACTGGTCACCCGTTTTGACGCGATGGAAAGAATCTGGGGTGGAACGAGAAATACGGAATCGGAACCACCGTCAGTAACCGTAGATTCGGCAGGGAGCCGCTCAGAAAATGAAAACATCGCGATTGACTGGGCTTATATCAATTATACATTACCCATTGGCACTTTTGATGTAGGTTATATGAATGGAGGAAGCACAGGCACTTTATTCGGTAACTCATCCAAGCCTGCCGGAAGAATAAAATATGGTTATTCCATTGAACCTTTTACTATCAATCTGGCATATACAAAGACAAAAGAACAGAGTTTCTCAGTCGTTAATTCTTCCGCAGATTGGACAGACGCGGACAATGACCTGTATGGCGTGGAAGGTGTTTACAAGTTCAAGGATGGCAAGGCTGGCTTAAATATCAATTACTATCGCTATGCCGAGAAGAGGCCAGCGTCCAACTATAAAAAAACCTACTTACTCTTCACACCTTATGTTACTGCGAAATTTGGCCCCGTGGCATTACAGGCCGAGTTTAATTACGCTAGCGGCAAGGATAAGGAATATGATAACCCCACGAAGGGCAGCGATGTCCGCTTGGAACAAATGAGCGGCTGGATTGATGCCACAGCAACCTTTGCGCCGCTCTATGTAGGCGCGACGTTTGCTTATGTATCCGGTGACGATCCCAATACCAAAGATGTAAAAGAAGGTGGCACGCTTACCGGCGGCAATGACTGGAATCCCTGTCTGATCATGTTCAATTACTATGATGTGGCCAATTGGATTGGAGATGTCCAAGGTTACGACAGTTCGATAGTGACCGGCCCAATGACGAATGCCTGGTTCTTCCAGGGAAGAGTCGGCGTGAAACCAAAACCGGAAATTGACGCAATGCTCTCGGTTTCATACGCGCAAGCGGACAAGAAACCTACCGGTTTCACGGCGGCCTCATACGGCACGGAAATTGATCTTACCGGCGCTTACAAAATCACCGACAACCTGTCCTATATGGTGGGCTTTGGCTATCTTTTCACCGGTGATTATTTCAAGGGCAAAAATGCGCCGGGCGCAGACGTCAACGATGATTACTTGGTTATGAATAAACTGACGCTTACTTTCTAAAATTCCTTGTTGCCTTGAACGAAAAAATGTAAAGGAGAAAATGAAAAATGATAAAAATGTTTAGAAAGAGTAAAATAATAACATTGCTGGCGGCCGTCGCGCTTCTTTTTGCCTTGGCTCTACCAAATGTCTTTGCTGCCAAGGCGACGCCCAAGCAGAAAAATATTATTCTGGCGACAACCACCAGCACGCAGGATTCCGGACTGCTCGATGTTTTGATTCCGGTATTCGAAAAGCAGACCGGCTACTTTGTGAAGACCATCGCTGTCGGTTCCGGTCAGGCCATGAAGATGGGCGAAAAGGGCGAAGCGGATGTCCTGCTGGTTCATTCACCTGACGCCGAAAAGAAATTCATTGAAGAAGGTTACGGTATCAACCGCCGTCTGGTCATGCACAATGATTTCGTCATTGTCGGCCCGCCCGCGGATCCCGCCAAAATCAAAGGCGTAAAATCTTCCGTCGAAGCCCTGAAGCGGATTGCCGAAACGAAAAGTCTTTTTCTGTCGCGCGGGGACAATTCCGGAACGCACGCTAAAGAAAAAACGTTATGGAAAAAAGCGGAAATAAATCCGGCAGGCCAGAAGTGGTATCAGGAAACCGGACTCGGCATGGGACAGACCTTGGATGTCGCCGCGGAGAAAAAGGGCTACACGCTGACGGATCGCGGAACTTATCTGGCCTTGAAGAAAAATCTGGGACTGGATATATTGGTAGAAGGTGACGCGGCATTGCTGAATATTTATCACGTGATTGAAGTCAACAGCGCCAAATGGCCCAAAGTCAATGCCGCGGGGGCCAGGGATTTTGCCGATTTTATGGTATCCAAGAAAACGCAGCAAATTATCAAGACCTTCGGCGTTGATCAATATGGTTCTCCATTGTTTTTCCCCGACGCGGGTAAAAAAGAAGAAGATTTGGGAAAATAATGTGAAAAAACTCTGATTCCCTCTCCCTTGAGGGGAAAGGGTGAGGATGAAAACAAAGATTACCCCCGCCCCTTTCCCCTCCCTTCAAGGGTGGGGAAGTGTTTAAGGTGTTTTGTGGAATTAATTTTTCAGGGAATCGCCAAAGCTTTTGAGTTGATCGTTCATTTCAATCCGGAGGTCATGGGCATCACGTGGCTGTCGCTGAAAGTATCGGGGATTGCCACATTCATCAGCCTGCTGATTGGAATTTCTCTCGGCGTCGCCATTGCCCTCAACAACTTTTACGGAAAAAAAATTGTCATCAGTTTGATCAATACCGGCATGGGCCTGCCTCCGGTTGTCGTCGGTTTATTCGTGACGATTTTCATCTGGCGCAGCGGTCCCTTCGGTTCTCTGGGAATTCTTTACACGCCGACGGCCATGATCATCGCCCAGGCAATCATCGCCACGCCGATTGTCATGGGAATCTCTCTGGCGGCGATTCAAAATCTGCATCCGAATCTGCGTCTTCAGATTCTTTCGTTGGGCGCAAGCCGCCTCCAGATGGTGTGGGTCCTCATTAAAGAAGCGAAATTGCCCCTTCTGGCGGCGGTGATGGCCGGATTCGGCGGCGTGATTTCCGAAGTCGGCGCCTCCATCATGGTTGGCGGTAATATCAAAGGCTATTCGCGCGTGCTTACCACCGCCACGGTGATGGAAACGAGCAAGGGGAATTTTGATATCGCCATCGCTCTGGGCATTATCCTCCTTATGCTTGCTTTCGTCATCAACTTTTTGCTTACTCAGATTCAGCAGAGGCAAAGGCTCCGATGAGGGACGAGATTATTCTTAAAGCGGAAAAGATTCTTCTTCAACGCGGCGGCGTAACTGTTTTGGATATTCCTGAATTGGCTGTGCGCCGGGGTGGTATTCTGGCCCTCATCGGACCCAACGGCGCGGGAAAATCCACTTTGCTTTTGATGCTGGCCGGCCTGTTGCATCCGCAAAGGGGCCGCATTTACTTTCAGCAAAATCCCGTGGAGAGCCGTGCGGATTTTCATACGCTGCGGCGGCAGGTATCCGTTGTCTTTCAGGAGCCGCTGCTGCTCAATAGCGCAGTGTTTGAAAATGTGGCTTTGGGTTTGAAATTCCGAGGCTTGAGTCGGGACGCGGTCAAAGAACGGGTCCGGCAGGCGCTGGATTATTTCGGCATCCGTCATCTGGAACAACGATCGGCCGGAACGCTTTCCGGAGGCGAAGCCAAACGGGTTTCTCTCGCGCGGGCGTTTGCCATTTTGCCGAAGGTGATTCTGCTGGACGAAGCCTTCAATGCTCTGGACCCGCCGTCGCGCGAAGGCATTATCCAAGACCTCCAGAAAACGCTGGAAGAGACAAAAACCACGGCGGTTCTGGCCCTGCATGACCGGGAGGAGACGCTTCGGCTGGCGCAGGAAGTCTGCGTGCTGCATGACGGAAAAATTCTGCAGGCGGGGCCGACGGCGGAAATTTTTCACCATCCGGCATCTGAATTTGTGGCCCAATTTGTGGGCACGGAAACCATTCTGCCGGGTGTGATTCAGCACTGCGTCAACGGAAACGTTACGGTTGTCGTCAACGGCAGACGGATTGAAGCGGTCGGCGAAGGTGGGATAGGACAGAAAGTCTACTGCTGTCTGCGTCCGGAAAATGTCACAATATCCAGATCCGAGACCGCAAAAACAAGCGCGCGCAACAGTTTCGAGGCGAGGGTGGTTGATGTGATCCGGCAGGGTTACGTCAATAAACTGGTGCTGGATTGCGGTTTTCCCCTGGTTGCTTATATTACCCTGTCGTCATGCGAAGACTTGGACATCGCGCCCAATGCCGTTGTCCTTGCATCCTTTAAAGCCACCGCCGTTCATCTTCTGCGCCGTCTGGATTAGATGGTTGTCTTGCGGGGATTGTAAAACGTCAAAATTCTGCGGCGTTCATGAGCAATTTATGATATAAAATGTAAAAAAATATCTGTTTTAAGGAGAGTGTCCCATGAAGAAGCTCCTGAAAATTGCCGTCGTCGTTTTTGTCTTCATCCTTTTTTTGATTGCCGGCCTGTCCCTGTTTTTAAAATCCTATCTGAAGGAAGAGAAACTGCGCGCCTGGGTGTCGGAGGCGGCGCAAAAATCCATCAACCGCGAGGTGGCGGTCGGCGGGCTGGACATCAGCCTGTTTCGGGGAATCGTTGTGAAGGACTTTGAGATTAAGGAAAAGGATTCAAAATCCGCCTTTCTCACCATGAAGCGGTTTGCCTGCAACTATCAGTGGCTGCCCTTGTTGCAAAAAAAACTGGTGATTGATGAACTCAGTCTTGAAGACGCGGATGTTTTTTTGAAGGTCAATCCGGACGGAACGTTCAATTTTTCCGATTTGCTCAAGAAGGACCAGTCAAAAGATCAGGAGGAAGAAGCAAGCAAGAAGGCAGGTCTTCCCATTGCTCTGAATGTTGAGAATATCAAAGTCAAGAACGTGAAAATCCATTACGCCGACGAGGCGGGCAAATTAAAAAAGGCGGATGTGGCGCTGGAGGGGGAAATGAAAGTCGCGGCGCGTTCTCAGGATGCGTTGTCGTCGGAGGGATGGATTCATGCCGCGGCTGCCGAAATCGCGTTCAAAGATAAGACGTTCAAGAATATGGAAGCGGCGGCGCGATACAGGATTGATGCGGACATGGCGTCCAAGCAAATCGCCGTGCAGCAACTGGATCTAGACGTGATAAAAATTCCCGTTCATCTTGCCGGCAAGGTTGATTATTCGTCCGGCGCGGCTTATTCCCTGTCCCTGAAAATCCCTTCCTACAGTCTCTCGCAACTCCCGCCGGAGGTGGCCGCCGCTTTTTTGCCGAAAAGTCTGGCGTTGGGCGGCAGTGTTTCGTTGCTTCTGAATGTGGATAAAAAGCCTCCCAAGGAAGCGCCGGTTGATTTTAACGGCAACATCAAAATGGAGAAGGTTTCCTGCGCTTATCAAAAGATGAAACTGATTCTGGACGGCGTCGCCAAGATTTCGCCCGACGTCATTTCGCTGGAGGGAATGAAGCTCATTGCCGGCCAGAATGAGGCCCGTATTTCCGGAGCGGTCAAAAACTACAGGGAATATCCCGATGTGATGTTGGCGATTAGAAGCGGCTATATTTCTTTGGATGAGCTGCTGGGTACGGCCCCGGTGTCCGGGCAACAGCCGCAGGCGAAGACCCCGGCGGTGAAAAAAGAACGGGAACCGATGAATCTGAAACTCAAGGCGGACGTGTCGCTGGATATTGATAAAACCGTTTATAAGGGCGTCGCCATTCATGATTTCAGTTCCCGCTATGAGCTGAAAAATAATATCTTCAGTGTTCCTTATCTTAAGGGCAAAACTTTAAATGGGGCGTTTTTCATCAAAGGAGCGGTGGATCTCGCTCAAAGAGGAACGGCCTATAATCTGAGCGCGGATTTCAATGGCGTGAAACTGGAAGAGCTCGTCAGCGCCTTTGCTCCCAAAGCGAAGGACAAACTCTTCGGCACGATCTCCGGCAAGGCCGCCATCAGCGGCGCCGGGACCGTTTTGGAAAATCTCAAAAGAAATCTCAAGGGCAATGGCACGTTTGCCGTGAATGACGGAACCATCAAGAACGCCGAAATCAGCGGAGGATTATTGGCGTTCCTGGGTCTGCAGGATCTGAAAGAAATCAAGATGGATACCGCCAACGGCGATTTTACCATTGCCGACGGCCTCGTGAATCTGAAAACGATCATCCACAGCAAGGATATGGCCTTGGATGAAGCCGGCGCCATCGGATTGGATCAAAGACTGGATTTGAATGTATTGGTCAAGGTGTCTGAAAGGCTTACGCCCAAGCTGATCAGTCAGTCTTCGATCGCTCAGTTTTTGTCCAGCGAAAAAGGCTGGACAAGCCTGCCCTTGAAGGTCGGCGGAACGCTTTCCAAACCGTCCTATGGCGTGGACATGAAATACGTTGGGAAAAAGGTGACCGAACAGTTGCAGAAAAGGGCGGGAGAAGAACTTCAAAAAATCCTGCTCAAGGATAAGAACAAATCCACCTCTGGAGAAGCCGGGCGGAACAAGACGACAACACCCGTCGAGCGGATGCTGGACATTTTCAGCAAGTAAAATCCGCCGTAGGAACGGTTGATGGAGGCCTAAAGTTTGTTGCGGATGTCTTTTTCATCCGGAATCTGGTCGTCAAGCAGCGGTTCTTCGAGCAGATGTCCGGGCAAAAAGAATTTGTTGGCGATCAACGTCGGAATGACGGCGCTGGCAATCACCGCCCCGACGATTAATGAGTATTGTTCCCGTGAGATGATCTCATGGGTCAGGCCGTACAGAGCGGAGATCGTTCCGAATGTCAGCCCGGTGGACATTAATAGTGTATAATACCACTTTTCTCTGCTGTCATCTTTGAAATGATGAACGGCCGGAAACAAGCCGGATATCTTCGAAATCATTTTTCCGGCGAACAGGGCCAGAAACACCCATGGCGCCGCGATCAGCGCCGGCAAGGACACCAGGGCTCCCGCCCTCAGAAAATACAACGGTGTCAGAAAACCGATGGTTAGGGTTCGGAGTCTCCGGACAAAGTGTCCGTCTCTTTCCATTGTTCTTGCCAGCACCATGCCGATGATATAAGCTGGCAGCACAGGTTCGCTGCCCGACCACATGGCCAGCACGCCCATGGACAATAAAATGAAAATAATCCATTTGGCGCGGATGGCGGCCGTTTTGTAGGCGAACCGTTTGATGAGGTAATGCGTCATGGGGCGCAGCAAGATCATCAGGACGATGGTCACGCCGATGAATATGAATGTTTTGTAAGTGAAAGGGGCGAAGATCAGGCCCAACGCGACGACCGTGCCCAGATCGTTGACAAAACAGGCGCCCAGAACGCCCTTCCCGAAATCGGTTTGATTGAAGCCGTATTCCAGCATGACCGCATAAACCACGGCCATGGAGGTTGTGGAAAGGGCAATGCCGCACAGCAGACTGGCCTGCAGGTTCCATCCGACCAGCCAGCGGGCGATCAGCGTGCAGCCGATAAAGGGAGCCGCGAACCCGATCAAACCGATGATGGAGACTTCTTTCAGTTTGGATTTCATGGCGTCAGGATTCAACTCCGCGCCTGCAAGGAAGGTCAGTAAAATGGCACCCACGCCAGTGCAGAATTTCAGCCAGTCGGCATTCAGGGAAAGTTTGTCGGTTAAATGGAGTTCGTAGGCGGCAAAGCCGATGAAAGATCCGACAATGATTTCCATTAGGGCGATGGAAATTTTCAGGCGGTTGGCCAGAACGGTTGATAAGACGGCTGCAAAAAACCACAAAGCCGCCAGCAAATAGATGGTTTCCATGGACAGACTCCTGTTTTTTCATTCCAGCAGGAGTCATCAGCCCGTGGCGGTTATCGGTGAACTCCATCACCCGCACGACAAGATATTGCATCCTGTTCGGCAAGCGCCATAAATCAATTTCATATCACTTTGTCAAGAACTTTTTCATTTTTCAATCTTAAGCATTCGAGCGGCGTTCTCCATTTCCTCCGGCTCTTTGAGTTTGGCCAGTTTCTGCGGCGATTCCTGAAAATTTTCCAAGGCGTTGAAGAATCGGTCCAAAATATCGCCGCTGTAGGTTGGAATTAAAAAAAGATGCGTGTGCGGGATCCTTCGGCCGCGCGCGTAAAGAAAAATAAAGTCCGGTTGAAAAGTCGTCATCATTTTATTGGCGACGATTTTGGCGACCTTAAAAAGGCTGGCATTTTCTTCGTCGGTCAATTCATGCCACCAGGGAACGTGTCTTTTGGAAAGAACCAGACAATGGCCTTTCGTATAGGGATGAATGTCCAGAATGCACAGGGAAAGGTCATCTTCATAAATTTTGTAGGCCGGGGCTTTGCCCGCGATAATGTCGCAAAAGACACAGTTTTTATTTTCCGTCATGATCCTCCTCCGTTTCCGTCGGTCATTTTTTCCTCCATATCACGATTTCGGCAACTTGTCGCTTATTTCCCGGATCAGGTCTTTGAGTTGCGCGACCATCGCATTCAATTCATTTTCTGCCGCCTCCGATAATTGTCCATACCCCTTCATGTGCTTGGGGAGCAATTCCTCGATGGCCATGTCCGCGAAGATTAAGGTGACTTTGATTTGATTTAACACGCTGCGTTGCGGTTTGTCGGCATGGATGTTTCTTCCCTCGAGTATGCGGCACATGGTCTTGCGCAAGTGGTCGCAACTTTTTTCGATGGCCTTTCGTAAATCCGGATCCAGGTCATTAACATAATGCTGCAGGGCGCAGCGTGGAATCACAACATCCAGCAGACATTCAAATTCGGACAAAATTTTATCCAGATGCTGAAACGTAATCAGTAAATTTTTTTTGTGATTTTCATTTAATTCTGTCAAGTCCCATCCCCTTTTTCGAACAATTTGCCGGCATCCGTTCGTGATCAGAATGGGTGGCCTATTTGTCGGCTGCCAACAGCGTGAATGATGCCGCGCAGATAAGCGTTTTTTTCGTTTTGGGTCAAAGAATCTTTTTGCGAGGCTGCGCGTTTCCGACAGTAACTTTCCATTTCGGCGGTAATCGTCGCGAACTTCTTCGCCGTGTGCCGCATCAAAAAACGGATAATATCTGCATCCTTGATTTCCATCATGACGCTTTGCAGATGTCTCAGGCAGAGACCGTCCGAGGCGGTGTATTTTTTCCGGTTTTCCTCCGTTTTTAAAAAAAATGCGAATTGGGAAATATAGAGAGTTTCCTGCTTGCGCTCGAGAAGGCAGATACGGCAATCCCTGGAACTGGTCATGAGGTTGCCGATGGTCCGGGCCGCTTCGGCGCTTGTTGCCATATCCTCCGCCAGCCGAGCGGCGATTTCCTTGATGAGTCTGTTGTAACCTTTGGAAATGCCCAGCGGGGATCCTATGGACATCATCTGCCAGGTATGGAAGGGGCACAGTCCGCGCAGTCGGGCATTTTCTTTCTGCGCTTCCTCTTTTTCCGCGAGATCATAAATCCAGGAAAAAAAATGCAGAACGCTGTCGCCGATATGATTGCAGACGGCGCAGCCGCGGGTCTTTTTTAAATCCCGGGCAATGTTTATGGCTTCTGACACGGAGATTCCTTCATTCATTTTGAATTCCTTTCTGCCGTTTGTTTTCTAATCATTTCAATAATGCCTAAAGGATAACGGCCGGCCCAAGACGCCAGTTTCCGGATATAAGTGTCCGGCCAATACAAATGATATTTATCGGAATATAAACGGATAAGCGAGAAAACCTCTTCTGATCTTAAGTATTTCAGTGTAATGGTTTCGGCTGGATAAAGTTGTACCTGCAGACGCATGAAATCATTCAGGGGCATGAAATTCTCGACAATGGCGATAAACTGAAAGCGCTTCTCTTCCATGAGATTTCTCAAGAAAATGATTTTTTGAGGCGTTAATCCGCCCACATTGTCCAGAACGATGACCGGTTTGTCCTTAACCGACAATCCGGCCGTTGCAATGCGGTAGCGCATGGGCTTGTATTTCATCTTCCCGCCGGTTTTTCTCACGCGTCGGGAGAGGCCGAGTTCTTTCATTATTTTCTCACTCATCTTGCCGGGGGTCTGGCTGAAATCAACGAAAATAAACATTCTTTCGTCAGCCAGGGAATGTGATATTTTTTTGATCAAACTGGTGCGGCCGATGCCGAATTTTCCTTCGATAATGATATTCCTTTCCTGATGGATTGCTTTGATCATTTGTTTTATTTCAGCGTCGCGGCCGACAAAAATCACGGGTTCTTCCTCCTGAACCTATGGGCGACTTTCCGGGTGATGTAGG
>ERZ795052.6779-NODE-6779-length-10368-cov-13.113643_pt1 | contig 10368 bp, 7 predicted proteins | sample MGYA00375136_ERZ795052 | MGnify/ENA primary metagenome ERZ795052 (study PRJEB30181, sample SAMN05720156) | activated sludge metagenome | isolation source: Anaerobic digester | place: Japan | collected 2015-05-26 ... | reverse complement strand
GGTGGCCTTATCTTATTAGGGGTTGTTGTTGGTTTTTATCGAATATTTAAAGAAATGTATATTATTTATTATTCCCGCAGGGAGAACCAATAATGCAGGCTCTGATGTATTTTTTTACCGCATTCATACTTTTTAACGGTATTGTTCAAAATGGTTTTGGTATTGAGTATGTCAAAGTACCTCAAAAAGCATTTGTTCCAATCCTTTCTATGCTGCTTTCAAGTTTAACAGGTTGGATTATTGTAAAATATCTATTAAATCCCCTAGGTTTTGGAGTATTTGGAGTATTTGTACTCTTTCCTCTCAGCGTTATATGCAGTATGCTGGTGGCAAAAATAGCTTCATTGTTATGCAAAGAAAAAAACCTTCATCAATTTGAACCAGCGCTTTACAGCGGTTTTTATGGTATTGCCTTCTATGGGGCGTTTCAAACGGTTATCTTCGCTCAGACTGCTTTACAGGCTATTCTTTTTCCCCTTGGTAGTGCCGCAGGTTTTGTATCTGTTATTGCTATTTTAAGGGGTATTCAAAAGAGATCAGAGGTCGAAGCGGTGCCTAATTTTATTAAGGGGCAACCCTTACTCCTGATTTCTACAGGTCTTATATCATTGATCTTTACGGAACTGCTACCGATGGTAATACATATATTTGCTAGGTAAGAAAATTTAATTTCTGTAATGTTGTTGTAGAGGGGATATAATTTTATACACCTTCAGTTTGTTGAATGTACCCTAATGACCAATCACGGGGTATATTTTTACTATTTTGTTGCAATTCTTGCTTTTCAGAGTGAACATTATGGTCTATTATAAAGACATCAGAGAATCATACGGCGATAGAAGTGGAAACTATATATGAATAAAGTAAAAGTAATTATTATATCTCATCATCATATCCCGTTTGGTTCTTCGGATGATGAATTTGAACACTATTATACCACCAGCCTAAAACCCCTGGTGACCAGTTTGTATAAGACCCCCTCTTTTGTACTGGTAATGCACTGTTCTGGGGTTTTGTTAGAATGGATTGAAAAACATCATCCTGAACTCTTTATGCTTCTGGAAGAACTCATTAATCGAAAACAGATAGAACTGCTTGGAGGCGGGTATTATGAGCCCGTTTTCCCCCTCATATCCATGACCGATAAAATTGGCCAGATTGAATTACTCACCACCTATATTAGGAAGCATTTTGGGAAACGTCCCCGTGGATGTTGGCTGCCTGGTCTTTTTTGGGAACAAAATTATGCATCCATGCTTACTACCTGCGGTATCGATTATGCTTTTGTTGAGGATAATTATTTTTCCCCCGATGAAATGGAACGTATCAGCTCCCATATCTTTTTAACCGAGGATCAGGGAAAGTTAAGTACCCTGATTCCTGTACGGTCAATAACGCATAATGCAGATGCCATAGCCTATCTGGCTAAAGGCAAAGAAATTCTTAAGCATAATCCATCTGAAGATCATATTATATCATTACATGTTGAAACAAATAGTTCCAACGAAGAAGCAACTGCTCATTTCGAAACTCTTTTTGCTTATATCGCCAAGGAATCAGATTTTTATGAATTATCCCTGCCTTTAAAATTATTAAAACAAAATATCCTACCAATAAAAACCTATATTACAGGCAAGAACCTTAGAAAGAGTCTTGTTATTCATCCAGAGGCCAATGATATTTATGGGAAAATGACCTATGTGCATACCCTTGTGAATCAGCTTCGGGGAGATAAGGCCCGTAAGAAAAATGCCAGGGAAGAACTCTGGAAAGCCCAGGGAATAGATGTTTTTTATCTGGACCCGGAAAGGGGTATACAAAACAATAAGCTTAGAAAAGCAACCTATAGGTCTTTAATAGAAGCAGAAAAGATAACAAGAGAGAAGGGGGTTTTTATTCCCTCTACATTGACCTTTGATGTTAATTTCGACGGCAAACAGGAATATGTAATACAGGGAAGTGATATAAACTGTTATATAAGCCAGCTTGGGGCATCCATATTTGAATTAGATTATTTACCGGCAGCTTATAATTATATTGATACATACCACATACAGGAAGATAAGGGTATTAAACCCTATAAACGGACATCCTTTGTTGAATACCTATCTCCGGCAGGAAGTTCATTACATGAAATTCTATCGGACAGCCAGCATCGGAATCGCTTTTTTGGCTCTGAATGGTTTAATGAGGAATCGGTGAATCGTTCACAAAATACTATTAGTTTTTATTTAGATGGAGTTAACACAGAACCCTTTGGTACCATAGGGCTAAGCAAACAATATGCTCTAAAAAAGAACATCCTAACTGTAACCTATATGTTAAAAAATAATGGAACAGAAACTGAGCGATTTACCTTTTTGCCACAGATAGAGTTGTCTTTTATGGATTTTTCAACAAAGGCATATCAGCTCTATGTTAACAGAGGGGAGAATAAGCAGGAACTTGATCTTGATATACGGGATCTACGTAATATTGACTGTATCATCTATAAGGATTGTAAAAACGATGTATCAATCACGCTAAAATCGGTTGTACCCTTTGATGCATGGCAGTATCCGGTTTTTTCACCCCAGTCGGTGTATCAATCTACCTGTGTTTTACCCATAAAAGAGGTTTTATTGACCCCTGGAGAACATTGGGAAACAAGCTTTCAGCTTTCATTCGAAAAAGTGTGAAACCCTATAGGCTTTAGCTTGACATATCATGCACTGGTCCCTATAGTAACAAAATTATGAAGCGACGATTAGTAACCTCCGCATTACCATATGTGAATAATGTTCCCCACCTGGGAAACCTGATTCAGGTGCTTTCAGCTGATGTGTTCTCCCGTTTTTGCCGGCTCCGCGGTTACGATACCCTCTATGTATGCGGTACCGATGAATATGGTACAGCTACCGAAACCAGAGCTGCCGAAGAAGGGATTAGTCCCAGGGAGCTCTGTGATCGGTATCACTCGTTACATAGGGCTATTTATACGTGGTTTAATATAGCCTTTGATAAATTTGGCCGGACTTCTACGCCCATACAGACAGAAGTAGTCCAGGATATCTTTACAAAATTGGATGCCCAGGGCTTTATCGTAGAACGAACCATTGAACAGCTCTTTTGCGAACAATGTAACCGCTTCCTGGCGGATCGTTATGTTCGCGGTGTATGTCCTCATTGCGGTTATCCCGATGCCCGGGGCGACCAGTGCGAACATTGCGGAAAGCTTCTTGAACCGACTGAATTAAAGGAAAGCCGCTGTTCCACCTGTGGTTCCCAGCCGCGGTTAAAGTCTACTAAACATCTTTATATCGATCTTCCCCGTATCAAGGACCGGCTGGAAGCCTGGATTGCTGAAGCTTCTGTGAAGGGATTCTGGGCGAATAATGCGATTCAGATGACGAACGCCTGGATCCGGGATGGACTCAAGGAACGGGCTATTACCCGGGATCTAAAATGGGGTATTCCGGTTCCAAAACCTGGTTACGAAGACAAGGTGTTCTATGTTTGGTTTGATGCTCCAATTGGTTATATTTCCATTACAGGGAATTTAGCCGCCGATCAGGGTGAAGATTGGCGTGCCTTTGTACAGGACTGGTGGAAAAATCCAGAGGAAGTCGAGCTTTTCCAGTTTATTGGAAAGGATAATATCCCCTTTCATACGGTCATTTTCCCCTCCAGTCTTCTCGGTACAGGCGAAAAGTGGACCATGCTCCACCATATGTCCAGCACAGAATATTTAAACTATGAGAGCGGTAAATTCTCAAAATCAAAGGGTGTCGGTGTATTTGGCTCCGATGCGATGGAATCTGGTATCCCTGCTGATATTTGGCGATTCTATATTTTTTATAACCGGCCTGAAAAAGCAGATGCTCTCTTTACCTGGAAGGATTTCCAAGAAAAGGTAAATGGAGAACTGATCGGGAATCTTGGTAACCTGGTGAACCGAACCCTATCTTTTGTCACCCGATACTACGATGGCAGGATCCCAGAAGGGAAACCTAACCCGGAATTCTGGAATACCGTTCTGGCCTATGAAGAATCTGTTCGGGAAAAACTGGAACGGGCTGAACTGAGGGATGCCTTCCGTACCGTTTTTGAGCTTTCTTCCTTTGCGAATAAAACATTCCAGGATGGCGAGCCATGGAAGACAAGAAAGGAACAACCCGAACTGGCGGCAAACCTCATCCGTGATCTTTGCTATGTGGTTCGGGATTTAGCCATTCTTATTCATCCCTATATTCCCGGCAGCGCGGAAAAACTGGCCGCTTTCTTTGGCTTAAGTATTGGTAAAGATGGCCTTTCCTGGCAGGATTTGGGAAAATTGGAAGGCCTAGAGCGAGTTTATAATTCTGAGGTACTCTTTAATAAGCTGGAAGATGATTTTATACAGACCCTCCGGGAGCGATACTCAGGAAGTCAGAAAGAAAGGTCTGAACGTGAAAAGGAACAATCCATGGATGCTACAGAAAAATCAGAAACACCTATAACAGCAACAACTACTGCACCCGAAACTAATGAATCTGGGGCTGAAAAATTTGCCCGCCTTGTCGATCTTCGGGTGGCAAAAATAACCCACATTGAACGGCATCCCAAGGCGGATAAACTCTATATCGAAACCCTGGATCTTGGTGGAGAAACACGGACCATCGTTTCGGGTCTGGTTCCCTATTACAAGGAAGAAGAGCTGCTGGGCAAACACATCGTGGTAGTGTATAACCTTAAGGCTGCTAAATTACGGGGTGTAGAAAGCAAGGGCATGCTGCTCGCCGCATCTGCCAAACAGTCTGATGGCTCAGAAATGGTGGAAGTCCTTGATGCTGGTTTTGCAGAACCAGGGAGCAGAGTACAGATTGGAACTATATCTTTAGCAGCGGCTCCTGCAGAAATCGACATAGATACCTTTTTCTCCATGCCCATTGTTGCAAAGGATGGGGCTATTCTGGTTGACCAGCAACCACTAACCTGTAATGGAACACCCCTTACTACTAATCGGGTTCTCCAAGGTGAGGTTGGTTGATGCCCGATGCGGCAATTTTTAATGTTCGCTCCGTTGTTCCGACCGATTTAGGTCGTTGCGACGGGGCTAAGAGCTTCCTGCAATCCGGTTTTTGGGGAAGTTTTAAGGCCCGTTTTGGCTGGAACGCCCGGTCTTTCCTGATAGATTGGGGGGAGGGTGGTAAACTCCCCCTCCTGGTAATCAGGCGGCGTCTTGCTCCGGGAGTTTCCTTTGCCTATGTACCCCTGGGACCGGAATTACCGAGCAATTTCCCCGACTCCGATACAGCTCGACATGAAGCCCTTGTTGAGCTTGCCAAGCTCCTGCAAAAAGAACTGCCCCATGACACGGCTTTTATCCGCTTTGATCCGCCCTGGTTCACCATTGGAGAATCCGCCCATCCACCCCTATTGTCCGCCCCATTCATCAGAGCAGGGGCGGATGTGCAGCCCCCAGATACGGTTATAATCGATCTTAACCAGGAAGAAGAAGCCATACTGTCCGCTATGAAACCGAAATGGCGGTATAATATCAGGCTTGCAGAAAAAAAAGGGGTTACCGTTACCCGGCAAGATGAAGCCGGTTTAGAGACCTTTTATGAACTTTATAAAACGACCGCAAAACGGGATAAAATAGCCATACATGGGCTTGAGTATTATCGCACCCTCTTTCAGCACAGCCGGGAATATAGGGATGGCAACCAGGATATTCGGCTGTATGTGGCAGAGCACGAAGGGGAAGCCCTGGCTGCAATCATAGTGCTCTTTCGCGGAGAAGAGGCTACCTACCTGTATGGAGCTTCCTCAGACACAAAGCGTAATCTCATGGCCCCCTATGCCCTCCAGTGGAAGGCAATGAAGGACGCCCGGGCACAGGGCTGTCTCCGTTATGACCTCTTTGGAATTCCCCCTGAGGAAAACCCTCTGCACCCTATGGCAGGACTTTATCGTTTTAAAACAGGATTTGGCGGCATTATCATACATCGGAGCGGCAGCTGGGATTATGCCTATAAACCCCTGATAACTAAGGCCTTTCGATTTGCGGAGGCTTCCCGTAAAAAAATACGTTCAATTCGAAAGGCAATACGTTCCCTGAGACGGGGACAGTAAACGAGGACCCTATGAATTTAGAAGCCTTTATTCTTGGCACCGGCGGCATGATGCCCCTCCCGAATCGATTCCTTACATCGGTGCTTTTGCGCAGGGAAGGGGAACTCTTCCTGTTCGATGGCGGCGAGGGAACCCAGGTATCTCTCCGTAAATTAAATTTACGGTGGAAAAAAATCTCCGCTATTTTTATAAGCCATACCCATGCAGACCATGTAACTGGTCTGCCGGGAATACTCATGCTGTCTTCGCAGGTAGACCGGGATGATCCCCTTACCATTATAGGCCCTCCCAAGATCGCCGAATATATTGAATCGAGCCGCCGGGTGCTTGATATGTACATCAACTATGAAATAGTGGTTAAAGAGATAACCGAGCCTGGTATCGTGTATGAGGGAGAGGGCTTTCATATTAGGGCCTTCCCCTTACGGCATACTAAACCCTGTGTCGGTTATGTGTTTGAAGAAGATGAACGGCCCGGGGCTTTTCATCCGGAAAAGGCTGAGGCCCTCAAGGTTCCCCGGGGGCCCTTATGGTCAAAACTGCAAAGTGGCGAGCCGGTGCTTAACAGTGATGGAATCATTGTTTATCCAGAACAGGTACTTGGAGAAAAACGGAAGGGCAGAAAATTTTCCTATGTTACGGATACCCTTGCCTTCCCTGAGATAGCCCAGGAAGTAGCCAATTCGGATCTTTTTGTCTGTGAAGGCATGTTCGAACGGGATTTGCTTGAAAGTGCAAAGGAAAAAAAACATATGACCGCTGAGCAGGCAGCGCAAATCGCCGCTCATGCAGGGGGGATAAAAAAATTAGCCCTGATTCATTATAGCCCCCGCTATACGGAACATAACTTAAAACAGCTTCTAAAAGAAGCCCAGGCAATCTTCCCCGAAACGGTGCTTTCCCGGGATCGGGCCCTATTTCCCATTGAGTATGAAGATTAAAATATGTATTCCCTACATGTAACCATTTGATTATCAAATTTTTTCTTATCTTTTAGGATAGGAGAAGCTACATGATAGAAGTGCATCAACTGTCAAAACGGTATGGTACTGTACAGGCAGTCCGTGATGTGTCCTTCCAGGTTGGAACAGGACAGGTTATAGGGCTGTTGGGACCAAATGGGGCCGGTAAGACTACCATTATGAAAATCCTTACGGGTTACCATTATCCAACTTCGGGAAGCGCCCTGATAGACGGTTTATCCGTAGAGGAGTACCCCGAGGAGGTTAAAAAGAGGATTGGATACCTTCCGGAAAATGCTCCATCCTATGGCGACTTAAGTCCTCTGGAGTATTTATCCTTTGTTGCCGAAGCCAGGGCAATTCCGAAAGATAAAAGAGCAAGCCGCATAAAACAGGTAATGGATCAGTGCTCGCTGCAGGAAGTAAAAAATAAATCGATAGAAACCCTCTCAAAGGGATACCGGCAGAGGCTCGGCCTTGCCCAGGCTATTTTACATGATCCGGCAATTCTTATTTTAGATGAACCGACCACTGGTCTTGACCCTAATCAAATACTCGAAATAAGGGCGCTTATCAGGGAACTGGGAAAGAGCAAAACAGTTATTCTTTCCACCCACATCCTTCAGGAGGTGGAAGCGGTGTGTTCCCAGGTTATCATCATTCATCAGGGGCGTATCGCGGCCCAGGGGACAAGCGCAGAAATTGGAAGGACCCTCAAAGGCCAGGATAGCTGGCACCTGGAATTAAGAGGCAATCTGAGCGAAGCGCTACCCGAACGCTTTGTTTTCAATAATGTGTCTTTTATTGTCCAGAACCAGAAACGGCTGGAGAACGGGAACCTATTTATTAAGATCAGTCATATTGATGAACCTGCAATGGCCAACGTAAGCCCCCATGCAATTGGCGAAACCCTCTTTGATTGGGTTGTTGCCCAGGGGTATAAGCTGACCCATATGGAACACCAAAAAGTAAGTTTGGAAGACATCTTTGTTCAACTTACAAAGGAAGGATGACACACATGAAAGGTCTTTCATCACAATCTATAGCACTTGCCAAAAAAGAGCTCTATTCAGCCCTCAACAGCCCCGCAACCTATGGTGTATGGGCATTTTTTTTGCTTTTTAACAGTATCACCTTCTTTTATCTGCAAAAGTTCTTCAGTCTCGATTCGGCCACCCTCAGGCCCTATTTCTCAGTGATTCCCCTGGTCTATACCTTGCTTATTCCAGCCATCACCATGAAAAGCTGGGCTGAGGAGCGAAAGACCGGGACCGCAGAACTGCTACTAACCATGCCCTTTTCTGAGTGGGATCTGGTGTTAGGAAAATTCTTATCTTCCCTGATGATACTTGTCATCGCTCTCGTCCTTACTCTGGGAGTTCCTTTCAGCCTCTTCCCCCTCGGGGATTTTGATGGGGGCGTCATCATCAGCGAATACGTCGGTGCCCTGCTTTTAGGAATGGCCGCTGTTGCTTTGGGCCAGCTTTTTTCTTCCCTGGCAAAAAACCAGATTAGCGCCTTTCTTGGAGGCGTGGTAGTTCTACTTGCAGTCATGCTGCTTAATCAGCTTACCAGTCTTATGGATTTGCCTAAGATTCTAGCAGATATTTTAAATTACCTATCCCTGGCCTTCCATTTTGAAAGTTTTGCACGGGGCATACTGGATAGCCGTGACATTCTGTTTTTCATCCTGGTTACCCTTTTATTTCTCTTTATTAATACCAGGGTTTTGCTCTTTCGGAAATGGAGTTAGGTTATGAAAAAACATCAGGCGATCATTATTACTCTGCTTACCCTGCTTGTGCTGATGCTGGGCATATTAAATGCACAGCGGCTCTATATCCGATTTGATATAACCAGGAATAAATCCTACACACTCTCAGAGGTGTCTAAGAACCTCTATAAAGAGATTCCCGAACAGGTGACTATCACCTACTATGTATCGGATAAATTGGCAAAAATGCATCCAATCCCCGGAGAAATCCAGGATCTGCTGCAAGAATATGCGGCCCAGTCAAAGGGGAAAATTCGCTTTTTTGTAAAGGATCCGGTCAAGGCCGGTGTTGCCGTCTCTGTAGAACGGCTTGGCATTCAGCCCCAGCAGATACAAACCGTTGAACAGGACCAGGCCAGTGTGGCCACCGTATATACGGGTATCGTCATTCAATACCTGGACAAGACCGAGGTTCTGCCGGTAGTTTTTTCACTGGATACCCTGGAATATGATCTGACTTCCCGTATCAGGACCCTGGTCAAGGATACTGAGCGGGAAGTGGGCGTTCTCGTCGCCGATGCGGATAAAAGCTGGACCAACGATTATCAGTATGTGGACAGGGTGCTTAAAAATGCTGGCTACAAGGTGCGCCAGATTTTTAAGGGTGATGAAATCCCACAGGGCCTTTCAGCCCTCTTTGTATTCGGTGGTGCAGAAGATTTAGATGATTGGGACCTCTATCGTCTCGACTATTATCTGCAGAGGGGGGGCAAAATACTCTTTGCTGTGGATGGAGTTTTTGTCGATTCCCGTTCTAATTTGCAGGCCCGCCCTGTACAGGACAAGGGTTTGCTCCGTATGCTCGAAACCTATGGTGTCCGCTTAGAAAATCAGTTGGTGCTGGACAAGGCTAATCTCACCATTCCCTATCAATCCATGAGCATGTCCGGTATGGTACAGGTAAAATTGGTGCGCTATCCCCATTGGGTGGTAGTTCTCCCCCAGAACGCCAACAGTAAACATCCATTGACCGCCCGCTTTGATGGTCTTGACCTGTTCTGGGCAAGTCCCTTGACAGTAAATCCACCATCGGGGGTGAGTGGGGACTATCTTTTTACGAGCACAAAAGAAGCCTGGCTCATGACCAAAGACTTTATCACCAATCCGGATATGGAAGCCATATTTACCAGCGATGCCAGCAAAACCAAGGGCCAGTATACCCTGGGAACCACTCTTAAAGGTACTTTCCCCAGCTTTTTCAAGGGGAAACCAAAGCCAATCAAAGAGGGTTCTAAGGATATGCTTCCCGAAATGCCAACTGTGGCGAGTGAAGGCCGGCTCATTATTATAGGAGACAGTGAATTCCCGACTTCCTTGGTACAGTATACCAACAGTAACCAGAACCTGGAATTCCTTGTGCAGGCCGCAGATTGGCTAGGTAATGATAACGATATCTTATCAATACGGACAAGGCTCCCGGCTTCTGCCCGATTAAACAAAATAAGTGACCCCATTGAACGGGCCCGCTCAGCACTAATGGCTCAGCTCATCAATGTGGTGCTGATTCCCCTCCTTGTCCTGATATACGGGGTATAC
>ERZ795052.6773-NODE-6773-length-10381-cov-5.185551_pt1 | contig 10381 bp, 6 predicted proteins | sample MGYA00375136_ERZ795052 | MGnify/ENA primary metagenome ERZ795052 (study PRJEB30181, sample SAMN05720156) | activated sludge metagenome | isolation source: Anaerobic digester | place: Japan | collected 2015-05-26 ... | reverse complement strand
AAATCTAATGTTAGTCAATAGCACCCTAAGACAATATCTTTGGTAGGGCTCATGGTTGTTTCTCCGCTTGAAGGTTTTAAAAGACCACGTGTAGAAACCATTATATCGTCACATTCTTTTTGTGCTTCTTCCGACAAAGGTAAATGTAATGACATAGTATCACCATCAAAATCAGCACCAAATGGTTCACAAACCATTGGGTGAATTTGTATAGCTAGTCCTTCTATTAATATAGGATGAAAAGCTTGAATACTTAATCTGTGTAAAGTTGGAGCTCTATTTAATAAAATATATTTATCTTTTGTTACTTCTTCTAAAATAGCTCAAACTTCATCGTTTTTTTCATCAATTAATTTATTTGCAGCAGGAATACTATGAGCTAAATCTTTGGCTAATAATTTATGAATAATAAAAGGTCTAAAAATTTCCAAAGCCATTTCTTTTGGTACTCCACATTCGTTTAATTTTAATGTAGGTCCAACAACAATAGCAGAACGACCAGAATAATCTACTCTTTTACCAAGTAAATTTTGTCTAAAACGGCCTTGTTTACCTTTGAGAATATCAGCCAAAGATCGTAAAGGTCTTCTTTGAGATCTTTGAGAAGTTTGTCTCCCTTGATGCAAAGAATTATCAAATAACATATCAACTGACTCTTGGAGCATTCTTTTTTCGTTTTTTACAATAACAAAAGGAGCATTTGAACTCATTAATTTTTTTAAACGATTATTTCGAGTAATAATACGTCTATAAAGATCATTTAAATCTGAGGATGCATATCTTCCTCCATCAAGCGGGACCATTGGACGTAAGTCAGGCGGTAATATTGGAAGATTAGTAATAAACATTCATTCTGGTTGGGTTTTGGATGTTCAAAAAGATTTTAATATTTTTAGTCGCTTTAATAATCGTTCTTTTTGGCTATATGGAGCTTTATTTATTTTGGATTGTAAATCATTTATTTCTTTTTGTAAATCCAATGTATGTAAAAAATTAACAATGGGTTCCGATCCAGTTTCTGCTTCAAATGCATTGCTAAATTTTTTAGTAAGATAATAATACTCTTTTTCATTTAAAACTTTTTTTACATGAATAATATCAAGTTCTTTTAAAGCCTGTTTATATTTTAAATTAATATCAGATTTTTGGTTATTATCAGCATTTTTTAATTCAATTTTATACTCTTTGTTTATATCGTTTTTTATATTAATAAGTTCATTTTCGTTAATTTTGGTGATTATATAGGCGTTGTAATAAATTACTTGTTCTAAAGCCAAACTAGATACACCCAAAACAGCCTCTAATATATGAGGAGGGGTTTTGAGGTATCAAATATGACAAATAGGAATACATAAGGATATATGACCTGTTCAAAAACGTCTAACAGAAGAGTGAGTAATAACCACTCCACAACGATCACATTTTATCCCATTGAAGCGTATACCACGATATTTACCACAACTACATTGATAATCTTTAATGGGACCAAAAATTGCTTCACAAAACAATCCACCTTTTTCTGGTTTTTGAGTTCTATAATTTATTGTTTCAGCTTCTGAAACTTCTCCGTGCGATCACTCGACAATTTTTTCTGGAGAAGCAACTGATATTTTTAAACTTTCAAAATCATCAGATGGATTCATTGTATTTTTTTCTAACATAATAAAAATTTATAAATATTATTATTTAATAAAAATTATTTTTATATATTATATTTTTGATAGTTTTATCATTATTGTTATTATTGTTATTGAGATTTTGTATTTTGGTCTGGGGCAATATTTTTGATTTCAATATTTAGACACAAAGCTTTTAATTCGCTTAAAATAACATTAAATGCTGCGGGGATTGTTGGGCTTTTAATTTTATCATTTTTAATTATTGCAGCATAGGCTTCTCGACGACTAATAATGTCGTCTGATTTAATAGTTAACATCTCTTGCAAAGTTTTGGCAGCACCATAAGCTTCTAATGCTCATACTTCCATTTCACCAAATCTTTGTCCTCCCATTTGTGATCTTCCTTTAAGGGGTTGCTGAGTAATTAAAGCATAGGGACCTACTGATCTTGCATGCATTTTATCCGCTACCATATGATTAAGTTTCATCATATAAATTTTACCAATAGTAACAAGCTGTTCAAATTTTTGACCTGTACGACCATCAAATAGAGCAACTTTACCTCCGTTTTTTGTATCAATATTAGCTTTATTCATTTCTTCTTTTATTTCTTCTTCTGTGGCTCCATCAAAAGGAGGACATATAGCTTGATAATGTAATCTATCAGCAGCTAATCCTAATTGTGATTCAAAAATTTGACCAAGATTCATACGGTTTGGAATAGATAAGGCATTTATAACAATATCAACAGGAGTCCCATCTTCTAAAAATGGCATATCTTCGGCTGGAGCCACAATACTAATAATACCTTTGTTACCATGCCTACCAGCTAATTTATCTCCTACTTTAACTTTACGAAGTTCGGCAATTTCAATAAAAATTCTTTTTATAATACCAACCTCTAATTTATCGCCTTTTTTTCTAGACAAAATTTTAGTTTTAATTACTCGACCATGGCGTCCATGTTTTAAAAATAAAGATGTGTTTCTTACTTCTTTGGATTCACTACCAAAAATAGCGCGCATAAGTCGTTCTTCTGGGGTTAATTCTACTTCACCTTTTGGAGATATTTTTCCGACTAAAATATCATTACCTTCTACTTCAGCGCCAAGACGAATAATACCATCTTCATCTAAATCTCTTAAAGCTTTTTCAGAAATGTTTGGAATGTCTCGGGTAATTATTTCTGGTCCTAACTGAGTTTCTTGTTGATCGCAAATAAATTCTTCTGTGTAAACTGAAGTAAAAACATCTTGTTTAAGCAAATTTTCTGAAATAACAATAGCATCTTCAAAAGTATAACCATATCAAGGCATAAATGCTACTAACAAATTATGTCCTAATGATAATTGTCCATCTTGGGTAGAAGAACTGTCGGCGATTACTTGTCCTTGTTTTATTTCATCATTTTTATGAACAATTGGGGTTTGATGAAAACAAGTATTTTGATTAGTACGAACAAAGACTTTGAGCGGGTAATTATCTTTTTTGTGATCTTTGGTTTCTATAAGTATATGATTGGCATCAACTTCTTTTACAATACCGCTGTTTTTAGCTAAAATCATTTGCCCAGAATCTCGGGCTACTTGTTTTTCCATACCAGTTGCTACTAATGGTTTATCTTTAATAATGCCAGGGACAGCTTGTTTTTGCATAACTGATCCCATTAAAGCACGTCGGGCTTCATTACGTTCGACAAAAGGAATTAAAGCACTTGTAGGAGATAATAACTGATATGGAGATACATCAATATATTCTATTTCGGAGAGTTTAAATATCTGAGGATCACCTTTAAAACGGCACTCTACTTCTTGTTCTAAAATATTACCATTATTGTCATAAGGCACATCCCCACGAGCAATAATATGATTCTCTTCCTCATTAGCATCAAATCACACTATTTCTTTTGTAATTTTACCATGATTTACTTTAAAATAAGGTGTTTCTAAAAAACCTAATTCATTTAAGCGGCTAAAAGTAGCTAAATTTAATACTAACCCAACATTTGGTCCTTCAGGCGAGTTAATTGGACAAATTCTGCCATAATGGCTTGGTTGAATATCACGAATTTCAACACCACCTTTAGTTTTTTGTTTAATACCACCAGGACCAGAACCAGTTAAACGACGTTTATGTTCAAGCTCTGACAAAGCATTAACTTGATCCATAAATTGAGATAGGGGTGACATATTAAAGAAATCACGCATAGCATTAGTTAGAATTCTCGGACTAATTAATTGAGCAGGGGTAAGAGTAGTGGGATCTAACATAGTCATTCTGTCTTGAATAAGTCTTTTCATTCTAAAAACAGCGATAAAAAAGCGATCTTGTAATGATTCTCCCGTTGATCTAACACGCCTATTGCCTAAATGATCAATAATATCAGATGTGGCTTCGGGGTTATTATTCATGCTTATTAGTTCACGCAAAACAGCAATAATATCTTCTTTGTGTAATACGCGGAATTCTTTATTTTCTACTTGATTTAAGGGTAAATTTAATCTTTTATTAAATTTATATCTACCAATTTTATCAAAGCTATATCTATCAAATCGTTTAAATAAATTATTGAAAAATGACGTAGCATTATCGAGCGCTAATGGTTCTTTAGGACGCATTTTTTTATAAATGTCTAAGAGAGCTTCATTACTATTTGAGGTATTGTCTTTGCTGAGTGTTTTTTCAATATATTGGATATCGCCAGTATCAATATCACTAAAAATATTTTTAATTTCTTCATTATTTTCGACACCAAAAGCTTTTAAAATTGTTGTAGCTGGGACTTTTTTACGACGATCTATTTTTGCATTTATAGTACCGTCATTTTCAGTAATAAATTCTAATCAAGCGCCTCTTTTGGGAATTATCGAACCTTTGACTAAATTATTTTTAGTTTGGTGTAAAGTTACAGCAAAATAGGCACCAGGCGATTTTGTAAGCTGAGAAATGACTACTCTCTCGTTACCATTGATAATAAAAGTACCAGTACTTGTTAGCGTAGGAATATCACCAAAATATATTTCTTGTTCTTTTATTTCCCCAGTTTTTTTATTAGTTAACTTAAAGTTTACATGTAAAGCTGATTCATAATTAATATCTTTTTCTTTGGCAGTTTCACAATCAACTTTTGGTTCTTCTAAATAATAATCTGTAACATCTAAGCTTAATTCTTCATTACTATAATCATTAACAGGAAAAATATCTTTGAAGACTTCTTTAATGCCTTGCTTTATAAATTTTTCGTAGCTATCATGTTGAAATTGAATTAAAGAGTGGGGGGTAATTAAATAGTCATGTTTAGCAAAAGTTTTTTGCTGTCGGACAAGTGTTTTGGACATAATTATTTATAGTTTAGTGGTTTGGGTTGTATTTTTTATATTATATACCCAGTTTAAGTTCAGAGATATTAAATAAAATAATTTTAATATATTTTAATACAAGATACAAAACTTCTATAAGTGAATAATAATAGATATATTGAAAATCAATTTTGGGTAGATAAATAAAAGATATTAAACGATAAGTATACAAAGTGATACTATCGTATATTTACAGCCATCCCCTTTTTTGTTTATAAATTATTAAAAATTAAAAATAGAGATTAAAAAAATAGACAAATTAAAAAACTCCCTCGCACATTCGAGATTTTTATAAAGATTTATATGCTATTTTAACTGATATTTCAAAATAGTACAATTTTAGCAATTTTTAAAAATTTTTTGTGAGACGTGTAAAACGTCGTTTAAAATCGAAACCAACCTTTCACAGGTAATGCTTTTACGTTCTCCAGGTTCATATTCTAATTGGAGACGTAAAGGTTTATATGATTTAAGTATATCATATTTTTGTAAAAAGTCAAGAGGTTTGAGCATTTTCTCTTGTTTTTCAAAATGGATACTTTTGGTAATTCATTTTCCTCTTATTTTATAAGATATTTTGAGTATCATAAAAATAACTAATTAATCATTCAATTATGGTTGAAATAATGATTCAGGCAAAAATTTAACTATTTTTACCGGAGCAAATTGTTTGGCAGTTTTTTCAATTTGAGCTCATAAAATTTTTACCCTACAAGCACCGCCATTAGTTTTATTTAAGGGGTCGTTAAATTTTAAAGTTAGAATACCACCGTTTTCGGCATTTGATAAATTGGCTTGTATCAAAGTAAATTCTGGCAAAGGAAATTCTGTAGTAATTCCATTTTGTATATCTTGCTGAGTTAAATTTTCTTTTCCTTTAAGCAAAAGCTTTATTGTGTCTTGGATAGGTGTTTGAGTTATAGGTATTTCTTTTGTTATTGCCACTAACCCGTCTTCGGAACATTTAATATTGCCGTTTGTATCTTTATCTTTGCCTGGATTATAATAATAGAGTAAAACTTGTTGAGATTGAGAAAAAGATGGTTTAAATTGTACTGAAAGTTCAAAAATTTTTTGATTTTGTGATAATCCTGATGGGTTATCACTCAAAAATCTTAAAATACCATTTGGTGTTGTAGGTTGTTTAAATATAAGTTCGCCAGAAAAAGGTACAAAATTTTCAGAAGTTCAATCTGTTTGGGCATTTAAAATTGCTTGACCTAATAAATTATTTTGACTATCATATAGTTCTGCTTTAAACTGAGCTTCAAAATATCAAAAACCTTTGGCTTGACCCTGTATTTTTAATGGACTCTGAATTTGTTCATTTATTTTAGGCGTTGAAACCAAAATTCCTTCTTGTTCTCCAGGGCAAAGTGCAAATTCGCATTTTGCACCTATACGACCAACAGCTGAACCATCAGGACATATTTTGGCATCCAAAGGACAAGATATTAGTTGATTTTGATTTTTGTTTATAAAATAAAAATACCCACTTGTTAAAATAATACCTATAATAATAAAAATCCAGATTATCGTGTTGTGTTTCATAACTAAATATTAGACTTTGTTTACTAATTTTGTTTACTAAATAGTTGTTTTCAATTATAATATCTTATAATATCTATTTTGTCTAACTTAAAATATTTTGGCATAGCTTGTTATTTTTGCCATAATATTTATTTTATGGGTTTATGCAACAGAAAATTTTCTTAATATTATTTTTTGGTTTTTATTCTGTTTTTATACATTTTAAGTCATTCATTTGTAAGTGGCCAACCATTAAATTTGTTGCACGGAAATTTTTTACAACTTTTTGAACATACGTCGATTTTCTTATTTACTGCGCATTCTAAAACAGGACAGTTAGCATTAATACTTTTTAAAAATTCTACATTTTTCTTAGTTTTAATGCACCCTGTACAAATGTTTTTAATATAAAGACCACACATGGAACAGCAGATACCACATGCACCCATTTGTATTTTTTTGTTCATTATATTAGTATTGAGTTATTATTGTTGAGTAATACAATAATCTTTTTCTATTTGATCCTGAACAACTTTGATACCTTCTTGACCTTCTACTTGGTCAGCACCAAAAAAATGACCTAAGGTATCAGCACTAATTTTTTCTAATGGAACTGAGCAATCAAGCAATCCTGGTCCTCCTGATAATAGAGCTCCTGTTTGATCTACCATTTTGAGAGCATAATGACATTTTCCATTTTCTACACCAAACACTGTAATTATATAAGTATTTCCTTCACTAAAAGGCATTTTGAGTTCACTGGGTGTACAAGTTAGAAAATGAGGACTAAAACAACTGGGGTCTTCACATTGAATAGGACCTTGCTGAGAAGGTTGTTCTAATACTGTTTCTTGGTTGTTGGAACCTTTGGGTATTACAACTCAAATAATAAGTAGTACAACTATTATAATCCCAAGAATCATTAATAATTTTTTCATATTGTTAAATTAATATTTTATTTTATAATTATGCAATGCTTTTTATTTATTTTGTAATAAATATAGTTTAGATATGTTAATATTGTATTCTATATTTAAATATCGTGTCTTATATTTTTAATTGTTTAGCAAATTGTCCAATAATAGGCAAAGGTTTTTTCTCCCCCTTGGAAGCATTCAAAATGCCAATAATCATTAGCACAAATAAACCAAGGTTGAGTATTTGAGTTATGACACGAAATCCTCAGGGAAGAATAGCTCCAAGTATTCATATTAAAATACCGCCAATAAACAAGACTAAACCCTGTTTGACGTGATATTTCACAAACGGGTCTTTTTTAGAATCTGTTAATAGTGGTATAAAAAATAAAATATAAGCCAAAATAGCCATACCTGTATTTTTTTCTTTAACAGTAGACTTGGATTGTTCTTGCTCTTCCTGAGTCGAATTGATATCTGCCATAGATTAAAAATTAATCAATTGATAAATAATAGCTCGACCTTTAATTATATTGTAATATATTGTAAATTGATATGGATTTTGTTCTTTGTAGTTTAGTGTAGATAATTTAATTATACTATAAAAAATAAAAAAAATCAAGATGTGGTATATATTGGGGGTTTTAATATAATATAAATATACAACAAATCAGTAATTTTATTTCCTACTATTTGTTCTATTTAATTAATTTTATTTTATTTTTCAATTATTACTTAATGAAGATTTTTAAACTAGAGGGTAATTTTTAAATATTAGAAATGAATTCTTGGTGATTTTTCACCCATTTAATGCTATTGTTTAGAAGAGAAATAAATTTATGATTTTGTTGATACGTTTTTAGCATAAATTGTCTTAATTCTTGTTCTTGAGGATAACCTTGTTCATATAGAGTATTGATTTTATTGAAAGGAGGTGTCATTAAAAAAACCGTAAGTGCCTCCTTGATACTTTCGAATTCTAATTGGGTTAGGTGTTTATTGTTACAATAATTTCCGTAATGTTTGATAAACATAAAATGAAATAATTCGTGGTAAATGGTATGAAGCTGTCCTTCTAAACCCTCTTTGATACTTATCATAAACCAATCTGGGTAATAATAAGGACAAATTGGTAAAGTAGTAAAGTAAGCAGTTGCTGGTAATAAATTAAATTTTTTCTCAAAAAACTCTTCCGAGAAAGTAACAAATTTATCTTGTCTATTATTCCAACTCTCTGTTAAACTTTTTTGGTTTAGATTAATTAAATCCTGATTTTTTGCTAACCATTTTAATAAGATTTTCTTGATTTCTAAAGTGGCTGCCTTTTGATTTTTACTTGTTTTAATTTTAGTTAGTTCTTGTTGTGATAAATACTTACTTACGGTTTTTTCTATATTTTTCCTTCCATGTTTTAAATACCTAAATTTATAGATAGCATTAAGGTAATTATCAAGATCTTTATTGAGATTATATGAAAATGTAAGATTAAACATATTTTTGAATAAATTTTACGCTATATTATAAAATAGCAATTAAAATAATATAATATTTTAGTAAATCTTTAATTTTTGCTGAAAATCTTCAAAATTATCAAATCAGTATTGTTGATAGTTTTCTCCAACAGCTACTAAACCTCCTTGAGCTGGTTTAAGCAATAATTTTACTCTTATATTAAATTTTTCTGTGATACCAAATTGATTAGAGGGGAAAATTTTATTTTCTTTTGTCTCTCTTACTTCAAATATTTTAGAAAAATAATCTATTTTTTTATTTATATCTGAATAAGTAGTTCCATGTGGGTCAACAAATAAGATCAAATAATCATTTCCTTTTTGTAGCCAAAAAATAAAGTCAGGATGATAATTATCCATACCGTTCTTCTTATGATTATAATAAGGTATAAACACTTCATCTATCGTTTGGTCAATTTTTGAAAACATCCACCAGTCAAATTGAGTAAATACATTATTAGGTTGAGTAAGATATTCTTCCAGTTGTTCAATAAATTGTACCTCACTGTTAACATTAATAATATGATTGAGATAATCAATTTTTTCGGTTTCTGAAACTATCACTGGAAGATAGTAATGGTTGGCTAAATATTTTATTTTTATTTTCTGGTTATTAATCTCAAAATTCTCCGCTTGTTCAAATAAACTTCTTTGACGATCGTATTCTTTTTGATTGCCTTTTTTAAATATTTTTTTTAATTCTTTTTCTCTTTCTGGTTTTTGTCTAATTTCTTCTATTTTTCGTTTGATTTCTTCATATTTTTCCCCACCGCTGAACCTAATCTTTTTGAAATGCACGATTTCATTTTCCAACTCCTTAAACTTCTCAAACTCTTTGCTCTTTACTCCGAGATAATCAAAAATCCGATCAAGAATTAACTCTGGCTCAAAGAGTGGCTCAAAGAGTGAGTTTTTCTCGCCAAAATCATAATCGCCAAAATCATAGTATCGCTCTTTTTTCTCAAAACTTTCTTTTGTTTTCTTTAAAACCTTCACGTCGCAATTATATTTAGCCACAGCGACTTTATCGCCTATAAATCTGTAAAATTGTGCTGTTAAATCGAAATCCTCTCTGCTCACCGGATATTTTTGTATTTCTTTTTCTTCGGCAAAAATTCTATCAGTAGTTTTATAAACGGGTACTAAAAGCAAATGATTTTGCGCTTCAGAATTTAATATAAACGCGTCGCCCAAATTTTTATCTTGCTTCTCTGTTTTCAACGTTGTAATTATTTCCTTCAGATTTTCGGCATTAGTACCAAAAATAAATAAACTCTCAATAGGCAAAACGAAATTTTTTATCTGTTCAAATAATTGTGGTTCTATTTGTTGTGCGTTGAATAAATTGAGAAGGCGTTTTCTTTTGCCTTTTAATGGTTCTATTCTTACGCCTCTGCCTACTGATTGCAGAACGAATTTTTTAGCGTCGCTTCCAACTCCGATAT
>ERZ795052.6764-NODE-6764-length-10397-cov-3.816477_pt1 | contig 10397 bp, 9 predicted proteins | sample MGYA00375136_ERZ795052 | MGnify/ENA primary metagenome ERZ795052 (study PRJEB30181, sample SAMN05720156) | activated sludge metagenome | isolation source: Anaerobic digester | place: Japan | collected 2015-05-26 ... | reverse complement strand
ATAAATTCGCTGTGTTGAATTCAATCGGACTTGATTCAAAGGATTGATTGGCATCGAACTTGCTAATCTGCACATGAGCACTGAATCCAATGACCTTTTCCCGGATCTCTTGCTTGAATCCTTTCACGATCGCGACCGAAATAATCATCGCGGAAAATCCAAGCGCGATACCGGAAATGGCCAATCGCACCACCGGTCTGGATACACGCAGGGTGTCCATTCCCGATCGCATGAGGCGCCGTGCAATCCATTGTTCGTAACCCACAGAACTGAAATCCTTTGGAAAGAGAAATCGTTCGAAAGATACCTACTTTTAGGCGTATGCTTTTCCGTTGCTTATGGTTATTTATTCTGCTGACGCAGGTCGATGCCACAGCTGGCAGTCCCGGACGGATAGTAACCGATCAGGATGTCACTGTCGGAGCCGCGCGCTTTGACCAGTACCTGGACCTGTTAAAAAGAAAGAAGATCGCCATAGTGGCGAACCCGACTTCGCGTGTCGGAAACGTTCACCTGGTTGACACGTTTCTTTCATTGGGTGTTCACATCGGTTGCATATTCGCACCCGAACATGGTTACCGGGGCGAGGCGGCCGCTGGAGAACATGTCAAAGGAGGGAAAGATCGTGCTTCCGGCATTCCCGTCATTTCCCTCTACGGGAAGCACAATAAACCAAAGCAGGATGATCTGAAGGGGATCGACCTTGTGGTATTCGATATCCAGGATGTCGGGGCCAGATTCTATACGTACAGCTCCACACTTCAGAATGTGATGGAAGCCTGCGCGGATTTCAATAAGCCGCTTCTCGTGCTGGACCGACCGAATCCGAACGGGCACTATGTCGACGGGCCGGTGTTGGATACTTCGTTCAAATCATTCGTCGGGCAAGTTCCGATTCCGGTCGTGCACGGCGTTACGATGGGGGAGTACGCCCGTATGTTGCAAGGTGAACATTGGCTCAGGACGAAGCGGACGTTGAAGTTGACGATCATTCCGGTGGCGAATTATCGTCATTCCGATCTGTACCAATTGCCCGTAGCCCCCTCACCGAATCTTCCGAATATGACGGCGGTGTATCTGTATCCTTCGCTTTGTTTCTTTGAAGGCACTCCCGTAAGTGTCGGCAGGGGTACGGATGCGCCGTTTCAGGTATACGGTTATCCCGGATTTCCGGAATCGGATTTTACATTCAAGCCAATATCCATACCCGGAAAAGCGACACGGCCTCCCTTCGAAGATACGCTTTGCTCCGGGAGGGATCTTCGACGATCGTTCAGGTTGCCGGAGAGTGTGCCGACCCGCTTGGAATTAAATTATTTGATCCAGTGTTTCGCTTCCTGGAAGTATCGACGTCCCTTTTTTACTCCATTCTTTGACAAACTGGCGGGTAATGAGAGCCTACGTCAGTTGATCTTCAGCGGCTGGAATGAAGCTGACATTCGGAAAACCTGGGAGGCGGACTTGCAGCAGTACAAATCCATCCGGAGTAAATACCTGCTATACCCTGATTGAGGTATTTTTTTGGAGATGGCTTCCGACTTGGTTAAATTCGACCTACCTATCCCCACACCATGAAAACACTAACCTGTTTGCTTCTTTTATCCGCATGCAGCAGCCTGGCATTAGCCCAGCGGAATTGCGGTACTATGCAACATCTGGATCATCTCCGTCAGCAAGACCCGACGCTGGATGCCCGGCATGCTGACTACGAACGTCAACTGGATGCCTGGATCCAGGAACACCCGCAATCCGCTCGGCCGAACTTTCCGTTGATCCCCGGATTCGTGCCTACCGGAGATGCCGATCAGGATCGCGTGGCATATGCCAAAGCCAAGGCTGTCTTGGTTGCGGATCCTGCTACATCCCGCGAATGGCTGCAACCTGCCGCTCCGGCAAAGCGAGATGAAAAGAACGCCCGCCCGGCTCAATTCAAAGTAATCACCCACAACTGAGGAACGAGCCATGAAGAAAAATCTACTGTTCAGCGCACTATTGCTTTTATCAGGCAAGGCGCTACTTGGTCAGTGCCCTAACGACAACACCGCTTACCTGAGTGGCGCTGCGCCCACGGTTGTGGGAAACTCGGTAGTTGCCCAGCAGACCTGGGCGGGTGAGTTCAACCGGGTCACCGGCATGGTAGCCGGGAACACCTACCGAATTTCCACCTGCAGCACCGCTACCTTCGATTCGGAGATCACTATTTACCCTGCCAATGGCGGGTCTCCGGTCGGCTACGACGACGACGGTTGTGGTGTTGCCGGCGGACCATCTTCCATCGATTTTGTGCCTGCGGTGACCGGTGACTATGACATCCTCCTCGATCAGTTTCAATGTCAGAATAATCAGATCGATATGGATGTGACGATCACGCTGATCGCTACCGGTGGTGGTAGTTCCAATCCTCCCGATTTGACCATTCCGGTTGTTGTCCATGTGGTTTACAACACCGCCGGTCAGAACATCAGCGATGCGCAGATCGCCTCTCAGTTAGAAGCCCTGAATGCCGATTACCGAAAGATCAATTCCGATCTCTCGTTGGTTCCTTCTGTGTACCGAAGCCTGGCAGCCGACTATAAGATCGAGTTCTGCCTCGCCGATCGTGATCCATCCGGCGCTGTTACAAACGGCATAACACGGACCCAGACGTCCATCACCGAGTTCGGGCCCGATAACCTGATGAAGTCCGCAGCATCGGGTGGCCATGACCCTTGGAATCCTCAGAAGTATCTGAATCTATGGGTTTGCAATCTCGGAGGTGGATTGTTGGGTTACGCCCAGTTCCCTGCCGATCTTGCTACCTCACCTCAGACCGATGGCGTGGTGATCGGGTACACCTATTTTGGAACGATCGGTACGGCAACTGCTCCATTCAATAAAGGACGTACCGCGACGCACGAAGTCGGCCATTGGCTGAATCTCCGGCATATCTGGGGTGATGATGTTTGTGGTGATGATTTTGTCGGCGATACGCCGACTCAGGAGGCTTCGAATGCGCAATGTCCTTCCTTCCCGCACGTGACGTGTTCAAATGGTCCCAATGGCGACATGTTCATGAATTTCATGGACTATGTGGACGACGCCTGTATGCAGCTATTTACCGAAGGGCAAAAAACCAGGTCCTGGGCCAGTATCAACCTGACCCGTTCCCAGTTGGCCACCTCTCAGGGGTGCAGTACCGTGGGCATAGACGAACAGGTGCTTACTCCCGTGCGGATCTTTCCGAACCCAACGGCTGGAGTTATTCGCATAGATGCATCCGCATTGCCGGGGCGTCGCATCCTGATCGATCTGCTGGACGTTACTGGTCGGCAATTGCTGCCGCAAGTCGAAGTGGATGGAATTGAACAATCGCTGGACCTCAGCTCCTTTTCGAATGGACTCTATCTGCTCCGTCTTTCCGGAGGGGATGGAAGTACGTTGGTGCATCGAATAGCACTGGAGCGATAAACAAAAAGAGCGGAGAACTTTCTCCGCTCTTTTTGTTTTCTCCGGGCTCTGATCAGGCCAGGTTGCCCGCTGCCAGCTTCTTTTCTACACGGCCGGGGTAAACACGTAATGCTTCTTCGAGGCATTTCATGGCATTCTTCAGTGAGTCCAGATTGAGTACGTAAGCGATACGAACTTCGTCTGTACCCAAATCGGGACGAGAGTAGAAGCCGGTGGCAGGCGCCAGCATAACGGTCTGATTCTGCCAGGAAAATGATTCCAGTAACCATTGACAAAACTTGTCTGCGTTGTCGATAGGAAGACGTGCGATGCAGTAAAATGCTCCACTCGGTTTGGGGCAGTATACGCCGTCCATCTGGTTGAGCGCGCTGACTACAAAATCCCGTCGGGCAACGTATTCCTTTTTGACTTTGGTAAAATATTCGTCCGGTGTGTCAATTGCCGCCTCGGCAGCCACTTGTCCAAATGTAGGAGGACTGAGACGTGCCTGGGCGAACCGAAGGGCGGTAGCCTGAAGGTCCTTGTTGCGGGTGATCAGGGCTCCGATTCTGGCACCACAGGCGCTGTAGCGTTTCGAAATGGAATCAAGCATGACCACGTTCTGCTCGATGCCTTTCAGGTGCATGACGGATGTGTATTGTTTGCCGTCGTAACAGAATTCACGGTAGACCTCATCGGAGAACAGCCAGAGGTCGTGCTTTTGCACGATGTCCCGTAGCGATTCGAGTTCTTCCTTCGAGTAGAGGTACCCGGTCGGATTGTTCGGATTGCAGATCATGATTGCCCGTGTTTTCGGGCTGATCAGTTTCTCGAACTCGGCAACTGGAGGAAGGGCGAAGCCGCTTTCGATGGTTGAACGGATGGGTACTACCTTGACATGTGCCTGGGTGGAAAATCCGTTGTAGTTGGCATAGAAGGGTTCCGGAATGATGATCTCATCGCCTTCGTCGAGACAGCTCATCATGGCGATCTCGATGGCCTCCGAACCTCCGGTGGTGATCAGGATGTCGGTGTAGTCGAGTTCAATCTGGTACCGCTTGTAGTAGGTAGTGAGTTTCTTCCGGTAGGACTCAATGCCGGCAGAGTGGCTGTATTCGACGACTTTCGGCGCGAAATGATGAATGGCATCCAACATGGAATCCGGCGTCTCGATGTCCGGTTGACCGATGTTTAGATGATAGACGGTGCGCCCTGCTTTTTTAGCTTGTTCAGCAAAGGGTACCAGTTTCCGGATAGGAGAAGGCGGCATGGATGCGCCTTTCGTTGAGATCTTCGGCATGGAAGCGGGAAATAAAAAAGCCCTCCTTGTGGGAGGGCTTAAAATTAGGAATTTCCCTGATTACTTGGTCTCAGCCGGTTTTTCCGGTGCTTCGACGTTTCCTTTAAGGTGCAACACCTTTTGTCCGCTTTTGGCATTGGAGGTGATGGTAATGGTCTTGTCTTGCATACCCATTTTGCCGGTCGAGTTGAACTCGACATGGATGGTTCCTTTCGCGCTTTTTGCGATCGGCTCTTTCGGATAAGAAGGTACGGTGCAACCACAGGAGCCGTGCGCTTCGGTGATGATCAAAGGATCCTTACCGGTATTGACGAAGTTGAAGTCGTAGGTAACCTTATCTCCTTGCTTGATGGAGCCGAAGTTGTACTCTTCCACGTCGAATTTGAAGTCAGCCGCGTTCTTGTTGTCGACAGCTGCAGCCGAAGATGCCGGAGCTGCCGGAGTTTGTGCTTGAGCAGCCGCCACGAACAGGAACATGCTGACTGCCAGGATCGCTTTTTTCATTGGTTGTTTAATTATGTGGTTGGTTTAGGGTGAACTTATTTCGTTGGTTGTGCGGCCGGTTGTTCTACCGGTTTGTCCACGGTGCCTTTCAAATGCAACACCATCGGATTTTGCTTCGCGTTGGAGGTGATGGTTACCGTGCGATCCTGCACTCCCAACTTACCGGTCGAGTTGAACGTGACCTTGATCGTGCCACTCTGTCCTTTCATGATCGGTTCTTTCGGCCACTGCGGAACCGTACAGCCGCAGGATGCCTGGGCGTTGGTGATGATGAGGGGTTCGTTTCCGGTGTTGGTGAAGGTGAAATCGTAGGAAACGGTTTGGCCCTGCGTGATCGTACCAAAGGCGTATTCGTCCTTCTCAAAGGTGAATTCGGCCTGATTGGATGCGTTACCGATGTTGTCGAGCGTCTTCTTTTCGGTTTGAGCGAAGCTGGAAGTGGTCGACAATGTCAGCAGGAAAGCAAAAATTGCGGTGATCTTTTTCATAGTGGATGAGGAGGGTTGATCGAATTATTTCGAGTTTTCAAGCGGCATACCGCCGGTCTTCTTGAACGGCATTGCCTGATCGGAAGTTTCTTCAGAAGCTTCAACAACTCCTTTTATGGTCAGGACTTTGGTATCCGTTTTTCCGTTCGAGTTGATGGTTACCGTTTTCGTGAAGGCGCCGACGCGTTTGGTGTCGTAATGAACTTTGATCACCCCGGTTTGTCCTTTCATGATCGGCTCTTTCGGGTAGGTAGGTACGGTGCAGCCGCAACTTCCCTTGGCGTTGGAGATGATCAAAGGTTCTTTGCCCGTATTTTTGAACTTGAACTCACAATTGCCGTCCGCTCCCTGTTTGATGGTGCCGTAATCGTGTGTTTCATTTTCAAACGTGATTTCCGGTGCGTTAGGGTTATCGGCTTTGGGGGCTGGAGCTGCATCCTGCGCCTGGCTGGTCAGCGCCAGTAAGAACATGATGCACAGCGAAGTAGTTATTTTTTTCATAGTGATAGCGGGTTTACGCAAAGATACGGATTGAGGCTTTGGCGCGGTCTTATTGCAAATCCTTTGCCAAAAGTAATCAGGCTGCAATGAAGTCAGTATGAACGAGGGAATGGCTAATTTTGTACTGAACAGCGGTGATAGCTCAGTTGGTAGAGCGTCAGCTTCCCAAGCTGAAAGTCGCGGGTTCGAATCCCGTTCGCCGCTCCTACTTCATTTTTCCTCCAAGATCAAAGGCCCGGAAATCGAGGATTTCCGGGCCTTTGCGCAAGTGGAAGCTTGGATCAGGCCTTAGAAGTCAGGACAGCAAATGGGATCACCATTTCCTCCAACGAAATGCCTCCGTGCTGTAAGGTGTTCCGGTAGAAGGAAACGTAGTAATTGTAGTTGTTCGGGTAGGCAAAGAACTGATCACCCCGTGTAAAGACGAATGCCTGGGAGAGGTTAACGCGCGGCAGAAACGCATCGGCCGGGTTTTTTACTTCGAAGACATCTTTCTTATCGTAATTGAGGTTGCGCCCCTGCTTGTAACGGAGGTTTGAATTTACGCTCCGGTCACCTACGATCTTCACCGGTTCCTTCACGCGGATCGTTCCGTGGTCGGTTGTGATGATGAGCCGGACCTTCTTCTCGGCAAGGCGGCGTAAGGCTTCGAGCAGTGGCGAGTGTTCAAACCAGGATTTAGTCAATGACCGGTAGGCTGCTTCGTCGTCTGCAAGCTCACGGATCATCTCCATTTCCGTACGGGCGTGCGAAAGCATATCAACGAAATTGTAGACGATCACATTCAGCTTATTCTGCATTTTATTGGAGAGCGACTCGACCAATTCCTTGCCTTCGTTGTGATTGGTGATCTTGGTATACGAGAACTTGTACTCTTTGCGGAATCTTTTCAGTGTGTCGCCAAGGAAATCCGCTTCGTGCATGTTCTTGCCGCCCTCGTCTTCGTCGTTCTTCCACCATTGTGGGAACCGGGACTCGATTTCTGAAGGCATCAAACCGGCGAAGATGGCGTTTCGGGCATACTGGGTGGCGGTGGGCAGGATACCGCAGTACAGTTCGTCATCCTGAACGCGGTAGAGATCCGCCAGGATCGGTTGTATCGTTTTCCATTGATCGTACCGCAGGTTGTCGATCAGGATCAGGAAGACCGGATCAGCCGAAGCGTCCACCGCAGGGAGGATCCGCTTCTTCATCAATTGGTGCGAAAGCACCGGCGTAGCCTGCTCGTCCGGCGTACGTAACCATTGCAGGTAATTGCGCTCGACGAAGCGGGAGAAAAGGTTGTTGGCTTCATTCTTCTGAGAGGTCAGAATCTCGTACATGCTCTGATCCGAGGATTTTTCCAACTCAAGTTCCCAGAATACGAGTTTCCGGTAAACCTCCTGCCATTCCTGCCAATTCAGTTTATCGCTCAAGGACATACCGATCTGGCGAAAGTCCTGCATGTAGTCGGAGGTGGTCTTTTCGCTGATCAGCCGTTTGTTTTCCAGGTTCTTCTTCAGTGCAAGCAGGATCTGGTTGGGATTGACCGGTTTGATCAGGTAGTCGGCGATCTTGCTGCCGATCGCCTGTTCCATGATGTGCTCTTCTTCGCTTTTCGTGATCATGATTACCGGTACGTCCGCCCGGATGTTCTTGAGTCGGGAAAGGGTTTCGAGGCCTGACAGACCGGGCATGTTCTCATCCAGAAATACGATCGCGAAATCGCTCTTCCTGACCGCCTCCAATGCATCCTCGCCGTTGGTTACTGTGGTAACATCGTAGCCTTTTTCCTGAAGGAAGAGGAGGTGGGGTTTCAGGAGGTCGATTTCATCGTCGGCCCAGAGTATTCGGATCTTGTCCATATTCAGCGGGAGGAAGGGGGCGGTGGTGCCTGCGTCAAAGGTAGCAACTGTGGGTCTCATGAGGGGATTTCAGTATTATCTCGGTTTGGAATCGTCCGGAAAACTTTCCGACTCCTCATCAACGGCAGGTTTCCGCTTTAATTGAATCCGAAGAGAGAAATGAATCCCGTGGAAAGACCGATATTTGCCGCGGTTCACGCAAGAACCATGCAATAGCCTGTGGCCAACCAGTTAAAAATCGTCAATGACCCGATCTATGGATTCATTCGGCTCCCCAGTGAGCGGGTGTTCCTGTTGATCGAGCATCCATATTTCCAGCGGTTGCGCCGGATCCGGCAACTTGGCATGACGCACCTGGTTTATCCTGGCGCATTGCATACACGGTTCCATCATGCGCTGGGCGCCATGCACCTGATGGGAGAGGCTGTCGAGGTACTTCGGTCGAAGGGGCATCTCATTACGCCAGAGGAGGCGGAGGCTGTCACCATCGCGATACTGCTCCACGATATCGGGCACGGTCCGTTTTCACATGCGCTCGAAGACAGCATCGTTCCGGGGATCCGGCATGAGGAATTGTCCTCCTTGTTCATGGATCGCCTGAACCGGGATTTCGACGGATCGCTGCAATTGGCGCTTACCATTTTCAGAGATCAATATCCCAAACGATTTCTGCACCAATTGGTATCCAGTCAACTTGATATGGATCGCCTCGATTACCTGAGCAGGGATAGTTTTTTTACCGGTGTAAGCGAGGGGGTTATCAGCCATGACCGAATCATCAAGATGCTGGAAGTGCAAGACGACCAACTGGCCATTGAAGAGAAGGGCATCTACAGCATCGAAAAGTTCATCGTTGCCCGTCGGCTGATGTACTGGCAGGTTTATCTACACAAGACCGTAGTAGGAGCGGAAAGATTGCTGATCAGTATTCTGAAACGGGCAGGGGAATTGGTGCGCTCCGGGCAGCATTTGTTCGCCACACCCGCCTTGGATCTCTTTCTGCGAAATTCGTTTACGCTGGATGATTTCCGCGAACGTCCCGACTTGCTGGATGCTTTCGCGGAGTTGGATGACAGTGATATCACAACAGCTGTCAAGATCTGGAGCAAAGGCCCGGATTACATTCTGCGTGAATTGTGTTTCCGACTGGTCAACCGGCGACTGTTCAAGATCGTATTGAGAAAGGATCCATTCTCCGAGTCTGAAATCCGGGAAATCAGTGAACGGATCCGGGATCGGTTTTCAGTCGATGAGCGGGATATGCACTATTTTCTGGAGACCGGCAGCATCGTCAACAATGCCTATAATTCCAGCAGCGATAAGATCAATATCATCCTGAAGGACGGTACCGTGAAAGATATTGCGGAAGCGGCGGACACCCTGAATATTAAGGAACTCAGCACAACCGTGGAAAAGCATTACCTCTTGTTCCCGAAGTGATCCGATAGCCTTTCCCGTCGGTTCATCGTCATTTTATTTTTTCACGCCAATATCCCTGTTTTTCGCTCGTTTTTAGGTGGTTAGCTAAACAGCAATTGACTGCTATTGTACTTTAGCCGTACCTTAGAACCTCAATTCGGACCATGGAATTTACCGCAAAACAGATCTGTGAGTTGTTGAACGGGACGCTGGAAGGTGATCCCGGCATCAAGGTAAATCAGCTGAGCAAGATCGAGGAAGGTGTTCCGGGTTCTCTTACTTTTTTAGCTAACCCGAAGTACGAATCCTTCCTCTACACCACGAAGGCTTCACTGGCGATCGTCAATCAGGATTTTCGACCCGTACAACCGGTTATCCCTGCCCTTTTGCGCGTACCGGATGCCTACCAGGCATTTGTCAAATTGCTGGAGATCTACAATCAGCTCCAACGCGATAAGAAAGGCATCGAACAACCTTCGTTCCTTGCACCAACCGCATCGATCGGTGAAGGATGTTATGTCGGTGCATTCGCCTATGTGGGGAACAATGCCCGTATTGGAAAGAACGTCAAGATTTATCCGCAGGTCTACATCGGTGATAATGTGGTAATCGGCGACAATACCACCCTTTTTGCCGGTGCCCGTGTCTATTCCGACTGTGTAATCGGGAAGGATTGTACGTTGCATACAGGAGTGGTCGTAGGAGCCGATGGTTTCGGATTTACACCGAACCGGGAAAACCAATACCAGAAAGTTGCCCAGATCGGCAATGTGATCATCGAAGACCACGTGGAGATCGGGGCTAACAGTACGGTCGATCGTGCGACCCTGGGATCAACGATCATCCGCAAGGGCGCAAAGTTGGATAACCTTATTCAGATCGCCCACAACGTAGTGATCGGCAAGAACACAGTAA
>ERZ795052.6757-NODE-6757-length-10402-cov-5.279501_pt1 | contig 10402 bp, 5 predicted proteins | sample MGYA00375136_ERZ795052 | MGnify/ENA primary metagenome ERZ795052 (study PRJEB30181, sample SAMN05720156) | activated sludge metagenome | isolation source: Anaerobic digester | place: Japan | collected 2015-05-26 ... | reverse complement strand
AGCGCCGGTGCCGGTTCCCAGTCCGGCTCAGCTCTCGATTTTCGGTGGAGAGCGGCCGGTGGTGCCGGCTTGGTTCGATTTGGACCGTCCGGTGGCCTTTGGGACCCTGCAGGGATCCAACGAGGCGGCGGCGGCGGAGGTCGGCCGGGAAGTCTTTTTTGTGCGGCATCTGAAGGAAGCTCTCCGAGACGGGTTGGAAATGCTCGGGCGTCGAACGGGACGCCGGTGGGACTTGGTTACTACCGACGGCTTGGAGGGTGCCGATACCGTAGTGGTTGTGCAAGGGAGCGCCTACGAAACGGTTCGGGCCGCCGCCCAGTACCTGCGTCGGGAGAGAGGCTGGCGGGTCGGCGTTCTTGGAGTGACTTGGTTGCGTCCCTTCCCCGGTGAGGTGTTGCGGCAGCATCTCGCCGTCCGTAAGCAGGTGGCCGTGCTGGAGAGTGCCGCCGCGGCGTTCAGTGAAGAGGGCCCTCTCATGCGGGAGATCCGCCGGGCTGTGCCCGAGCACGACGGTGTTTGGGTAAGCGGGGTCTACGGTCTTCACGGCCAGCCCCTTGCGGTGGGGCAGGTCATCCGGTTGGTGGAGGAACTGCGGGGTAATCGGCCTCGTCCAAAGGTGTGGTTGGGTTTCATGGCGGGTCCGGACAAATGGGGGGAGTATCCGAAACGTGCAGCTTTGGTCCAAGCGGTTCAGTCGGATTATCCCGAGCTTTCACAGGGCATTCTTTCGTCCGCCGAGGTGGAGAAGCTGTCGGCCGACGAAGTGCGAGGCGTTCAGTGGGTGGGCGCTTCGCGAGAAGATCCGGGCTTGATCGTTGACCGACTCAAAGCGTTGGTAAACCCCAAGGAGCAGGGAGGGACGCGTGCGATTGCTTGGTACCCCGAACCTGGGATTCTTTGTGTCCGTGTATCGGCGGGACCGGATGAATTGGCCTTGGCGGAGAGCGGTCTGGCTCTGGATTTGGTCCTGGTAGGGCGGGTAGGTCTGGATGTTCTGCACAATCCCCTTGCGGACCTGAAGGAACGGCGAGCCGTTGTGATCCAGAGTGACCGCGCTGGCTCGGAGATTTGGCGTCTATTGCCGGCTTACTGGCGTTCCGAGGTGAAGCGGTTACAGCTAAGACTCTATCAGGTGGACGGGGATTTCGATCGGATGCTGGAGGCGGCTTCGGAGTTGCTGAACGGGCGGGACGGCGGTGAAGCGGCGGTCGAGATCGATTGGCGAGACCAGCCGGTCCTGCTGGATGAGCCGGAAGAAGTGCCGGCATTGATTCGGCGCGCCGGACAGGGGAGCGGTGACTATGCGAGCTTGCCTCGCTTCTGGGGCGAGGTCATGCAGCCCAAGCGGGCAGGTATCACGGACAACTTTCCCGATCCGCTGGTGGCGGTTGGAGCCATTCCTCCTTACACCGCCGCTCTGGCCCGGCCCCGAGGGACGGCTTTGCCGTCGCTTCCGGTGCTCAATCCGGAAAATTGTACCGGCTGTGGAAATTGCTGGCCGGTGTGTCCGGATTCGGCCATTGGTGCGTCGCTGGTGGGTTTGCAGGAATACCTGGACGCTGCGCTGGCAGCCACCGGTCGGGAGGGTAAGGTGGCCTCAGCCCTCAAGCGAGCCCATCGAAATGTGGCGGCTCGTTTGAGTTCCTTGCTCCGGGAAGGAAACGCCCACACGGTTGTGGAGGAGCACCTGCGGGACGCGTATGACTACGTATTACAACGTTTGTCCATCCCTCCGGACCAAGAGCGGGAGTACCACGAGACGGTTTCGGCCGTCGTAGAAGCCGCCACGCAAATCAGCCCTGTGGTTACCGGGTTGTTTTTTCACCAACCCGAAGGAGAACTCAAAGGGAGCGGGCAGCTCCTGATGTTGGCTTTCAATCCACATGCGTGTCAGGGCTGCCGTTTGTGCATCACCAGTTGCCCGGAATCGGCCCTCGAAGCTTTCGACCGTGCGGGAACTGCAGGAGCGGATGCGCGTACCGCCTGGAAGTTCTGGGAGGAGTTGCCGGACACGCCGGGAGTGCTCGTGGAGAAGGCTCGCGAACAGCTGGACCTGGGTCTGGTAGCGGCACGATTATTGAGTCGCCACAGCGCTTTGGTCCAGGCCGTCGGCAGTTTTGGTGAGCCGGGATCGGGGGAACGATTGGCCGTGCGCCTGGTGACCGCACTTCTGGAAAGCCGCATGCAGTTCGAGTTGACTCGTTATGCCGGTGAGGCGGAGGAGTTGGCCGGCAAGATGCGCGAACTGCTTCATTCTTTGTTGGCCGAAGGATTGGAGAAGGCCGATCCGGAAGCAATTGAGCGCGCCTTGCTCGAGGTACCCCGCCGGCGGGTCAGCTTGGGTGAGCTGACGGCGAGACTTGAACGTTTCGGCCGTCAGGTGGTGGTGGACCCTGTCAAGACGGTTCGAGTGGCCCAGGTGATACAGCAGCTGGAATCCGAGGTGTCACGGGTTCGCGAGGGGAACAACAACCTCGGGCGCAGCCGTTTCGGTGTTGTCATTGTCAGCCGGCGGGCGGCTTGCTGGGCGGGTCGATATCCCAACCATCCGTACAATGCGCCTTTGGTTGTGGAGCCCTCTCCGGAGGGAATGAGTCTCGCTCTGGGAGTGGCCGAGGCTCTTACCCATCGCCACTTGGATAAGATGCGCACACTGCGTCGGGCGCGTTACTTCCTCGAGAACCCGCCCGATCTGCCGGGACGACTGGCTTCGCTACATGATTTGACGTGGTCGGGTCTGTCGCAGGAAGAGCGAACATGTTGTCCACCCCTGCTTGTATTGGTTGACGATTCCGCTCTGGAACGGCAGGCGGTGGGCGTGCTCAGTCGGCTGTTGACTGGAGATCTGCCGGTCAAACTGATCTTTTTGGACGCCCGGGATGTGCGGATCAGCGATCCCGAGCCGGTGCTGACGGCTCTCGGAATCGGAAACGCTGTGGCGGTGTCCGCTTCGCTGGGGTATTTGGAGCATTTCGGTGAAGCTTTGGAGACGGCTTTCTCGTTTGCGGGTCCCGCGCTGATTCATGTGCATGTCCCGATTCCCGCGGAACACGGGTTTGAGACGAACCAGACCCTGCAGCGCGCTCGGGCGGCGGTGGAGGCTCGCATCCATCCCCTGCTCGTGTATGATCCGCGAAAGCCCGGGGCCCTGGGGGCGCGAGTGCGGATAGACGCGAACCCGGCTCTAAAGGAAGCCTGGGGGGGTACCGATCCGGTGGCTTGGTTGGCGGGCGAGGCTAGGTTCCGCCGCTTTTTCGCTCCGTTGGATGACGAGGATGCATCCACCGTCGATGCTGGAGAGTACTTGCTGGCCTTGCCCGAGGAGAGAGGCGACGAGGTGCCGGTCTGGGAGTTTCCGGACGGTAAGAAACGACGCGTCGATGCTGTGGCCCTCCGTTGGGCTGAGCAGCGGTATCGGGTGTGGAAGGTTCTGAAGGAAATCGGCGGTGTCGACAGTCCCTTCGTGGAAAGACTCCGGGAGGAACTGGAGACTGAGGTGGCCGCACGGAACCGGGCGGAGTTCGAGCGCATAAGGTCGGAGTACGAGGAGAGAATTGCAGCGCTGGAACAGGGTTTTGAGCAGCGTATGGCGGAAGTCCTCCGTCAGCGATTGTTACAGCTGACCGGGTTCGCCGAAGTTTCAGCCGGATCCGAGGACAGGTGAGATGAGTTCAGCCGTAGCGGTGAGCGATAAGTTGCCGACGTTTCGTCACGGAGTGCATCCGCCGGAACTGAAGGAAGCGACCGCGGGACGTCCGATTGAGCGGATGCCCTTCGTCCGGGAGTATGTGCTACCTCTGTCTCAACACACTGGAGCTCCCTCGGTGGCGGTGGTCCGACCAGGCCGGCGGGTCGTGCGGGGCGAATTGATTGCTGAGCCGGGTGCCTTCGTCTCGACGAGTCTCCATGCTCCGGTAACAGGATGGGTGAAAGCGATCGAGCCTCGCCTCCATCCGAACGGCAAGATGATGCCGTCCATCGTCATTGAGGCGGACCCATTCTCAAGTCAGAAGGTGCTGCCGCAGACGGTGCCCGATCCGGCGTCGCTAAGTAATGCGGAGATGGTGAAGGAGATCCAGCGGGCCGGGTTGGTGGGCATGGGAGGGGCGGCTTTCCCGAGCCATGTCAAGGTGTCGTTACCGGAAGGACGGCGGATTGAATTCGTCGTCATCAACGGTTGTGAGTGTGAGCCGGCTTTGACGTGCGACCATCGGCTCATGGCGGAGCGCCCGGAGGCCGTAGTGCGCGGGACATTGATTCTCCTCAAACATTTAGGCGCCAAGCGGGCCTACATCGGAATCGAGGCGAACAAGCCGGACGCGGCGGAGAGGCTTCGAGAAGTGGCACCCCCGGAAGTCGAGGTGGTGGTCGTTCAGGTGAAATACCCTCAGGGCGCGGAGAAGATGTTGATCGACGCAGTACTGCATCGAGAGGTGCCCAGTGGGGGGATTCCCCTCGACATTCAGATCCTGACCAACAACGTGGCGACGACGGCGGCCTTGGCCGACTGGTTTGACCACGGGATTCCTCTGATCGAGCGCGTGGTGACGGTCACGGGGCCCGGGATCGTACATCCGCGCAATCTCTTGGTTCCTTTGGGAACACCGGTTTCGGCCTTGGTGGATTATTGTGGGGGACTGCTCCCCGAGGCGCGGCAAGTGATTATGGGCGGTCCCATGATGGGTATGCCGCAGAAGAGCCTCGACGTTCCCGTCATGAAGGGATCGTCGGGAATTGTGGCGCTAACCCGGGCGCATTACGCGGAGGCTCCGGAATTCCCTTGTATCCGATGTGCCCGGTGTCTGGAGGCTTGTCCCATGTTTCTGAACCCGACGAGGCTGGCTCATTTGGCCAAGTTCGAAAGGGTTGAGGATTTACCCGAGTACCACATCCTGGACTGCTTTGAGTGCGGATCATGTTCCTATGTCTGCCCGTCGAACATTCCCCTGGTGCAGTGGATCCGCGTGGGCAAAGCTCTGGTGCGAGAGGCAGCAAGAAAATGAGCTGGAGGCGAAGACCGGACCTGATCTTGTCCACGTCCCCTTACCTGCATGATCCGGCGTCGACGCCGCGGGTCATGGGCGAGGTAATTTGGGCCACGGTTCCTGTGATGGCCGTGGCGGTGTGGGTTTTCGGGGTGGGATGCCTGCTGGTGGTGGCGGCCTCGGTGCTCGGAGCGGTCGGCACGGAATGGGTATTTTCACGGAGAAAGGAACCGAGTCCGATCAGGGACCGCAGTGCTCTACTTACCGGCATCCTGCTGGGCCTTATTCTGCCCCCCGGTTTTCCTCTGTGGATGGCGTTTCTCGGGGGCTTCGTGGGCATCGGTTTGGGAAAACTGATCTGGGGCGGGCTTGGACAAAACCAGTTCAATCCTGCGCTGGTGGGCCGGGCTTTCTTGCAAGCATCCTTCCCCACGGCCATTACCACATGGGTGGCTCCCGCCGACCAGGTATGGCGCGTACCCGAAGGACTGCTGGTACCGCCCTTGATGGGAGCTGCGACGGATGCCGTTTCGGCGGCAACCCCGCTCGGGCTGTTCAAGTTCTCAGGACAACTGACCGCAATCCTGGATCTTTTTCTCGGCAAGATAGGGGGATCAATCGGAGAGACAAGCGCTCTGGTCCTCATTTTGTGCGGGATTTGGCTTGGATGGCGTCGGATTTTCGATTGGCGGCTTCCGGTCTCCACATTGGCAACTGTTTTCGTTTTCTCCGCCGTCTTCTACTTGGCCCAGCCGGAGCGCTTCCCGTCGCCGTGGATGATGCTCTTCTCGGGCGGCTTGCTGTTTGGCGCGGTTTTTATGGTGACGGATCCTGTGACGACGCCCACGACCACCAAGGGCGCCTGGATTTTCGGCCTGGGTGTGGGAATTCTCGTGGTCCTGATCCGACTCTTTGGGGGGTTGCCCGAAGGCGTAATGTACGGGATTCTGCTGATGAACGCGGTGACGCCCTACATCAACCACTACACGCAACCGCGCCAGTTTGGAGGGCCCCGAAAAAGCTGGTGGAGAAAAGGAGGAGACACCGCGTGAAGCATTCCCTAGGAAGCCAAATGAGGGAGAAGATGTCATGGATTCGGTGAAGCACGCCGGACCTGTACGACTGATCGCCACACTGGGCTTGGCCGGTTTGTTTTCCGGCGTGGTGTTGGTAACCGTTTACCTGGCGACGCTTCCGATTATCCAGCGAAATCAGGCGGAGGCACTCGAGGCGGCCATCTACCGGGTTCTGCCGGGGGCGGTCTCGCGAAAAGCTTTTGCCGTGCGGGGCGACCAACTGGAAGAGATCTCGGACAGCGCGGCCATGCAAGTGTCGGAGGGTGTGGTCTACGGCGCTTACGACGAGGCGGGCAATCTAGTAGGTTTTGCGATACCTGCGGAAGGACCGGGATTTCAGGACACTATCCGCTTGATCTACGGCTACGACCCCAGAACCAAGCAGATTACGGGTATGGAAGTCCTGGAGAGCCGTGAGACTCCAGGATTGGGCGATAAGATAATGAAAGACGAGGAATTCCTCTCCAACTTCAAGTCACTGAGCGTGGAACCGGAAGTGGTGGTGGTCAAACCCGGAACGAAATCCCAGGAGAATGAAGTCGACGCGATCAGCGGGGCGACCATTTCCTCTAACGCCGTTGTATCGATCATCAACCGGGCCAACCAGAGATACTTGGAAGTGTTGAACCGAGCGACCGGTGGAACGCCGGGGGAAGGTTCCGGCAGAGGGCAAAGCCATGAGTGACCGAAGTGCATTTCAAGAGGAAATGACGAAAGGGTTCTGGAAGGAGAACCCTGTATTTGTACAACTGTTAGGCTTATGTCCCGCTCTGGCGGTCACGAATTCCGCGATCAACGGCTTGGCCATGGGGGGTGCAGTCCTTTTCGTGCTGACGGGTTCCAGTTTCTTGGTGTCTCTCCTGCGCAACATGATCCCAAAGCAGGTGCGGATCACGACGTTTATCGTGATCATCGCGACGTTCGTAACGGTCGTAGATTTCACTTTGCAGGCGATGGCTCCCACCGTGCACAAGGAACTTGGAGCCTTCATCGCTTTGATCGTCGTCAACTGCATCATCCTAGGTCGGCAGGAGGCGTTTGCCTCGCGGAACCCGGTCCGGTTGGCGGTGTCCGACGCATTGGGAATGTCCATCGGCTTCACTTTCGCCTTGTTCTTACTCGGCTCGATTCGGGAAATTTTGGGATCCGGTTCCTGGATGGGGATCGAGTTGTTTGGTGCGGGCTTCGAACCTTGGGTCATCATGATCCTTCCGCCGGGAGGTTTCTTAACATTGGGCGTCTTGCTGATGCTGTTTGCTCACTGGAAAAAGCGGCAGGCGGCCCAGGCGGCTCGGCTTAGGAAGGAGGCGGCGTGATGAGCGAACTCGTTTGGATTCTGGTCGCTGCGGCCATCATCAACAATTTCACGCTGTCCTATTTTCTCGGCTTGTGCCCGTTTTTCGGCGTCAGCAAGAAGATCGAAACAGCTTTTCGTCTGGGTTTGGCGAACATTTTCGTCATGGTGATCACGTCGGTCTGTGCGTGGGCCCTGAACACCTATGTTCTCCCGTACGCTCCCTACTTGCGGCTGATGTCTTTCATCGTGGTGATCGCCAGCACGGTTCAGTTCGTGGAGATGACCATCAAAAAGTTGAGCCCGGCGCTGTTTCGGGCCTTGGGCCTGTATCTTCCTCTGATCACGACAAACTGCGCCATTTTGGGATTGGCTTTGTTCCAAACCAACCGGGGCTACGGTTTTTTCGAAGGTCTCTTTTTTGCCGTCGGAGCCGGAGTAGGCTTGACGTTGGCCTTGGTGTTGATGGCCGGGATCCGAGAGGAGACGGAATTGGCCGAAATTCCGGACGTTGTGCAAGGTGCCGCTCTGGCCTTCTTGATAGCCGGTATCTTATCGTTGGCGTTTATGGGGTTCGCCGGTTTGTTCAGTAGTGGGGCCTGAAGCGCGTGCAGTACTTCTGGGCAGTCTTAATCCTAGTCGTAGGGTGTATCTTCTTCGGCTTGTGGCGATCCCGTCAAAGTGGTTCAGGTTGTGTGAAAGAGACTTGCGACGGATGTGATTCGCTTGACCGTTGCGATAGTTTTTCGTTCCATCGGCACGACGTATCGCAGGTTTCTCCCGGCTCCAGGGCTTCAGGTACGGGTGTCGAGCGTCGGCGAAACTAGACCGCTTTGCTCTGCGGAGCCGGCACTGCGGGGGATCGATCAAAGATCAGCCTGGACCCGCAAGAAGAGGGAAGAAGGGGCCAAAGGAAAACTTGACCATGGGCCTTGTTCGGTCTTTTCGGCCGGGTGTCGTTCGCAATTGGTAGGTCGAAGCTGAATCGGAGAATGTGGCGGAGCTTGCCGAGATCCCGCGATTATAAGGGACACGGGCGGTTCGACGTCTTTCCCAACCAGCCGGGGCCGCGTGCTCCTGTTCGCAGGGTTGTCTTCCTTTTCGGTGAGGATCCTTCCCGTTTCGCCGCAAGTCGCACCCGGAACGGTTGTGGCGGAATGGTTCGACCAGTCGGTTGTCGCGGCTTTGCTGGGATTGCTACCGGCCCCTCGTAGCCGGGTAGGCGGCGAGAGAATTGGTGCGGCAAAGCACGGAGAGCGCCTGGGCCGCATTTGTTGCGGCTGACAAGCCAGGACGAGGAGAGATGGATGTGACGCATGAAGATATGCTGATTCCTCCCTACGGGGGGAAGTTGGTTGATCTGCTGGTTTCGAAGGAAGAACTGGAAGAGCGAAAGGCGTATGCCGCACAATTGCCCTCGCTTCAGGTGGACGCGCGCGTCGTGTGCGACCTGGAACTATTGGCTGTAGGTGCCTTCTCTCCACTGAATCGGTTCATGGGGAAGGAAGACTTCCAGCGGGTGCTGGAAGAGATGCGGTTGGCCGACGGCACCTTGTTCCCCATTCCCGTCACGCTGCCCGTGGAACCGAACCCCGCCGTTCGGCTGGATGCAGACGTGGCTTTGCGGGACGCAAAGAACGAACTGCTCGGGATTCTCACGGTGGAAGAGATGTACGAGTGGGACCGCCGCGAAGCGGCTCAGAAAGTACTGGGGACGCAGGATGTGCGGCATCCTTTAGTGGCGGAGATGCATCGCTGGGGCTCGTTGAACGTTTCGGGGCGCTTGCAAGTACTCGCACTGCCGAAGCATTACGATTTCCAAGACCTACGACTGACGCCGGCTCAGACTCGGAAGCGTTTGCGGAGCTACGGACGGCCGAACGTGGTTGCGTTTCAAACCCGGAATCCCTTGCACCGGGTGCATGAGGAGCTGACAAAGCGGGCTATCCAAGAAGTAGACGGGGTCTTGTTACTCCATCCGGTAGTGGGGATGACGAAGCCGGGGGATGTCGATCACTACACCCGGGTCCGGACTTATAAGACGCTGGCACGTCGCTACTACGCCCCGGACCGTATCTTGTTGGCCCTACTGCCGCTGGCGATGCGCATGGCCGGTCCCCGCGAGGCCTTGTGGCACGCGTTGATACGTCGTAACTACGGTGCGAATTACCTGATCGTCGGGCGGGATCATGCCGGTCCGGGTGTGGACTCGCACGGACGACCGTTCTACGGACCCTATGAGGCACAGGAACTGGTGGCGCGTCATAGTGGGGAGCTGGGAGTGGGGATGATTCCGTTTCGGCAGCTGGTTTACCTGCCGGAAGAAGATCGCTACGAGGAGGAGACGAAGGTTCCAGAGACGGCGCGGACAGCCTGTATTTCCGGTACCCAGGTGAGGGAGGAGTACCTCAACAACGGTGAGAAGCTACCCGAGTGGTTCACCCGCCCGGAAGTAGCCGAGGCGCTGGCGGAGGCGTACCCGCCGCGGCATCGCCAGGGGGTCTGCATTTGGTTCACCGGTCTGAGTGGTGCCGGTAAGTCGACCACGGCGGAAATCCTGACGGTTTTGCTGCTGGAACACGGTCGGCAGGTGACGTTGCTCGACGGGGACGTGGTGCGAACCCACCTGTCCAAGGGACTAGGCTTCGGCAAGGAGGACCGCGATACCAACATTCGGCGAATCGGCTTTGTGGCCTCCGAAATCGTCCGGCACGGGGGGATAGTGATTTGTGCCGCGGTCAGCCCTTACCGGGTGACGCGTAACGATGTGCGGGCCATGGTCGGGCCGGACCGCTTCGTGGAGGTCTACGTCGACACGCCGCTCGAGGTTTGCGAGCAACGGGATGTCAAGGGTATGTACGCCAAGGCCCGTCGGGGGGAGATCCGTGGCTTTACGGGCGTGGACGATCCGTATGAGCCTCCGGAGGACCCGGAAATCCGCCTGGATACGGTGGCTCGCACGGCCGAGGAAAACGCCCGCAAGATTCTCGCCTATTTGATTGAACAGGGTTTCGTTCGTCTCTCGGAGGCCGCGGAGCACTCCGCCT
>ERZ795052.6756-NODE-6756-length-10403-cov-4.154136_pt1 | contig 10403 bp, 10 predicted proteins | sample MGYA00375136_ERZ795052 | MGnify/ENA primary metagenome ERZ795052 (study PRJEB30181, sample SAMN05720156) | activated sludge metagenome | isolation source: Anaerobic digester | place: Japan | collected 2015-05-26 ... | reverse complement strand
ACCATGCCCAGAGGATTCATCCGAAAATTCCCATCATCGCCCGCGCGGAAGGCGTGGAGCAGATGCGGGCCCTGTACGCCCGGGGCGTCACTTACGTGGTGCAGCCGGAATTTGAAGCGAGCATCGAGATGATCACTCAGACGTTGCTCAGCCTGGGCGTTTCCTCCGAGCAGTTGAAGACCCTGACGGATGGCGCCCGTCAGGAACTGAACAAAGCGTTGTGCGTGTGATGTCACCGCATGGATTTTTCGTGAAAGGAGCCGGTGGTTGATGAACCTCAAGAAACTTATTCAAAACTATTTGGGCTTTGTGAACTTCAGTTCCATGATCAAACTGGCGATGCATGGGCTTTGGTTTCGGCGCAAGCGCGTCTTCTTCATCTTTGAAGGACGCGAATACACCTACGCGGAGGCGTATAAGCAGTCGCTTCGCTACGCGCATTTCTTTTTGAGCGTCAGGAAAAAACTTGTGGACGAAGGGCGGTTGGACAAAAACCAGCGGCTGTCCTTCGGCGTTTACATGGACAACAATCCCGAATATCTTTTCGCCTCGTTCGGAGCGGGCCTGAGCAATTCCGTTTTGTTTGCCATCAATTCCGGTTTCCGGGGCGAGACGCTGGCCCGGGTCATGGACCAGGCCGGGATCGCCTTTCTCATCATCAACGACAGCACGCTGGAGGAAGTCCGCTCCGTCATTTCCGGGGCCCGGGTCATCGGCCGGGAGGATGTGTACTTCGTCGGCGATGAAAAAGCCTGCGCCGATTCCGGATTCAAATCCCTGCGGGACGCGGTGGATCAGGCGCAGAAGATCGAGGTGTCGGCGCGCGACCGGGTGAAGGTGGACAATTTCAGCCCCGTCATTGTCATCTACACGTCCGGCACGTCCGGCCTGCCCAAGGGCGTTCCCTGCACGCACATCAAGCTGGTGGGGGCCGGTTTTGTCGTGCAGTTTGCCGTTCATCTGAACAAAAACGACCGCGGCTATATTTCCATGCCGCTGTTTCATTCCAACGCCTGGTACATCGGCATTCTGCCCCAGCTGATCGCGGGCGGGAGCTTTGTCCTGAGGCGGCGCTTCTCCGCCAGCGCTTTCGAAGAGGACATGCTCAACTACGGCGTGACTTTTCTGAACTATGTCGGACAGCCGCTGCACTACATCATCGACGCGCTGGAGCGCAAGTACGGCAGCGGCGAGGCCGTCGAGGCCGCGCTGGCGAAACACCCGCGCAACAAATTCCGCAAGGCGTACGGCAACGGCGCCACGGTGGCCGACCGCGTCAAGCTCAAGCGGTATCTGGGCATGGAACACATCTACGAAATTTACGGCTCCACCGAGGCCGTCATCACGACGGCCAACCTGCCCGGCGATCCGATTGACTCGGTGGGAAAGGTGGACGCCTCCATCCGCATTCTCAACGAGGAGGGCAGGGAATGCGAACCCGGCGTGGCGGACCAAAACGGCGCGCTGATCAATTACGACCGGGCCGTGGGGGAAATCTGCCGCAGGGTGGGCAAGAGCAATCTGCGCTTCGACGGCTACTATGGCAATCCCCAGGCGACCAGCCAGAAATTCCGCGACGGCTGGTATCATTCCGGCGACCTCGGACACATCCGCATCATCAACGGCAAGCGCTACCTGTTTTTCAACGGACGGACCGACGACTGGATCCGCAAGGACGGCGAGAATTTCTCGGCGGAAAACGTGCTGGAGTTCGCGCAGAAGATCCCGTGCGTGGACTGCGCCATCGCCTACGGCGCGCCCTGCGAGGTATCGGATGAAAAGGTGATGATCACGGTCCAGCTCAAGGAGGGCGTGGCGTTCGATCCCGACGAGGTGTACCGGTGGTTTGTCCGGCAGCAGAAGGAAGGCGGCATGGATCCCAAGTGGATGCCCGATTACATCCGGGTCATTGACAAATTTCACGTGACCGACACGCAGAAAATCATCGTGCGGCCGTTCAAAAAGGAAAACTTCAACCTGGAGGCGAACCCAAACATGAAAATCTACTTCCGGCAGCGCGGCGACCAGACCTACCGGTTGCTCACGCCGGAGGAGTTTGCTAAAATCAAAGAGGATTTCCGGGCCAGCGGCAGGGAGACGCTTTTGTACGGCGGGTGAAAAAAGAAAGGTGAGCTATCGAAATAAGCAAACAGCAAAAACGATTAACGGAGGTCAAAGGATGAGCAGAAAAATTTTATTCACGACGGCGTTTTTCATTTTTGTTTTTACCGTGCGCGCCTCGGCGGCTGAAATCATCAAGCTTCCCCCCGTGCAGCTAAACAGCGGAAAATCGCTGATGCAGTCGCTGCAGGAGAGAAAGTCCGAGCGATCTTATGCCGCCAAGAAGCTTCCCGCGAATGTTTTGTCCAATATGCTCTGGGCGGCCTGCGGCGTCAACCGGCCGGCGACGGGCAAGCGCACCGCGCCTTCGGCGATGAACCGTCAGAGCATTGACGTTTACGTGGCGCTGCCCGAGGGCGTGTATTTGTACGAGGCAAAAGCCCACGTTTTGAAACCCGTCGTCGCGCAGGATCTCCGCGAGCTTACCGGCAAACAGTCCTTCGCGGCGAGCGCACCGGTGACGCTCATTTACGTCGCCGATTTCAAGAAAATGGGCAACGTCCCCGAGGATGAAAAGGCGTTTTACGCGGCGACCGACACCGGCTTCATCAGCCAAAATGTTTATCTCTTCTGCGCGTCGGAAGGGCTGGCGACCGTGGTGCGCGGCTCCCTGGATCGGGAAGCGCTGGCCAAGGCCATGAAGCTTGGCGAGCACCAGAAGATCACGCTGGTGCAGTCCGTGGGATATCCCAAGGACTGAGGATTGTCCGAATATCCGGCGGGCATTTCAAGCCGGGTGGATTCGGGCGCGGATAAGCTGATTTTCACGCCGCGGTTGGAAAAATGCCGGGTGGAAAAAATTTTTTCGCATATAAAATCACAGAACCATCTTGATCGCGGGGTGAGCCAGAAGTCCTTCATAAACGGCCCGGCGGTGGGTTTCGCTCTCGAGCACGACCTCCACGTTGAGACAAAGGTATTTGCCGGCGGCGCTGCGGCGCGAAAAAGAAACAGAACAGCTCTCACGCGGAAGAATTTCCCCGAGCGCTTTTTCCATTTCTCTCCGGTCTGAGCCGATGATTTTGTAGGTCCAGGCGCAGGGATACTCGAGATTGAGTTTTTTGTCTTTCATCGCTCTTTCCATCTTGCGTTTCCTGAAGGTTTTTTCCCTTATCCTCAAAAAAAATCAGGCGTCAAGCTTTTCTTCTTCGGGAGTGTCGTAAAAGCGGCTTGGCGAAGGTCTTGTCGCGGAGAAAATATGGCGGCCAGGGGCAAAGCCTGTGGATAGCTCAATCGGTGTTTGTCCACAGGCCTTGGCAACTGTTTGTTATAATTCAAAATCATTTTGCCAAAGACAAATTCTATTTGCTTGACAAAAAAAAGAGGCGGAGTTACCCTATAGATGAAAGAAGCGCTGTGCGGGATGGCTTAAGCGTTGGCAGGAAACATCCGCGGATGATAACCAAAGAAAGGGGATCGCCGATGAAGACGGACAAAAACATATCGGAAAAATCCCGGACAGGACATCATCCTCATCCGGTCAAACGGCCGCTGGGACGCATTCTTCTGGACGGCGGATTTGTTCAGCCCAAGGTCCTGGATGCCGCGCTGGAAGATCAGATAAAAACCGAGAGGCTTTTGGGCGATGTTTTGGTGGATATGGGCATCATCAGCCGCCCCGAACTTGATGCCGTGCTCTGGGTGCAGCGCGACTTCTCCAACGTTCAGGACGCCATCCGCGCGGCGGCCGGCATTCGGCGGATGCTGGGCGAGCTCTTAATTTCCGCGCGGCTGATTACCCCCGAACAACTTGACGAGGCACTCGAGGAGCAGAAAAAAACCGGCGAAAAGCTGGGCGAGGTGCTGGTGCGCCGCGGTTACATCACCCGGCGGGATTTGGAGATTACCCTCTCTTTCCAGAACCAGATGGGCCGAGCCGACGCTCCGACCTGTCTGTCCCTGGGGCAGCTGCTGGTGTCCGCGGGTTACATCACCCATGAACAACTCAAGGACGCCCTTGATCGTCAGCGCTCCAACGGCAAGAAACTGGGCGAAGTGCTGGTCGAGGCCGGTCATTGCGAGAAATATCATGTTGAGCACGGCCTGCAGATCCAGTCGCGGCTGGTGGCCGCGGCGCTGATCGCGGCCCTGTCTCTGGCGCCGCTGAATGAGGCGGCCTCGTCGCAGACCTCCACGCAGGTGATGAGCACGCAGATTCAGGTCACGGCGAAAGTGCTGGCGCGCGCCAGCTTCCATGTCTTGAGACAGCCTTCGGAGATCGTGGTGACCGAGGCGGACATCCGGCGGGGGTATATGGACATCAACGCGGGCTCCTTGCTGGAGATCAAAAACAACAGCCGGGCGGGTGTCATGATGAGTTTTGAAGTCCGCGGGATGCCGTTTAAAGAAGTGCTGGTCAGCGGGATGGGCAGGGAAGTGGCCATCGGCCCCGGCGGCGGCATCATCACCCATCAGCTTATCGGCACGTCCATCGTGGCGCTCAACTACCGCTTTGTCTTTGACAAATCGTCGCAGGCCGGCACCTACGCCTGGCCTTTCTCGTTGAGCGTCAGCCCGGTGGAATAGTTATTCTTGTTTTGTTTTTGTTCTTTTTATTCCCATCCGCCAATTTTTTGGCAACATAAAAACGAAGATCTTATCTGCCGTAAATTTGAGCAAAGGATGACCGCTGTCAAACGATGAGAAGAAGAAATCCGGAGCCCTCTGCGGAGGGCGGAGCCGATATTGATTTGTCCGCGCTGGAGAGGCTGATCGTTGAGTTTTCCGCCGAATTCGGCAACCTGCCCGTTTCCGAGATTGATGGAAGAATCGAACGGGCCCTGCAGCAGATCGCCGCATGCCTCAATCTGGACCGCTGCGCTTTCTGGGAAATATCCGAAGACGGCCTTGACGTGATCTTAACTCACCAGTATGTCTCCGCGGGCCTGCCGAAGCTGCCCGATGTCGGAAGCTACAAATATTTTCCATGGATTTTAAAGCGGGCCATCAACGGCGATTCCGTCAGTTTCAGCCATGTTGAAGATTTGCCTGAAGAGGCGGAAAAAGACAAGGAATCCTTCCGGAAAGTCGGGACCAAATCCGCCATTTTAATTCCTTACTATGTTGCCGGAAATCCGGTCGCGGGAATGACGTTCGCGACCATGAAGCAAGAAATCGAGTTTCCCCGGGGGCTTGTGACGAGACTGAAATTGATCGGAGAGATTATCGCGGGCGCCCTGCACCGCAAGAAAATGGAGGAGAGGCATCAGAAGTTCATGAGGGAAGCGCAAATTTCGGGCGGGGATGACATGACGGGGACTTTGCCGCTGCGGCCCGAAACCCAGAACGAATTCAGGTTCGAGGGAATCATCGGAAACTCTCCGGCGATGCAGGTGGTTTATGTCCGGATGGAGCAGGTCGCGCCGACGGATTCCGTGGTGCTGATCACGGGAGAAACAGGAACGGGCAAGGGCGTGATCGCCCGCGCCATTCACGACTTGAGCCGCCGGGCGGACAAGCGGATTGTCATGGTGAACTGCGCGGCGCTGACGCCGAATCTCATTGAAAGCGAGCTGTTCGGGCGGGAAAAGGGCGCCTATACCGGTTCCACGGAAAAGCAGATCGGGCGTTTCGAGCTGGCCGATCAGGGGACGCTGATTCTCGACGAAATCACGGAATTGCCGATGGATTTGCAGGCCAAGCTCCTGCGGGCGATTCAGGACGGGGAATTTGAAAGGCTCGGCTCCCCGAAAACCATCAGGGTGGATGTCCGCATCATCGCGCTCACCAGCAGAAACCTCAAGGAAGAAGTGGCCGAGGGGCGTTTCCGGCAGGATCTCTATTACCGCCTGAATGTTTTTCCCATCACCATGCCGCCGCTGCGCGAAAGAACGGGGGACATTCCCTTTCTGGTGGCGTATTTTTTCAACAAGTTCAACCGGAAAATGCAGAAAAATTTGAGCATTATCCCCAAGGATATCATGGCCGAATTGATGGCTTATTCCTGGCCGGGCAATGTGCGGGAACTGGAGCATGTCATTGAGCGGGCGGTCATTCTTTCCGAGGGGCAGACCTTGCGTCTGGCGGAAAAACTGACCGAAACGGAGAAGACCCCCGCCGACGAAAACGAAATCACCAATCTCGCCGAGGTGGAAAAGCGCCACATCATTAAAATTCTCCAGAGCACCAACTGGCGCATCGAAGGACCGCGGGGCGCCGCCGTGCTTCTGGGACTGCATCCCAACACGCTGCGCGGCCGGATGCAGAAACTGGGCATCCAGCCGAAAAAGAGCCCTTCCTGATTCCTCAAAATAAGCCGAAATTCCACCATATTTGGTGGAAACACCAAATATGGTGGATTGCGGGCGGATGATGCCGGGCCGTCAAAAGTTAAATTGCATAATAAAATCATTCAATTAAAAAATATTTTGCGAAAAATTCATCTTGGCCCGTCATTTGCTTTATTCCAAGATAACAATGATTGTTACTTGAAAGCGGGTTAGCAATGGAACGGCACATGACGGATATTTTGAAAAGGGGATTGAAAGTCACACCGCAGCGTTTGGCGATTTTGAAGCTTTTGAGGGAGAAAATGAATCATCCGACGGCGGAAAACATTCATTCCGAACTTTTGAAAGAATACCCGGCGGTTTCCCTGACGACGGTGTACAACACGCTGTCGAAATTCGTCGAGACGGGAATCATAAGAGTTCTGGATGCGGATCCGCAGAAGAAAAGATTCGACCACAACACCGAACCTCACAATCACTTTCAATGCCGGGTTTGCAATAATGTTTTTGATGTGTTAAGGGAGGCGGAACCCGATTTCATCGAAGGCAGTCGGAAAAACCGGATTGAGGGGCATCGGGTGGAAGACGTCAGCGTCAATCTGAAGGGCGTCTGCAGGTTCTGCATGCGGGAGAGTGTCTGACCATAAAAAGAGAAAGTTGAAAAACTTTAAGGATTGAAGAGAAAAATTAAACTAAACAACACATTTTTTAAGGAGGAAGTTATGAAAAAGTATTTGGTAGTTTTGGCGTCAATGTTAATGGTTTTGGCGATGGCAGGCGGTGCCTCGGCAGGTTCAAAAGACGGTGCGATTCCTGTATCCGCCACAGTCGCGACCAATTGCACGATTTCCGGCGGCTCGATAGACTTCGGCACCGTTGATGCGGTCACCGATGCAGGCGGAAAGTCAGCAACGGTAATCGCGCCGACAATTAAATGCACAAAAGGCGCAAGCGTTGCTGTGACGGACGATGACGGATTGTATGAATCAGGACTAAATGCTCCAAGAATGAAGAACGCAGGAACGGATTACCTTGCCTACACCGTTTCTTACAACGCGTCTTTGACCGGCCAGGGAATGAACACGGACATCGGGAACAGTTTGAATCTTACCGCTTCTCTGGCGGCGGGCGCGCTGGATGATGTTCCTGCGGGCAGCTACAGCGACACCCTGACCATCACCATTACTTATTAGTGGATAAGGAAGCGAGGGACTGACCTTGATTCCTCTCAAGCAAACAGCATGGCTCATGGCGGCAGCCGCCGCCATGAGCTTCATGATCGCGGAACCGGCCACGGCGGCGACACCGCAGGGCTTCGCCAGCACGACCCTGAATGTGCGGGCCGAGGTGGGAATTTTGTGTCAGGAAGCCCAGCACGGCATGTTTCCCTCTCCGCTTGTGATTGACACGCAGAAGGTCGGTGATCAGGTGTTCCCAGCCAGCGCGGATGAGCTGGTCAAGTGCACCAACGGCATCGTCTTCACCGTCAAGGTCTCCAGCGTCAACGGAACCGCCCTGAACGAGAATTGCACTTCTGCGGGGGTCAGCGGCATGAAGCTTCTATCGGCAGGCTGGCCGGCGGATCAAATCCCCTACACCTTCAGCTGCGCGGGCGACACGGACGGCGCGGGTCATTTCACGGGCGCGGGCTTTGTCACGGCCAAAGCCCTCGGCATCAGTATCAAGATCGCCGAGGCGGACGCGCAGGCGGCCATCGCCCATGCCGACTATGCGGACACGGTGACGCTGACGATTTCGTACTGAGTCGAAAAAACAACGGTTTCACGATTGACGCGGCCTGCATGATTGAAAAAGGACGATTGCATCAGGCTGCGTTTTTTATTATATACGGAGCGGAAGTTTTCTTATGAAGAAAAACCTCATACAAGCCGTATTTGCCGCCCTTTTTGGCCTTTTGTTCGGCGCGATGACCGGTGGGGTTCAAGCGGCGATCAATTGCCCGGGAACGCTGCCCGCAGGCACCCGGGGAATGCCATATTCATATACTTTTACGGGAACCGGCGGAAACGGCGGCGCTCCGTGGTGGTATATCAGTTTCGGTTCTTTGCCTCCCGGATTGAGCTTAAAGAATCAATCGCTCAATTCGGTTGACGTGACGGGAACGCCGACGGCCTCCGGAACCTATACGTTTGCCATCAGACACAGAGAGCCCGGCGCGGATCCGACCTGCTGGAGCACCATTGTTATCAATCCTTCCGGCTGTTCATTTGTCGGCGGCTCCAGCGGCGCCATCTCTTTCGGCAATATTGATCCCACCGGCAACACCTCCGCCACGGGAACCGTGACCACGCCCGTGCAGTTTATCTGTTCGGCGGGCCTGTCCTATGCCGTGACCGTCAACCCCGCCGCCGGATGGCAGCTCCAGTCGGGGTCCAGCACCATGGGATATAACCTGGGCATCGCTCCCGGTGCCACATCCACCGGCGCGGCGGTGGATCTTTTTCCGGCCGGCGGCAGCACCATCACGCCGGGGCAGTACGTCAACGCGCGCGCCGGGAATTATGCCAATCCGTCGAGCATCACGGCGGCCATCAGCTGGGCGGGCGGCTCCATCACCGCCTCTTTGCCGGTGGGAAGCGTCAGCGCGGCCGTCATCAACGCGTGCGCCGTCGCGGGCAGTCCGTCCATCGGCTTCGGCGTGCTCGACGGCGTGACCCATGCCGGCGGAGCGACGGCCACGGTCGCGCCTCCCGCCATCATGTGCACCAGGGACGCGTCGGTTTCCGTCTCCGACAACGGGGGACTGCATTTTTCCGGCACGCCGAGAATGAGCGACGCCTCGGGCAATTACCTCCCTTACGGCATCCAGTATTCCGGCAGTCTCACCGGTCTCGGCGGCCTGACGGACATCGGGGGCAGTGGCGCCGGACGTTTGTCACTGGGGGCTTCGATCCCCGCCAATTCCCTTGACAATGTCCCGGCGGGAACGTATAGTGACACCATCACCCTGACCATCAGTTATTGAGCCGTTTCGCGGCCAAAGGAGAGTCATCAAATTAAAATCGGAGACAGAATATGAAAGCAAACTTCACGGGGGCATCATCGGCAGGAAAAATATGGAAAGCCGCCTGGCTTTTTCTTTTCGCGTTGCCGGCGCTTTCTTTCGCCGCCGATTTTCAGATTCAGCCGATGACGATGGAACTGGGCGCCAAGGTCAAAAGCGGCGTTTTTTCCGTCATCAACAACGGCAGTGAGAAAATTGATTTCCAGGTTTCTCTCCAGGAATGGAACCAGGACGAAAAGGGCAAGGATATCCTGACCGAAACCAATGACATCGTTTTCTTCCCCAAAATCATGAGCGTCGAGCCCAATTCCCAGCGGGCGATCCGCATCGGACTCAAGACGCCGCCCTCTTCCAAGGAAAAGACCTACCGCCTGTTTGTTCAGGAAATACCCACGCCGAAAAAAGCCGAGGATGTCGAGGTCAAAAAGAACATCAAGGCGGGCGTCACCATCGCGTTTCGTTTTTCCATGCCGATTTTCGTCAAGCCGCTCAAGCCGCAGGAAAGTTTCGTGTTTGACGGCATCGAAATGTCCCGCGGCGTGGTCAAGGCCATCGTCAAAAACACGGGCAATGTCCATATCAAGACCCGCAGCGTGAAATTCAGCGGAAAAGACGCCGAGGGGAAGGAAATTTTTTCCAAGGAAATCGCCGGCTGGTATATTTTAAACGGGCTTTCTTTTCCGTATGAAGCGGAAATCCCCAAAGACGTGTGCGCAAAAGTGGCCAGGGTTGAAGTGAGCGCGCAGACGGAAAACAACAGCATTTTCGGAAATCTCAATGTTCAGAAGAGCATGTGCGCGCAATAGCTTCCATGCGTTTTTTCAACGTCTATCCGGAGCCCGGAAAATTTTCGCGTAAGGGGAATTGTTATTTTTCGTGTCCTGTCGAAAATACGGTGAAAACAGCGATAAAATTTTGTCTGACAAGATAAACGGGGGATTCCCCTTTGCTTTCGTCATATTTCTTTTATTTGCCTTTCTGATCCCTTCGTTCGGCGCGGCGCAAGAGCCGCAAAAAGCCCTTCCACA
>ERZ795052.6745-NODE-6745-length-10419-cov-20.001544_pt1 | contig 10419 bp, 14 predicted proteins | sample MGYA00375136_ERZ795052 | MGnify/ENA primary metagenome ERZ795052 (study PRJEB30181, sample SAMN05720156) | activated sludge metagenome | isolation source: Anaerobic digester | place: Japan | collected 2015-05-26 ... | reverse complement strand
AGATGCTCACCGAGCGCATCCGGCAGTAGTAGGTCTGCCCCTCCTCGACGGGGTCGATCTGGAAATCGCCCGTTGCCGTGCCGATATTGTTGTAGTTCGTGCCGCCGTCGAGGCTCACCCATATTTCAGCGTGATCCCAAAACGGATAGGACGTAGCTGCGGGCGGGTCGAAATTGATCAGCAGTCGCGTATAGGTCCGGTTCGCCCAATAGTACGTCTCCTCGGATAGCGTCACGTTGATGACATTCGGCACCGTCGATGACGGATCGGGCAGCGTCGTGTCGTGATAATTGTGAGAGGCGAGGTCCAACGTGTCGTTGTAGAAGGCGCTGGACTCCTCAACGGCGGATATAGCCACTTCCATGGCCGGCGTGACGGTAACGGACTCAACGCGAAACGTCTTGGCGTCCCACCCTGGAAACGTGTGCGTCAGGGTAATCAGGTCGTGTGGCTCAAGGGCTAGGCAACGGCTGTGCCCCGTGAACTTGATCGCCTTGTTCACGCGGAACCGCTCGAGGTGGTAGTTTGCCATTTGCATGGCGTGCTCATAGTCCGTGATGCCGAGCAATTGCACCGTCTCTTCCCGGTGGTCCCCGTCTGCCGTGATCGCCGTGGAGTCCGAAACGACGTAGTCGTCGAGAACAAACTTGTTGTCCGCGTTGCAGAATTTGACCCGCACGGCGTTGGGGGTATCAAAGATGGATGGCTGGGTGATGACGAGGGACGATACGCCGCCGCTTTCAACAATATCCGACTCCGTCAGGTTCATCACGACGGACTCGCTGTCCCAATCCCGGTACAGCAGCTTGAACTGCGTCTCCGAATAGATGACATCGCCGCGATAACACGCGATGATCTGCTTCAGGTTGTCGATTGCCGCCGAGTCGTCGCGCAGGACGAGGCCGATGGTCCATCCCTTCGAGTCGCAGAAATTCGCGGCGTCGTTCACCGATGCCGTCACGATGCGGGAACTGTTAATGCCCATGCCGCCCCTGCGGGCGCTGCGTGTCATGAAATCATAGGCGCACAGGGCCGGATTCGCGCTGTACCCTGTCGTCGAAGTGCGGGTATCAAGCACCTTGAGCCCTTCCACCTCGACCGTGATATTGGGCACGCCTTGCCACTTGTCGCGGTCATATCTGAGCCTCATGTAGATGTATGCCGTATTGCGGAGCGGATCGTTCCATGCATCGAGGCCCATGCCCGCCGTTGCCGCGACGAGATCGGCATTCGCGGTCTGCGTCGATGTCCCGGTATAGACCGTGTAACTCACGAGCGACCCGTATTCCGTATACAGCTTGTCGTTGAGCCATATCTGATCGACGCCGTCCACCTGGTGGATCCCGTTGATTTCCCCCTCCCCGATGACGCCGACGAGGTGCAGGTCGTTATTGGAATCGCCAGCCGTGACCATGTAGACGATATTCACGGGGACGCGCTGCAAGCCGTAGATCAGCGGGATGTTCTCCTGATTGTCCTTGGAGTCGATCATCTGACCCTTGGTCTGCTCTTCAAGCGCCTTGAGAGGGTCAGACGGCGAGGACAACATCTGCACCAAGCTGAACAGGCTCGACATGACGGCAAAGAATATGGTTTCAGCTCCCATGCCGCCACCCCGCCAGGATCGTGAATAATTTGCTGTCAGCTCCGAATATACGCACTTTCTGCCCCGTGATGACCGTCAGAAATTGACGCTTGCCCGCATAAAGGCCGGGGAACCTGACCCCGTTATGGTTTTGCCTGACGATCACGATGTCGCCCCGTCTGAGATAGCGCACATCGACCCTCTCGCAATGCGTGTCGAGATACCGCTCGAGCGTTTCAATCCCGGCCTTGGGGTCGGACTCAAACCGCTGCGCGTAATTCTCGAGCGTCCACCCCTCAAATTCCTTTGGCATCTCCCAGCCCAACTTGCGCTGCGCCCTGATTATCAAGCCGAGGCAGTCATAAGCATCCGGGCCGGTTGCCCCCGCCCTGTATGGCTTGCCTACGAATCGTGCCGTCAGTTTCGCCCAAATCACTTAGGTACTCTCCCCCACCAGATTTGTTTTTCCATGAGAGCCGGGAGGAAGCGGAAGCCGCCGAAATTGGCCGTATTGCCGAGCTCGCTGCACCTGGCGTAGCTTTGATCGCACCAGCCCCCGCCTCCTGCGTAACCGCATTCAGTCCCCTTGAAAGTCCACGGGCAGGTGGCCGACGCCGAGCGCAGGGGCCGCTTGCGCCAGAGCACAAGCTCGTTGAACGCCCGGATGGTCGCCCTGTCCTCGCGGATCTCCCACTCCCCGATAATGCCCTGAAACAGGTTTGTGATCCCCAGGGTCGTCCCTGCGCTGTTCATAACGCCCTGCCCGATGATGATTGTCTTGTTCCGGGCGTCCTCTCCCAACAGGTAAGCGGACATCGTAAGGTCCGCATTCCCGAATTCAACAGTGACTTGATCGACGGACAGGGCCGCCGCATAGGCGATGTCGGCAAAACTGATAGGTGCCGGCGTGTATCGGATGCCGTCGTAATGCACCGGCCTGTCGCAGTCCGTATAATACAGAGTAACGGATGCAAGCTGGATTTCGACTGTATAGAAATATTGGAATTGCTCCGCTTCCAGTTGCGCGTTGACAGCCGTAGAGATCGTTTTCATGTCGCCGGCGGCAGCCCCTTCAGTTCAACCGTGAGTTTGTAGATGTCCTTCTCCCATAGCGTCCGCGATAGAGAGTCTTCTTTGAACCGGCACCTGACTTTCTGGTATCCGGTATAATCCATCGTCAGGACATCGCCCGATGATGGCGTCATGCCGAGACTCAGCGTGTCCGCGTCATCGACGCCGACGGTTGCATTGACGACAACAAGCGACGACCCGATGACCAAGCCGTTCTGATAGATCGTTACCGAACATGAATTCTTGCACGGCAGCGTGAATGCCGTTGCCGTCCCGTCCGCGACGGCAATGTAAGCGCCCTTCACGTCCTGCTTCTCGCCCCACGCCTCCCCAATGTAATAGTGGAATGCCTCATAGGCCCCCTTGCGCGCCTCAAAGAAATTCCAGATCGTGGACATCGCCGTTGCCCGGATGGCATTGTATTGCAGCGTAATGTCGTACTGCGGGGCCGTCCACTTCTGTCGGCGCTGCTCGTTGCCGTCATCGAAAATGGAAATCACCGTCTTCCACCTCGAGGCGGCAACGTGCTCATATGAAGGAACGGGAGAATTCGGGTATTTCGCCATTACTTTGCTGTCCTCATGATTGTGCGCCTGATGCTCTGATTGCCCTGCAACGCCCTCTCAATGGGGTCAGTAATCGCTGACGGGTTGCGCCGGCACATTTCGTAGAAGCTCTGGGCATCGGCGGCCTGGATCGTGATGTTGTAGGTGGCACCGCCCGCCCCCGCCTGCACGCCCAAATCGCCCGACGCCGTGCGCTTTAGGGGGATCACGGCCTCCGGGCCCGCCTCGCCCATGAGGCCCATGCCGGACGCCATCGGAAACACGGTCGGGGCCTGGACGATACCGCCGCGTGCGTAGGCCAAGAGTCGCCCGTTCATGAAGGCGTTGCCCTTCGCGCTGGTGAGGGTTTCGATCATCATGCCGCTTGGCGTGAATTCGACCCCCCCGATGTTTATCCCGCCGAAAATCTTGCCGAGAATCGAGCCAAATCCGCCAAAGCTGACTCCGCCGCCGCCGGCACCGGACAGAATGTCCCTCAGTTTCGCCGCCATCGGCTCGAGCACGGCAATCTTGAACAGCAGGGTATTCAGGTTAATGAGCGCAGACCGGACGAACTCTTTAAATTTAAATTGCCCGGTATCGCAGAAGTCGGCAAAGGCCATCTCCATCGTCCTGAATACGCCCACGGTGTAGTCTTCCATCAGCTTGCCGTAAGACTGATATTCTTTTTGCAGATCACTCAGCGCCTTGTAGGCTCCGGCAAACGGATCTTTTCGGAGTGTTTCCTCAACCCTCACGCGCTCTTTCTGCACCTCCAGCAGGCGCTCCGCACGTTCCAGCTCCTCCATCTCCCTTGCGTCAATAACGTTGTTCCATTTCAGCCGCTCAGCAATCAGATCCCGCTGCACCTGCACCCTGCGCTCGTGATTCGCCAACGTGGCAGCCAGATAATCTTCCTCTGACAGGCTGACCAGGCGTTCGATGTCGAGCATTTTCTGGTCTGCGTCGATGATGAAATTCTTTTGATCGGCAACGGCCTTCAGGCCAGCGGCAATGCCGTCATAAAATTTGGCTTCCTCCTTGATAAGCCTCAAATAGGCCTCTTCCGTATCGACGTACCTGTCCTCGGCTCTCTTTGTTTCTTTCCCCTCAACCTTCGGCTTGACGCCGGGCTTGCCATACATGAGCGGATGATTCCATGTCGCGCCCCCGGTCATCTTCTCAAGCTGGGATGGCGTCATCCCCGCGATGGATGCGGCTGCTTGCTCCGGCGAAACAAAGACATCCCCAAGGGCATTGAACATCTCATAGCCCTTCAGCCCCTCACCCTTGCGGATGGCGTTCAGGAGGGACAAGAATTTCGTCAGCATGGGGAGAACCTTCATGCCGACGGCCTCGGCAAACTCGGCACTCTCAATCCTCAAGAGCCTTAATTGACCCGCGAATGTTTCGGCCTGCGCCTGGGCCTGCGGCCCCAGGGCGTCGTTTAATTGCTTCAATACATCCGTCCCGCGCATGCCCTCCTGAAGAAGTTCCTGCATCTCGGGGACAACTTTCTTGATGGCCCGCTGCTGGCCCCAATATGCCTGCACGACCATTTGCATTGCGGGCTCGAGTTCGAGCCCGTATGCCCGCGCAAGGTTTGTCGCCGTTTCGGTCGCAAGCTTGAGGTCTTCCGTGCCGATTCCAGCCGTCAACATGCGGGACGCGCCGCGCATGATCTCTTCGTCGGTGAATCCCGTGGCAGCCTGCATCTCCTTTGCCATGCGCTGAATGGCTGCGCTGACAAGATTGATGTCACCGACGCGCTTCGCCCCAAGGGTCGCCAGGGACGTATTGAGCTGCGTGATGGCCTGCTCCGCCGCCGATGCCTCCTGCACGGCCTTGTGCAAAAAACCCGTCACGCCCGCAAAGGCGGCGGTCCAGCCTATGCCCTTCAGCATCGTGGAAAATCCGCGATCGACGCGGCGCTGGAAATTATCCAGAATGGTCGTCGCCTTTTGCACGTCGCCCTGCAAGCGGGCAACGTCCATGCCGAGCTGCACATAGAGATTTGCAACGGGATCAACCGCCATCAGAGCCGTTCCTTGAATTGCATGAATCCAGCCTTGATCTTATCCGCTACCGTCTCCGCGTCTTCACCCTTCAAGCGCTTGTTCTCGATCTCGAAATAGGCCCGCCATTCGCTGAGTTCGACCGAATCCGTCCGCTCGAGCAATTCGCGCACCGTCATTCCCAGTTCTCTTGCGAGGGCGAAGTAAAAGTACCTCGACCCCCGCTGTTTCAGTTTTTTGCCAGCATCTCCACCGAATCGTTGGAAATGGCGTTCAGCTTTTGCGCCGCGACATAAATTCTCTCAAGGGCATGGGCGGACTTCTCGCCAAGGGCCTTTATCTCACCGTCCGCGAACAGTCGCTTGCCGTGTTCGTTCACCAGCACCCTGGCGAGAAGTTTCGCCCGCATGTCCTCTCTGTTCAGTTTCACTTCCGTTCCTCGGAGTTCGTAAAGTGACGCCTCATAAGCATCACGCTCACTGCCGGTCATGCACTTGATCCGCACCTTGCCGCCCCACTCGGGGACATCGATGTCCTCGTACTTCATGTCCTTTGCAGCAAGGATTTCCTCTTTTGTCAGATACATTTGCGCCCTCCAGGCTCATCAAATTACAGTGGCATAGGTGCAAGCGCCGTTGATCTCCAGCGTGATTGCACCCTTGACGACCTGATCCACAGCACCGGAAATGCTGAATCCGCTGACATAGGCGTCGAAAATGATCTTCGTCCGCGCCGCCTCGGTCGTGTTGTCATTCAACTGAATGACGCCCTTCCGCATAGTGCGGGTGGCGCGACAGGACCTCAGGTAGTCCTGCGCCGTTGTCCCCGGTAGGAAATTGACATCGAGGGTCACTTGCCCTTCATCCCTCAACCCGATCAGCTTTTCGCGTGCCGTGCTGCCCAAGTGGGAAACGTCAATGACGTTGGCGCTCCCCGTAGGGCCGTTGAAACCAACCACTTCCGCGACGGCATGGGAAGTCGATGTGGAGGCCGCCGTGGTCGTACTCCAGTAGAAAATCGCGCCTTGTGACTCAATCGCCATGACCGTCACCTCCTATGCGACCGTTGAGTAGGTCACGGCTCCGCTGATCTCAATGGTGATGCTGGCTTTGACAACCTGATCTACCGCTCCCGTGATGGAGAAGCCGCTTACATACCCGTGGCCGTTGAGCATAGTGATGGCCGTATCGTTGAGCTTGATGGCCCAGTTCCCCTGCGTCCTGGCGGCGCGGCACTCGCGCAGTTTCGTCTGGCCCGTATTGGACGGCGCGAGGTTGCAGTCGAGGGTGATTTGACCTTCGTCTCTCAACCCGATCAACTTCTCTCGCGCCGTGCTTCCCAGGTGGGAAACGTCAATGACGTTTGCGCCGCCGGTGGGGCCATTGAAACCAATCACCTCCCCGATACTGATAACCGTGCTCAAGGAAGTTGTCGTGCTCCAGTAAAAAATGGAGCCCTGAGTTTCAATCGCCATTGGCTAGTTACCTCCTATGTGTCCTTGTGCCAGACACTCCACTCTTGCGTTAACCGATAGAAACCGAGTTCCCATTCCAGCGCGTCCAGGTCGTTGACCAGGATCGCCTCAAACGACGTTGCGGAACCCATAACGTTTGCGACGCGGGTGCTTAGGTCTTTCGCACCCGCATAGCTTGTCGCCCAGCAATCAAACTGTATCGTAGGGTTCTCGAGATGAGAGTACCCGTCCAAGGCATTGACCCGGTGGCCGCTGATCCTCGAATAGACAAGCGCGGGGAGGGCGTCCGAGCCTTGAGGGACGGCCATCGGGTATATGCGTGTCGAGGTGACGGACGTGATGACCGTTGACCCCGACAGTAAGGAATAGATCTTCGACTCAACCGGCATTGGTCTTCCTCATGCGCCATTCGATCAGCCTGCCGAGCTCCTTCTGGATCGCATCCAGCACGCGGCCCGCGTTCATGACGAGGGCCGGTTCCACGAACGGACGCCCCGGCACCTTGGCCCTCCCTCTCTGCATCCTCGAGCGGGCTTCGCGCACGGTCAGCCCGTATGCAGCGCGTACCTTCTTCGTCCTCCCCGTCGGGATCCATCCCTTCTCGATGAATAAGCCGTAGAACCCGGTCTTGAGCCTCGGCTTGATGTTGGTCACGATCTCCGCGCCCCTGGACGGCTTGCCCTTTGTGACCACAATGCTGTCCCGAAGCTGGCCCAGCCGCCTCTTGTTCCGGGCCGTCGTGCCATAAGGATATCGGTAAAACGCACGACCCATCGGGGCGCGGCGACGCGCATCGTCCTTGACGATCCTGGCCCCCTTGTTGAGGGCCCGTTGCCCGATGCTGCGCTGAACCTCAAGTGGCAAGAGCCTCAACTTCTCGTCCAGTTCGCGCAGCCCCTTTTGCTCAATCGTCATGGAAATCATGTGGATCGCCTCGAGGCCAGTATCCGCAGCTCCGTATGCTTGTCGCCCACGTCGATGACGGAATGGATGTTATATTCCTTGCCGTCGTAGACAACGATCATGCTCGGGGTGATCCCGGTCGCGTACCGCAGCAGAAACTCTGTGTCGATGGGAGACGACACCTGATCCGCCTGCCACATCTCGCGCATGGACAGCGGGCGAACCTGCGCCCACGCATCGTTGAGAAAAGTGCTCCACGTCGGTATCTGACCACCGTATGAGTCGGGAGACGACGTGCTCTTGCGGATACTGATGCGCCTATTGAGTCGCCCCGCCCTCATATCTTGATCACCGTGTAGGCATCCAGCAGCCCATCAACAAACGTCCGTGGCAGTTCGATCATGGACTGCATTCCCGACTCCACCGACAGGCTTTCCCGGTTGTTGTACATGGCTCCAACGCGCAGCTTGATCCATGCCTTGATGCCATATGGCGTCGTGGCCGTGGAAGATCCGCTCAACGCATATCCGCACTTGTAGCGGACCCTGACGGCGTTCATTACGTCGTAGGTTTCCGGCCAATCGTTGTCGTAGGACGGCACTACCCAGGCGGGCTCCGAATCCCCGTCGATGGAGTAGGCAGTCGCGGACAGCGTAGCCGTCGCCCCGCTTGAGTCGATGTAGCTGATGCTCAAGTCCGTCGAGTTGGACGAAAGGGGCGGGCGCGGTATCTCAATCCCGCCTTCGGGAAACGCGTCCATGACGAGTTCCCATGTCTGCGGCATCATGGCCCGTTTCGTCTTGTTTTCGGCCTCATTCTGCGCGGCCATCAGCATGGAGTTGAGAAGCAAATCTTCCGACGTGTCGGACGTGGAGAGCCGCAGGTGCGTCTTGATTTCGTCAAGCGTCACACAAGGGCCGGTTGCCTCTGTAATCAGCACAAGCGCCATTATCTCGACCTCCACACGTCGCCTGCGCGGCGATAGGTGTTGACGTATATTTTCGATTGCCGGTACTTGTCGCGCACGGGCTTTGTTTTCGTAATCTTCCCGCGGGTCTTTGTATGTACTTCAAGCGTTATCCCATCGGCGGCATTCGCGTTATAGGTGTCTGCGGGCGTGACCCTGGTTGAAAAGTCAACCCCGTCGGCGTACTGTTCCTGCGCCCCGTCGCTAATCGTGATATTGTGCTGCTGAATGAGTTGGGTAATCTCATCCGAGGCGACAATCTGCCCGGAATCCTGCGCGGAGATGGTGTGCCCGATGATAACGACAATCGCATCGGCAACGGAGAGATTGGCACCGTCATCAACGGTGATAACCTGCCCCTGAATGAGACTGATAGACCCGGAGACGTTGACCTGCACACCCTCGCCTGCCGTCACGGGGACATCGGCCCCGACGCCTAGCGTAATATTGTCGGCATGGTTTTCGTTGACGGCTTCCGATACCGCGATGACATGGTGCTGAATAATATCCGGGGCATCGGAAACGTTCTGCTGTATGCCTTCCGCAACGGGGAGCGCCCCGCCCGCGTAAATCGTGACCCCGTCCCCGGCATTGGCATTTACGCCGTCGCTAACCGTGATGACGTGGTGCTGCTTCAGGCTCGGGCCGTCTGCTGCATTGACAACCGCGCTTTCGCCAGCGGTCAAGACGTAACCGTGAACCGGAACCGGTGCATCGGCGGCGTTTACCTGTGCGCCGTCTGCGGCACTGGCGAGGATGTGTCCGATTGACAGGGTAATCGAATCAGCGACGTTGAGCTGCGTCCCATCTGCGACAGACGCAAGCGTTATGTTCCCGCCCAATCCGACACCGTCAGCCACGTTCTGCTGCACACCATCCGTTACGGACAACAGGTGCGACTGCGTGTACGCGGGGGAGTCGGCTATGTTGGCATTGTAGCTTTCGGCAATGGTGATGTTGTGCGCCTGAGTATATGCGGGGCTGTCGGCTACATTGGCCTGCGTCCCGTCGGTGACGCTGGCAAGCGGATGGGAAATGCTTAATGTAATGCCGTCTCCTGCATTGGCATTAGCGCCGTCGGCAACGGACGCGATGACGTGGCCGATAATAAGGGTGACATTGTCTCCCGCGTTCGCGTTAGACGCTTCCGCTACCAAAGCAAGGGTCTGCGCTGCGCCCTGCGGAAGCAGGAACACGACGTTCTTTGCGAAACGCCTGCGCCAGAACGGTATGCGGTAAACCGCCATTTACCCGATCTCCTCAAACACGATATGAGCATCCACGGCGTAGTCCGTCGCCGTCGTTACGGTTTCCCGCCTCACGACGAGCCGACCGCCGGGCTTGATGATCGGCCTGCACTCCGGGGTCGGAATCCAGTGGAACCCGTTGAGCACGTTGACGGTTTCCTTGTAGACGTAGGTGAGGCCGGTTGCGTTTGTCGTCGCCACCCCGTAGACGTTGCCGCTGCAAGTGGTCTGCCCCTGCACAAGGGGCGTGAGGGCCAATGTGGAGCCGACGCCCGCCGTGGTCCCGGCGAAGGCAATGCCCACCGTCATAAATTCCGACGAGGTGCTGCGCCCCGTGATTGCCACCTCATGAACCGCGACGACGTGGCTCGAACTGCACAGGACGTGCAGCAGCTCCTTGGCCGCCGTCGAGACGGTCGTGCCGACAAACCCACTGGCAAACATTCGTCCGTATTTCATCTGAACAACCTCCCGAAGAGGGTTAAAACCGAAAGGCAAAGGCGAAGCAATACGTTCATCCTGCGAAACGGAACCCGCGTGCTGGACGCCGCCGCTACATACTCATCAGCCCCGATGTCCCACTGCGCGCCGGAACCTCCCCTGTCCTGACCG
>ERZ795052.6741-NODE-6741-length-10424-cov-5.545086_pt1 | contig 10424 bp, 14 predicted proteins | sample MGYA00375136_ERZ795052 | MGnify/ENA primary metagenome ERZ795052 (study PRJEB30181, sample SAMN05720156) | activated sludge metagenome | isolation source: Anaerobic digester | place: Japan | collected 2015-05-26 ... | reverse complement strand
CCTGTCACGGTGTAGCTGCCCATGTCTTGGTAGGCAGCCGTGTCCCAGGTCGTGGACCACGCCGTCGTGGCCGGCAGAGCAGAACCCCCTGACACCGGGGATCCATTTCCAGTAACTAACTGATTATCTCTATAGAATACAGACTCACCTAGTAACCTATCGTCGTCTAGGATTTCATAATTAGAATTATCAATAGGCATTATATTTCCTTAAAATCTCGTAGAGAATAAGCTTTAATTACAGTATCTAATCTACTTTCAACAGCAGATTCCATATGATCTAGTTTACTCCATAATTCAGCTTTAAACTCTTTGAATTCATCTTTTCGTAGATAAACTTCACCAAGTCTATTAATAGCACTTTCAGCTACTACTAGACGAGCCCTAAGATCCTCAATATATAGCCTACCAAAAAATAGAGCTAGAGTTCCTAAGGTCCCTAAAATATATGTTACTATTTCTTGAACAGTCATTTAAGCACCATAAAGAATAATTCCTGTTGGTGTACCTGTACCAGCAACAACCACTGTTAGACCATTTTCTGCTCTAATTGGAGTTGCAAGAGCTAGACTGTTAGCTCCAGTGTATATAGTTGCTATTAGTTTTGCAAGGACAGTACCAGAGGCTGCTGACGCATGGTCATATACTGTAATTGTAGCAGTATTCACAGCATCGCTTAAAACAATTACACCACTTAAAGTATTAGCTGTATTAGATACAGTTGTAGTTCCTGCAGAAAGAAGCCCGCTCGACCTAGCTCGTCCACTCATAATTTTTCTCCAAAGAAAAAGGGCTCCGAAGAGCCCTTAATATTAATCATCAATCGCTTCGCCAGGACCAGGAACGAAGTATTCAATCTTCACGTAACCTGTACCACCTGCGGTACTTGAACCTACTGTATAGGTACAAATAATTTGCTTATCAGAATCTAGTTTAGTTGCTACACCAGAACCAGTAGCAGTACCACTGGCAGCATATCCAACTGAGGTAGTCCCCATAGAGAACCCGTTAAGAACTGCTGTAGTTGAACCTGACCAACCAACTGAAAATGTTGCAGCAGCGGTTGATGCAGCTACTGTTTGAATAACATACACACCAGCAATAATTGCATCCTTTGGGAGAACACACTTTGCTGTTGAACTATCCGTGCGAGCCACATGAAAGATCTTAGATAGAAGTTCCCGTGGCTTTGGATAGCTTAGACTAATTGAACCAATAGTCATTGGCTATCCTTTCTATTAAGCGCCTGGGGAGCCGTACAGAGCGCGAGGATCTGTCCAACCGAATGAGTAACGAGCAGTAGCCTTGAACTTAGCATTCTCGGTATCGAAATCGTTATCCATTTCGAAAGCATCTGCACGACGTTCAAAATGCTTCATACCATGTGGGACATCAGTACGAATGAACCATGCATCAGGATCGGTTAGATAATGATTAACGATAGTTTCTGGAATTAGGCCAAGACCCTTCAGAGCATTTACGTCATTAGTATCTACACCTGGACGACCATCTGGAGCAGTTAGTCGCTTGGCTTCAAAGATATTTTGACGAGCAATAATTAGGCTCTTTGGACGGACACTAATTAGTAGACCACGATCATTAGTAAAACCAGCAATATCAATCATTGCTTGTTCTAGAGCAGCTTCAGAAAGATCTGCAGCAGTCGCTGGGCCGTTAGTCCAAGTACCACCAGCCATATTTGGGTGAGAGGCAGAACCACCACCACCTGCACAAGCAATTAGTGTAGCGCCATCACCACCAACATAAGAGGTATTGAAAGCACGGTTATAGACGTTAGCCGCTACAATTTCTTTGGTCTGGCGCATTGAGAATGCAAGACCTTGTGCTTTACGCTGACCAACTACATCATACTGATCATCCTCCATGATTTCACGAGTAATCACGAAACCTAGGGCATATACAACGTGGTTGTAACGAGTGATGAAAGCTTGTCGCTCGGTATCATAAGTGATAGGAGCACCTTCACCCTTAGACACAGCAAGACCAAATGAACTTACACCAACGTCTTCTTCAAACTGACGAGTAGACTTAAAAGTATCAAAAAGCTTTGTATACTCTACACCATACTCACTGTAAGCCTTACCATACCAAGCATTAACACCAGGCCACAGGGCCTTTGCAAAACTGGAACTATTGATAATACCAGACATATATTATACCCCTGCAGTGCCAGTACCACCGGCTAGTTGATGATTATTAATAGCTACTAGAACCTTAGCATTTGCACTACCCACTTCATTGTCTACTCGTTGAGCAAAACCTAGAAGCTTGAAGGGTAGGGTAGCTGTAGCCGCCTTTGTAGAGGTATCAAGTTGTACACCAGATGCACCAGTAGTAGTGGAAACACCTGCATCAATAAAGTCTACGTTTAGACCAATATCAGCAACTGCTAGAGCACCCCCAACAGCATCTTCCTGTACTTCATAGACTACATCTGGAGAGTCGATTACAAAGACATATCGACCAGTTGAAGCTGCTCGATATTGGAGTGGAAGATTTAGATTGCTATAGTCTGGTAGGAAACCAGCTACCACACCTAGTACCACCCCTGCAGTAGATGCCTTAGTAACAGTTGCTAGACCTTCAGCAGAAGCAGAGCCACCTAGCTTTACAGGATCACCAACTGCTAGTGCAGTACCATCTGAGGATGGAACATAATAAAGATTGGCTTGCCCATTATAGGCAGAGCCATTAGTGTGCTTTACGGCACGTAGGCCATTAACACGAGAGACGTTAGCCATGTATTCTCCATATTAACTACGCGAAAGTTTAACAGATCCAGATAGACCGTTTGCTCCCGCAGATTGAGTAATTGTCTCTTCGAGTTGGTTTACACGGGATTGCTTTGCAGCTTGATCTTCATTATACCACTCAAGTTTTTGGCGCATAACGAAAGCCTTTACGCCTCCACCAACAGAGACTTGTGCTTGAGTTCCTTCTGGAGAAGTAGAATTAATTCGTTTATCACCTACTTGGACAGAAGAAGCATCAACAATTTCATATCCCGCATCCATGAGTTGCTGTACTCTATCACCAGTATCGTTTACAATGCGATAATGGTAACCGTCTTCTTTACCTTTCACAGAAAGGATATTACGTTCGGTTACAGGAACACGGGTGGAACGCGCCGTTCTTAGGCGAGAGGGAGTGGGATTAGCCATGTTTATACTCCTTTAGTCTTCTTTAATTCGGCGATGTATTCTTGCTCAGACATCACGCCTGCTCTTACGAACTTTCGCATAATGTTTCGCTCATCATCAGACAACTGAAAACTGTTTGAAGACTTCCCATTACGGGCAGGGGCTTCTACAGCAGATGGGCGAGACGCTTTTTGATTTTGAAATTTATGAGAGAATTCCTTACGAACTTCTGCACTAATTTGAGTTAGTGCTTTCTCGAAAGATACTCCAGAATTTCGTAATTCTTGTCCTAGAGAATCAGCAAAGACACGCATTGCTCGATCCTTATTGTACCAAGAGTTTGCAGATAACCAATTTTCAAAGGATTCTTGATTAGGATTAGAAGAAGGGCTTACATCAACCTTCTTAACTTCATCATCAAAAGCAGCTTTCTCTTCCTTGATCTCATCAATCTTTTCTTCTAGAGCAAAGAAACGATCATGCTCCCCTTCTACTAGAGCCTGTTTACGAGCTGCTTCTAGTTCCTTAAGGGCACGAGCATACTCGGTCTCTTTAACACGACTGTGGTGCGTTTTAAGAGCTTCTAGAGCCTGTCGTACTTGCTTTAGTTCCTTAGATTGGTGTTCAATCTTAGTGAAGAGTTCTCCACGTCGAACAAATTCTGGTGCATCAATAAACTCAGATTCATCACCATCAAATTCTTCTTTTGGACGCCAACCTTGCTCAATAGCCTTCTGCTCAATAGCAGATAGCTGACGTTCTTGTGGAACTTGTTCTTGTGGAGTATTTTCTACTTGTAGATTTTCTTCAGCCATGAGTCTTCTCCTTTAAAACCGCGACCACGTCTTCGTCGTTGAGGATTCCAATTTGTTCCTTAGTTTCTGGATCTTCAATAAACTTTGGAGCAAACTTAGCAAAAATAATTGTATCACCAACTGCACACCAAGGATCTTGTTCTGGCCAACAAGTAGAACCAATCGCAAGGACAATTCCCTTATCTACTGATTGATCTTCTCGTTTTTCATTTGGCCGTACAATCTCAAGTCCCATTCGTTTAGCAGATGCTAGTGCGTCATCTACTTCTTCAAGTTTAAATGGCTTAATAATTAATCGGTGTCCGCATGGTGTAATCATTCTAGTTCCTCAACGCTGATGTTAAGTAGGTCTTTAATTGCAGTAATATAACCTCGATTAAAACAATCTGTTAAAGGTTCTTTTCCTGCTTCAGAAAGAAGTTGCTCTGTGAAGTACTCTAAACGTACTCTAAAACCCTCCATTACTGCTTGCGTGATTGGGTGGTCTTTCCATTCGCTGAATTCGTCTTGTGTTGTGATTTGGCACTCTCCTCTTGGTGACGCATTTGTTGACTATGCTGCTGTTCTTTTTGCATTAGTCCTTGGTTTACTTTAGCCTGTTCTGTAGCACTAAAGATTCGCTGCATATGGATCTTAGTAGCAGCATCAATTTGAGCGAGTTGTTCTCTATGTCGCATCTCTTGACGCTGTTCCTGTTCTCTCATAGCAAGTTGAACAGCCTTGTCTCTTTGCTCCAGTTCCATCTTATGTTGTTGGTACTCAGCCTGCATAGCAATTTTCTGCTGCTCTAGCTGCCCCTTCATTTGCATTTCCATTAGCTTTGGATCTGGTGGTGGTTCTAGTTGACCTGATTGCTGAACTTGTTGTGTAAACAACTGTTCGTAGTTTGGTTGTTCTTGTGCCTCTAACACACGTTGGACAACCTTAACAGGATCAAGAACACCCGTAGCTAGAAGTTCAAGTAGACCTTGAGCCTTCATTAATTTTTCTGTAGAAGTAGCAGTATTAGGGTCTGCTGCCGGACAAACATCATAATCTTCAGTATTGAAGTCATCTGGACCTACTTCTGAATCAATAACTCTAACATACTTATTAGGATCTAAATAAACATGGTTTAAGTTATAGAGTTTCTTAAATTCTGAGCGTAAGGAGCGGTAGACTCTCTTATAGACCGCTGTAAAGACCTTCATTCCTTGCTCAATAGTCGCCATTGTTGTAGTTGCTGGGGTATTTTGTCCAGGCATCTTACCAACAAAGATTTCTGCTACAGAAGCAAGTTCCTTACCAGAGGTAATTAGAGTACCCATAAGCTGGAAAAGAACATTTGAGGGCTCTTTAACAGGTAGAGGTACAATTTGTTTACGAAGATCGTCAGCAGTGCTGTTAACAGGCTTCCATTCACCAGGTTGCCACTTAGATTCTCCCATTTTTAGCTTTAGACCTTTACCTAAAAACCCACCTTGTAGGTTACTTAGGGTTCCAGCATCAACTAATTGGTTGATCGTAGTATTAACAGCCTCATTAATGGGTCCTAATAGGAGACCAAATCCAATATCGTAGAAACCGCCATCAGGATTAGCAATAAATCCGAACTTAGTATAATAATGAATAGGGTCAATTTGAAGAAGTTTACCTTCATCATCAGTGAAAATAGTTTCTTCATCAAATCGTGCAGCGATTCGTAGTACTTCTCTTGAAGTCCTTTCAAAAGTTACTACGTAGGGCTCACTATACCCATCATCATCTAGATCTAAGTAGCAATGTTGCTCAATAATCTGGTATGGTGTGGTACTATCCTGTAGTGTAGCTACTGTGATATTAGTTGGATCTGGGATAGGATCACCTAATTCTACCTTTCGATAGAAACCAGACATCATTTTACCAGCAATTACACGCTTAGATTGTGGAATAATCTCTGAAATTCGTTCAGCATCCTCAAGATTCTTAGCCCAGTAGTCCACTACTAGGTTCTTAGGTAGAACTAATTCAGAAACATTAATCTTCTTGACAGGATTATAGTATGTCTTCTTAAAAACAGTACCAATAATTGGAAGCATGATAAGGAGTTTATCCATATCTTCTTCCCAACCCTCCATTTCATTGAAGAGTTGATAGGACATATAGCTAGAGATACGTTTAGCACGCTCTAGTTTAATCCCTTGTGTATCCTTTCCTAGTACTTGAACCTTTACTACCTCCCCAGTAGAGGGGATTAGTGAAGGATAGGCTCTAGCATTAAACTGCATAGCAGCAGTTGATAGTAAAGGATACTTGACATTTGATGCTCTAGGCCAGGGCCAAGACTTTTCTTCTCGTACTTGAAGGGCTAGTTTAGTCCAATCATCTAGATTCTTTTCCCAAGAATGTCTAGTAGATAGATCATATTCAAATCCCTCCGATACTTCTGAAGCAATATCTCGTAACTTCTGGTCGTCTAGGGAGTCTGCAATATTTTTGGATTCAACAAGTGCTCGAAGATTAGTAGCCGCAGACTTCTGATCTACCGTGTTGTCCAATGTTTCGTTCATATTCATCTAGGTATTCTTCCTCTTCCACTTCCTCTTTAGTAGGAGCTTCAATCATTGTGTCTAGGAGCATACCCAAGTATGCAAACGAATCAACTTGGTCATCATGCTTTGATCTAGGGAATGTACAACATTCTTCTTCAAAGTCTTGATACCAGTCACCTGCTTTATTAAATCTAATTCCTCCAGCACGTAATCTTGCTTGGATAGATCTGGCTCTAGCAATCTTATCTTTACCACCATGTTTTAGTTTTACTAGGTTTGGAAAGATCCCAGTAGACACCATTTCTTCTCTTAGGAATGGTCCAATTGCTTTAGACACCTGCATTTCTTCAATACCAAAAGCCTCTGGTTTGTATAGATTCTCAAGAGATAGGATTGTATCAACAATCTCTCTACCATCTAACCGATCCCTGATAACTTCTTTGATATGAAGAATTCTATTCTCATCCATACCGCCAACAATAAATACAGAGTAGTCAGCAGTCTCAGACTCAGAGATAGCTAAGTCAGCAGTAATATAATAGTTTAGTTTTTTCTGCTTATCTTCAGCTTCTTCAGGTTGGAAATCTCTTCGTTTAAAATAGGCTACAGACTCATCAATAGGAATATTTAAATACTCCATTGAGTAAACATCAGGAATACCTTGGTCGAAGTACTCTTTTCGTTTATCTTCAAAGTACTGTCTAGTATATCTCTGTGGCCAAAGAATTTGGGAGAAATCGTCAGTATGTGCTCGATACTTTATAGAGAGCCATGCATTTCGCCTAGTTCCATACGTCTTTAGTGGAGTAGTTACAACCCCAGGTTGGTATGGTTTAGGCATAATGCTCTCAAGCATTGAGTCACTATGCAGAATTGTCCCTACATATCTAACAATACCTTTAACTGATTTACAAGGCATTAAAGCACCGTAGAACCATCTACGGAATTTCTCACGACGCTCCTTGTTCATAACAATTTCGTCGTTCTCCAAATCGTCACATACAATTAAGTCTGGCCTTTTATTGTCCCATTTTAGACCACGTAGCTTTTGTTCTGCACCTTTAGCTTGAATACGAAATTGATATCCGTCTTCACACTTAACAATAATATCGTCTTCAGTTTCTTTTGTAAACTCTTTGATATGGAAGAGTTGGCGAATCTGTTCGTTCTCTGCAATAGTTGTTTTAATATCAGAGAGAAACTGAGAAGCCTGGGATACTGTGTCAGAGACAATGAGAGCGTATGAGCGCTCTCTGAATAACATACAAGCAAGCGTATAGGAATAAGTTAAAGCAGTACTTTTAGCGTGGTTACGTGGGGCACTTACAGCTACTTGAGCATGTCTACTGCAAAACAATTCCCACCATTCCATATGACAAGCAGGGGATTCAGAGGCAGCATCAAAGTTCTTTTGTAGTAAACTCTGTGAGAATCCTTTAATTGTTTCTGCAGTTAAAGCCATTATTTATTTATTTTCTAGGGGCTGAGAAGTAATTAATCGAATCCCAATGTTGCCAATCGCAGATATTGAAGCAAGAATTTCAGGAGAAAGTACTCCTCCTAGAACAGCAGGAATACCAGCAGCAACAGAGAATAAGTTAAACCAGAATGTCTTACTCTTTAGGAGTCCTTTTAGTTTCCGCATTACTTACCCTTGTGTTTAAAATACTCGATTTCACGAAGACGCTTTTCAGCTTCAGCTTTAGTAAGATTTGGTTTACTAAGATTCTTTCCTTTCAGAAGTAACCTTGTATCCTTTAGAAGTTTTCTTAATCATTATCTATCGTTTACTTTGTAAAGCACGTCTATATAAATCCCTAAGGACAGCTTGTTCTGTAGCATTTGTAGGATCTTGGTGAGGTACTCCAGGATAAGCAAATTCTTTTTCCCAAGACTCTAAAGGTGTTCCTGGAAAAGCCCCTACTCCAAACCCCCACTGCTCTTCCTTATTGTCTCTATATGGATCTCCCGTCCCTTTGAAAGATGGAGTCCTTAGTTTTTGCATAGCATCAACAAAACGAGATTGCTCTACAGGAAGTTCATCCTTGCTATTTTTCCACCTAAAAGCATCCATGGCCATTCGATTACTTAGAGCATGAGTTAGTTCATGTGCCATTGTGCTAGCTCTGTTTCCTGACCAACGATTAAATCCCAAAGTATCATTTAGAGGATTATATTCACCACTAGTACCATAAGGAAGCTTTGGATCAATTTTAAATTGTGGGAGCTTTCCTGAAAATCTTAGTAGATCCAGAATCTCCCTTACAATAGGAGATTTCTTTTTCTCCATTTCTGAAAGAATATCTTGGTCTTTTGTATTCCAATAAGAAAGTATTGGCATTACTTACCCTTTTTACTTCGTTGGCTCTTGACAGAAGAGTCAGCGTTCCGTGAAAACGAACGATTGCTTGTTTTGCTCACTGCCCTCAGGTTCGTCAAAGAACTCGTCCCACCCTTGCTCAGAGGTTTCTTGTGATCCACATCCTTCCCCTTCACGTTCATCCCAGAGTTCTCCGCTGTCCTCCTCGCTGAATTCCTCTCCGAGCGATTCTGGATCTGTTCCGGCTTCCCCTGATAGGCTGCGTATTCCTTCTTGTAGTCCCTCTTTCCGTTCTTCATCCAAGGCACTTGGAATTACCTCCACAGTTCGATTAGTGTTAAACTTTGCGAACTCTTTCTGAAGGAGTGCAAGTTGATCCTTAATTTGAGCATGCCCAACTAACTTGGCATGGTCCTGAGAAAGCTTATCTACGTCAATCTGACGTTGGAGCATGTCATTGGCTACTCCACGAACTTCTTTCAGGGATACAGGCTTTCGTAGGATTTCACCAGTCTTCTGGTCGTATACGAAGTCACCATTATCAATTCGATCTTCTACAGCATCTAATGCTTTGTTTACGATTCGATCTACCTTACTCTTTCGTTCAGCTTTCTTTTGTAGTTTAATTTCTTTTTCTACTTTACCCCACCAAGGTTCTCTCTTCCAATTGACCAGCATGTTGTAGTGCATGTTGTTTAACCGAGCAACTTGTCGGAGATTCCCTGTGGCCATGTACTGTGCTACGATGTCCACTTTCTGTTGGGCGGTGTAGCGATAGCCAGAGGAGATCAGTAGTTCTCCTTTGCTGCTATAGACAGCAGGAGCATCAATTGATTTTTCAGACATACATTCCTTCTTAGGTGTAGGATAGAGCAGGCTGCTTTAGCAGCACATCATTACCTATTATTATACCACATCTAAAGACAAAAGTCAATAGATATAGCATATTTATTTTAGTAGACCCCTTACATGAGGGGTCTTTATAGCATTTTTAGTAAAAAGAGTCGATAGACTCTTGACAAAATAGGAAAACTTAGTATAATAAATATAAATATATTTATATTATATTTATATATTTATTCTTTATATAATTAAAGAACTTCTTTAGGAAGTTCTTATTTATATATTTAATTATAATTAATAGAGGGCTATAGAAGAAGAATAGGAAGGGAGCTGTCAAGCGACCGACGATACAATTTATAGTCTAAAGTCAGTTCCTATGTGGTGTCAACCGACACCCCCTTGAGTTTGAAAATTTGTGCAATCGTTATAAAGTGAGTCTATCCCCCAATCAATCCTTCAATTTTTCCCCCTACCCCCTTCATTTACAGTGATAAATGGACCTAATTTTAAGTCTTATATAAGACATAAGACTAGGTATATTGTCAATAGTCTTGACACCCTAATAATAATCAGTATACTTACTATCTATCTCCCCACTATTTGATTACTAACATATTAGTAAGTTTTTTAGAGTCGAAACTCTAAAATACCCTATTGACAGGCTATTCTGGGGTGCTATAGTTCATCTCATGGAAGGCAAGCAACCTAGCAAGCACAATCACCCAATGGAGATAGCAGAATGACCATGCGCTATTTTTATGTAAAAACATCTACTG
>ERZ795052.6735-NODE-6735-length-10433-cov-9.957988_pt1 | contig 10433 bp, 7 predicted proteins | sample MGYA00375136_ERZ795052 | MGnify/ENA primary metagenome ERZ795052 (study PRJEB30181, sample SAMN05720156) | activated sludge metagenome | isolation source: Anaerobic digester | place: Japan | collected 2015-05-26 ... | reverse complement strand
AGGAAATAGCGTTCGCCCGTCGAATCGTTAATGGTCCCCAGGGTCAGTCCCAGCTCGGAATGTACAGCGGCCTTACCGGCAAAATGACCCTCCCCCACCAGATGGAGGGGGCTCATCTGCGCCGTCAGGGCTCCAAGCCCCAAGGCCAACGTCAACAGTAACATTGCTTTACGCATTTTTCCTCCCGTGTTGCTTGCAAGTATTTAAGGCAAATTGTAAGGGTTGCATGAATCGTTCCAATCTTCAAGCAAAAAACAGGCGCCGCTGCCGGGGCTAACGCTGTAAGCCTGATGTATATTATGTTTGGGCACATGAACCTTACTCCAACCTTAGCCCCCGAACTTCCGCCTCTACATCGCCTCCCGCATAATGGCCGCACCGAATACGGGAATTATGCGGGAGGCAACAGGGGGATGAAATGGAGGGGGTTAAGCACCAGCTAATTTTCCCCTTGACGGATAGCGGGTCTCGAAAAATTGTGATTTTCCATACAAAAATAAGGAGTCAAGATGTACGCCATCGTTGATATCAAAGGATTTCAGTACAGGGCTGAAGCAAACGCCATCCTGCGCGTTCCCCTGCTGAATACGGCGGAGCCGGGCCAGAGCCTGGAGTTTGACCGGGTGTTGCTTGTCCGCAATGAGGACGAGATCATGGTCGGCCAGCCCGTAGTAGAAGGCGCAGCAGTACTTGCAGAAGTAATCGAGCACGGTAAAGGCAAAAAGAAGGTGATCTACCATGCCAAACGCAGGAAAGGTTACCGTGTTAAAAAAGGTTACCGTGAGCAATACACAGAAATTAAAGTCACCGGTATCCGGATTTGAGGAGATGAGAAATGGCACATAAGAAAGGAGTCGGAAGCAGCCGCAACGGACGGGACAGCAATCCCAAATACCGCGGCGTGAAAAAGTACGGCAGTGAGTATGTTGTGGCCGGCAACATCATCGTGCGCCAGAAGGGCACGAAAATCCATCCCGGCGCCAACGTCGGCATGGGCAGAGACTATACCCTGTTCAGCCTCATCGAAGGCCATGTAAAATTTGAGACCCGCGGGGCCAGCAACAGAAAATTCGTCTCTGTGATCCCCATCAGCAGCGAAGCATAAGCGGCGCTGTCACCCATATTGAAAAACCCCCGGCAAAAAACCGGGGGTTATCTTTTGCGTTCCGAACTGAGGTCCGGAGGCGTAATTAATTTACCTTGAAGGTTGTATCGCCCTTTTCGAGGAAGGCGATGATCTGCTTAGCAGCGGCCACGCCGGCATTGACGTTGGCTTCACCGGTCTGGGCTCCCATTTTCTTGGGGGTCCAGTAGCTGCGGTCGGGGTAGAGCTCAGCCAGTTTGGCGGAGCAATCGGGTTCCACGTCGCTCACATAGCGGAATTTCGCTTTTTCTTCAAAGGCCTTCAGCAGAGAATCTTCGTCGATGACTTCTTTGCGCGCGGTGTTCACCATGATGCAATTGTCCTTCATCAGGGAAAGCAGGTCCCAGTTGATGGATTTCTTGGTTTCGGCGGTGGCGGGAATGTGCAGGGAAATGTAGTCGCCGATGCTGAAGATTTCCTGTACGCTGTTTAGGGTGGTGACGCCCTCCTTGGCCATTATTTCGGGGCTGATGTAGGGATCGTAGGCGAAAACTTCCATTCCTACGCCTTTGGCCATCTTGGCCAGAAAACGGGGAACGAAACCGAAACCGTAGAGCACCAGCTTCTTGCCGGCCAGTTCGGATCCGCTTTTGCCGTTGAATTTGCCCCGCGCCATATAGATCATCATAGCCAGGGCAAGCTCTGCCACTGCGTTGGAATTCTGGCCAGGAGTGTTCATGGCCACCACGTTGTGGGCTGTGGCAGCGGCGAGGTCGATGTTGTCATATCCGGCGCCGGCGCGCACCACGATTTTGAGTTTCGGAGCTGCTGCGAAGACGGCTTCGTCAACCTTGTCGCTGCGGATGATGAGGGCATCGGTATCCGCGACGGCGGTGTGAAGGTCTTTGGGATCGGTGTAGTTTTCCAGCCAGGCATGGGCATAGCCTGCGGCGTCAAGCTCGGCTTTGATTTTTTGCACGGCGGCCGCGGCAAAGGGTTTTTCCGTGGCGATCAGTACTTTGGGCATTTTTGGTCTCCTTGTTTGTATTTATTATATAATCTTACAATGGTTATGGCTGTTTTCAAGTCAAGCCCTTTTTCACTTCATTAGTAGCATACGCTTTGTGATCGAGGCTTCACGGGTTTGCAACCGGTAGAAGTACAAACCGCTGGCCACAGCGTTGCCGCAATCGTCTCGTCCGTCCCAAAGCACGCTATGATCGCCTTTGGGCAGATATCCGGAGTTGAGTTCGCGCACGAACTGGCCTTTCAGGTTGAACACTGTCAGGCGCGCCTCACCATTCTGAGCAGTCTGGAAAGCGATGGTGGTGCTGGGATTGAAGGGATTGGGATAGTTCTGCAGCAGTTTGTCCGAAAGCGCCGGTACAGTAGGGTCGGAACTCGGAAGAATTGCAGCTGCGTGGCTGCCCTGGCGTTTTAGCGAGCCGCGATAGGTGACCCAAGGCATGCAACCTCCGGCGGCGCGGCGCAGATTCAACACCAAGACACCGGTGGAGTAGCCGCTCACCAGCTTCAAGATTCCGTCGCTGTCCAAATCGCAGATGGTGCCCGGGGTGGTGCCGTTATAGGAAGTGATGAAGGGGAATCCGTCCAGCATGGATCCGTCGGTTTTGTAGGCATAAACGGAGTTGATGTTGCTGGAGACTATGATTTCCGGGGCGGGATCGTCGTCCAGGTTTGCAATGAGGGGCGGGGTGTTGCATACTGCTCCGACATTCAAAGGAAATCCGCTCAGGTAATCGCCGTTTTGGTCAACCGCGCAGAGGATTCCGCCAAGAGTCACGAATACTATTTCCAGGGCCCCGTCACCGTTGAGATCAGCCAAAACTGGACTGGAGGCCATCGCGGAGGGGATTTGCTTGTCCACCAGGATCTCTCCGGTAGGTGAAACCAACAGCATCCGAGTGTTCGTTCCCAGGGCGATTCTGCCGTTGTCCAGCACAGTTGGTGCACCGGATATGGCGCCGAATATAGAAATGGGGAACCCGGGTTTGTAGTTGCCAGTGCCGTCCAGGACGTGCAAATTGCCGTTGTTGGTGCCGACGATGATTTCCATCAGGCAGTCGCCGTCCAGGTCGGCAGCTGCCATCTCTGAAAAGTAGGCGGACCCGAGGTTTACGGGGAAACCCGGAACCGGTATGCCATTATGATCAACGGCATGCAGATCGCCATTGAGCCCCTGCGCCAGCACCTTGTCTGTGCCGGAAGCGTCGATGGTAGCGATCACAGGGCTGAACAGCAACGGGCTGCCGGCGTTGTAATCGAAGACAGGAACCCCGGACAGGGAGGTGGCCAAAAGACGTCCGGTGCGGCTGGAGTAAACTATCTCGGGAGCGCCGTCGCCGGTGATGTCGCCAATGGCGGCGCTACTCATGATATCCTGTTGCGGAGGAGCGAACCAGCCATCGAAATTCTCGCCATACCCATCAATGTAATAGGCCCGGCCATAGACATCCAGATACATGATATCAGAGCTTCCGTCGCGGTTGAAATCGTGCACCATGGGCGCGGATTTGGTTTGGATCTGGCAATCCCAAGGATATCGGTTATCCACCATGGTGACCTCTACACTGATGTCAAACCTGCGAATACCGATGCTGAGACCGGTGGTAGGATGCACCGCATCCAGCGCAAGTTGCATCTGGTAGATTCCATAGCCGATGTCGGGGCTTAATTGCACGCGGATGAAAAATCCATCCGGGCTGGTCTCGCCAGGCAGGATCTGGGAGATGCTCTGTGTACCGGTCAGCACCTCTACTCCAGCCGGGACATTTTGCAGGGTCACGCTAACATTATTGGCTGTCGCCCAGTCCTGATGGTTTCGGATCACAGGAAAGATGCGCAGAATTTCTCCGGGGTTAATGCCGCCGTCGCCATCACCTTCGATATCGGAGATGCTGTAATCTTCCAAAGTAAGGAAAGGCAGGGAGGTATCGGGATACTTGATCTCTATGGAAGGATCGCCGAACAGCACCATCTGGTAGTAGCACCAGCGCATTACGTCTATGCTGAGCGCGGCATTGAGGTTTTGCAGCCGGGAATAGCTGAGCGCCTGGCCCAGGCGGGTGTTCGGGGTCTCGTACAGGCCTATGAAAAACTCGCGATCATAAAACTGCGAGGGGCCATCAATGCTGCCTGGCATGTACCAGCCATAGCGCGTGTTACCAATGAAGGCGAAAACCCCGCCATTCGCGAAGGACAGGTGTTCGCCGATGCATTCGCTAATCCCACTGGTCCGCTGGTCAAAAGCGGCGGGATAGCATCCCTGGCTGTAAAGAAATCCGTATTCCGTGTTCTGGAGTTGCTGGATGGTGTTGTTGCTTTGCCCCATCAGGTAGGTTTCGTTGGCGTGGCCCATGTGGTTCATGACGTTGGCGCCCTGGTTGATGGCGTTCCAGACGCCCTCCGCGCTGTAGGTGCCGTCACGCTGATACATGGTGCGCAGGAAATAATCATCTGGAATATGGATGGCCACATCATCCTTGTAATCGCCGCCCCAAGTGAGGGGGTTGTAGTTAAGATTTTCGCCGAACATGATCGAGATGTTATTGCTAAATGTGTTGTTGTTAACGTAGTATTGGGTTTTACGGAAGATGTTGGCAAATTCAGACTGAGTTTCGGCTGGGAAACGTCCGATGTGCACTTCAGGCAGCATGTCCACGTCGTCCGATGGTTCGCCCCAGATATTGTTTCCGTTGGCATTCCAGTTCCCATCCAGATTGCTGAAATAGATGTCGGTGGGCATCCGGTTGTCCACAGTGTCGCCCACCTGACCGTAGCAGCCGCGTTCCGGCACGATCTCGTCATCGCCGCCCAGGATCACGTATTCCAGCGGAGTGGCTGAGGTAGCCCAAGTTTGATAGGCGTCGATGATGAAGTTGCGCACCTTCTCGGCGTTGTCAGCTCCGAGGTAGGCGTCATAGATATCCGCTGTGCTGAACAGGCCGGTACTTATGTTCTGTGTGTTGCGCCACTGGATATAGTTGGTGAAATTCGAGGTGCAGGAATCGCTGGTGATGATGATCATCTTTTTGGGCACGCTGAGGTCTATCAACCGGCTTTGCGGCACGTGGTCGCGATAGCTGGCTGAACTCAGGTAACTGGTAGCGGCATCCGGATTGAGCACCAAATCCTGTAAGTCAGAATTGCCCCTGGCTGGGGCAAAAAAGTTGGCCGAGGTGCGCGCCGTAGCTTCGTCAAAGGTGGTCTCGATCTCGACCTGGACCTGTGTACTGGCCAGAAGATGCTTCTTCACGGGATTGTATTTGAAGGGATAGACGTTGATCACGGCAATCTGATAACCGCGCATGGACTGCACTCCCAGATAGCTGAAATCCTGGCTGGGCCAGGCAGCATCGACTCTCCAGATAGCGGGGTCCGGTTGCGTGGTGTCAGGATGGGGCTGCGAAATCTTTTGCTGCGCGCGAACGAAGTCGAGTTCAGCCCTGTCGTCATGGAGCAGTGGCTCGTCCAGGTTCACACTCACGTTCAGCACTTTTTCGCCGAAGGGCAGCAGCACCCGCACCGGAAGATAGTTCAGCGCCGGAACGCCTGGATCCAGCAGGGGCGCGGTCTCAGCACCCCGGGTGGCGCCTGTGGCGCCGGCAGGATCAACATTCAGGTGCAGACTCAGCCCGAAAGCGAGCCCGCAAAGGGCCAAAAGCCCGATCAGTAAAAGCGTCCTTTTCATATCTATCATCCTTGGCTCAGATAAATTACACGTTTTTGGCAATGCAACCCATAAACTACAAACGGCCGGGAAACGTCAAGCATTTTTTCTCTTCGCACTTGCACACACAAATCAGAAACTCAACGTAAGCAAAACCCATACAGATATTCTTCTTTCCCCTGCATAAAACAAACCAGCTCCTGCTCAGTATAGCCATTCATTAACTTAGATAATGCATTAGATATCTCAGACACAAATTCAGGACTGAAATTATCAGCTCATATTCAAAGAGTGGCGTAATCGCAGTAATCCCAGCTTAGTGGTCCTCGCAAACGAGCATAGCGAATTCGTGGGATACGAAGCGGAAAGAAAACCCGCTAGGAAGTGAAGCGATGTTGACTGGCCGTTAAGACCCTTTACCAAATCCCTGGTGCGCCTCCCGTATGATACCCGCATTTGATACGAGAATAATGCGGGAGGCATGAGAGTGGGATGGACTCAACCGCTCAGGACATGGCAGACAGGACATGGCAGTAGATAAGCATTTCTTTATCCCTCAAGACTTTACTAAAACGGTTTCAACGAGAGCCAAATAGAAACTTTTCAAGCATATGGGCCAGGCTATTGCTGTCTGATGACTACTTATTTTTCCGAGAAAAGGTGCTACTGACTTGGAGGAAACAGATTTTTCCTTGACCGCTAAGGCGAATGTTGATTAGTGTGACCGGAGCTGACAAACAGAGCAAGGACTCAAGTAAATGGTAGGTATTGTAAAGACATACACCACGATCGGAATCGACGGCCAGCTGCTGACGGTGGAATGTGACAGCGCCGGGCAGATGTATTCCGTGAACATCGTGGGCATGGCATCCAACGCCGTGAAGGAGAGCAAAGACCGGATTTTCGCGGCACTCAGCAACTCCGGTTTCGAGGCCGCAATAAAGCGTTTCACCATCAATCTGGCCCCGGCCGACATCAGGAAAGACAGTGCCGCGCTGGACCTTCCCATCGCCATTTCCGTGCTGCAGAGCATCAAACAACTGCCAGTGGAATACCTCAGTCAAACCGCGATTATCGGCGAGCTCTCGCTGGACGGCAATCTGCGCCCTGTGAAGGGCGTTTTGCCCATCGCCCTGGCCGCCAAGCGAGATGGCATGGATGCTTTGGTGCTGCCTTACGAAAATGCCGAGGAAGCCGCCATCATCGAGGAATTGAAAGTGATCCCGGTGACCTCGCTGCGAGAAGCGGTGCTCTATCTGCGTGGCGAAATCGAGATCAAACCGGCGACGGTTGACAGGGACAAGATATTCTCCGTGCTTAACGATTTTCCCGTGGATATGCACGACGTGAAAGGCCAGTATCAGGTGAAGCGCGCCTTGGAGGTCTCAGCCGCAGGAGGCCACAACCTGCTGATGATCGGCCCTCCCGGCAGCGGCAAGACCATGCTGGCGCGCCGGGTGCCTACGATATTGCCGGAGCTCTCTCTGGACGAGTCTTTGGAGGCCACCAAGATCCATTCCGTGGCCGGCTATTCCAAGCACTTCAAAAACGGCATCCTCACCACCCGGCCTTTCCGCGCTCCGCACCACTCCTGCAGCGAAAACGGGTTGATCGGTGGCGGAACTTTCCCCCGGCCCGGGGAAGTGTCTTTGGCGCACTTCGGTGTGCTGTTTCTGGATGAGCTGCCTGAGTTCAAACGCGGGGTGCTGGAAGTGATGCGCCAACCTCTGGAGGACGGGATCGTAACCATCTCCAGGGCCGCCACCAGCCTCACTTTTCCTGCTGACTTCATGCTTATCGCCTCGATGAATCCCTGCCCCTGCGGCTATTTCGGAGCCAGCATCCCAAATCATTACTGCACCTGCGAGCCAGGTGCCATCGCGCGTTACCGCGGCCGGGTTTCCGGACCACTTTTAGACCGTATCGACATTCACGTGGAAGTCCCCAGCGTAAGCTACGCCGACTTGTCCGGTCTGCCTTCCGGAGACCGCTCCGCCGTCATCCGCGCCCGGGTTAACAAAGCCCGGCAAGTTCAACGCGCCCGCTATGCCGATGAAGGAATATTCTGCAACGCTCAGATGAGTTCGCGCCTGCTGCGAAAATATTGCAAGCTTGATGCAGACAGCCAGGCCCAGATGCAGCACGCCATTGACCATCTGGGCTATTCCGCCCGCGTATTTGACAGAATCCTGAAAGTATCGCGAACCATCGCCGACCTCGAAGGCCTGGCCAATATCAATAGCGACCACATTTCAGAGGCCATCCAGTACCGCACCCTGGACCGCAAATACTGGGGTTGAGCAATTATAGCCTCCAAAATGGAGCTGGGGTTTTGGAAGGGACCCTTGCGACCGCTTTTGATGGCGGTCGCAACGCCATTTTCGCGGCTTTGCTACTGCTTGTTTTGCTGCATCTACACTGCGATGAGGCTCTGGAGACACTGGAATGGCCGGGGTGGCAGAGATTCCCGCTTGACACTTTTTGAACAAGTTTTTTTAGTGCAACAAAGTATTAAGATTGCCTTTCCTGGAGGAAAAATGCGGTTCCAAGCCATATTCTGCCTGTTGTTGCTGGCTCCAGCCCTGTTTTGCGGGGCAGAGGCCACTGGCTGGGCAACGCACGAAAACCCCAAATTCACCTACAAACTGAAGTATCCAGCGGATTGGCAAGTGAAGCAACTGGCTGAGAGCGGCTGGTTCGAGGCCAGTTCGCAAATGGACAAAGCCTCTTTGCCCAACACTTTCCGGGTGGAGGTTGTCCCTCTGGACGAAGAGGTGCTGGATTTCACAGCCTTCATGGATAGGGATGACGATGATTTGCTCTCTGATCTGAAGAAAGAGAACCCCTCGCTGGATTCCAAAGCTGTTAGGATCAGCTCCTCCCAAGAAATCAGCCTTGGAACACACCGAGCCCACCGCATTGATTTCAGCTATCCACTCTACGGAGCCCTGAACCTTAGGGCCATCCGGGTCCAAGTGCCTTATCAGAAGATGCTTTACACCCTAACCTGCAGCGCCGAGGAGACTTGGTATTTCGAGCAGGTGGAAGCGGATTTCGAGGCCATCATCACCTCATTTAAAATCCAGCGCCCCAATCAGGATTACCTGGACAACTACATCCGCACCCGGGCCGACCTCTCTGGCGAGGAATGCGTTATCCACTGGCAAGGGAAAGCTTACAGCTATATTCCTGGCGAACGGCGCAAGGACCTCTTCGACGTGGAGGGTTACAATATTGTGCGCGCTGTTCCAGACGAGCGGGGCTACCTGCTATTGGGCAAAGAGGTTATGCTGTTTCTGCACAGCCAGAGTGGCGAGATCCTCTCCACTTGGCAGAACCCTGTTTCGGGCAGGAATGTGCCTGTGCTGCACGTGTTTAACGACCCCGCGAATATGGATCTACGCTTCACCGACGAGTATTTCCAATTGCTGCATCTGGTGCTGCCTTCCAGCTTGGTGGGCGATCAGTTTGTCTGGCACAATGACCTCTTCCCCTATTATCCAAACGCGCTTCCCCGTCGGGAATATCCTCTCTTTTCCCAAAGCGACACCTATCAAGCGGCAGACCTTTCCCAGTATTTAGTTAAGCAAAGCGATCTGGAAGATCCGCTACTAAAGAGCGTTCCAGCCCTGTACACCTTCACCAGAATCTATCCCTGGCTGCCTTTCATGCGGATGGGCGAGCGTCCGGGAAATATCATCATCACGGGCCGCGGATGCAAGCTGGAAGGCGGTTTCGAAGATTTACCCCAATATCTTAAAGACTACGTTTTGACCAACGCGCCGGAATTTGCGCGGGCCCCGGATGCTTACAGCCAGCCCAACGCCACCATCTGGACAAACTTTAAAAAGATGGCCGAGTCCGGCCTGATCGAGCCTGAACAACCATAACTCAAAAACATCTTGATTCACCAAGGAAACTGATATGAAAACCAAACTCGTTCTTTGCCTGCTGTTGCTCGGGACCGCCCTGCTGGGCGCCCAAGGCTTGAACCCTTATCTAAACCTTATCCACAGTTCACGTTGTGCGGATGGCAATCTGCGCCTGCGCTGGACCGATCCCACCGGTCTGGGCTTGGACACCCAGTGCTGGTACAGCCCCGATGGCGCCGTCTGGCAACAAGCCTCCAGCGGAATATACAGCGATCAGCAAATGCAGGCCCTGATTCCCTACGAATTTGGGCAAAACCTGCGTTACCGCCTGCGAACGGAGCTGAGTCTCATGAACGAGAACCTGGTTTACATGCACACACCGTATCTGAATGCCGATCTCTTTCCCCCTCAATTGGGGCAGTTGGGCCAAATCGGCACTGACGCGGTGGGGGATTCCATCACCATATATATGCCCCACCTCGACCTCACGGAAAGTTGGTTTGGCGCCACCCAAGCCAAACTCTACTCGGCTTTAGCCAATGTTACGAACAGCTTTCCAACCCTCAACAGCATTTTTTCCTACAATGTTTACCTGACCACCATTTCCAACCCGGATACGATTATGGACTCACTTTCCTACGCTATGGTCTATTCCTTTTACGTGGCTGACTTGATCCAGCCTGGACTCTACAAATTAAGGATGAGCGACACCGGCATTCCCTCTTTTACCCGCATCGGCAACGTCCAGAGCATGGTGATGGACGGAAAGCTTTTTCTGAGCTGCAAT
>ERZ795052.6734-NODE-6734-length-10435-cov-13.612813_pt1 | contig 10435 bp, 9 predicted proteins | sample MGYA00375136_ERZ795052 | MGnify/ENA primary metagenome ERZ795052 (study PRJEB30181, sample SAMN05720156) | activated sludge metagenome | isolation source: Anaerobic digester | place: Japan | collected 2015-05-26 ... | reverse complement strand
CTTTCTTTTTTGTCCAAAAAGATTCCTCCTGGATTAATTAGATAAGGTTTAAAATTAGATTGCCTTATCCGATTGTCATCAGATAAGACCATTTATATATTTTTCGGTATTAAATGTTTGACGATATAATAATTTATTAGTAATAAATTTAAACGATGAATATATATTTAATCTAAAGGAAATATATACATATCATTTTTTGAAAATTGTTTTTTTCTATTAATAGATTATTATAAACAAAGACATATTTTAAAATTAGTTTTCTAATATGACATATTCCGAAAGATTAAAAAAGGGATATCCTACTCATAAGATTTGAATTATTATTATTTGGGCGAATAATATGTCAATGGGCATTGCATTTGATATAGGCACAAGTGGATTTAGAGTCCAGCTTGTTGATTTAGAAACTAAAAAAGTATTGAGAACTGCAATTACATTAAGACACCCATTGCCTGGTGCTAATGTAATGGATCACCTTAACTTTGCTATTAGAGTTGGTGAAGACATAGCGCATAAATTAATGATTGATGCATTTGAAAGAATTTTAAGTCAAATGAGAATAGACCGTGAAACTATTGAAAGAATTGCCATTTGTGGTAATCCAATTCAGCTCTCTTTATTTGAGGGTATAAGTATCAAGGATTTGGCTTATGCAGACCCCAAATACCTTGAGGCTGAAAAAATAAAGATTCAATCAAGAAATGCTAAGGTGATTTCTTCAAAAGATTTAGGTATCAGAGGAATTAACGCCGATATTTTAATTCCGCCTGCAATAAAGCATGAAATTGGTGCAGATGCCCTTGCAATGATGTTGAAAAGTAATTTTTTAGATAATAAGGAAATTTCCTTAGTCACAGATTATGGAACAAATGCAGAAATGGCATTGAAAGTAGGGGATAAGATATTTACTGGCTCGGCAGCATCAGGCCCTGCACTTGAAGGCCAAGAAGTATCTTGTGGAATGCTTGCTTCTCCAGGGGCAATTTCTGATATTGTCCTTGAGTTTGGATGGCATACATTGGTACTTGATGAGAATATGCTACCCCAAAGCGTTAGAGTTTTAGACCTATGGAAGGAAGAGTTTAGGGGAAAGAAATTATCTAATGTTGAAGTGAGAGGCATAACAGGTACTGGCGTAGTATCTGTAATTTATGCAGGCCTTGAAACTGGAGTAATTGAACTTCCTTACATCTATACAAAAACTAAGAGATTGAGACTTGATGAGAATATTTATTTCACTGAAGAAGATCTCAAAGAAGCTGGAAAGGCAATTGGTGCTATCAGAGCTGGTCACCTTACTCTAGCCCAAGAGGCAGAGATACAACTTGAAGATGTTAAGACTATGTACATGTGTGGGGCATCAGGCACTTATGTCGATGCTACAAAATCAAGAAAAATAGGGCTTATTCCGCCCACAATACAAAAAGTATACCAAGTTGGGAATACTTCATTACTCTTAGCTTTTGATGTTTTAGTTAAAAACTATACCTTAGAAGAATTGCAGAAACTTGCAGATAAAATTAGAAGTAAACATATTATGTTTGCAACTTCAAAAATATTCACTGATGTATATGTCCAAGAGCTTGCATATTGGGAGCAAGGAATGTCTTTTGAAAAATATAATGAAATGCTTGTCTTAAAAAATATTCAGACTTTACCTCCTGTAAAGGGCGACTTAGAAGTCAATAAGATAGTTAAGAGAGATATCCCTGATATAGGTCAAGAATTAAAGGTAATTGATCATATTGGCGTTGAATTAGTTGCGGAATTTGAAAATTGTCAGGGTTGTGGAAAATGTGAAAGGGTATGCCCCGAAAGAGCTTTAAAGGTAGAAGCATTAAAAGGAGGGAATTTCAAAATAAGAATATTATCTGAAAGATGTAATGGCGAAGCGTGTTTAAGGTGCCAATCTTCGTGCCCATATAAAGTATTTAAGTTTGAAAAGCTTACAGAATCAATTGATAGGTGAGTTGTTGGACACTTGGGAAAAAGTAAAAGATTTATCTAGTAAACAGGTAGAAAACGCTCTTAGAGTGTGGGGAATTGATATTACGACGCCTAAGGAGCAATCCATTGACTTTCTAAAAGTAGCCATGGAAAATGAAAATATTATTGAATCTGTTTTTAATTCGTTATCGCTCAAAGAAAAAGAATTTTTAGGCATCTTGCTTATGGCCGGAGGAGTTAAAAAACAACAAGATGCTCAAAATATTTTTATAGAAAAATACAGCTTCTGGACATTTGAAGAGGTTATTAAAACTCTTGAAACTGATCTGTTAGTTTTAGAAGGGGTGGATGGATTAATTAAGACATATGCTGTCAATCCTAATTTAAGGGAAAAATTGATCAATATTTTTAAGAAGGTACCAGAAGAGATCTCTTTTGATAATTTACAGATTAGAAAAGACAAAAATTTACTTATATCCGACTTAATTATTTTTTTATCGTTTATTGCAAAGGAAGAATTGAAACTTACTGCAAAAAAAGAGATATCTAAAAAAGATCAAGAACGATTCATAGAAAAACTTCATATTAAAAATGAATCTAGATCTCAATTCATCGAAAGCCTTGCTCTTGATTTTGGATTAATTAAGATATCGGGTGATCAGTACATTCTTACGGATAAAATTAATGAAATTTTGCCAATTACTGATGAAGATCTGATTCGACTGTTCTTTAAGTACATATTTTTTGGTTTAGAAAGTATTGAGGGATTTAAGAGAAAAGAGATTTTCATAAGTAGAGTAAATGAACTTAATATTAGGATTATTCTTGATGCCATAAAAAAAGTCGAAGTTGGAAAGAATATCTACATTAAATCCTTTATTAAAAGATTACAAAATATGTTGTTTGATGAAAAAGATGAAAATCGTTGGATATATTTTGATGATAAATTCTTTGAAAAAGTTATTTCTGACTATCTATTATGGCTTGGCATTGTAGATGGGGGATTTATTGAGGGGAAGATGATTTCTTTTTCGCTTACTGAATTCGGTAGGGAACTTTTAACATCGGAAAGAAAAGCATCTAAAGAACCCACAATATATTTTGATAAGAGCAGTAAAGTAAAACAGAAAAAAATTCTCTTCATGACGCCAAACTTTGAGATATCCGTCCTGTCAGAAGAAATTGATAAAATTGCACTTTTTGATTTAAACAGATTTGCGGATATCCAGAAAGCAGATATGGTGAGTTTGTATCAAATAACGTCAGAAACTATTATGAAGGGTATTGAATCTGGATTTTCTCTTGATAAAATAATTAACTTCTTAAAAAAATATTCTTCTAATGATATACCCCAAAATGTTATATATCAATTGAGGGATTGGGCTTCTAAATATGGTAAAGTCAGGGCTTTCAAAGGAACGTTTATTGTAGTAAATGACATCCCCTTGTTTTTAGAAATAAACAAGAGAATAAGTAGTTATATCGAACAACCAATTGAACCAAATATTATTTTAATTAAAGAAGAGAATATACCCAAAATAAGGGAAATCTTAGAAAAGAATGGAATATTCATCCAAATACATATCGAAGGCTATGATGAAAAGAAAGAATCTTTTCTAGAGAAATCTTCTGAGAATATTGATTTAAAATCCGAAATTAAGTCAATTAAAGAAGGATACTTAACAGGCTTAAAGAAAGAAGACACGGAATACTTCTTCAGAGAAGAAGGATTTGAAAGAAGTATGGATATTCGGCCAAACATAACTAGAGACCTACTCGAGGCGTCAAAGAAAAGAAAATCTGTTTTGTTATCTTACTTTGATCTTGATGACAAAGTATCTAGAACTTCAAGAATTAATCCATTGGGGGTTGTTGTTGCTGAAAAAAGATACCTAGTGGGATACGATACTGCAGAGAAATGTATCAAAGCGTTAAGAATCGACGTCATCTCTGATATTTCGATAGAAAACAACGAATTTTTAAGACCTGACAATTTTACTGTTAAAAATTGGTGGAAAAAATATGGAAGAGATTATTCCGACTCTAAGAAAAAATATATCTCAATTCCTCAATAGAGACTACAAGTTATTTTTTGTCAACTCCGCTACTTTTGGACTATTTTCTATCTTATTTGATTCCAGCATCAATAAGATTGGAATACCTGATCAAGGTGGTTTCAAAGGATTTATTGAAATGCCAAATCTTCTAAAAAAGGAGTATATTGAAATCCCTACTGATAAAGGGATTATAGTTCCTAAGTTCAAGAAAGATTTCGATGTTTTTTTATTTACTTCCCTTTCAGGATACATCAGTTCAAATCCTTCCAAACTAATATGTCAAGAAACAAAGAAAATAGGAATTGTATCGATTGAAGACATATCTGGAACATTTCCTGATAAAGATTTTGGGTGGGCGGATATAATATACTGCTCAACGGGAAGTCCAAAAATTCTAGAGTGTGGATATGGTGGATTTGTTGGAATTTCTACAGAAATAAATCTTAAAGAATCTGAAAAAGTACTATCATTTTCTCATCTACCTAAAAGCTATTATGAAAAGCTTTACACTGAACTTGAAAATTCAAATAAAAAATTAAATAAACTAAGAGACATAGCTCAAATATTCTACAAATCTTCACTTGACATACCCTATAAAGATCCCAAATCATTATCTATCTTTGTAAAACACGTGGCCCCAAATAAATCACTTGAACGTTTAAACAGAGAAATACGGCCTAAAATGGGAAAATCATTATTTACTAAATGTCCTAGATACGATAGAATAAAAGAAAGTGGTTTTGTGATTGAATCAATCAAACTTTATGGAATGGGGACTGAAGAGATCAAAGAGATTTCAGAAAAAATAGAAGAGCTTATTTAAAGAGTTTATATAAAACTACCCCTATTGGTACCAATAATAAAATTAAAAAGTGATATGGGTATTCCTTCCCAAACTTATTTTCTATTAGAATATTAAGATTTTTAATATTGTTTGAGGGAGAATTAAAAACATATATTTTGTTATTGTCTTTTAGGACATATCCTGCACCCCATGTAGTTGTAAAATAGTAACCATCAATATTTCTATAAGAATAAGGGCTATACTCTTGAAGTTTGTATCCTCCCCTTGAGTTTATGAATTCACCCAAAAGAAGGGAAGCTGAATTTTCATCATAACATATGAATTCAATTAAGTTTTCTTCAAAATCTTGAAAATATATTCTGTAACCTTCTTTTAGTAAAGGCTTAATCTCTTTAGGAATATCGCTATCATTTAACGGAACAATAAGAGTGCTAAATTCACAAGAAATTGGAAAAATCACAATTAAAAAAAGTATAAAAGCAGTTAGTGTTTTCATAAATAAAATTAAAATTTTTAGTTTAAAAATTATTTGGCTAGTATTCGCATAATATTTAATGTTTAAAAATAAATTGGTAATATAAGAATTATGGATCTTTAAAATACGAAGTTTTAAATATATAAAATCCATAATTGGTATGGGTGATATAATGGTTGTTGCTTTTGCCCTTATCGTAGGGGATGCAGGAAAAGAAAAGAGTATTTTAGAGAGTTTAAAAAGTATGAAAGAAGTTGAAGAAGCATATATTGTATATGGTGAATATGATATTGTTGTTAAAGTTAACGTAGAACAGTTAAAAGATCTTGACCCTTTCCTTACTGAAAAAATTAGAAATATTGATGGGGTTCAAATGACTTCAACAATGATTGCTCTATAAAAAAATAAAGAACCGGTCTTTGCTAGGTAATTATTTTATATATACGGCCGGTTCTAAAAAAGTTGATATTAAATAATTATTGAATTTTTTAATTGAATTCTAAGAATCAATTTATCTAAAACCTTATATATAATTTTATATCAAAAAATATATATTTTTGCAAATTGATAATCGGTTAAAATTTAATACTCAATCTCATCTTAGGTAATGTTATGGTAAAAAAAAGAAAGGGAATCCCTAAATTTCTCTTTATGGCTTCAATCTTCTTTTTTTTAGTGTTATCTTTTCCTAATATGTTCATCTCTGCAGATACTCAGATTGAAATCACCTACTTAAAAATAGATGTTGAACTGATGGAAGACCGCTCATTTAAAGAGACAATTGATATGATTATCTTTCCTAAAGAAGAAATAAATTTTAATCTTCATCTTCCCAAAGAATACAAAAATTTAGAGTTAATGCATAATGATATGAAAATAGAATTTTCTGATGGAAAGACAATTAAATTAACTGCAAATGAATTAAATAGTATAAAGATAAGCTATACTTCTTTAGACTCTATAGAAAAAAGGAAAAAAGACTTTATATATGTAAGGGAATTAGTTTATCCAAATGTTAAAAATCTTATTTTCAGAATAAAACTTCCGCTGGCATATGGTATCAACAATGAAGATATCTCTTCAATTATTCCAGAACCTACCTACCTACAAAGTGATGGAAAAAGAATCATTGTTTTATGGGAAATGAAATCGCCTCAAACACCGACAATGTTTAGAGTAAAGTACAACTCTCTAGTAACAAATAATAAATTTGATATTAATATTTTTGTTCCCTTTGCCATTTTTTCAATATTATTAATATTATCAGGAATATTGATTTTTAATAAAACTTACAAGAATAAAGAATCTGAATTAAAAATTCCGTCTTCTCTCCTCTCAGAAGATGAAAGAATTATATGTAACATACTAAAGAATGAGGGTGGAACTATAAAACAAAAGAAGTTATCTAATTTAACAGGTTTTTCTAAAGCTAAAATTACTAAAATTCTCACAAATCTTGAGAAGAAAGAAGTAATTACACGAGATCCCATTGGTAGAACGTTTATTGTTACTTTAAAAAAGAAAATTAACCATTAGTTTTTTATAAGAAAATTAGTTTTTTTAGTTAGTGATTTTATGGTCTTAGATTCTCTTTCGGGTGCTTTAAGTGGTGCATTGAGAAAATTGACAAAGGCAGGGGTAGTTGACGAATCTCTGATAAAAGAACTTATTAAGGATATCCAAAAAGCACTTTTGCTCTCTGATGTGAATGTAAAACTTGTTTTTGAACTATCAAAAAATATTGAATCACGGGCTATGGATGAAAAATTACCAAAAGGTGTATCAAGAAAAGAGCACATTATAAAAATAGTTTATGAAGAACTTTCAAAATTTATGGGCTCTGATATTAAAAAAGAATATCTTCCAGATAAAAAAGGAAAAGTAATTTTAATGGTGGGTATCCAAGGAAGTGGTAAGACTACAACTACGGGAAAACTTGCCAGATTCTATCAAAAAAGAGGATTTAAAGTAGGTGTCGTTGGGGCAGATACATGGAGACCTGGGGCTTTTGAGCAATTGAAACAATTTTGTTCTGAGAACAATATACCTGTATTTGGAGATCCTAACGAGAAGGATAGTATCAAGCTAGCAAAAGAAGGGGTAAAATACTTCAAAGAAAAAGTATCAGACATAATTCTTGTCGATACTGCAGGGAGACATAAAGAGGAAAAGGGATTAATAGATGAAATGAAGAAAATATCAAATACTATTAATCCTGATGAAGTCACGCTAGTTATTGATGGTACAATTGGCCAGCAAGCCTTCGTTCAAGCTGAAGGGTTTGCAAACGCGACTAAAGTTGGATCTATTGTTGTTACAAAACTTGATGGCTCGGCGAAGGGAGGGGGGGCCCTATCCGCTGCAGCTGCTACAGGTGCACCTATAAAATTTATAGGAACTGGAGAAAAAATTGATTCTATTGAACCATTTGATCCAAAAAGATTTGTCTCACGATTACTAGGACTTGGAGATCTTGAAACTCTATTAGAAAAAGTTAAGGAAGCTTCAAAAGCTGAAGAATTTTCTAAACTCGACAAAGATAAAATACTTTCTGGTAAATTTGATCTTTATGACATGTACAATCAGCTTGAGATGGTAAGTAAGATGGGGCCATTGAAACAAGTCCTGTCCATGATACCTGGAATGGGATCAAATCTACCAACAGATATGGTTGAAGTTGGAGAAGAAAAACTTACAAAGTTTAGAATAATTATGGATTCAATGACTATGCAAGAAAAAAAGAATCCTAAATTGATTAATCATGAACGTATAAAGAGAATATCGAGGGGTTCAGGCACAAATCAGGGCGAGGTAAAAGAATTATTAAATCAATACTCAATGATTAAGAAGTTCCTAAAGGGTATGAACAAACGACAGCTTAGGGGAATGAAAGGTAAAATGCCAGTGATGCCTCCTGGCTTTGAAATGTAAACATTAGTATACATTTTCTAAGAAGGAAGATGCCCAAGAAGGTGCTCCACCGATATGTATGTGCAGATAAGACCCAATACATTTATTTTTTATTAAACCATCCCTCCCATTACTAATGCCTTTGCCCCTAAGAATCTTGTAAACAAAATCCTTTTTTTGAGGTGCAGGCTCTATTTTAGAATAATGAAATTCATGACCTTTGACGATATCTTTTAAGAAAAAATGTTTCTCTGTGGGTTGAGCGATAACATAACTTAAACCTTGCTTAGTTTTTTTCATTACAGTGCCCTCATCAAATATACCTGCCATTGGATATTTCGTATTCTCAACTTCTATGTACTTAGACAATACCATTAGGCCACCACATTCTCCATATATTGGTTTACATTCTTTAGAAGCTGACTTTAGATTGTTTAAAAAATCAGTGTTATTTGAAATTTTTTCTGAGTAAACTTCTGGATACCCCCCACCAATATAGTAGCAGTCCGCCTCGGGCAAATCTTCGCCTTCAGTAGGTTTGAAATAAATAATTTTTGCACCGTTTTCTTCCAAAGCCTCAATATTTTCCCTATAATAAAAGCTAAACGTCTTATCAAAAGGAATGCCCACTGTGATCCTATTATTTTTTAGTTCAGAATTAACTTGAAATAAGAAACCTTCCCTTTTTTCCAAATTAGTTGCTTCTTTGGCAATCTCTTTTATCTTATCAATATCAAGAGAAGCTTCAATTTGCTTTCCAAGACCTTCCATTATTTCTTCTCTATCTTCTTTTTCAATCAAAGGTACAAGCCCAAGATGTCTTGAGCTAAGAGATATTGCACCTCTTTCAATACTTCCGATAATTTCAATGTCGGTAAAAGTTTTAATTGCCTTTTGTAACTTTTTAAAATGAGTATCATCTCTAACTTGATTTAGAATGACGCCCCTTATTTTAACATTAGGATCTAGAGTTTGAAATCCCTTAATATAAGCCGCTGCACTTTTTGTCAATGAACGGACATTCATAACTAGAATAACTGGGGAATCCAATAATTTAGAAACATGTGAGGTCGATCCTATTTCATCGATAGGGTCAATTCCTTCATAAAGTCCTCTAACTCCTTCTATAATCGCAATATCTTTTTTTGAAGCGCCTCTTAAAAAATTTTCAATTAATGCGTCTTTTTCCATAAAAAAAGTATCTAGATTTCTTGAAAAGTTATCCGTAGCAAACCTATGGTAAATAGGATCAATAAAATCCGGACCAACTTTGAATGGGGCAACATTATTCTTTTTAGATAAAGCTTTCATTATCCCACAAGAAATTGAAGTTTTACCCACTCCTGAGGCGGTTCCAGCAATTACGACCCTAGGGATATTCAATAAAATCCTCCGAGTATTGATCTTATTTTCTCATCTATTGTTGGGGTCGGAACTTTAGCTTTTTTATTTTGTAGTATTTTTGATCCAATACTTTTAAATTTCAAATTAAGAGGATCATTTGGATATCTCTCAAGAACTGTTTTACCTTCAATTTCACTTTCATGTATTTTAGGATTTCTTTCAATTGCTCCCATCAAGCCTGAATCTATCTCTTTAGCATAAGATTCAATCTTCTCTTCTTCTTTTGCTATACCTCTCATATTTCCTATTATTCCACCTAACTTTACATTTAAGTTAAATAATCCTTTAACAATATTATTTGCTGCATAAATTGAAAGATATTCTCCACTGGTAACTATATATATTTCATCCGCATATCCTTCCCTAGCTGGACCTGCAAATCCTCCGCAAACAACATCCCCTGGAACATCATAAATAACAACATCAAATCCTTTCTCAAGATAGTAATCCTTATTAAGCGTTTTTAATGCAACTAGTATTCCTCTGCCTGCACATCCAACTCCCGCAGCAGGACCCCCTACTTCTACGGCTTTTACTCCATTATATCCTTCAAAAACAAGTTTGTCTGGATCTGTAATACCTTTTTTGTAAAGATCTAGTGCCGTATCTATCCTTTTCCCTCCAAATAGGTTAATTGTACTATCGCTCTTCGGGTCACATCCAACAAGTAAAACTTCAAGGCCATTTGAAGCCAAATTAACAGAAAGATTTGAAGATATCGATGACTTCCCTATTCCACCTTTTCCGTATATGGCAATCTGTTTCATTGAATCCCCGCGATATTCCTTATCGCTTCACCAAGTTCGCTAAGAACAATTTCTCTCGTACCCATTA
>ERZ795052.6730-NODE-6730-length-10440-cov-3.407896_pt1 | contig 10440 bp, 5 predicted proteins | sample MGYA00375136_ERZ795052 | MGnify/ENA primary metagenome ERZ795052 (study PRJEB30181, sample SAMN05720156) | activated sludge metagenome | isolation source: Anaerobic digester | place: Japan | collected 2015-05-26 ... | reverse complement strand
GGAAGGACCAGAGCCCGGCCTTGGCCAATTCGCGTTTCAAGCCCTCCACACCGCCCTGATCGAGGGCGCGACGTTGCGCGTTGTCGAGGTCAACAACCGTGAGCTTGCGGGCGCCCCAGCCTTCTTCCTCCAGGTGCTGCCGGAATGTGTATCCTCGGCCACGCATGGACTTGAGTAGTTGTGACATGAGTGAGGCTCCTAGTGGAGGCGCTGCCATCACGCCGCCCAGAAATCACGGGCGATGCACACGGTGTCGCCCCGGATGAAGAGCAGGTCCTGACCGCGAACGCGAGGCAGGGAGACCGGGCCGTTCAAAATCTTTTCCGTGGCTCCGGTCTCTAAGTCGTAGCTGAACAGGCCGTTTTGGCTGGCCAGATAGAGGGAGCCATCGGCTCCGAGAAAAAGGACGGCGCCTGGGCTGGAGAGTTCCGGTCCGGCTTCGCGCGAGCCTGCCACGCTCCCTGTGTCGGCGCTGATCTGGAAGAGGCGATCGTTGACCCGCGCCAGGACCATCTCCTTGAACACGGCGCTGACATGAACCGACTCCGCATCCGGCGCGGGCCGCGCCGTCCAGACCACCTCTTCCTTGTCGATGTCGAAGGCGTAGAGGCCGGCCGGGCCTGGCGCCGGTGGGGCGGAGTTGCAGTCGGGCCACACGGTTGTGCCGCCGTAGATGCGGCGAGTCGCGGCGTCGAGGACTATGCTCGTGGGGTTGTGGCCAGGGATCTGTCCGCGCCAGACCTTGCACGCGCCGGACTCCGTGTCCACGCGCGCCAATGCGCCGTCGTACTTGCCGTATCCCGCGTGCGTGGCTATCCAGAGATGACGCCCCTCGCCACAGAGCCCTACGGGCCGCATCTGTTCGTGGCCGATGTCGGCGAAGGGGCGGGGGTTTTCCGGCCATTCGCCGCCGCGTTCCGGCTCGTAGCGTGTGATCTCCGCGCCGCCGTAGCACCCCAGCCAAAGCGTGTCGCGGAACCACAAGGCCGTGGATGCCTGGCCGCCGTGCTTCTGACACGGCCGGAAGTTGCGCCCTTCGCCGGTGGCCATGTCCAGTTCCTGGAAGGAACTGTTGATGAAGGTCGTGGTGAAGACGCGGGTCCCCGAAGCCGGGGCGAGAGCGCACACGCGAGGATGACCGTAGTTGTCCAACTCGGCCACGAGGCGAAGGGAACCGTCGGGGCTGTATTCGCCAATCTCGCCAAACTGGCTCAAGGCCAGCATGCCGCCCTCTGGCAGTTCGGCGAACATGGTCTCGAACACCGCTCGGCCGCACTGGCGGGGGAATCGCCTCAGCCGAGCCTCCCACTGGCCCCGGTCGTTGAGCGCGTACAGCGGCTCGTCCTCGCCACGGCTGGCGAAGAGCCGGCGAGTCTTCTCGTCACGGAAGGTCTTCCACTCTCCGCGCGAGTCGGGGTAGGGGAGGGAGCCCGCGGGCTGGAAATCGGGCCAGGAAAGGAGGGCAACGTGGTCCGGCTGAGGCACTGCGTAGAGTCCTTGAGGGGTGAGCGTGGAAGCGGGCGGGAGGAAGTTGCTCTTGCCGGTCAGGCGAGACACGTCAACGGTGGCCGTCTGGCCGTTGCGGGGGTCGAGGCGAATGAGTTCGGCGCCGGGGACCATCATGGGAATGATGACCGTGCCGTCCGGCGCCGCCTGAAGGAATTTGCCGTAGTGATTGGTCTTGCTGACCGGGGTGATCATGGCCTTCACTTCGCGGCGGCGCGTGTCGTAGACCATGACGTCGCCCGGAGTCGCGGAGCAGACCAGGAGCCCATCCTTTGTCACCACGGCGGACCAGTTGATAATCTTCAGGGGCACGTCGGCAATGAAGGCGATCTGTCCAGCGTCCAGGTCCACCTGAGCGACCTTGCCGCCCGTGAACACCACCCATGCGAAGCCTGGCTCGGTGGCCGGGGCGAATGAATAAGTCCCTTGGGTTCCCTCTGGCAGGGGGAACACCACTGATTGCCCGTTGCGGTCGAAAACGTAGAAGGCGCCGCCCCAGGTCGCTGATAGGTAGCGCATCTGACCTGAACGCGTGGCGGCTGGCACGATGGGCACGTTGACGAAGGACAGTTGCGTCCTGGGTACGCGACAGGACTCGATATCTACCTTGGGATGGGCCATCTCGCGACTTCTCCGTCACATGGACGACATAGGAGCAGGCATTATACCGCATCCGCTTCGCATGACCATGACTACGGGCTTGCTTCGAGCCGCTACTACGGGGGGAGACTCCGCCGCCGGGCCACGCCCAGCGCCCTTAAACTTGTCTCTTGCGCTTTGCGCTGTCAAGGCCTATCCTATACCAATAGGAAGATTAATCATGTTGGGAGAGCCGAAGAGGCACGTGACAGATCAATGGAGATGACTTGACATGGGCAACCGCATCAGGTTTGACAAGGCGTGCGGGGGCGCCGTTGCCGCGTTTTGGCTGGCCGTGTCCACGGCGTGGAGCCAGGGCTTTCTGGTCAAGGACGGCAAGCCTTGTGCGGAGATCGTCATCGCGGAGAAACCGGCCCGCATGACCAAGCTGGCGGCTGCGGAGTTGCAGAACTACGTTGAGAAGATCTCGGGCGCCAAGCTGTCGGTCGTCACGGCGCCCACCCAGGGCTGTCCGGCCCGCATCTTCGTTGGGCAGAGCGCTCACACAAAGGTGACAGCGGAGGGGCTGACCGATGGCGCCTTCCGCATGGTCTCAGGTCCGGACTGGCTCGCCCTTGTGGGAACGGACACGGACTTCACCCCGCGCGAGCCCTACGCCAAGTCCGCCGCGGACCGGCCGCGGGTTCAGAAGGAGTGGGATGCCCTCACAGGCTCGCGCTGGGGCAGCACAACGTTTTCGGTCTTCAAGGGCTACAACGCGGCGCTTGGCGTCTGGTCGCAGGACGAACGCGGCTCTCTGAACGCCGTGCATGAGTTCCTGAGGTCACTGGGCGTGCGCTGGTACATGCCCGGTGATTTTGGGGAGATCACGCCGAAGCTCAAGACGATCGCCCTGCCTCAGGTCAACAAGACGGTGCGGCCGGACTTCGCCATTCGTGACATGTCCTTCTATGGCAAGCCTTTCGTTTTTGCCTCTCCCGAAGAGGTCATGTGGCAGATGCGACTCGGGCTCAGTTCCAAGGAGGGCCTGGGCGGACACGGCATCCACTACGTGATCAATCACCCCAACACCAAGACGGCGCATCCTGAGTACTATCTCCTGGCCGGCGGGAAGCGAGACACAGAGACCCGTGGAGCCGGCAGGCCGTGCCTCTCATCGCCAGGTCTGATGAAGTCGAACGTGGAGTTCGCCCAGGCCGTGTTTAAGATTTATGACAGCGATTGCGTTTCTGTCATGCCCACGGACGGCTATGTCAGCATATGCCAATGCGACCTTTGCAAAGGCAAGGACACGCCCGATCGCGGCTTTGAGGGCAGGCTGTCCGACTATGTGTGGGCGTATGTGAACGGCGTGGCCAAAGAAGTGTACAAGACGAATCCGGACAAGAAGATCTCGTGCTATGCCTACACCTCGTATCTGTTGCCGCCGGAGAAGATCGAAAAGCTCAGTCCCAACATCATTGTTGGCATCTGTCAGTGGCGCAGTGGGTTCTACAACACCGAAACCCGCGACATGTACCGCAAGCTGCGCAAGGATTGGCTGGCCAAAATGCCGTCGCCTGGGATCTTCATCTGGGAGTATTACCTCCACGGACGTCCGGGCAGGGCCTACGAAGGACTGCCCGCCGTGTTCCCGCGATTAATCGCCGATGACCTTCGGTCACTCAAAGGCATCTGCCGGGGCGAGGGGATCGAGGTCTATCGCACTATGAGCAAGGCCGTTGACCCAGACCCGGCCCTGGCCACGAACCACCTGAACTGCTACGTCACCGCACGTCTGTGGTGGGACGTCACGCAGGACTTGGACGCCATGCTGGACGAATACTATCGGTTGTTCTACGGGCCGGCGGCTGGCCAGATGAAGGCATTCATCGAGTATGCCGAGACGAACTGGATGAAGGCCATGAAGGACGCGGCGATCATCGACAAGCTGTCCGACCTTCTCTCCTCCGCGCAGAAGGCGGCGGGCGACACGATCTACGGGAAGCGGATCAACCTGATCGCCGAGTACACAAAGCCGCTCAAGCAGAAGCGCGACCAGCTCGCGAAGGGCCGCGACGATGCCCCGAAGGCGCGCGCCTACCCGCGCTATGGCGTGACGCCCAAGATGGACGGCAAGCTCGACGATCCCTTCTGGCAGGGCATGGCTGTGTACGGCCTGAGCGATCTGATCACTGGCAAAAAGGTCAAGAACCCCACGACTTTCCGCATCGCCCTTGCCAACAACTCCGTGTACTTCGGGATCGAGTGCATGGACTCGGACATGAAGGGCATCAACATCGGCGCGAAGGATAACGAGGATATGAACCTCTGGAACGGGGACGCCATCGAGATCCTGCTTGAGACGCAGACGCATTGTTACTACCAGATCGCTATCGGCCCGTCCGGAGCCATCGTGGACGCGGACCGCAAGGAGAGGATTGACACGCGGTGGTCGTCGCAGGCCAAAGTCGCGGTCTCGCGAGGTGACAAGAGCTGGACTCTGGAGGTTGAGATCCCGGTGGCTGGAGACACGCAGGAGGAAGTGGACGCTCTGAACGGTGTTTCCGGGCGTCTGCCCAGCGGAGCGCATCCGTGGTACTTCAACGTGTGCCGCCAGCGGATTCGCGAAAATGATCGCGAGTTCTCAGCTTTCTCGCCTACAGGCAAGACGGCGTTTCATGACGTGATGAAGTTCGGTCAGATTTACGTTCGCTAGTGTTGTGTCTCGAAAATAGCTTTGCTGTTTTATGAGGCGCAACACCAGGCCCACAGGGCACACTCAGATACTGGAGCAAGACGATGGACATGCCATACCGTCAGTTGACGCCAGCCGAATCCTTGAAAGTTTACGCGGACTGGCTTTTGGAGCAGCGCGTCGAGCAGCCCTGGCCCTTCCTGCGCTGCCTTGAGCGTGGCGACCAGAAGGCCGAATGGTACATGATCTTCTACCCCATGCGCGCGCTCATGCTTGCGTCTGACTTGCTGGGCGACGCGCGCTATCGCGAGGCGGCATTCCGCTTCGTTGACCTCTACATTGAGGAGCAGTTGCCCAACGGCGGGTTTACCTCCAACTTCCGACGTCGTCCTACGTCGAGCCTGAGCAAGGCCGAGTTCCACGAGATCCTGCGCACGGGCAAGGTGAATCTTGCCGACAATGGCTCGAACGTGACCGCGGTGATCCATGCGGCCAAGGCCGCTCCGGAGCCAAGGCGCTCGCGCTACCTGGCCGCGGCGCGCAAGTGGCTGGATGAATGGGTTCCCCTGTGGGCGCTGCCGGAGGGGGGGTATGGCAACGGCATCTGGTGCGGCCACAAGATCAACTCGCCCTATACTTGCGCCATGGGCACGGTGGCCACGGCGCTTTCTGCTTTTGGTCTGGCGACCGGCGAGGCCGAGCCAGTCCAGAACGCGGAGCGTTGCATGCGTTTCCAGTGCGATCAATGGCTCCCCGATGGCCGGCCCATCAACCTTGACTGCTATCCCCTTCCGCGCAAGACCGCGATGAACGATTACGGCCACAGCTTCTACCTTATCGAGGGCATGTGCTGGACGCACAGGGCGTCGAAATCTTCGGAGACGCGTTCGATCATCGAGAAACGCCTGACGGAGTGGATCTTCGGCAAGGAGGGGCTGCTGTCGCAGTGGCGGGAGTCGTGGTTCAATTTCCAGACGACGGCCTACCCGCCCGAGAGCGGCGAACTGCCCATGTCGCGTCTCTGGCTGCGGCCGGGCTGGGAGCTGGCCAAGTCGAACGGCATCCCCCACGCCTTTTTCTATTATCTCCGCCACGTCAACGACGAGCCCAAGCTCCGGGAGAAGGTGGAGCGGGGCGTGCGCTACCTTTCGCACCCGCTCAAGGCGCGCATGAGCGGCGTCTGCTCCGACCCGGAGGAGTCCTATGGCTCCTTCGCGGTCCAGGCCGCCGGATTCGCCGGTCTGACCTTGGCTGAGGCGGTCAAACAGGACTCGGTGTTCGACAGCGTGGTCTAGCGGCCTGTCGAAAATGTCGCGCCTGTTCCAGGGACACGTTGCGATCCCGCCGTTGGCGGGCTGATGCGCTATGTCCCCGCCGACGCGGTGTCTTTTACAACGGGCTCCTAGCCGCCGTTGAGGACGTTGCGTTGGCGCGGCGGCGCTGCGATAATGTCGCGGACCATGGGCCGGGCGACCTTTGACCGCTGTGGAGCGAATACGTTGAAGAATCCCATTATCCTGCACGTGAACTGCGTGGAGCAGGGGCAGACGATTGAAGAGATGTGCGAGCGCGCGGTGGCTTGGGGGTGCGACGGCATCGAATTCCGCCGCAAACGCGCCGGCGTGGAGGAGACACCCGAACAGTACCTGGACGCGATCGCGCGCGCCCAGAAGCGGACGGGCATGAAGCGCGTCCAGTTCGGCGGTCCAGGCCCCAATCTCATGTCAATGGACGCGGCCGAGAGGCGCCGCAGCCTGGATGAATGCGCCGCCTTCTATCGCGCCGCGGCCAAGCGTTTCAAGCTGACGGTGTGCAACACCATGACCGGAACCGTGGTGGCGCCGAATGCCCATTACCTCGAGTTCGACAAAAACGGCTCGGCCGTGGCCACGGAAGAGCAGTGGGCTTGGGCCGTCGAAGGCTTCAAGGAGTTGGGCGCGCTGGCGCAGGAGCTTGGGTTCAAGTTCGCGTTCGAGACGCACAACTGCTTCATTCACGACCTGCCTAGCCCTACCTTGCGCCTGGTGGAGCGCATCGGGTCGCCGAGCGTCGGCGTCAATTTCGACTACAGCAACATCTGTATTAATCCCGCGGGATGTTCGCTCGAAGAGGCCTTCGGCACGCTCAAAGATTACATATTTGAAGCTCACCTGCAGAACTGCTTCAAATTGCATGTTCAGAAGTACTATAACTTTATCTCCTGCGGACTCAAGGATGGTGTGATCAACGTGCGCAAGGAGATCAGGCTGCTCAAGGAGGCGGGTTTCAATGGACCGCTCGTTGTCGAGACCCCGCGCGACGGCGACCGGGAGACGTTCGCCCAAGAGGACCTGTCCACGCTGAGGCGACTCCTGGCCGAAGAGTGGGCGGAGTGAGGTTGGGCGAGCAGGACTCACGTTTCCTGCTCCCTGAGCAGGCGCCTACGGGACCGGCGTTGGCCCTAAAGTTGAGCCGCGTTGGGCCCGCGGGTCCGTGTAAGCGGGGAAGGCGGAGCGGAGCCACAGGTCGCCGTTGATCGCGGCGGACAAGGCCACGACCACGGCAAAACCGCACGCCAGCCATCCACGCCATGCGCGCCAGCGGTGGAACGGGGGCATATCAGCCTGGGCCGCCCACCTGCTCGGTGGCCGCACCCACATCGCCGCCAGGGCGGCCAATGCGCACAGCGAGGCCGCGACTCCCCATCGGAAGCTGGCTGGCTTGAAGACCATGCGGACCTCGTGTTCGCCTGGACCTACGAAGACGCCGCGGAAGAGAACATCGGCAGGGAGCACCTTCGCCGGCTGGCCGTCAACGCTTGCCCGCCAGCCCGGATACCAGGTGTCCGCGAGAACGACCAGAGCCGGCGCGGCGGCGCACACGGAAAGGGTGACGGACTCCGGCGTGGCGTGCGTGATGAAGACGCGCTCCGGTTCAGCGTTCGCTGGTTCACGCAGCGAGGCGGCCTCCGTTGGGGAGCACTCGACAACCGCCTCGCGCAATGGGTCGGCGACTAGAGGGAGGGCGGCGGTCGCGGCGCTGGCGTTGGCCGCGGCCCGAACGCGATGGACCAGCCACGCGCGCGGCGAGGAGAAGCGCTTTTCGTAGAGGTTGATTGTTCCTCTGTCGGTGTGGACGGAAGCGACAAGGCTCCCGATCTGTGGGCTCCATTCCCGGTCAGCAAGATGGTATTTCGGCACGGTGACCGCGGCCTTCCAAGGAGCCTTCGACGTCCAGAACAGGTTGAAGCGCCGCGTTCTCACGGCCATCTGCCCGGACGCGCTGCGCAGGCCGAACATGACCGCAGTGTTGTCTGGAACGCTCTGAAGGGCCTGGGAGTAATCGAACTGATTCAGAGCCCACCCCGGTTCCTTGTAGAGGTCCCGTATTTCAGGGCGCAGCCCCCCGTTCCAGAAGCGCTCATTTCCCTGGACGCGCTGAAGGGCCATGGCGAGAGGGGGGGGGTGGCTCCAATAGCTTGGCGAGACGGTGGGCAGGCGCCCGGCAGTCCAGAGCAGAGCATCCAGAGACACCAACCCCACCAGCGCCCATGAGATAGCAGAGGAACGCTTGGAGAGACGAGCCGGCAGGAAGAGGATGGCGCACGTGGCGAGGGCGAGAAGACAAAGACGCAGCGCAATATCGCGAATGGCCTCGGCGCGCGTCAGAGAACGCAGGCCGCCCCCCCCAGCGCCCGTTTCGACAAAGAAGGCCGCGCCATAGGCCGCAAAGACCATGGCGACAGCGCCGGCCACGCACAGCCAGAAGACACGCAGCGTGCGGCTCCGTGCGTCGCGGGGGCAACCCGCGCCCAGCGCGTCGACACCGCGCGCAGCGAGGGCGCAGACCGCGAACACCGTGAGGAAGAGCATTCGCGCCGGGACGCGGAAGGACTCCAGAACAGGCAAGCGGCTCAGGATGGGCCAGAAGAAGGAGTAGCTGCCCAGAGCCCCTGCAAGACCCGCCAGCGCCATGGCCACGAAGAACGTGCCACGACGACCAGGCGAGCGCGCGGCCCCGAACAGGGCGAGAAGCGAGGTGACAACCCCGACAAAGCCGCCCATCTCGTGGATGGGGATATGACGATCGAGCCACTGGGTTCCCAACATCCGGCTCCCGAACACGTCAGGGAAGAGCAGCGTGGGGGCGAGGCCGGGCGGCCATGAGCCTGAGATGATTTCCTCCGCGGGGATGCCTGAGGCGCGGGTGGAATCGTACAGCAGTTCGAGACTGGGGATGATCTGCACGCCGGCCAGCGAGGCGCCGAGTCCGTAAATGACCACCAGCGCGGCCGTCGCGCGCCCGACGCGCTTGCGCCGGGGCAGGTCCGCGAACGCCCGCCAGGCGCGGAAGAAAACCCAGGGCGCCAGCCCAAGGGCCGTCATCATGGCGAACTGCTGCTGCCCAGCCAAAACTTGTACGGCCACGACCGCGGAACCGGCCAGCAACCAGCGGAACCGGCCGCTCCGAAAGGCGTGGTCCACGATCCAAAAAAGCAAAGGCGCCCACGCCATCTGATGGAGAGGGCAGGTATGGATGAGACGTTGGGTCACAAACGCGTTGTGCCCAAGCGCGAGCGCCCCCACGGCTGCGCCCTCGGGCCCAGCGAGCGTGCGGAAAAAGAGGTACCCGGACAGGCACAGCGCCAGCAAATGCCCGACCGTAGACAGGTTGAACGCCGCCCAGGAGGGCAGCCAGGGGAAGAGAAGCAGGTTGAGCGGGTAGAGGGCTCCAGCCTGGCCTTCGGCGAAGATGGGATAGCCGCAGTAGATGGCGTCGGTCCATAGAGGGAACGCGCCACGAGCGATCGCCTCGCCATAGAAATGGCGGAAGGGCAGTCCAAGCTCTGTGATGTCGAAATGATACAGTGCCCGCTGAAAGGTCACCAGAGGCCAGAACGCTGCTGCGATCAGCCCGGCGATGAGCGCGCAAGACGCCAGGTCGCGACGTCCAAGGGGCGGGGGGGTGGGGACAGATTGCGGAGATGCCGCGCCTTCTTCTGCCTGTGTGGTCATGCGGAGATTATATCGCGCAGCGGGGGAAGAGTCATGGCCGGGCGCACACGCGGTTGAGGCGGGGCCCTTGCGGAGTGGGCGCCACCTGTCACGAGGCTTTGTTTACTTCCGACCGAAGCAAGCCAGCTTCCGGGCGTCGTTCGCGGGGTACAATTCCGGGCTTGGGGGCGGCCTGCGCGCCTGCAATGGTGACGTTTTTGAGACAGGCGACGGCGCGCGGAAGAAGTAAATAGGGCGCAAAGCCGCCGTCCTGGCCGCGCTAAGGCTGCGTGGCCAGGACGGCGGTGAAGAGGCGGGTTACGCGTTGCGCGCGGCGGCGGTGACCGTATTGCGCAGCAGCACGGCCACCGTCATCGGGCCGACGCCGCCGGGAACGGGGGTTATGTACGAGGCCACTTTGCTGGCCGCGTCGTACTCGACGTCGCCTACAGTGATCATTTTGGGCTTGCCCTTGTCGTTCAGCACGGGCTTGCCGTCCGGGCCCTTTTCTTGAATGCGGTTGATGGCGATGTCAATGACGATGGCGCCGGGCTTGATCATGTCCGCCTTGATGAGCCCGGGCACGCCGGCGGCGGCCACGAGCAGGTCGGCGCGCTTCGTGTGGGAAGCCAGGTCTCGGGTGGCGATGTGGCACACGGTGGTCGTGCAAAAGTGGGCCATAAG
>ERZ795052.6711-NODE-6711-length-10461-cov-5.654430_pt1 | contig 10461 bp, 9 predicted proteins | sample MGYA00375136_ERZ795052 | MGnify/ENA primary metagenome ERZ795052 (study PRJEB30181, sample SAMN05720156) | activated sludge metagenome | isolation source: Anaerobic digester | place: Japan | collected 2015-05-26 ... | reverse complement strand
GCATACCGGACCTTGCGAACGAGTCTTCTTTATTCTTCGGGAGACCAACCGATTCGGTCCCTTGTCATATCAAGCGCGGGGCAGGCCGAAGGAAAGTCGATTACCGTCGCCAATCTTGCCATCGTCTGCGCGCAGATGGGGCAAAGGACAGTCGTCGTCGACGCAGACCTCCGCCGGCCGGTGCAACATATTCTTTTCGAGCTTGAGCGCGATGAAGGGCTCACCGAGGCGCTCGTGCACCGGCATGAGCTTGCCGAAGTGGCGAAGCCAACGAGCATCGAGAATCTCGATGTAGTCACCTGCGGCGTCATTCCCCCGAACCCGGCGACGCTGCTCGGGTCCGCCGCCATGGGGGAACGGCTTCAGGAACTGGTGCAACATTATGATATCGTCCTTATTGACACGCCGCCCGTTATCGTGGTGACCGACGCCGTCCTGGTGGCACGACAGACGGACGGCGTTCTTCTGGTGGTCCGGTGCAACTCCACGCCGCGCGAAGCGGCGCGTCACACCGCAGACACGCTGAGGACGGCCAATATCCCGCTGATAGGTGCCGTGCTGAACGATATAGACGTAACCCGTCGGTATGGCGGCTACCACTACTACAACTACTATTACCACTACTATTACGGCGGCTACTACGGAAGCTCTGACGGCACCGGAGACACAAAAACGGCGAAGACCTGAAACCTGCGCCCGGGTCACGACGGCGCTCGTGTGACGAATCCGAGTTTGCCCCGGGTGTTGTGGCCTTCCGCAACCGTTGTTTCATAATGCGCATTTTCAGGCGTTTCCTGACGACAACAGGCGTTAATTCACCCCCGGGCGCCTTCCTCCTTATATTCTGGATACAATCCCGCCTGATCTGACACTGAGACGACACTCGCGTGTTTTTCGGCAGGGTTGATTCCTTGCGCATTTGTCTCAAAAGGGTACCGAATAGAATGTTTCAACCGTTGCGAGCGATACCGATTTTCGCTGCAGTGAGTCTTCTCGCGGCGGGTGCTTCAGCGCGCCCCAACACCATCGGAATTGGGGAAATCCATGAGGGGATGCGAGGGTACGGACTCACGGTGTTTTCCGGAGTACGGATAGACACCTTTCAGGTGGAGGTTCTCGCCGTTCTGCGGAACCAGTCAGGCCCCGCGGATGCTATCGTCGCGCGAGTGAGTGGAGGTCCACTCTCCGAAACCGGTGTCGCCCAGGGGATGAGCGGGTCACCGGTGTACCTTGATGGGCGGCTTGCGGGTGCCGTCGCGTGGACAAGCACCTTTTCAAAATCGCCGATCGCCGGAATTACCCCGATCGAGAGCATGCTGGAAATCCCCAGCCGGCCCATGACTCCTCCTCCTCCGGATCGGTATGCGTTTTCGGAACGCGGTGCACCACAGTCGTCCCGGAGTACCATTCCCCGGCTGGCGGATGCGGGCGCCCTTGCGGGGACGGAAATGATGCCGATCAAAACTCCCGTGGCCGTTGCGGGCGCGGACGCACGGGCTCTCGCGTTCCTGCAGAACATTCTCGAACCCTATGGTATGACGGTGCTGCAGAGCGCCGGCGGCACGATTGGATCAGACTCGCTGAGGAACGCAAGACTGGAACCTGGCGCGTCACTGGGTGTCAGCCTCGTGCGCGGTGACATAAACGTAGCCGGGATCGGAACCGTTACGTGGGCGGACAGCACCACCGTTATCGGTTTCGGGCACCCGATGTTTTCCAAAGGTCACGTCGATCTCCCCATGTCACTTGCGTACGTGCATTTCCTGTGGCCAAGCCAGGTGGTTTCCTACAAGGTGGCCTCGCAAGGGCCTGTGGTAGGGGCGCTGCGGCAGGATCGGGGAAGCGGCATCGCCGGGGTTCTGAACGAACGACCGGACATGCTGCCGGTGGAGATCAAGATTTCGGGAGGCCCCCGGCCACGCGTCGTTCACTATGAAGTGGTGCGGGACATTGATCTTTCGCCGCAACTCGTGACGTTCGGTGTCGTGGCAAGCCTTTCTGAACTGGAGGCGCTGGGTATTCCCGCATCCGTCGAAATGACCCAGATCATCCAGATCGAAGGCCGGGCACCCGTGCGGCGGAAGAACTTCTTCACGGATTTCGGGGGGCTCATGCTGGCCGCGCAGGCCGGAGCCGAACCACTCGACGCGCTTGCGAGGAATCCGTTTGCGCCGGTGCGTATCGAACGGGTGGCGTATGAAATTTCTTTCCGTGAGAACATAGAGGCGGCCTTCATCAAGGGGCTGGAGATTCCCCGCCGGGTGATCCGGCCGGGTGAGCCGCTGATTGTCCGGGCGATTTTTCAGACCTATCTCGGAAGGCAGTTTGAGAAAACCCTTTCCCTCCCGATTTCTCCGGAAACCCCTGACGGCGTGTACATTCTCCGGGTGGGTGGCGCCGACGCGGCGCAACGCTGGACCGTTGCGAGGTCGCCGGGACGTTTCATCCCCGACAATCTCGACCACCTGATTCGCCTTCTGAATTACGAAGAGCGTAATGATAATCTTACTCTCGAAGTGGTGAACCGGGATATCGGAATGACGGTGGACGACCAGGAATTGCCGAGCCTTCCGCCCAGCGTGTTCGAACTTCTGCGCAGTGCGGTTCCCGGAGGAAGAATCGGCCCCATTCTCGGAACGCCGCTCGTTCGCAAGCAGGAGCCCATGGGGCTGTACGTTCTGGGTTCTCAGGAAATCAGCGTCGCGGTATACCGGTTCGCGCGGCCACGCTAGTCCGACGGAGAAGAGAATGGTTCGGAAGCTTCTGTTCGTATTGGTTCTTGCCGCGTCTGTGATGCCTGTTCACAAAAGCGGCGCCGTTACTCCCCAGAGGTGGTTCCTTTCCTCGGCGCAGGACATGGAAAGCGGCGACGTGGAAGGCCTTTCCGTGGCCGATGATGGGACACTGAGCCTTGCGCCGGTGTTGGAGGACGTGGGAGAAACCGAGGAGATGTTCGTGTGGGCTCTTGCGGAGGATCGGCAGGGCCGGCTCTTCGCCGCAACGGGAAATCAGGGACGCGTTTTCATCAAGGAGGGAACCCAGACACCCCGCCTGTTTTTCGAAACTCCCCAGACGCAAATCCAAAGCCTTGTGATTGACCCGCAGGGCAACGTCTATGCGGGAGCGGCGCCGGACGGCGTGATCTACAAAATCCTCCCGGATGGCCGGGGCAATGTGTTCTGCCGCACTGGAGAAACGTATGTCTGGGATATGGAATTGGGCGCGGACGGATCACTGTACGCGGCCACCGGCACACGCGGCATCGTGCTGAAGATAGACCGTGACGGCAAAATCGTGGACAAGGTGCTTGACACGAGCGATCCTCACGTGATGACGCTGGTTCCCGACGGACGGGGCGGTTTCTACGCGGGCACCGACGGGAATGGTCTCGTGTACGCCATCGAAAACGATCGATCCCGCCTTCTGTTCGCGGCGGCGGAGCGGGAGATCCACACGCTGGCCGTCGGGCCTGACGGCCGGGTGTACGCGGGCGCGACGGGAGCGAGAAACCCCGGCGAACAGAGCACGGAACGGTCGCCCTCCGGCGCGGTCTACCGTCTGGAGCCTTCCGGAGCGGCGACGAAGCTCTGGACGGCGCCGTACCCTCTTGTGCTCTCCATTGTGCCGTACGACTCCTCGCGCATGCTCGTCGGTGTTGGCCCGCGCGGGGTGCTCTACCTTCTGAGCACCGATGGCCGAACGCAGCGGGTGGCTGACACCGGCGAATCCCAGCCTGCGTGTTTCCTGAAGCGTTCGTCGGGCGAAATCCTCATCGGCATGGGCAATTCCGGGAAAATCAAACGCCTGACGACGAAACCCGGGACTCGTGGCGTGTTTGTCACGCCCGCGAGAAACGCCGGGTACGTCGCGCAGTGGGGACGCGTGGAGATACGGGGAGTCATCCCCCCCGGCACGAGAGTGCATGTCGAATCGCGCACCGGGAACAAGTCGGACCCGGCGACGGAATGGAGCGCCTGGCAGCCGCTTTTCGGCGAGGAACAGGACCGGATACAGAGCCCGGCGGCACAGTACGCGCAGCTCCGGTTGACGCTTACAAGGGCAGAAAACGCGCCCTCTCCTCAGGTTTCCAGCATCGGGATTACCAGCCTGCAGGTCAACCTGCGTCCCGAGATTTCAATGGTGTCGGTCCAGCCGGTTCGATCCACACAGACAGGCTCGCAGAGCTCCTCGCAACAGGGTGAAAGCTCAAGCGATCAGTCGTCCACCCCGCGGACAACTACTCCGCGCGGGGCGCCCACGAAGCGATCTCTCGTTTCGGTACGCTGGAATGTCACCGATCCCAACGGCGATGATCTGGTGTACTCCCTCTATTTCCGACGGGTGAGCGAAACGACATGGCATCTGCTGGACGAATTGCTCACGCGGAATTCCTACGTATGGGATACTGAAGGCGCGCCCGAGGGTATGACCGTGGTGAAAGTAGTCGCGTCGGACCAGCCGAGTAATCCGTGGCAGACGGCTCTTTCCGCAGAGCGGGAAAGCGCTGCGTTTCCGGTCGACTACTCGGGTCCCGTGGTAAGCGAACTGACTGCCTCTCCCAGGCCGGACGGGTCCGTCGTGTTGAGGGGTGTGGGGTCAGATACCGTCGGGCCGATCAACGACGGTGCGTATTCGGTGAACAGCGGGGAATGGCGTCCATTTTTCCCTGCGGACGGCATATTCGACGGGAAACGGGAAGCGTTTGAGGTGCTGACCGAGGCGCTTGACCCTGGAACCTATACGATAGCCGTCAGATTGAGGGACAGCGCCGAAAACGTGGGAGTGGGTACGGTTACCGTCCAGATTCCGCGGCGTTAAGAGGGGACATCCGTGACCGACGAGGGGAGCGCACCCGGGGACAGGAACGAACCCCTGCCCTGGTATGCGGAATGGTTCGGGCGGGATTACCTAGCCGTATATGCGCACCGCGATGAGCGCGAAGCAGCGCGTCAGATTGACCTGATGGAACGCGCCCTCGCCCCTGCCCCCGGTGCCCGAGTGCTCGATCTCTGCTGCGGGGGCGGACGTCACTCAGTTGAACTGGCACGGCGTGGGTACCGCGTTGTCGGTGCTGATCTTTCTCCAGACCTCCTTGAAACGGCACAAAGCGCTGCGTCCGCGAGCGATCTGGAGGTCGTGTTTGTGCGCGCCGACATGCGGACGTGCGTAGGGAACGGGTGCTTCGATGTCGTCGTGAACTTTTTCACGAGCTTCGGGTATTTCGAAACCGACGAGGAAAACGCCCGTGTGCTTGACGCCATTCGGGGAAATCTTCGAACGGGCGGCGGATGGATGATGGACTATATGAATCGCGATTACGTGATCTCGCGGTTCGAACCTCGTGACGAGCGGACAACCGGCGAGATGCGTGTGGTCCAGCAACGGCGTCTTGATCTCTTGCGGGGGAGAATTTTGAAGACAATTACCATTGAGCGGCCCGGGCGGAACGACACGTACCAGGAGTCCGTGAGGATGTACACTGCCCCGGAACTGATGGCAATGCTTGCGAAAGCAGGGCTGCGCGTCACTCACGTGTTCGGCGACTCCGACGGCGCGCCGTACGCGCTCGATTCTCCGCGGCTCATACTCGCAGGAACGACTGCCGGATGAGGGCACAACGCCTCGGCAATCTTCAGACGGTAGGTCTTCGTGGACTGGCGGGGAAGGCCATCTCGGACGGAGCGTTTGCCCGTCGTGTGTACGGGGGCAGTGCCTACGAAGAGGCTGATCTTCAGCGGGTTGCCGCCGCGGTTCGCGTGAGGGACTATCCGCGCTCCGAACTCGTGTCCGTCCTCCGAACCCAGAATGAATCATGGGGCTGTACGCCGGAAACGCGGAAGGCATTACGCAGGCTTGAGGAGGGAGCGCTCTGCGTAATCACGGGTCAGCAGGCGGGAATTCTCACCGGGCCGCTATACACCGTGTACAAGGCGCTCTCCGCAGTTGCGTGGGCCCGAGCGTTGGAGTCTCTGCTTGGCGAGGCGGTCGTTCCCGTGTTCTGGATCGCCGGGGACGACCACGATTACGAAGAGGTCGCACACGTAGCGGTTCCCGGACGGACAGGCCTTCCGCACCATCTGGAACTTCCCCGTTCGCTGGTTTCAGGGGCGCCCTCAGCCCGCGTAGCGGAGTTGCGTTTCGTCGGCGAGATTGCGGGATGGGCGGACCAAACGGTCTCGTTGCTCCCCGGCGGACAGGGTCGGGACCGGGCGGCAGACGCGATTCGGGAAGCCTTCGCACCGGGTGCCACCCTTGTGGATGCATTTGCGCGCCTCATGGTCACGTGGCTGGGTCGCTACGGGCTCATTTTCGCCAACCCCGCCGACAGACGATTCAAAGGCCTTCTCCAGCCACTTTTTTCGCGGTGCAGTTCGGATCCCGTGGGATTTCGGGACGCATTCGTCGAGCAAAGCTCACGCGTCCGGACAGAGGGGTACGTTCCGCAGATTGTCACCTCGCCTGAGGCAACGCTCTTCTTCTGGGATGACGAAACCGGCAACCGCCGGCGTGTGGATTTCACGCCGACGCAGGGATTCTTCTGGCGGGAAGGTGCCACAGTGCACACCATCCCCGAATTCGAGAAGATTGCGTCCGTGTCGCCGGAACGTATCAGTCCGAACGCAGCATTCCGCCCTGTTTCAGGCGATTCGGTGTTTCCGACGCTGGTGCACGTGATGGGGCCCGGCGAAATTGCGTACATGGCCCAGGTGCGCGCTCTTTACGACATGTCTGGCGTTCCAATGCCGCTGATAGCCGCGCGGGCAGGTTTTACGGTGGTGCCGCAGGAAATCGGAAGCTGGCTGCAGAGCCGCTCCCTTGCAATCGAAGAGGCGTTGCAACCGCTGGATGTGTGGCGTCACACGCTGGCTGAGCGTGAGAAGCGCAGCAGCCTCGGCGGCCGCATTGCCGAAACCCGGCGGGCGCTTGACGAGACATACGAGAAGCTCGAACATGAGGTTCGGAACGTACTGCCGGGGATGGATACAGCCGTTCTCTCGGCCCGTATCAAGACGCAGGGGCTGATGAACAAACTCGAAGCGAAACTGGATCAGGGATTTCGCCGGCGCGTGCGGGAAACCATGCCGGAGCTGGAACGCATAAGCAGTTTTGTGTTCCCGGGCGGGGTTCCGCAGGAACGTGTATATTCTGCTGCACCGTTTGTTGCTCGGTACGGGGAGGCGTTCTTCGCGGACCTGCTGTCGCAGATTCGCCCGTTTGACCCGGTTCACACCTGTATGTGGGGCGAATCATTCGGTCTGGACGACCTTCCTGTCTCGTAAGGGGTTCGTGCCAGAGGGAGGGATATGCCATGATCGGCGCAACCATTGTGCTTACCGCGGTTTACTGGCTCTCCGACCTTGCCGTCGCGATGTGGATGGGCGGCCTTCTGACGGTGAGCCTGCTCCTGGGTCTTCCGCTCGATGTCTCCCCCGCCGGAGACCCCATGCTCCTCGCCAACGGCGCCTCAACCGCGGTCGAAATGATTCTTCGGCCCCGTCCCTACATCTTCGGTGCCGCGCTCATCCTCCTTGCCAGTGTTGTTATCGGTGTCATCCTTGAACGCCGTGCGAGGAGAAGCTTCGCGTGGTGGGTGATCTGGTTGCTCAGATCGCTTTCAGGGCTGTTCATGTTCATTGTCGCGATCTACTCATTCGGGAATCTCGATCCGTACATCACGAAGATGCAGAACAGCGTGGACACCCTCAAGAAATCGCTGGCGGTTCAGGCATCCGCGGAAAGCGCCGTGCAGGATGGAAGCCAGGAACTCTCCCGCGTCATGGAGAATCCCTACGATGCCGCCACCGTGGAAACGCTGAAAGCCGATTTCACCGCCCTTCAGAATCGCTACCGGCACTGGATGTGGATACAGTTGCTCCTCGGTAGCGCGGTCCTGTTCGCGGGAGCGCTCAAGCAGGCGGCGTGGCGGCGTTCGTGGGGCAAGGAAAAGGAGCAAGCCGCTGAAGGCCCTGAAAAGGAATCTTCTGCGCCGCTCCAGTCTCCGGAGAAAGACGGGAGGAACCCGGAAGGGGAGACGCCGCAACCGCGATGAGGTTCTTTCCGCGCACGCGAAAACGGGTTGACGAAGCAACCCCGGAATGGTCCGTTTTGTGGGCGGTGAACGTTGCTCGCGTCGAGTCGGTTTTCTATACGGTCGAAGCGATCACGGCGAACAATGTGTGCCCGGTGCGTTTGTTCGCCCCCGGAAGCCGCACGGAACTCGTCCGTCTGCCTGCACTTTCTTCCGGTGCGTGCCTCCACCCGTTCTCCCGCATCCGGCTGATCGAGGCTTCGGAGACCGGATTCCGGTTCCAGGCTTCCTGTTCTTCGCAATCCGCCATTCTCACGGTCAACGGCACACGCGGTTCCGGCGTGGTGACTCTGGCGCTGGAAAGCCGGTCCGGCGAGCGTCCCTCCGCGGCGGTGGATGGCGAGATTGCTCCCCGCGTGACACTGATCCCGCGGCACGGGATCTGTGAGATTCGCAACAGGATTCTGGTGATGGAGGCGGCGTCGGAACCGCTTGGGGAAGAACCACGCGGCTCTATGTGGGCATGCGCGGACCTTGTGCTTGGCGGGAGCAGCGCATGAACACGGTCCCCGCCGGTTTCCCCGCGCCGAAAATCGGCAACCAGACTGCCGTTCTGACCCATCGCACGATCCGGGACCACGTGTATCACCTCTACCGGGTGCCCGACCTCGACAGGCTGGTGGATGAAATAGATCCGGACACATGGAAACAGGATGAGAAAATGCCCTACTGGGCGGAGCTGTGGCCAAGTGGCGTTGCGCTGGCCGAGCTCCTCGCCTCGGATGCGGCCGCACTCCGCCATGCACGGGTGCTGGAACTTGGCTGCGGACTTGGCCTGCCAAGCATCGTCGCGGCACATCTGGGTGCTCAGGTGACCGCCACGGATTACTACCCCGAGGCGCTGGACCTGCTCCACGTAAACGCGGCGCTGAACGGCGTATCTCTGCGCACGCGGGAGGTGGACTGGCGCACTCCGCCAGATCTCGGTCGGTTCGATGTCGTGATTGCGGCGGATGTGTTGTACGAACGCTGGCAAACTCCGGCAATGGTGGACATGCTGGCGAGAACCGTCCTTCCCGGCGGCACTGCGGTCGTCGTTGACCCCGAACGGGTGACCGCACGGGATTTTGCAGGTGCCGCCACGTTCCGGGGCTTCCGCGTCGAAACCTCCCATCGCCGGGCGGAAAACGAAGCTATTCCCCTTATTATTTACCGACTTACGTGGAGAACCTTCCCCGAACACAGCAAGCAGTGAAAGGTTCCGGTACATGCTGGTGGCAGCCGGTGCGGCTGCAGGCACGTCTGCCTCGTCGCAAGAAGCCCGGTTTGTTCCTTCCTGTTGTAACATTTCTCGCACATCTTTCTCTAATCCAGTAACAGCAGACATACCACCCGCGCACAACGGGATGCCGGCCGGTGCACAGCGATCAAGAACTCGTCGAGGCATGTTGCCGGGGAGACCGTGCGGCGGCCGAGGCCCTTGTGCGGCGCTATCAGTCGGCAGTATGCACGCTCGCCGTACGGATGCTGGGCGACACGCAGGAAGCCGAGGATGCGGCACAGACCGTCTTCCTGAATGCGCTGCGATCCCTGCACCTGTTCCGGGGTGGAAGTTCTCTGAAGACGTGGTTGTACCGCATCACAGTGAACGAATGCACGGCCCGGGCAAAGCTGAGGAAGCGTTTTCCTCGGCCGGCTTCAGATGATGACCCGGTCGCGTCGTTGCCAGACCAGAACAGGTTGGCGTCGGACTTGGCGAACGACGAGGAGCAGGAGACCCGCAACGCAGTGGCGGCGTTACCCGAATCATACCGGCTGCCGATCATGTTGCGGTATTTTGAAGACCTTTCTTACGAAGAGACTGCACAGGCACTTGCCGTATCGGTGGAAACCGTGAAAATCAGGTTGTTTCGAGCGAAAGCCATGTTGAAAACCTTGCTGGCCGAACGGGAGGATTTGCGTTCATGATGTCCTGCCACGAGGTACAATCGCTTCTGGACGACTTTGGACGCGGCGCGATACGAGAAAACGAAGCAGGGCAGCTCTCAATCCACCTCCGGGAATGTGCCGAATGCCGGGCGGAATTCGAGCTTGAATCGCGCCTCGTCAGGACCGGCTCCCGTGCTCCGGTGTACGACCCACCGGGTGACTTTGCAGCCCGTGTGGTGGAGCGATGGCAGGCGGGAGCCGTGCCGGCGATGCTGAGCCCGGCGGAGATAGTGCAGAAAGCGTTTGCAGATGGTCTCAAGGCTGCGTATGCCCCTCTGGGTGCCGCGTACATGCCCGTGATCCGTGAAACATGGGCAGCGCTTGCAGGAGCGCACGAGGCGATTCGGGAAGCCTCAGGAGTCGTACGGGGGGTGCTGAAAGATGTTCTATGGGGCCGGTTCGTGCTGAAAACGACGTAGCGAAAGGATTCAACCATGTTCGAA
>ERZ795052.6697-NODE-6697-length-10478-cov-4.687134_pt1 | contig 10478 bp, 9 predicted proteins | sample MGYA00375136_ERZ795052 | MGnify/ENA primary metagenome ERZ795052 (study PRJEB30181, sample SAMN05720156) | activated sludge metagenome | isolation source: Anaerobic digester | place: Japan | collected 2015-05-26 ... | reverse complement strand
CCAAACCCGATAAAAAAGAGCCTGCAATAATTGCAATTTTTGAAGTGTCGAGAAGCAGAGGTTCTTTAAATGAAAGTGAAGTAATGAAAATTGACATAGTAAAACCTATGCCTGCTGTTAGACCTGCACCAAAAATCAACTTTAAACTGATTTTTCCGGGAAGTAAACACCATTTGTTTTTTACTGCAACCCATGAAGCTAAAGTTATGCCTAATGGCTTTCCTATAAGCAAACCTAAACTCACCCCTAAACCTACAGTAGAAAACAATCCTGAAACATTATCAAAAGAAAGAACAATAGCAGTATTAGCCAAGGCAAAAGCAGGAAGAATAAAATAATTCACCGGTAGCTGAAGTTTATTTTCGAATGAGGCAAGTTTGTTTAATGGAATTGTAAAAGCTATCAGTACACCTGCAATAGTTGTATGCACGCCTGAAAGCAGCATAAAATACCAAATGACAATGCCTGCAATAATCCACAGAAATAAATTAAAAAAACCTTTGTTTGAAAGAAACATCAATGCACCAACAATGAGTAAACTGCTGATTAAAAATGAAAGATGAAAGTTTTCCGGCTCGGTGTAGAATAATGCAATAATGATAATTGCACCGAGGTCATCAATAATTGCTAATGCAGTTAAAAAAACTTTAAGAGCAAACGGGACTCTGTTACCAAGCATTGAAAGTACGCCAAGAGAAAATGCAATATCTGTTGCCGTGGGTATTGCCCAGCCATGCAGCAGGTGAGTATCTCTGATATTAAACACTGCATAGATAATTCCCGGAACAATCATTCCACCAAAAGCTGCAATTACCGGTAGCATTGCATTGCGTTTGTTGGCCAGTTCACCAACATACAGCTCACGTTTTATTTCCATGCCAACCATCAGAAAAAACACAACCATTAATCCGTCATTAATCATATGCAACACACTTACATCGTAACCCATTAAATTTATGTGGCGGTGCCAAAGGTTTGTATATTCTGATGTTGCTGATAAATTGCTTAACAACAGCGATAGCATTGTAAGTACAATAATCAGAAGACCGGCTAACTTGCCTTGCTCTGCAAGCTTACGTATTGGGTTTATGATTTTACCTCCAGACATTTTGCAAAATTAAAATTATATATATTTTTTTTATACGACCACAAATGTTTTCGAATGTTTACAATCACATACAACTTTATAAAGAGGATTCAGTTTGTCATTTTGTCTTTGTATTATTGCAAAACACGATAGTTTTATTAGACTGATGAGCCTTAGGTTTTTGATTTTATATTTTTTGTTTTTCAGTATGCCGTTAAGTGTATGGTCAGCACCCTATCTTGATTATAATGAAAGATGCAAGAATGCCTATGAACTGATTTTTAAGCTGCGCTTCGATCAGGCATTAGATAGTCTTGATGCAGAGAAAAGAGAACATCCGGACAATCTGATTCCCGGATATCTTTATCACTATCATTTATTCATCAAAACATTCATAGGGGAGGAGCAGGCTACTTTTAACGAGCTGAAACATAACCATGAAATTATTACCGGACAAATCAAAGCCATACCTGCGGTATCACCATTACGTAATTTTTGTCTTGCGGAATGTTATCTGATGACAGCATTGTCGAAACTGAAATTTAAAGAGTATCTGACTGCAGCTTTGCAAGTAAAGAAAGCATACGGTTTACTTACGGAGAATCAAAAAAAATTTCCTGAATTTGAGTTGAATCTAAAGAGTCTTGGTGTGTTACATGCATTTATAGGTGCAGTGCCAGAAAACTATCAATGGTTAGTGAAAATTGCCGGAATGAATGGTAGTGTATCGAATGGTATAAAAGAGTTGGAGCAATCTTTTATGATGACTAGAGAAGACAGTGATGCTTTTCATTTTATGAATAAAGAAATTGCCTTTACCTATATTTTCACACGTAATCAATTAAAGCCTGACCCGGAGTGGGTAATCAAGTTTTTGTCCGGCTTGAAATTGGAGAACGAGCCTTTGGACTTGTTCTTTTCTACCAATATTTATTATGCAACCGGGCGCAGTGCTCAGATTATTCCGCTGCTTGAAAATTATCATGCAGATGATGCGGTTTATCCAATACATTATTTTCAATTTCTTTTAGGAATGTCTAAACTTGATAATTTGGATTATTCATCATTCTCTAATTTCAATAATTATGTTAAATTGCATAAGGGCAATAGCTTCATAAAAGCTGCTTATCAGAAAATGGCCTGGATAAAACTATTGCAAAATGACATAGACGGATATACAGCACTAATTACTGAAGTTAAGACAGTGGGTAACGACTTTACTGACGAAGATAAACAAGCACTAAATGAATTAGTTACACATCAGAAACCCAATACTTTTATCTTAAAAATCAGACTCTTGTTTGATGGCGGCTACTATCAGGAGGCTTTAAAATTGTTAGCTAAAGGGTCAAGCGAAGTTAAAACAGCTAAAGATCAGCTTGAATATAAATATAGGTTGGCAAGGGTGTTGGACAAACTGGATATGACAGATCGGGCCAAAGAATTTTATCTGAAAACTATTGAACACGGGCAGGATTTAAAATTTTATTATGCTGCTGCCAGCTGCAATTTTTTGGCGCAGATTTATGAGAAAGAGAAGAATTATGCTTTGGCTGAAACGTATTATAAAAAGTGTCTTAGTTTACGCGACCATGAATACCAGAACAGTTTAGACCAAAAGGCTAAAGCCGGCTTAAGCAGAATTAGAGATGAGAGGTAATAATCAAACAATTACTATTTAACATAATATTAATTATAAGATTGAAATATTGAGGATAGCGGGATAGGATTCTCTAATAAGTATGTTGCTTTTACATCACTTGACCTGCATTTTATAAAATTCCAATCTGATGCTTTTGCATCGTTTTTCATACACCATATTATTGTTTGAGTTTTAATTTCTCTCAGAAAAAGTTGTATAAAAACTAAGCTGGAAGTATCTATTTAATCTGATTATTTCTAAAGTTTATTAAATCAGTTTATGGCAAATCACTTTAAAGTCCCCTATTGGTTAAATGAATTTTATCGTGATGAATTTAAACAGGCATTTTCCAATACTAAATTGTATTATTTTAATTATCAAGTCAATAATAAAATATACTTAAAGTTATTTTGATTTAATTAATCATATTTAATTAATTATTAAATGTATAGAACATTCAAATGAATTGTTCCGGATATTACATAAAGAACTTGTTTTAAGTTAAAAGAACTTTTAATTGACAATTTTAATAAAGCTTATGATTTCGCAACAGCTATTGAAACTAATTCAATAATTCATATTTAACATAATATATTGCATTTAGAGAATACTAAAGGCAATTCCTCCTATTAATATCATTTTCCATTTTTATTGTATTCGAAATGCTTTTGCATAGTCATTAATGCTACTTTTACCTTCGTAAAACTACTAAATCAAATTGTTATGCTAAAGAAAATTCTAATTGGATTTGTCGTCCTCATCGGGCTGTTATGTGTTGGCTCCCTTTTCATCTCAAACACCTATAAGATTGAACGCGATATTTATATAAAAGCTCCTGCTTCTGTCGTGTTTAATCAGATTAACAACCTGAAGAACTGGAGCAAATGGAATACCTGGCTTAAAATGGATACAACAATGAAAGTTACGTATAACAATATTGAAGCCGGTGTTGGAGCACAATATCAGTGGACATCCAGCAATAAGAATGTTGGGAATGGCACTATGCAGATTAAAAAAAGTGTGCAAGATCAGTTAGTAGAATCTGAGCTGACTTTTGAAGGTGAAGGAAATGCTGTTAATGGCTTTAATATTCAGCCTGCCGGTGACAGTGTTAAGCTTACCACCTATTTTGAAAGTGAAGTCGGTTGGAATCCATTACACAAATACCTGATGATAATGTTTAAAGGTATGATGATTGATATGACTGACAATGGATTGAAAGCTATAAAAGAATTAGCAGAAAACATGCCCGCACAGCCCGGATTTGAGTACAACATTCAGCAAGTAGATATCACTACAACTATTCCATATTTAGCTATCAGATGTACATCCGGTTTGGACTCCATAGGCTATTTTATCGGGTCAAGTTATGGCTTGATAGATGCAGAAATGAAAATGCAGAAATTGGAAATGAGTAAAACCGTTCATCCATTTGCCATATATTACAAGTGGGAAAATAATCTATTTGAATATGATGTTTGTATGCCCTTGGCAGCAAAAGGAAAATCAGCAGGAAATATTGTTGCTGGCGAAGTCAAAACAGGGAAATATCTTATGACTCAATATTTTGGCAATTATGATAATAGCAACAAAGCTCATGAAGCAATCGTTAACTACGCTAAAGATAACAGTATTAAAATCTCTGATGCACCTCTTGAGTTTTATATTACCGACCCTTCTGTTGAGAAAGACACTGCCAAATGGCAGACAGATATTTACTATCAGATTAATTGATTTTGTATTAAAATCATAAAGATTTAGGGTTAAGCAGACAAGTTTAGCCCTTTTTTATTGACTTTTTGGCCATTTCCGGCTAACTCATCTTCAACAAACGGAACTGAATAATTATCAAGCATATTAGTTTTATTTATCAAAGCAAATACCTATCTTTGCGCGCCCGTTTTAATAGGTCTATTCATAAATAATAAATAAAGTCTAACAATTTCAATTTTTAAAAAAACAAAACAATTAATGAGTGAAGTAAAACACAACATTCCACCGACAGATTTCGATTGGGATAACGTTGGTAAAACAGCCGACATTTACAAATCAGATGACCGCCAGCGTATGGAGGCCATGTACGATCAAACCCTGAACACACTTACAGAACATGAAGTGAAAATGGGTACAATCATCAGCATTTCTGATAAAGAAGTGGTGGTAAACATTGGATTCAAATCAGATGGAATGGTTCCGCTGAGCGAATTCCGCCACATGCCCGACCTGAAAGTTGGGGATGAAATTGAAGTGTATGTAGAAACCCGTGAAGATAAAAACGGGCAATTGATATTGTCACATAAAAAAGCTCGTGCTCTTAAATCCTGGGAGCGTGTTAATGAATCTCTCGAAAAAGATGAAATTATTCAGGGTTATGTTAAATGCCGTACCAAAGGCGGACTTATCGTTGACGTGTTTGGCATTGAAGCATTTTTACCGGGTTCGCAAATTGATGTGAAACCAATCCGTGACTATGATGTGTTTGTAGGAAAAACTATGGAATTTAAGGTGGTTAAAATCAACCATGAGTTTAAGAACGTAGTTGTATCTCACAAAGTACTTATTGAAGAGGAACTTGAGAGTCAAAAGTTAGAAATCATGTCAAAACTTGAAAAAGGACAGGTTCTTGAAGGTACTGTTAAAAACATCACATCTTACGGTGTATTTATGGACCTTGGTGGCGTTGACGGCTTATTGCATATTACCGATATTTCATGGGGACGAATCAACCATCCTGATGAAGTGTTGAAGTTAGATGATAAAATTAACGTTGTAATCCTTGACTTTGACGAGGATAAAAAACGTATTGCACTTGGCTTGAAACAACTTACGCCTCAGCCATGGGAAGCACTTGACCAAAATATTCAAGTTGGTGACAAAATCAAAGGCAAAGTTGTTGTGTTGACTGACTATGGTGCTTTCATTGAAGTAATTCCAGGCGTTGAGGGTTTGATACACGTATCAGAAATGTCATGGTCGCAACATTTACGCAGCCCACAAGATTTCCTCAAAGTTGGTGATGAAATTGAAACTGTAATCCTTACTCTTGATCGCGAAGAGCGCAAAATGTCACTTGGATTAAAGCAACTGATGCCTGATCCTTGGGTTAACATCATGGAGAAATATCCGGTTGGCTCAAAGCATACTGCAAAAGTTCGCAGTCTGACAAACTTTGGTGTTTTTGTTGAGTTGGAAGAAGGTATTGATGGTTTAATTCATATCTCTGACCTTTCATGGGCTAAGAAAATTAAACATCCTGCTGAGTTTACCAAGGTTGGCGAAAACATAGAAGTTGTAGTTCTTGAAGTTGATTCAGAGCATCGCAGATTAAGCCTTGGACATAAGCAATTAGAAGAAAATCCATGGGATACTTATGAAACAATTTTCCATGTTGACACTGTTCATTCCGGTGTTGTTGGAAAAGTAACCGATAAAGGTGCAACCATCATTTTCCCATCATTTGGAGTAGAAGGTTTTGCTCCATATCGTCATCTGATGAAAGAAAACGGCACTCCTGCTAAAGCTGATGAAACACTTGATTTTAAAGTAATCGAATTCAGCAAAGAGAACAAGAAGATTGTTGTATCGCACAGCCGTTTGTTTGAAGAAGCAAAAGCATCTGAAAAGATGGCTCGTGATAACGAAAAAGCTAAAGATGAAAGTGATGCATTTAAGTCTGTTAAGAAAATCAAAGAATCACAGGAAAAAACAACCTTGGGTGATTTGAGCGTACTTTCTGCACTTAAAGATGAAATGAAGAAGAACGAAGCAGAAAATAACTAATCTGCATTGACATCAATAAAATCAGAAAGCCGCTTAAAAGCGGCTTTTTGATTTTTGTACCCTACTACAAACATAAATTTATGATGACACTTTTAGCTAATTTTCTTTTGTTTCAGGCAAAAGTTTAATTTTGGCACAACGACCATTTATAAAAACAAATTTATGCCATCGGTTTGCTTTTACTTTCAGGTGCATCAGCCCTTCAGAATAAAACATTACAGTGTTTTCGACATTGGTAAAGATCATTTTTATGAAGATGGCGAAAAAAATAAATGGATTATGGATAAGGTATCTGAGAAATGCTACCTGCCTGCAAACAAGAAAATGCTTGAGCTGATTAAGCGCCATAAAGGCAAATTCAGAATAAGTTATTCACTAAGCGGTACAGTGATTGAACAGATGGAACTGTTCAGACCGGATGTGTTGCAGTCCTTTGTTGAACTTGCTAAAACAGGTTGTGTTGAATTCCTCTCTGAAACTTATTTTCATTCGCTCAGTTTTTTATATAACAAAGAAGAATTTGAGAGACAAGTAAAAGAACATGATCAGAAAATTGAACAGTACTTTAAACAGAAGCCTACTGTTTTCAGAAATACCGAATTAATTTACAATAATGAACTTGCAGCTTATATCGAAAAGTTAGGCTATAAAGGAATATTGTGCGAAGGTGTTGACCGTTTATTGAAAGAAAAACATCCTAATCATTTATTGAAACCAACAGGTACAAAATCAATTAAAGCATTGCTGAAAAATTATCGTTTAAGTGACGACATTGCTTTTAGATTCTCCGACAAAAACTGGAGCGAATGGCCATTGCATGCAGATACATTTGCAAGTTGGGTACATAAAGTAGCCGGGAATGGTGATGTGATAAACCTGTTTATGGACTATGAAACTTTTGGCGAACATCAGTGGGAAAGCACAGGCATTTTTGATTTTATGGATCATCTGCCACGTGAAATATTAAAACATCCTGACTTTGGATTTATGACACCATCTCAGATAGTTGAAACCTACACCCCTCGTGGTGTATATGATGCACATGAGTTTATCAGTTGGGCTGATAGCGAGCGTGATCTTTCAGCATGGCTGGGAAACAACATGCAGCAGGAAGCTCTCACAAAAATTTATTCTATAAGCGAAAGAGTGCTTGGATCGGGCAATAAAGATTTAATTGACGTATGGGGCAAACTGCAAACCAGCGATCATTTTTATTATATGAGTACTAAGTTTTGGAGCGATGGCGATGTACATAAATATTTCAGCCCCTATAACTCACCATACGATGCTTACATATTTTACATGAATGCATTTTCAGACTTTGAATCAACATTATCAGAAGAAAGTAAACCAAAAAAGAAAGCAGCCGCAAAAAAGCCTGCTGTGCCACGTAATAAGAAGCATGCTGCTGAATAAAGTTTTACTTCAGTAATTTAAATGGAGCATTTCAGAGAGTCGCTGCTGATTTTGATTTCAACACCTATTTACCTTGTTGTTATTGGTGCTGAAATATTTTTTTCTGCCGTTAATCATTTACAGCTCTATTCAAAAAAAGGAACTCTTGTCAATCTCTATCTCATGCTGTTGAATTTGGGGATTGATATTTTAATGCGAACTGTAAGTCTGTTAGTTCTAAATTATTTTTTCGATTTCAGGATTATTAACTCCTACCCTACCGCATGGATTTACTGGGTAGCTTTATTTCTTGCAGAAGATTTTATGTATTACTGGCTGCATCGGATAGACCATTTTTGTCGGTTGTTTTGGGCTGTTCATGTAACACACCACAGCAGCGAAGAATTTAATTTAACTGTAGGTTTCCGTTCTTCTGTTTTGCAACCACTGTACAGGTTCATCTATTTTATTCCACTTAGTGTCGTTGGCTTTAAGGCTATTGACATCATGTTTATATACAGCGCAACGCAAATTTTCGGAATATTGGTTCATACACAAACCGTGGGTAAATTAGGGTGGCTCGAATATTTTCTGGTAACGCCATCACATCACAGAGTACATCATGCAAGCAATGTTTGCTATCTTGACAGAAACATGGGAATGGTTTTGATTATTTGGGATAAATTGTTTGGTACTTTCCAGAAGGAATTGGAGCATGAACCTGTTAAGTATGGTCTGACACAAAACCTTCAATCTAATAACCCTGGCAAAATTGTTTTTCACGAATGGCAGGATATCATCTGCGATTTGAAAAAGAAAACGTCTTTTAAAAATAAAATCATGTACTTGCTTGGCCCTCCGGGATGGAGTCATGATGGCAACAGAAAAACAAGTGCACAACTGCGCAAAGCTCTATTAAAAAAGAAATAGCTTCATTTATTGCTTGATTTTTGAACTGAAAATTTTCCTTATCTTTTCTACCTTAGGCTGTATTACAAACTGACAGTATGGTTCATGTCCATTCAGTTTAAAATACTCCTGATGGTAATTTTCTGCAGGGTAAAATTGTTGCGCTGCAGTAATTTCAGTTACTATCGGTTTCCCGAATGCATTTTCCTCATTCAGTTTTTTCTTGTAGTTCTCTGCAGTTTGCTTCTGCATGTCATTATAAAAAAAGATAACAGAACGGTATTGAGTTCCTACATCAGCACCTTGCCTGTTCAATGTAGTTGGGTCATGACTTTCCCAAAACACTTCCAGCAATTCATCATAGGTTATTTTGCTTGGATCAAATACTATCTGAATACACTCTGCATGTCCGGTGTTTCCCATACAAACCTGCTGATAACTTGGGTTAGCAACTGTACCACCGGAATAGCCTGATGTTGCTGAGATGACGCCATCAATTGTTTCAAAAACAGCTTCTGTACACCAAAAACATCCTGTGCCAAATAAAGCTGTGTCTGTAGCTATGTTGGTTTCCATATTTGTAAAATTAGAATTTTCTTGAGATGGCTGCGCATGATTCTGACAACCTACAAACATAATTAATGCGATTAATCCTTTCATGTAATACATTTTTGAAGTCTGTCACGAATAAACAAAATAAAATTGTTTTGGTTTAATTCATCTAATGGTTCAATTGCATTCTTCTGTTTGCTTCTATACTCAGTAGGCGCGAGCGTGTCGCTCATGTCATTTTATTATTTTCACTTTTGGCGAAAGATATATTAATGTTATGGCTGCAAGCCATTAAAATGAAAGGCAACGAGCGACACACTCGCGCCATCATAAGGCGGCAACGGAACACGCAAACACAGTTGAAGGATTTTCAAATTAAAGAAGGATTCTAAACTTATGTGCAAACTTAAAAAAATTAACACCCTTAAACCTTATTGTAAATTAATTTGGATATGAAAAGGAAAACTCATTAATTTTACAAATCTTTAAAAATAACATTACTACCAAACTAAAATCCCAACTATCATGGAACCAACCAAATCAAAAAGCGGCAAAGCATGCTGGAGCTTGCTTGCTGCGCTACTGTTGTTTTCAATAAGCAGCAAAGCCTAACCATCTGATGCTTACGTAAGCATGAAGACTACTGCTGTTGTAGGTACTGTACATGGAGTATATTACATTGAACTGACGGACACCAACAGCGTGAGCGAAATTGAAATCAAACTCGGCACCGACTGGACAACTATCGATCTGGTAAATGTAGTGTTTACTTATGACAGCCCCGGTAGCCTGCCGCAGGGTTACAGCTACTCACGCAACGGTAACATCATTGCCATTGACATGGGTAATTTTCCCGCACAGGCTTCTTACTACGGAAACGTAAGAACAAAAAATGGTGCAACTTGGAGTAATAATTACACCTTTGTTTCAAACTAATCCATTGAAGAATTAATAAAATTAAGTTTAACATTTAAAAAGCAAATACCTTGAAAAGAATATATTCACTCCTTATCTATATTGTGTTTATACAAACATATTCTGCAATAGCAACCACTTATACATGGACAGGAAACACAAGCACTGCATGGAACACTACGTCTAACTGGTCACCAT
>ERZ795052.6695-NODE-6695-length-10480-cov-6.809784_pt1 | contig 10480 bp, 8 predicted proteins | sample MGYA00375136_ERZ795052 | MGnify/ENA primary metagenome ERZ795052 (study PRJEB30181, sample SAMN05720156) | activated sludge metagenome | isolation source: Anaerobic digester | place: Japan | collected 2015-05-26 ... | reverse complement strand
AACGCCCCGTTACTTCTACCACCCCGACCTAAGCATCTGGCTTAGCGTAGACCCGCTAAGCGACAAATACCCGAACTTAACTCCCTATGCCTATTGTGCGAATAATCCGGTAATTTTGGGAGAGCCGGACGGAGGGAAATAGAAACTAATCTTAATGACATTTATGTTAATACGAAAACCAAACAAGTAAGTGAAATAAAAACAAATGATGATTTTGACAAGATAATTGTCGATGGAGAATTTATGAAGACAAAGGAGAAAGGAGTATTTTAATAAAGTAATAAATGGAAAATTTTAACATATATATATATATATTCTCTTTTTAGGATTTTTATTATTGGTTGGTTGTTCACCAATATACCATAAATGCGGTGCCCCAGATAAAATAATTTTCATAGAACCTCTATTGATAGATTCTCTTAATAAACAGAATGAAATTCAAAACGATATTAGGAAATATTGTTTGATAGTAAATCCAATAATAACAAATAAAAACTCTATAGGAATTTATTCTTATACATATTTTTGGCCTCATTACACTTGGTATTATACATTCACGTATGATGGTGAAAATGTATATTTTACAAACATTAAGGATAGTTTGGGAATGCGTACTTTTTTAGACACTTGCGGATTTTCAAAATATAAGATCAGAAAATTTGAAAAAAAGGTAAAAAAAATTAAAAAGAAAAATGACAGAGTTCATCAATCACAAGTTTATTAGTTTAAATTAAACTGTTCTATTTTAGCCCCCTAATTCATCGGACAAAATTATAGTTTAAAAAATATAATTAATTTTGTTTTAGGGCACAAATCAATCCGTACTTTTGTCTTGATACAAAAGTACCAAAAAATCAAGGCAAAAAGAATGCCGCCCGCCTTGCCAACGCACGTGCTTCGTAGTAGAGCTAATTCTTTCATTTTCCGCTTTCCGCTCTCCATTTTGGACTTAAACGGCTCTACACGAGCAACTTGGCTGCGTGAGGGCGCAGGCGGAAAGCCCGCAAGGGCGGAAGCCGCTGGGGACGCGGCGGCAAAAAAGCGAGCTTGTAAGCTCTTTTTGCCGCCTTGCGTCCCCACGGCTTGTGCCCGCGGACTTGTAGCCGAAGACCGACCCCGAGCGCAGCGAGGGGGCACGCCCTAATTATAATTATGAATTAAAAATTATAAATTAACAGGAACTTGTAATTTTTAAAAGGTCTGTTCTTTCCTCTATTCGTCAAGTGAATATGTTCTTTTTATTTCATATAACTTACGATAACTTTCGGGATCTACCTCATCGGTAATGTATTGAGTTAATTGCTTGTTCTTGCCCGACTCGTCATAGATAAATTCCGTCCACGAAATTATTTTCTTATTTTTATCCAAAATAGATACTTTGATTACATTTTCCCCCTCATATTGGTATTGGGTGAGCTTATACTGGTTCAAGTCCTCCTCTTCGACCTCTACAACACGGTTTTCATCATTATACTTTGTATAACTTTTACTTATTAATTCGTCGTTGTAATTGTAAATCAACTCTTTAACTCTATTATTTCTTTCATCATATTCGTAATCGTAGGTACGTTTATCTTTCTCAAGAACTTCTATCTTCGTTGTTTGCTTCAAAGTTCCATTTTCGAAATAGGAGTACTCGAAAATATATTGCTCTTTCCCATCCTCATTAAAATGTATCTCTTTAATTAACTGATTGTTATCATTGTAAAAATATTTCTTCTCAACTCCTTCCAAATCTTCTTCCACATAGGCTTCCTGCTGAATTAATAAATTATTTTCGTAAACAAAACGAGTAACATAACACGGCGAGCCTTCTCCGTAGAAATTATTCTGTCGTTCGACTTTCCCATTCAAATTGTAGAAATATTCTATCTTTTGCAGCAACTCTTCATTTTCGTCAAATTCCGAAGTAACTACTAGATGATTTTGTTCGTTATACTCATTTAACACGACTGAGATAATCTCTTTGTCGGGGGAAAAGTGTTCTTGTTTTACAATATTACCGGCTTCGTCGAAATGGAGTAGCATTTCCGTATATTGCTCCGAAATAATATCATCTTTTTGATATCCTACACGCAGATAATTAATTTTCTCAATTTTTTCAATCATTCTAAATCATTTTTAAATATAGACTGCAAAAGTAGTAGAAAAAACTCTATCTTTGCAAGTGATAAAAAAAAGATAATGAAATGGTTTAACGAATCTTATAAGAAGAAGGTCTTGTTAGGAGGCACTTTTTTAGGAGTTGTACTTATTTTTTTAGGTATATTTTTCTATTATATTTTTTTCAAACAACATAATGCTAATTTAATAGAAACTGTACCGGTAGATGCGGCTTACATTTTATTATTAAATGATAATGAGAGTTTTAACAAAACATTGGCACAAGTTTCGCCCTTTTTAAATGAGGTTTTCTTTTTTGAGGCGTTTCAAGGTTGTCAATTTATTGTAAATAAAGCTCCCTCAAAACATCAAAAAAAGGAGAACAATATTATTGCGTCCGGTCATTTTGTTGAAAATAAGGGAGTTCTTTTATACTCTACTCAAATGTCGGAGTTAAATTTCAACTCTTTACTCAATTCTTTGCAAATTGACCGCCGCAATTATGTAGAATTTGAAAAAGAGCGAATCTATACGTACGGAACACATTATAAACAGTTTTATTTTGTTTGTCATCACTCTCTATTTTCGATTAGTGAAAATTTATCTTTATTAAAAAAATCTATTCAGCAACACAAACAGTTACAAAACATTACTTCTAAAAAGGAGTTTAAAAAAGTGTATTCGATTACGGAAAAGAGTGAAAAACAGAATTGGATACTCTTTAATCATGCTATTTTTCTAAAGCAGGCGGCGACGCATTTGTCGTCTATCTATCGGACTCACTTAGCTTCATTTGCAGAAAAGAGTTCGTGGTCTGCCTATCAAATTTCGTTTTCTTTTTCTGAGATGTTTTTAAATGGTTATTTTCATTCTCAGGATGATTTTTTCAATACTTTGAACGAGCCTTACACGCTACAACATTTTCCGGCTCAACATTTTCCATTTTCCACTTTTTATTATGGAACGGTAGCGGGAGACAGCACGCATTTTCAGTTTAAATTACTACAGGACAGCGTTTTATTATCTTTTCTATTATTAAAAACGAATGAGCAGTATAGTACGCCCGAAGCTCTATTCCCCGTAGATTACTCTTTAGATTCTGCCACACGATATAAGAAACAACTAATTTATAAAATTGATAAAGAAAAGAAAAAGGAGATATGCACGAAAAATGCGACTTTTTATAATTACTTTAGTTATTCTAGCGGTTACTTTATTTTAGCAGATTCGATATCGTCATTGCAGAGCTACTTCGACCAACTTCACTCTAATTCTTATACTTTAGCCGATGCTCCTCTATACCGTTCAGTAGAAGTGAATTTACCTTCGGAAGTAGCTTCACAATTTGTCTTTTTATTATCAAATTCCAATAATAAGAAAGAGTTTTGGAGTGATACGGAGACCTCCTCTTATTATTCGCAACACCTTACGGCACTTGCTTTTACATTTACGAAACGTAAAGATGGGGTTATCGGTTCTCAAATTTACATCAAGTTTTAATAATAGTCTTTTATACAAAATCGAAATATTTTAATTTTATTAATAATTCAAAATTTATTTTACCATGAAAAAACAAACTTTTACACTTTTAATCTGTTTAATTAGCTTTAGCGCTATGACAATTTCATGTAAATCGAAAAAAGATGCTTCGGAGACTCCTAACGTACAATCGGAGATGGAGCTTAAGGTGGCAGAATATGCTTTTGTGGATTTACATTCGGACTTATACAATAATCTGTCTGAGAACGAGAAAGAGCTTATTCCCATTTTCATGCAAATCGGTGAAATTATGGATGGACTATTTTGGAAACAAACTTTTGGGGACAAATCTTTAATTGATACCATTCAAGATGCGGCAACAAAAGATTTTGCCATTATCAATTACGGACCTTGGGACAGATTGGATAACAACAAGCCGTTTGTTCAAGGCTACGGAGCAAAACCGCTGGGTTGTCAGTACTATCCCATTGACATTACAGCTGAAGAGTATGCCAATTTTAGCGACACGACTAAGAAGAGTTTATACACGGTATTGCGAAGAGACGAAGCAGGGGCATTAACGACCGTTTGGTATAGAGATGAGTATCGCGAGGAGTTGACGAAAGTTTGTGAATTGCTTGACAAAGCAATTGAAATTTGTGAAAACAAGGGACTTAAGAATTATCTCATTGAACGGAAGAAAGCATTTCAAACGGACGATTATTTTGCGAGTGACATGGCGTGGATGGATATGAAAGATGGAAATATTGATTTTATTTTTGGACCTATTGAAAACTATGACGATAAGCTTAACGAAGCAAAAGCTTCTTACGAAGCATTCATTTTGCTTAAAGACGTTAAAAGAAGTGCGGATTTAGCGCATTTTATAGCTTTACTACCTGCTTTACAGAAGGAGTTGCCTTGTGCACCGGAATATAAGACCTTTGTACCGGGAGCGGCTTCCGATTTGAATGTATATGATGCTATATACTATGCCGGTGACTGCAATGCGGGCAGTAAAACGATTGCCATCAATTTACCCAATGATGACCGCGTTCAAGAAAAGAAAGGGGCAAGACGACTTCAACTTCGCAATAGCATGCAAGCTAAATTTGATAAAATTTTATTACCTATCGGTAAATTAATTATTGAGCCGGAACAACAAGAATATCTGAAATTTGATGCTTTTTTCTGGAATGTAACGTTTCATGAAGTTGCGCACGGATTGGGTGTTAAACAAACAATTAACGGCAAAGGTAGCGTTGACGATGCTATGGGAAGTGAAAAAACCTCTTGGGAAGAAGCAAAAGCTGACATTTTAGGACTTTTCTTAGTTTGTAATTTGATTGAGAAGGGTGAAATCAAGGATTTGAGTGTTGAAGAGGCTATTACGACATACATTGCAGGCATTTTACGTTCTGTAAGATTCGGTGCTTCCAGTTCGCACGGAAAGGCAAATATGATGTGCTATAACTTCATGGAGAAAGCCGGCGCTTTCACACGAAACGAAGACGGCACGTACCATATTAATTTTAAAAAATCTAAAGAGGCTATCAACGAATGGTCAGGTTTAATCTTAAAAACACAAGCTACCGGAGATAGAGCATTTGCTGAAAAATATAGAAACGAGAATGGCTCCATTCCTGCGGCTTTACAAGCAGATTTAGATAAAATTAACGGTGCCGGAATTCCACGCGATATCCGTTTTAACCAAGGACTCGAAATTTTAGGAATTAAAAAATAGTCTTACTCTGATTTGAGTTAGTTGTTATATGACTAAGAAATTGTCTATCAAAAGTGTTCTATTTTTCCTATTGACTTCTTCTATTTTTCTCTCTTGCAACGCAGACAAAAAGAGAAAGATAGAAGAAGTTCCAATACAACTCAATGAGGAGACCGTTACAATCTTCGGACACCAAATAGAAAGAGCAATTTATAATGAGGATGCAAATTTTTTCAATGGAGCTTTTGATACAAATTTTATTAAAGAAAAAATCTCAGAGAACTCTTTAATATACAGTAGTTTAGACGCCGAGTTCGGGAAAGCCCTCTTTAAACAAGCTATTCATCAAGGAGATTTTGTTTTAAAAGAGTTTAACGAAGGAGGACATTTTAAACTAATCTCCTATTACGAAAAGGAGAACAAACATCATCTTATTTTTAGATTGTATTCGAACTGGAGTATTTATATTGAAGACTACGAGGTTGATACCGTTAATAATGAATTAAAAATTAAAGAGGGTTTTAATTATAATCTTGGGATATCTTTTACTGATAAAGTTAAATACTCCATGTTATACTCTATTTTGTTAAAAACCGATTCTAAAGGCATTATTTCACTTTTTTTACAAATCGACTCTCTTATTCAAAAGGAAAAAATAGCAGCCGCTCTTGAATTGTTAACAACAAACGAAGCGTTGCTTAAAGAGTATCCTTATTATCAACAGCAACTTATTCAAGTTCAATATCTCCATAATCCTAAGGGATTTATTGATTTTTTAGAAGGTTTACATTTAGATAAACGTTGCGAGTTAGTTCATAAATTGCTTTTTTACTCGAATAACGGACACGTTGAAGAGTCTTATGCAACAATAGATGAGTTAATTAATATAACCGGAGACGACCCCATTTATCTGTTTTTTTACGGGCGGGCTCATTTTCTTGCAAAAAAATATAAAGATGCTTTAATTTGTTACGAAGAAGCTGAAAAGGGTTTACCACTCTTTTGGGATTTATGGTATTCAAAATTAGAAGTCTATTATAATTTAAAACAGGTAGATGCCTTTATAGAAACTTTATGTTTAAGTGAAGAACATTACGGAATGGATAAACGAGAGATGTTAGAATTAACCGAAGAGGAATTTCCAAAGGTTTACAAAAAAGTGAGTGAAGTGTTCGAGAAAGATTTTTAATAAGTCAACAGTGTTATCAGATGAAATTTAAGTTCTTCAAAAAGCGAACACCAAAAGAGTACCAAGCCGTTTCCTTAAGCTCTTTAACATGGAAGAAGTTTAAAAAAGAGAGTCAAGGAATGGTTTCAATAATTTATATTGGAATCGTTATTGTTATTGCTATCTTGGGTTATCTCATAACTCCTGATGATTCGCCTTACTGTAATCGTCAACAGTTAGAAATCGCCTTACGAAAGCCGGGATTTAAAGTTGAAATGTTACAGAAAAAGCAGGATCGTGAAATAAAGAAAGAGAATTTCTTACGCCGAATGTTATTTGGGCAACCTCCGCTATATCAATTAGTTCCAATTGAGAAATGGCATCAAAGGGGCGATTCTCTTTATGTTTTGCTGTTTGAACAGAGTGACATGGAGGATTATATTGCTTACTCTTTAACGGATTTAAAGAGTGTTGAACCCGTAAAAACGTATCATTTTCCTTTAGGCACTGACCGGTACGGGCGAGATGTTTTGAGTCAACTCATGATGGGGAGTCGTGTTAGTATATCGGTAGGTTTTATTTCCGTATTTATTGCGTTAGTAATTGGCATTTTAGTTGGCTCAATAGCAGGCTTTTATCGAGGGAAGGTTGATGATATTTTACTTTATTTAATCAACGTTGTTTGGTCTATTCCTACTTTATTATTGGTAATTGCGATAAGTTTTGCTTTAGGTAAGGGTTTTTGGCAGATTTTCATAGCGATTGGTTTGACGATGTGGGTAGATGTAGCGAGGGTTGTGCGTGGGCAGACCATCAGTTTACGTGAGAAAGATTTTATCGAAGCGGGGAAAGCGTTGGGTTTTAACAACTTTCATCTCATTTTCAAACATATTTTACCCAACTTATGGGGTACTATTGTCGTTATTGCCGCTTCAAATTTTTCTTCTGCGATATTAATGGAAGCGGGGTTAAGTTTCTTGGGCATCGGCGTTCAGCCGCCCATGCCTTCTTGGGGGACAATGATAAAAGAAAACTATGCTTACATTGTTTTAGACAATGCTTATTTAGCTATCATTCCGGGGCTCGCAATTATGTCGTTAGTATTAGCTTTCATGCTCATGGGCAGTGCCTTACGAAATGCAATGGACGTAAAAAGCTAAAACTTAAGATTATGCCCCATTTTATCCTGTTTTGTTTTTAGATATTTTTCATTTATCTTATTGGGTTCTATGATAATAGGAACCGTTTCGACAATTTGAATACCGTGCCCAAGCAATCCGGCACGTTTAGTCGGATTATTAGTGATAAGTCTTATTTTCACTGCCTTAAGTTCACGTAAAATTTGTGCTCCGATACCATAGTCGCGTTCATCGGCACGAAATCCCAGCTCTATATTTGCTTCTACGGTATCGCGTCCTAATTCTTGTAAGTGATAGGCTTTCAATTTATTGATAAGTCCGATTCCTCTACCCTCTTGATTCATATACAAGACTATACCTTTTCCTTCTTTTTCAACCATTTGCATAGATTTATGGAGTTGTGAACCGCAATCGCACTTACACGAGCCAAAAATGTCGCCGGTAACACATGAAGAGTGCACACGTACGAGAACGCTATCTCCTTTTTTCCATTCTCCCTTCGTCAGTGCGAGGTGTGTTTCATTTGTATTTAATTGTGTAAAGGCTGTAAGGTCAAATTCCCCCCACTCTGTGGGTAACTTAACTGTTTGCTCCTTTTTAATAAGTGTTTCCGTACGAATACGATAAGCTATTAAATCTTGAATTGAGATTAATTTAATATTATGTTCTTGAGCAAATTGGTACAATTGAGGCAATCTTGCCATGGTCCCGTCCGGATTAATAATTTCAATCAGCGCACCTACGGGAGAAAGTCCGCTTAACTTAGCCAAATCGACTGTTGCCTCCGTATGTCCGGCACGCACCAAGACGCCTCCATTTCTGGCACATAAGGGATTAATATGTCCAGGGCGTCCCAAGTCTTCGGGTTTTGTATTTTTATCGGCGAGGGCGGCAATAGTAGCGGCTCTGTCATGCATTGAAACTCCGGTAGTACAACCGTGTCCTAGAAGGTCGACGGTAACTGTGAACGGAGTGCCGTGAAGAGAGGTATTATTGGGAACTTGCATCTCCAATTTCAGTTCATAACAACGTGCCGTTGACATAGGCACGCACAGGACGCCGCGCCCGTGCGTAAGCATAAAATTAACTTTTTCCGGAGTAATTTTCTCAGCGGCGATTATAAAATCGCCTTCATTTTCACGATCTTCATCATCAACAACGATAAGGAATTTTCCCTCTTTAAAATCTTCAATTGCCTCCTCAATTGAATTAAATTTAACTCCCATTACTTTATGAAATCTTCTTTAACTCTTAATTGTAATTGATACGTATCACCATATTTAGATAAAATTCCTCTAACCGTACAAGGTGTTTCAGGGATTTTCATTCCTCTAAATGTTGCATAATTACTTGTACGAACGATTATTTTACTTACGGGGATATCGGGTATTCCTTCAGTGCCTGCAATCCAGGCAATGCGATGCTCCGTCGTAGCGATATCGCCGGATAGCGGTTTCCCGAAAGAAGCCTCATTAAAAATGCAATTCTGAATCTCTACTAAACGACAAACCATAGGATCGTCAGCCATATCGACGTAAGCTTCAACTATATAAATATTATTCCTATCAATTGTATATACAGAAGCATTTTCAACTTTTGGGAGACCATCTTTAAAGATATAGTCATCGACAAAATTGGCATTTATTTGTCCCACAGCATCTTGGTAAATCCAGCCCATTCTGTAATAACCTTTGATTTCGCCGCTTATTTTCTTTCCGTACATATCTACACAAAGCCCATTACATTTAATATATACCACTTGTCCCACTTGATATTCGGGGTACATACCCGTTTTATTAATTTCTATTTCAATAGCTCCCGTTGAATCTTGAACGACCAAAGATTTGTAAAAATTCCCTCCTTCGTCCGAGCTTACAACAACAGCCCTAACAATAAAATCAGGATCTGATTTCCGGGCAATGGAATCTACATGGGCAGTTCCGGTATTATCGTATTGTGCTTTAATATCGGCTATTGTACGGTTAGCTGCCGGTCCGGTATATTTTGGAATTTCAAATTTAGGCTCTTCATACTTTTTATCACAAGCTGAAAAAGCAACTATTAGCCCTAATAAAAACAAAACAACTATATTTTTTCTCATTTTTTTGATTTTTCTATATTATTATTAATATTGTTCAAGTCCTATTATTTTCACTGCTCTGACATATACTTTTGCATCAGAACCACTATATCTCAAGGCGACAGCTTTCGCAGAAGTCGGGAGTGTAAGATTAACATAATCCCATACTTCACTATTATAAGCCGGTAGAATCATTTCCGTCCAATTATTTATCTGAAATGGGTCATTGGGATTATAATTCACTGTTGAATAGTAAAGAGAAAAGTGCGTATCTGACAGCGGCAGTATCATTCTTTCCAATTCGATGTAGGGGTTTGAACAAGTTGATAAATCCAAATTTGGAGAAATAAGCCAAGAATCACTCTCTTCGTTATTTCCTATTATTTGGAATGACTTTTGACTTTTCATTACTGACCATTCAACCCCATTGGCATTTCTTTTAACTTGGCGCCAGCCAAACATCGGTTCTTCAAGGTGTTCCTCTAAATCGTAAATCGTTTTAGCAATTTTAAAATCAATATCTTTAATTGAACGAAGGACGATTTGATAATCGTTATTAAATTTAGTAAGGATGCCACGAACCGTACCTTTTCCCGGAGGGGTTAGTGCGAGGGCAATTTGAGGTTTAACGTATTTACTTGTATTAACGACTAATTTCTTTCCGCCAATAGAGAGAGAAAGTTCACGTGAAGTATAGGCAATAGCGGCATAAGGGTCTACAAAAGGAACTCCGACTACTTTGAAAGAGACATCCGGAATTTCAATATACATATTCAAATGATCTAATA
>ERZ795052.6686-NODE-6686-length-10488-cov-5.719352_pt1 | contig 10488 bp, 9 predicted proteins | sample MGYA00375136_ERZ795052 | MGnify/ENA primary metagenome ERZ795052 (study PRJEB30181, sample SAMN05720156) | activated sludge metagenome | isolation source: Anaerobic digester | place: Japan | collected 2015-05-26 ... | reverse complement strand
GACGGCAGGACATTGACAGCGAAAGACTTGTCAGGGACACTGAAAAAGGTCGGCATCGCCGACCGGAAGTCAAAAGGGTTCGGCGGCGCGTGTCGTCGAAGGTCAACCTGGATGGTCGGGCCGCCATCCGCCGGACTGAATTGCCTGTTGGCGATCAGGGCCTCGGAAATGGCGGCATCGCGAGAGGGCGGAGACGTCCTTATCGCGGGGGTTCTTTCTGTTCGAGGCGAATCGCCGGCGGGCGGTGGAAAGCGAAAGGTTGACCGATGAATCGAGGAATCGGTTGGATGTTACTGGGCTACAGCGCGGTGCTGGCGGCCCTGAGCTGGGTGGTTTTTCATTTCACACCGTCCAGCGGAAAGCTGACGCTGATCGTTGGGGTGGCGGGAGCTGTATTGTGCGTCTTGTGGGGTGCGCGGGCGATGGTTGGAAAGGCCAGGAAAGCGGGGGTCCTTTTGACCCTTGCCCCCGTGGCTTTTGTGCTGCTTTCGCAAGCGGTCACCAACTGGGGCGGGACGGCGGGGGCTGGCGAGGACCGGCGGGCGGCGGCCTGGGTTGCGACGCTGCTTCTGATTCTGACCGTTGGCGTGTTGATGCGGGTTGCGTATTTCGGCGTCGCGCCCATTGGGCAGGGGGGCGGCTCGATGGCCGGCAGCCGGGACGTCCACGGGCGGCGCTAGAACAGAAATGTCAATATTGAGAACGAAGCAAGGCTCTCCATTCAGATGGGCGGGCTGGGGCTGGCTGATCGTCCTGCTGGCTTGGGCCGGCGGGACCGGCCTGGCCGCGTCGGCGCCGGAGTCGCCGGTTTCGTTCCCCCATCCCCTCAGCAGTTATTCGGAGCCGGCGAACAGCAGTCTGGGGCGGATTCTTTGGTCTCGCGTCGAGGCCGACCCGTTTAATCTGGTGGCGACGGGGCTTTTTTTTCTCGCGATCATTCACACTTTTCTTGCTCCCATGTTCACCCGGCTGGCGCACGGCTACGAGCGTGAGCATGCGGAGAGGGTGGCCCGGTCAAGCCGGGGGCCGGACCCGGCGGCCAGCGGGCGCAAGGTGAGCTTCCGGGCGGAAGTGTTTCATTTTTTTGGGGAAGTCGAGGCGGTGTTTGGGATTTGGGTGCTGCCGCTGCTGGCGGCCATCACGTTGTTCGAGGGGTGGCCCGCCGCGCGGGATTACCTTGGGCACGGCCTGAATTTTACCGAACCCATGTTCGTGGTGGTCATCATGACCATTGCCGCGAGCCGTCCCATTCTGTTGCTGGCGGAGAAGTGCATGGCGGTGGTTGCCCGGCTTGGACGCAACACGCCCGCGGCCTGGTGGCTTTCGATTTTGACCCTGGGGCCGATTCTGGGGTCGTTTATCACCGAGCCGGCGGCGATGACGATTTCCGCGCTGCTGTTGGCGCGGAAGTTCTATGACTGCCAGCCCAGCCGGACTCTCTCCTATGCCACCTTGGGGTTGCTGTTTGTGAATGTCAGTGTGGGGGGCACGCTGACCCATTTTGCCGCGCCGCCGGTGCTGATGGTGGCGGCGAAATGGAATTGGGATTTCCCATTCATGTTCCAGCATTTTGGCTGCAAGGCGCTGGCGGGGATCATCGTGGCCAACACGCTTTATTTCACCCTGTTTCGCGGTCAGTTCAAAGCTCTGGCGGCCCGCGTATCGGCGGCTGATGCCGACAACCCGGCCGGGGCTTCGGACCTTGCGCCGTCGGTGCCGGCGTGGGTCACGAGCGTGCACCTTCTCTTTTTGGGGTGGACGGTGTTTAACAACCATTACCCCGCCCTGTTCATCGGGGGATTTCTCTTTTATCTGGCCTTCACCCGCGCCACCGAGCCCTACCAGAACGAACTGGCGCTGCGGCCGGCGCTGCTGGTGGGATTTTTTCTGGCCGGCCTGGTGGTGCATGGCGGCCTTCAGGCTTGGTGGATTGCGCCCGTGCTGGGCGGGCTCAGTGACCGGCTGCTCTTCTTTGGCGCGGCCACGCTTACGGCGTTCAACGACAACGCCGCCATCACCTACCTATCGAGCCTGGTGCCGACCTTCACTCCCGAGATGAAATACGCCGTGGTGGCGGGGGCGGTGGCGGGCGGGGGGTTGACGGTGATTGCCAACGCCCCGAACCCGGCGGGCCAGTCCATTCTGTCAAAGTATTTTCCGGACGGGGTTTCGCCGCTGGGGCTGTTCCTGGGCGCGCTGGCGCCCACCGCCATCCTGTCGGCCGCTTTCCTCCTCTTGCAGTGACAGCCAGGGGGGCAGCGGCCCGGGCTGCCTGGCTTCCCCGAACGGGGCGCGCCCGGCTTGCCGCGCTCCCGCCCAAGGCAACCGCCGCGGTTACAGTGCGAAGCGCAGCTTCAGTTCTTTTCGCACGCCGCCGACGACGATCACCACCGCCTCATCCCGGATTTCGGCGCACTGAATCAGCAGCTTGGTCCCGTTGGGCAGTTTGACTTCGCCTTCCTCGCCGGGTTCGAAGGTGCGGCCGTTGACCATGGCGGTTCGGCGTGGCGGACTGGTGATGCCATTGAGCACTAGGGCGGAGGTGTCAATCGCCGGCGCCGCCGGCGTGGTGTTCTTGACCACCGGCGCCGGTTTCGCCTCGATTGAATTGGGGAAGAAGGGATTCCGTCCCTCGTCCGGTGTGGCGGGGATGTCGAACACCGATTTGGGGATGGGCGCCTGGAGCGCCAGCGTAACCGGGTTGGCGGGTTTGGCCGGCTTCGCGGGCTGGGGATCGCCGGCCCCCAGGTTGCCGGGGGCCATCCCGAGTGCCGCCGCCAGTGCGAGCCCGAAGAACTTGTCAATCCTCATTCTCATAAATCCTTTCCTTACGCGCCCGGCTTGACCAGCATGGCGATGTCCATCTTGAAGGCCAGCTTCTCCCGGTTTTCGTGCAGCAGGCCCGAGACCGGCTCGAGCGTGAGGTTGAGCACCCGGGCGTACGGGAAGCTGTTTTCAAAGTCGGCGAGGAAGCGTCCGAAGTCGTGGAAGAAGGCCGTGCCGCCGATGGTGAGGGTGGCCTGCTTGTACGGGAAGTTGGGCAGGAGGCTGTTGTCTTTGGGCCCGTCAATCTGGCTGAACTGCGGGATTTCCACCTTGTAGGGGAGCTTGAACTGCCGGACGGTGTTAATGGCCCAGGCATACAGGTCGCCTGACGCCATGCCCTCCTCCAGCTTCGTGACCTGGCGCTCCGCCTCCGCCAGCTCGGCCTCCAACTGATCCGCGTTGGCAATCGCCTGTTTGACCTTTTCCAGTTGGTGCGCCGCCGCCGTCCGGCGTTCGCCCAGGTTGCGCAGGCTCTGCTTCTGCATCCGGATCAGACCGAACCACAGGCCGCACAGAACCATGCCCGTGACCAGGAGGGCCAACACCAGTTGTTTTTGTTTTTCTTTCGAGTAGTTCTTCATCGCGTGATCTCCGGGTAACGACATTCCAAGGTAAAAAGGACAAACGGCTTGTTATCCTGGCCCGGTTGGGGCGGCGCCAGGCTGGCCAGGCGCACCTCGTTGGACAGGCCGGCGGACCGCTGCAGGTCAGGAGACCGGCTGATGCGCTCCTTGTAGGTATTGACTTGGTCGCCGGCGTTTTGACCCTGGTCCCGGGCTTCCAGAGTCAGGAGAACCCGCTCGGTCACGGTGGCGGGTTTGCCGGGGACGATCCGGTTGTTGGCGTTGGTCTTGGGTTTGACTTCCTCGGTGAAGACATAGGATTGATCGGCGCGCAACCGGACCAGCGGCACTTCCGGCATGGCGGCTTTCTGGAGGCCGTTGAGGATATTGCCATACAGGAGGCGGTTGGTGGCCAACTGTTGGAGGGCCACGGCCTTGCGACTGAATTCGGCCAGCTTGCGCTGGCTGGCCAGGACGGTTTGGTACTCGTTGGTGTGGGCCGCCAGCTCGGATTCGAGGCGGCTGAGTTCGCTCCGGGCAATCATGCTCTTGAGCTGCACGGAACTGCTGTAAGCCAGCAGGATCAGGACCAGCACGAGGCCGGCCAGCACGGCCCGCTTGACCGGGTCACGCCGGCGCAGTTCTTCCAAAGCCTGGGCTTCCGCGAGAAGGTTGATGCGTATGGGCATAGGTTTTAAAAGGTTGCCACCGCGGCGCCGACCGCGACGGTAAGTTGAGGCGTGACTTGATCCAGCTCGGCGGCCTGCTGGGGGGGGAGCGAATTCTGGAGGAAACTGACGGGGCTCCAGGGACGGCACTCGACCAGCAACTCCGCCTGCAGAAGCTGAATAATCAACTCGGAGCGGGCGGAGCCGCCGCTGACATAAACCTGGCTGACGGTGCGGTCGTGTTGGTGTTCATAAAAGTCAATCGAGGCGCGCAATTCCCGGCCCAGCGGCAGCACGAGGGCCTCCAGGTTCGGCTGCACCTCCATCGGCATTCCCACTTTGATGCCCTCGGCCTCGGCGTAGCTGATCCCGAGCGATTCCGCCAGGCCCATGGTGAGGCGGTCCCCGCCAATGGCGACCACGCGGCTGAGGACCAGTTCGCCTTCCTGGAGAATCGAGATGCTGGTGTTCTTGAAGCCGATGTCCACCAGCGCCACGACCTCGCGCACAAAAATCTCCGGCAGCGCCATCTCGAAGGCGTTCACCGGCCCGATCAAGCCTGGGACAATGTGGTCCGCCGTCAGGCCGCTGTTTTTGACGGCGGCTTGCATGTCGTCAATCAATTGCTGCCTCGCCCCCGCCACCAGCACCCGGTACTTGGTGCTGGGCACCGCCGCCTTGCCCTTTTCCTCGCCGTTCTTTGGCTGCCGCGGGGGGATGATGTAGCAATCGAACACATGACCCGGCAGGTCCTGCTGCAGATGATTCTTTGAATTCATCTTGAGCATCTGGCGCATTTCCCCGACCGGCATTTGCGGCAGATCGGCGTGGCGCACAATCGCATCATTCACCCCCAACGCCAGGCTGACGGTCCGTGTCCGGGCGTCCAGCGCCTGGCAAACGTTTTTGAGGTGTTCGCTCAAAAGGTCCACCGAGAGGTTTTTCTCGTAGATTGGCGCGTCCAGCAGCGCGTAATTCAACAGTTCGAACCGTTCGCCCTTGCGCTGGATATGCACCGCTTTGGTGGTGCGCCCGCCCAGGTCAATCGCGATCAACTGATCCGGCCGCTTCTTTGATCCGTTAATGAATGGCAGTGCCATGGTGTTTTCTACTGGTTGCAAAGTTCATCTAATCCACACTGAGTAAGAGGTGTGACAGCATTCCTTGGGCCAGTCTCCCCCACTCGCACGCGGCACGGCGGCAATCGTCCCCCAAACCGGCCGGCGGCCCCTCGCGCCCCTCGAGGCGTCTTCCCCGGTGTCTTGTCTGTGGACACAACTGCCCGACTCTTGGCGACGAGGGGCCTTCCGATTCCCGTGATGTTGCCGCAGCTAAAATCCCAATTGCATCCGGTCTTTTCCCATGGAAAACTGCGGAAGTGCCGCTTAGTAAGACTTTGAGATCACCGCGCGGCCGCAGTGGGAGGGGGCGGGTGTGGTGGTGTTTCGCCTGCGCCTGCGCCTTGGTGTCCGGGCAGGCGTCTTCGATGCCCCCGCAGGCGGCGCCGGCCTCGAGGCTGGTTTGTCGTTCCTGGGGGACGGACGCCGGCTTGCCCCAGAACACCGTCAACTCGATCGTTCAGGCGCGGGACGGCTACTTGTGGCTGGCGACGCGCGATGGCTTGGCCCGGTTCGACGGTGTCCGCTTCACCGTTTTTGGTCTGGAGGAGGGTCTCCGCACGGTGGACGTCTCCTGCCTTTATGAGGACCGGAATGGGACGTTGTGGGTGGGCACGGCCGGGGGCGGGCTGAGCCGCTGGGCCAATGGCCGGATCGAGCCGGTCGGCGAACCCAGCCGGCGGTTGGCGGGGGACGACGTGGCGTGCCTGGCGGAGGACGCCGAGGGCCGGCTTTGGATTGGCACGTCCGCCGGCCTGGCCATTCGCGAGGCAGACCAATTCATCCAGGTTGAAGCGCTGGCGCCCCTCGCCCGGACCAGCATTCGCGCGGTCCTGGCCCAGCGTGACGGCACGATGTGGATCGCCACTCGCAGCCAGGGCTTGTTTGAATTCAAGTCGGGGCAGTTGAAAGCCGAGCGCGGGCCGGCCGGGAACGAACTGATCCAGGCCTACTGTCTGGCCGAAGACGCCGCGGGCCAGGTTTGGGCCAGCATTGGCAACGGTCAGGTGTTGTGCCGGCAGGCGGGGAACTGGCGGGTGTACAACCAGTCCGACGGTTTGCCTTTTGCGTATGTCACGACGCTGGTTGCGGACCGGCAGGGCCGGGTCTGGGCCGGGTCGCTCGATGATGGTCTCTATTGCTTCGAGGAGGGACGTTTTCACCCCATCCGGACGGAACACGGCCTGTCGGCCAATGACATTCGCTCGCTGTTGCCGGACCGGGAGGGGAATCTGTGGGTGGGGACCCGGACCGGCGGGCTCAACCGTCTGAGCCAGCGGAAATTGGTGCATGTGGGCAGCGCGCAGGGATTGACGAATGATTTCACGCGCGGGCTGGCCCAAACGGCCGACGGGGTGATCTGGGTGGCGACGACGGGAGGCGGCCTGTATCGCGGCAGTCCGGCTGGATTCGCGCCCTTCACCGGCCCGATTATCAGCTTTTATGCTCAAGCCGAAACCGTTTTGGCCACGGCGGACGGCAGTCTCTGGTGGGGGGGCGCCCGCGGCTTGCTGCGATGGCAGGACGGCGCCTTGACCGGAACTTTTACCAACGCACCCTGGGTGCGCGCCGCCATCATTTCCGCCCTCTGCGAAGACCCGCGGGGCGGCCTGTGGATTGGGAATTCCGAGGGAACGGTCATCCGGTACGAGAAAGGCCAGTTCACGCCGGTTCCCCACCGCCTGGCGCGCGGGCCGGTCACTGCGCTGGTCGCTTCGACCAACGGCTGGCTTTGGGTCGGCTCGACCGGCGGCGGGCTGCGGGGCCTGGACACGGCGACCGATTCGGTCCGCAACTTCCCCGACGGCCTGGCGAGTCAATCCATCCGAACGCTGTATCTGGACTCGGCCGGCGTGTTGTGGATTGGCACCGCCGGCGGGGGCCTGGGCCGGCTGCGGGACGGACGCATCTTCTCCTTCACGGCGCGCCATGGCCTGGGCGCCAACACCGTGTCCCAAATCGTTGAAGACGATTACGGCCATCTTTGGCTGGGCGCCAATCGCGGCATCCTGCGCGTCCGCAAATCCGAACTGGATGACTTGGCGCGCGGCGCCATTTCCTTTCTTCACCCCCGCGCGTACGGCCTCAACGACGGCATGCCGGCCGAAGAATGCTCCGGGGGCTTTTCCCCGGCGGGGCTCAAGACCCGCGAGGGACTCATCTGCTTCTCGACGGTTCGGGGTCTGATCTTTCTGGACCCGCATCAGCAGGAGGAAATTGCCCCCAGCCCCACCGTCCTGCTGGAGGAGGTGCTGGTTAACGGAAAGCCGGTGCCGCCCCCGGGCGGGAGCGGCGGCGGGGCGCGCCAGATTACCGTTCCACCGGGGGGCCGCGAGCTGGAGTTGCGCTACACGGGCTTGAGCTATGGCTCTCCCGAGAAGGTGAGTTTTCGCTACCGGCTCGAGGGATTGGAGCGCGAGTGGGTGGAGGCCGGAACCCGGCGCGCCGCCTATTACTCGCGGGTGCCGCCGGGGGACTACGTTTTCCGCGTCATCGCCTGCAATGCCGACGGGTTGTGGAACGAAACGGGGGCCACGCTGGCCCTCACGCTGGAGCCTTACTTGTGGCAGACCCGCAGTTTCCTGGCGGCGGTGATCCTGCTGGCGCTGGGAGCGACCGCCGCCATCCTCCGGCTTTTGGAACGGCGCCGTTACCGCCGGCAGCTTGCGATTCTGGAAACGCGGCACGCCGTCGAACGCGAGCGCCTCCGCATCGCCCAGGACATGCACGACCACATCGGCGGCATGCTCACCCAGGTCTCCCAGCTCAGTGACCTGGGACTCGGCGCCGCGTCCCCCGACACGCCCGTGCGGGCTCACCTCGAACGCATCGGCGTCCAGTCCCGCGCCGCCGTGCAAGCCCTGGACGAAATCATCTGGGCCACCAACCCCAAGAACGACAACCTGCCGCGTTTCGCCGAATACGTCAGCCGGTTCGCCGACGAGTTTTTCGAAGCCTCCCCCGTTCGCTGCTGGCAGGACATGCCGGCCGACCTGCCCGACCTGCCCCTGCGCGCCGACCTTCGCCACAACATCTTCCTGGCCATCCGCGAGGCGTTTCACAACGTGCTCAAGCACTCGGCCGCCGCCTCCCTCTGGCTGCGGCTGGCCCTGAGCGACGGCCAGGTCCGGATCGAAATCGAGGACAACGGCCGGGGGTTCGACCGCGACACGGTCAGTCCCGGTGGCAACGGCTTGGAGAATATGCGGTCGCGGCTGGCCGAGTGCGGGGGGCGGATGACGCTGGAAAGCGCGCCAGGGAAAGGAACGAAAGTGCAATTCGCCTTTCCGTTGTAGCGCCCCGGGGCGGGCGGGCGCCTACCCTTTATGTGGTATGGCGTGAAACGGCCCCCATCGTTTATGACTAAGCACAAAGTGAATAAGGCTATACAGGTCGCCCTGGTCGAGGATGATCCGGGCGTGCGCGCCAACCTGGCGGCGATGCTCAACAGCTCGCCCGGCTTCCAATGCCAGGCTGCGTACCCCGATGGCTTTGCGGCCCTGAAAAACATTCCCGGCAGCCGCCCGGATGTCGTGCTCATGGACATCAACCTTCCCGGCATGCCCGGCACCGAATGCGTCCGCCAGCTCAAGAATGTCGCCCCCGGCGTCCCCGTTCTCATGCTGACGGTTTATGACGATAGCGAGCAGATTTTCAAGTCCCTCATGGCGGGCGCCACCGGCTACCTCCTCAAGCGCACCCCGAAGGACAAGCTGCTTGACGCCATCCGCGAGGTGAATAGCGGCGGCGCGCCGATGTCCCGCCAGATCGCCCGCCGCGTCGTCCAGTTCTTCCAGGAAATCGAACAGATGCCCCCCAGCGCGCAGAAGGCGCCGGAACTCCAGACCCTCACCGACCGCGAGGAGCAGGTGCTCGCCCTCCTGGCCAAGGGCCACGCTTACAAGGAAATCGCCGACCTGCTGGCCATCAGCTTCGAAACCGTGCGCACCCACATCCGCAGCATCTACGAAAAGCTCCATGTCCACAGCCGCACGGAAGCCGTCCTCAAATATCTGAAACGGTAACCCCCGCGACGCGCGCCGCGGTCCCCGCCGGGGGACTTCCTTCCGGACGCTGCGCTCAGCGGCCGCCTGGAGCCGGAATCAGGGCTTTCAGGATGGGTTCGACCCACGCCTCCTGCCGGATGTCATAAACCACGAAGTCGCTGTCGAACTGCCAGTAGGCCCAGCTCCATCCGCGGGCTTCGGCCGCCCGGGCCACCGCCGAGGTGTATCGCGCGCGGCTGGCCATCTCGCCCTTGTCGTACGCGCCGAATTCCCCCAGAAAAATCGGCCGGTTCTGGCTTTTCGCCCAGGCCGCGGCCCGGTCGAAATCCCGTTCGATGGCCTGGCGGTCCGCCTCGTTGCGCGGCCAGACCACGCCCGTCTTGTCCGCAAAATCCGGCGTCCACCGCGCGCCCTGATGCGTAAACTCCATCGGCTTGTAATAATGGACCGTCACGATCAGGTTCCGGTCCTCGGCCGGCAGTTGCAGTTCTCCGAGGCGGTCAATCGAGTTCCAATACGCCGGGCCGATGATCACCGTTCGCGCGGGGTTCTTCTCGCGCACAATCGCCAGCGCCTCCCGCAGCCATTGATTCCACAGCTCGGGCGTCAGCTTGCGGCACGGCTCGTTCAGCAGCTCGAAATACACGCTGTCCGGCGCCGACTGACAGTGAGTTGAGAGCTGGCGCCAAAAACTCAGGAACTTTTCCTTGTTCCCCTCCGGGTCGTTGCCGATGGCGTTGTATTCGTGAAGGTCCAGGATGACGTTCAAGCCCGCGCCCCGCGCGCCCGCCAGAATCCAATCCAGGGTTTCGAACCAGTGCTTCGACAGGCTGCCGTCACTCTGGAAGTGCCGGAACGGATGCAAATTGACGCGGAGGGAGTCAAACCCCGCCTCCCGCAACAGCTTGAAATGCTTTTCCTGGAACCGGGCCTGGTCCTTCGAGCGCCAGAGGGGGTCGTAGCCCAGCACATTCACACCCCGGCCCAACCTCCGGTTTTGTTCAAACGCATCGGCCGCGCGCGCGGCCAGCACCCCCCACGCCACACTGCCCGCCAGAACAGTCAACAGAAGCTTTTTCATGCGCACAGAGTGCCCCCTCCGGGTTCCGCCGTAAAGCCCTGTTCCCCTGAGCGTCAGACGCTCGCACTTTCGACTTGCCACCCGGTTGGAAAAGGATGAGATTGCCCCCGCTCGCAAGAGAAGCAAAGACCGCGGGGCGTCGCGGGTTCGACCCACGCCTGGGGTCGGGTAATGCGCGCTTAGCTCAGTGGAAGAGCACTTCCTTCACACGGAAGGGGCCGCAGG
>ERZ795052.6683-NODE-6683-length-10489-cov-5.117596_pt1 | contig 10489 bp, 16 predicted proteins | sample MGYA00375136_ERZ795052 | MGnify/ENA primary metagenome ERZ795052 (study PRJEB30181, sample SAMN05720156) | activated sludge metagenome | isolation source: Anaerobic digester | place: Japan | collected 2015-05-26 ... | reverse complement strand
TTAAAAGATGCGCAAATTTTTGTTGACAAGTTTTAATCACATGAACTAATGGTATTTAAATAGAGCAATATATTGGGGAGGTCACGATGAATGTAAAGATAAATCTACAAGCGTTTGGGGATAGTATTGACCATCTTATCAGTAAAAAATTATCTGAATCTAATCTCCCAGAATGTTTAGGTAAACTTGGAATCCCTTTAGTTCGAGAAGTATCCACTTTTGATTCGGACGCTATTTTTAGGTTACGAGAAGAAGTAACGGAAGATGAAATAGCTGATATGGATATCACTAAGTATGTCCCATATGAAACCGAACGTATATTATTATCTGGGTGTGTGCTCACAAAGAAAGGTAAAAAGATTCTCGAGGATTACAAAAACGAAGTGAGTCAGATAGTAGCTGATCATCTTAAACGGTGCATTAATTGTACCTATATTGACATATGTGATAAAATTACTAAGAATTATTTAAAAACATTAGAATTACATTTAAAAAATTAGGAGAAAAATTATGATTAACGCATTCAAAATTATTGGTATTGGTCAATGTGGATGTCGAATCGCATCAGAATTTGATTCATTAGGATTTCAAACGTATTATATTAACTCAGATGTTGTTGATATGCGTGATATGAGAATTAAACCGCAGAATTGTTTACAATTAGAAACGACTGGTACTGGTGGGAGTCCGTTAGTAGGTAAACAAATCTTAGAAAAGAATTATAATAAATTTCAAGGATTTATAAATAGTATCATTGAAATGAATAAAATGCACATTATTATAGTTGGATTAGGTGGTGGAACTGGTGGTGGAATGGTAGTTCCGGTATCTGAATTCTTGATTGAGAATGGGTATAAATGTGGTGTTATTGCAACATTACCACCAAAGATGCTTGGAATGCTTACAGCAGATAATGCGATGCGTACTCTACGAGATTTACGTCACGTACCACTAAACATGTTAGTATTGGCAGATAATGAATATCTCATTAGTAAAATCGGGGTCAGTTCAAATTGGTGGAAGAAAATTAATTATTTTATTATGTCCAGATTCATGGGAGTTTTGGATATTCTCCGAGATAACAAGTTTAGCCATAGTGGTCTTGGTTCAATTGACCGCGCAGAAATTCTTCGTATTCTACAATATGGGAATGGTTTGTTAGATATTAAAGAGGTTAGTTTTTCTCCAGCAGATTTCAAACTTGAGGATGTCATGATAAAAGAACGTCTATTAGAACCATATCTGATTGAAGGGTATGATTATAAAGATACCTTGGCATACATTGTAAATGTGGATGTCCCGAATACTAATATTGAATATACAAATTTCTCCAAGCGTGTATTTGAAATATTAAAGACCAGTTTTGGTAGTGCTATATCACGCCTTGGGATGTTCATCGATCCAACGCTAGAAAAATCGATTCGTGTGACATTAGTAAATGCTGGGCTCAAACTTCCGCGTGTATTACAATCTCGGATTAATAACCTAAAAAGGGATGCAGATCGTCATCAACTCAAAAAACAAAAGGGAGATAAGACCCAATTCTTAGATGATAGTGTAATCATTATTGACGATCAGTTCACAATTATTTAACTATATGGTACATAGAATTAATTTATACGTCCGAGACCGGGAGAAGTTTCATAAGCTTAAAAGTGAAGTGCGTGCTCTCTGGTTTCACATGTTCCATGAAAGTCTAAGTACTAGTGCAACCGTTGAACGGTCACTAGTACTTACGCGGGATTATTTGCAAAAAAATATCGATGTGGTTCAGCAAACTAAACTAAACGAGTTTGGGAGAATCCATAAATGATTCTTCGAGATAAATTATATATTAATCCTAATGAGGTGTCACAACATATAACCCAAATTTGCAACTTATTCACCTATTCTAATCCTGAATATTATGCAAAGAAAAAGTTAAAGTTGTCTGTATATACTACACCTAGATATATTAAACATTATGATTTCTCTGGGAATAGGATTATTATACCACGTGGTGGGTTGCAGAAATTATGTAAGTTTCTGAAGGCTAATAATATTCGTTTACGTGTCGTAGATAACCGAGAATGCGGGTATCCCATTGATTGTTTTCTACGAGATACGACATTAGAAAAACAACAAACGGATATTATTGATATTTTAATCAAACATGAAGGTGGGTTAATTGAGGCACCTCCTGGTGCAGGGAAAACCATAGCCATGCTTGGATTGATTACGCAATTAAAAGTATCCACCTTAATTCTAATGCACGAGCATCGCTTACGAACACAATGGGAATCTGAAATTCAAAAGCGTGTAGGTGGGAATTATGTGCTTGGTCGATTAGATGGGGATAAAAAGGAAGATGGCGATATCGTTACGGCCATCATAAATAGTGCCTATACTAAGATGCAGGAGGATCCTTCATACTTTGACAAATTTGGGATGGTGATTGTAGATGAGGCTCATCATGTACCTGCTAATAGTTATTTAACAGTACTTAACCATCTACCTATGAAATATCGTGTTGGAGTTACTGGAACAGTAGAACGGAAAGACGAAAAACATTTTTTGTTATTTGATATATTTGGAGAAAAGTTAAAATCCATAAAACCGAGTTCAATCAAGAATCGTATCACGACATTTACTTTTGAAATTGTTAATACCAATATCCCGATGGAATTAGATATTACCCGTCGATGGACAGGTAAACAGCGTGAAGATGTATTAGATTATACTAAATTTTTAGGTAAATTGGTAGAACATCAAGAACGAAACTTACTGATTCTTAATAAAGTAAAAGAACTGATTGAATTAGGATACGTTCCATTGATATTAAGTTCTCGGATTAAGCATCTAAAATATTTACATGAATATCTCACCTCATTAGAATATAACTCCATATTACTTATTGGGGAAAATAGAAAAAAGGTCGATTGGGCCGAAATACAAAAAGATGATACAATTCAATGTATTTGTGCAAATGACAAAATTGCATCGGAAGGGTTAGATTATCCGAGATTATCCGCATTAATTTTGACGTGTCCGACCAGTAATATGCCGAAACTAATTCAAAAGATTGGAAGGATACGTAGGGTATCTGAAAATAAGAAGACGCCATTAGTAGTTGATATATGTGATAATTTAGCATATATTAATGCTAATGGTCAACGTAAATACTTATTAAGATATAGTACAAAAAAGCGGATTGAGCTTTACCAAAAACTAATTAATGAGTATTCAGAAAATATGTAAAACTATGTATAGTAGATATTTTGGAGGGTTATATGAACATCTATGCAACAGAGGAAATTGGATTTTGAGCGTGGTCTGCAAATTAGTAAACAGTTTCAAACCCGGTCTCCTGAAGACGAAGCTTATTTGTATGAATGTATTCGTTTAGCAATTGACATATGTCAGGATAGTAAGCATCCTTTACAAAAAGAAGCAATGGATTTTATTTCAACTATTTATTATCCATTAATTAAGAAAGTTGCGAATAAGACATTAAAATTGGTGCAAAAAACAGCATTAGGAGATATGACAACATTTTCGTATGAGGATATTTTGCAAGAAACCTATTTAATGTTTTTCTTATTGTTAAAACAGTATGATTCGACTATTGCTTCGTTTTCATATTATATCAATAAAACATTATTCAAACGTATGAAACATTGGATAACAAAGGAATTAAAACAGGTGACTCAAAGTGCTGTCGGCGAATACTTAAATGTAGTTGACCCACGGTTTTCGTCACGTGGAAATACGGAACATTATTTGCATGCGATGATTATTATAAATGATTATATTGAATTTATGTCTAAAAAAGCGGAACTAGCCTATCCGCATTCAACAGCAGCAATGGTATGTGCAGATTTCTTTTTAGGCTGTAAGACCTGTTCACAGATAGCAAAAGAACGTAATATTTCTTACCATGCAGTATATGATATGATTAATAAATATAAACGTCATATTATGACATTTTTTAATTCACATGCATTATTTGATAGTCTAATAACAAGCACTGGACTCATATGAAAATACATCAGATGACATTGTTCATACCAGGTCCATTATATTTTAGACTCAATAATAAATGTAAGTTTTACGATATTTCTATGCATACAGTAATTTTAGAATTGGTAGAACGGTTTGTAGCAGGCGAGTTTGACGACGATTTTGGGTTACCAAAAGATTAACAAAATCTTATTGACACGCATACGGTAATATTTAGTAGTGGTATGTGTGTCCGTAGTATGATTAGAAAGACATATTGGGGAGTCTATGACCACTACAGCACCAATTACTACACTTGTAGAATATCCGATAAACTATGAGAATGAAGCCCTCATACTCGCCAATGCGATTAAAGATGAAATAAATAGAGAAATCTTTGTTCGGAAAGTTCCCTATGATCGATTTTTAACGGAAAAATTTCGTGTCGTTGCGTGGGGCATCATCGAATCGATTAATTCGAATATGACGGTTAACATCGATTCAATCTTATTAAAATCAAAAACCTGCCCAATTAAACATGAACTTGATTTTGAATTTCTAAAAGATTTAATCGATAACTATGATATCGTCCCGGAAGAAAATTTCCATGAACATATTGCCCAACTACATACGGATGCCACAAAGGCTGCGGTTTTACACACTACAATTTCCTCTATCTATAAGACGTGCTTAAACCCCAAAAGTACGATTAGCGATATTGAAAAGCGGGTTAATCATTTACAAGAGATTGTCCGTGGGACCTATTCCAGTATTGAATCCCAATTCAAATCATTAGCAGAAGTTGGGGAGGAATATCGAGATTATCGATCTCGCCATCAAGATAAATATACATGTGGTTTTGAACAACTGGATCGATATCTGACGGAAGGGTTAGCTCCAGGCGCTATCACTACAATTGCTGCCTTATCATCAATGGGTAAAAGTAGTTTTCTTTTAAGTATTATGAAAAATCTATCTTATTTAAAAGTACCGACTGCGCAATTTGCACTGGAAATGAATAATATGTCATTGTTTATGAAGTTACTGTCCTTTAATACGCGATTATCGTTAAATAAAATTGCGCGCCATCCGGATACATTATCAGAAGAGGAACGGAAAATATATGAGTGGGAGTTTCAAAGATTACAGAATAATGAGTTCATGTATTTAAATGATAAGCCAAATCAAACAATTAAAAATATACGTGAACAAATTATGATTCTTCAAGATAAATTACAAACGGAATATATTGTTACCTCTATTGACTTATTTGGGAAAGTAAAAGATTTACGTCGGAGTGATAATTTTGCTAGAGATTATGAAAATATTCTTAACGATGTACAGATGATGGTTAGAGAATTAAAGGTACATATGATTTTAGTAGCACAGATTCGTCGCGATGTAGCACATCGAAAAGCAAAACGACCCACAATGGCAGATATTAAAAATTCAGGGGCATTCACGGAAATATCAGATTTAATTTTTGGTTTACATCGTCCCTTCTATGACCCAGACGTGGCGTTAAAATACAATGCGGAATATGGTATTACGCCAAATATGGATGATTATGAAGAAGACCCAGCAGAAAATTTAATACAAACCGACCCAAATCAAAATATTGCTGAAGTAATTCTTCTTAAACAACGTATGGGCCCCAATAATGTGATTGTTAATTTTATTTTTGATCCGGTTACAACATGTTTTATACCAGTCACGGATGAATATCAATTGGAATTAAACAAAATGAAATTTAATGATGATGAAGGAGAATAAAAACAATAGGGGGGTAGTTGCATGAAACCATTAGTACTATTGGTTGGTCCATCCGGATCTGGAAAGAATTATCTCTGTAAGACGTTGGGTTTACGCACATTACCGTCGTACACAACCCGCCCAATGCGTGTTGGCGAACAACAAAATGTCGAACATATTTTTGCGGATAAACCGACTTATTATATGCACAAGGTGAAACATCAAATTATTGCCGAAACCGAATATGATGACCATATGTATTGGGCTACATGGACACAGTTTGAAAACACAGAGTATGATGTATATATTGTAGACCCGAATGGCGTGAAAGTAATTGAGATGGCACATGATCCTGTAATTAATTCAATTATACGATTAGAACGTCCATATCGAATTGTGTACTTAAATGTCAATGTATGGAAACGAATTAAGAATATGCGGAAACGGGGGGATTCTCTGTGCAATATTATAAAACGTATCTGTATTGATCACTACACTTTTCAGCAGTTTAAACAAAGAACGGATGTTCAAATAATAAATTTATAGGAGACGAAGATGATACCCAAAACACAATTAAAGAAGTTAGACGATGAGAATTTCAATTTTTCTGAGATTGATATCATGAAAATACTTTCAATTTTGCCTGATAGTGTTGATGAAGAGGAAATGTTGGAACATTTTCATCAGCTGCGTGTAAAAGACAAGGAGGTAAAAGCATTTATTCTATTGCTACGCTCTTTTTGGCATATGACTGAAATGTCATTAAAAGAACATATTAAGGCTAATCGAATAGATACGGACACATTAAGTGAAACATCTATGCCCGAACTAACCATAAAAATATTTGAAATGGTATTTTTATTTGGGACTGCGGCAGCCGCCTTATCTGATGAAGAACGATTTGCCTTAATGCTACTTATTATTCCTATATTGTTTGCAACATCAACTGTTAATATCTCTATTCTGATTAAGTTTATAACAGCTATTGCGAATACATTAAATCTTGATTTTGATGTTGCATTCCCAAATCTATTACATGTTATGACACTATTTTATCCAAAAGAATACAAAACATTCAAAGAAGCATTTACTTCTAATCTACATTAATATTAGATAAAGTATGCTTCAATATCATATCGGTATTTTCTAATCATGTCTAATTTTTCTTTTGGTATCGGACCATTATAAATTTTTTGTAGTTCATTAGATATTCGTGCATATCCTTGGTCAGATATTCCAATCCAATCGTCTTTCTTTTCTGTATTTGAAGAGGATAACATAATGGAGATCCCACACTCCAATAATAATAACATGAGTAATAATGGGAATTCTTGTTTCCACATATCTGCTTCTTTCTCCATCATGGAAACTATACACGTACGTTGTCCACGCACTCGTTCAAATAGCACACGAGATATGTCTGGTTTTAGTTCCATTGGTAGGTTGCATGCATACCATACACATCGATAATCTTGACAAGATTTCGGATGATTGGGATATATTTTACAACCATGATTTATTTGTTGATGTGGGCAAAAATTGCGACCACGTTTTTTTAATTCAGGAATATTGTCAAGATAACAACAAAGAGTACAACCATTACATTTATTCATATATTACTCCTCATTTACTATTTCTTTTGTATCTAATATTATACTATCACAGTTACAGATAGGACAATAGGCAGTTTGATACGAACTTTCAACTAGATGTCCGCATGTTTTACAAAAGTACAGATATTTAACATTAGAGTTGCTCTTCATAATATAATTGATATGCCGCTAATATTGTCTTTAAAAAAGAACGTAATGTTCTCCAATCTAAGGATGAAAATTCTTCTAATTCTTTTAGTTCTGGACGCATATCCTTATAGTCATCATCCAAAATATGGATATCATGCACGGCACAAAGAAATTCATTATTGTCTTCATCAAAATATTCATCAATTTTAAAGGAACCTATACTAGTATTATCGGATATCTTTTTTATAATAAAATTGGAAGTAATCACATTTTCATCTAAATTTGTAGTTGACTTTTTATGCTTGAAGAATTTCATTTGTTTTAGATGTTTTTCAGCCTCCTCTCGTGTTTTATGGGAGGATAAAATTTTATCGGTATCATGATCTTTTATTACCCACGGGGCATTTTCTCCTTGACTATTTTTATGCCCCTTGATATGTTGGATGTATGATTGTTTGATTTGCATAGTAGTCTCCTATTGTAACGTATTATTATAAACAATAATGAGTGCTTGACTTATTTGGGGTTCTATGAGTAAAAAAATACGCATCTATTTATATTTATCGGCTATTTTATATAGTGCCTTAGCCACGTATCCTACGACGGCATATGACCATTTCTTTTATTATCCTGATTTTAAATCGAATTACACATGGCTCACACCTGAGATATATTTAGCCGCAACATACTGGTCAAAGTATTACCACGTACCCATTTCAGATATTTTAGCTATTATTCACCATGAGTCCGAGGGAAATCCTTACGCACGTTCATATACAAACGCACGTGGATTAATGCAGGTTATGCCCTATCATTGGTCTGGCGATATAAATCAGCTATATGATATTAATTTAAATATTCAACTGGGTACTCGATATTATAGATGGTGTTTAGATTATTGTAAAAATGATAAATCGTGCGCTATTCGATGTTATAATGCAGGGCCATATTATCCGCAAAGCAACTATAAAAATTACAATTATTTGTATGGGATATTAAATAAGTCCAAGGGCACCGCACCCATTTTATCAAAACCAATATTAGTATATTAAATAAAGGAGAATTAAGATGGGAATCGAGACAAGAATTATGTTGTTTATTTTCTTTTTAATTGGCGCATTGTGTGTAACAACAATTATCGTCATTTCCTATGAAAAGCTGTGTTCGATTATGAAACAAAAATGGTATCAACTACAGTTGTATTGGCACCATATCCAATGGAAATTGCAGTTTATACGTCGTATGTGGGGCATTACACCAAGTGATAGGTCACTTACCTTAGACGTTGTTTTTAAATTATATCAAGTATTTTATGAACGTTCAGCAGCGGATTTGGAAGCTATGCAATTCGATGCAAATTTGTTTCCTAATGGAAACACAGATTTAGTGAATATGTATAAGTGGGTGAGTATTACTAGAGCAGAGAATTATGAGGAATTAGATCGACTATACTTAAATGAAACTAATGGTCGTATTATATATTGGGGAAAATCGTTTAATGATATTAAATTTTCGGTACGTTCCTTTGGGCGGTTAGAGATTATACCCATTGACGTACCACAAGAAGACACAAATCCAACAATATTATCATTAAAACTTCTGAAAATACAAAATACTCTCTATGCGTTAGATACAGAAATGGCTTTATGGATTTTAGAACGTAGGAAGTTTTTCAATCTTTAAAAAATTTAATTTTTTGAAAAAAAGTGTTGACGACTGTAAACTATTATAGTATATTAGTAGTAGATTGACGAAAGGAGGTTAGTGATGGTTGATATAATTTACGGTTGGTTTCAGGAATGGAATAGCTTATTGATTGGCTGGAAGGTTGTAAGTATTATTGTAGCCTATTACATTATCAAATGGAATATACAATCCTTTATGTTCGGCGTGCGATCTGCACTGCAAGTTGAGGATGTGATATATCGTGAGAAGCGTACCAAGAATGGTTGTTGGGCCCCTGAAATTCGTGTATGGAAAACTTTAGGTGAAGTCATCAGTGAACGGGTGGTGAAACATAAAGATACGTATTGATTAATACTTGCCCAAGTGGTGGAATTGGTAGACACAAGGGACTTAAAATCCCTTGGACAGTAATGTCCGTGCCGGTTCAATTCCGGCCTTGGGCACATCTTAACAATGAGGTATTGCTTATGTTTATATTTATTAAAAAGCTATATCGAGCTTATAAATATATGGAAGAGGCAGAAGTAGAATTATTAAAGGCGTATGAACGTGGCAAAGCCGAAGCAATCACCGCCTTCAAATCTCAGGTCGTGGAATACAATAAGCGTATTGCCGAGTTAACTGAGGAAACCTTACATTTAGATGAAAAATTACGACGCATTTATGAAGAGCGTATTAGTGCAATTGATCAACGTTGGACGAAACGATGTCAAATGTGTTCTCAACACGTCGAGCAAGAACGTAATAGGTTACGCACTATTCAAAATGCGATATCCAAGTATATGAATGAATTTACCTTAGTGTTCAATAAACTTTTTAAGCATGCGGTATTTGTCGAAACTGCGCATGATACTATGTTAACTTCTGCCGCACAAGTCAAGGCATCAAAAGAAATGTTGAATGGTATTAAAGCAGAAGCGCAGAATATTATTAATCAAGTGGAGCCGCTTTTGCGTGTTGAGGAAAATGAAAATAACATTACTAATATTTTAATGAAAGATACATCCGAACTTACGACTGAGGAGACAGGAAAATTATGAGCAAAAATCAATCACTTACGATTCGTGAAATTGCAAAGGAATTAGGTATTTCGAGACAGCGTGTGCACCAATACATTCAAAAGGGAAAACTTCGTGCGAACATGCTGGGTAACTATATTTATGTAGTTGATCGTAATGATTATCAAAACTTTTTGAAAGAATATAAGTTACAAATTAAAATCTGGAAAAGGTCTAAAGACTAATAGAAATTCTATACTAGTATTACGTGGACGCATATGAAATTAAATAGTTACAAAGCATCGGGGTGGAAGGGACGTTATGGCTGGAGAA
>ERZ795052.6678-NODE-6678-length-10493-cov-6.377754_pt1 | contig 10493 bp, 9 predicted proteins | sample MGYA00375136_ERZ795052 | MGnify/ENA primary metagenome ERZ795052 (study PRJEB30181, sample SAMN05720156) | activated sludge metagenome | isolation source: Anaerobic digester | place: Japan | collected 2015-05-26 ... | reverse complement strand
CCGCCTCCGAGAACAAAAAGGCGACCAAGAGCCTGCACCGCGCCGCCGACGCCAAGGCGTCGGGCAACGTCAAGTTGCTTTCTTCGAGCGAGCCCGATTCCGACTACTTTTTGGCGTCCGACATCGTTTGCACGATATACGACGCCGAGCTTATTTATAAGTCGATACTTTTAAATAAGCCGGTTATTGTCTTCGGGCCGGAGAACGACGTCGAGACCGCCGATTTGGAGTATTTGGCCGAAAAAGGGCTGATTTACTACGCCAAGACGCTGCCCGAAACGGTTATCGGGCTCTACAACATACTCCAGAGCGACTTTAAGGAAAGGCAAAAAGATGCCGCGGAGTCCTTTATAAAGCCCTCCGCCGAAGGCGCGCTTGTTAAAATCATTTCCGCACTCGCGGCGTCGGCAAAAAAAGATGAAGATTGAAGCCCTTAATAAGCTAGCTAAAAAGCAGGGATTTAAGCGCGGCGACGAGCTTCTATCTTTGGGCGGCTTTAAGGCGACCGATATTTTAGACTACTGCTACTACGACGCCGAAAGCGAATTTGCGGCGGTCGTCCTTCGCCGCGGCAAGGAAAAGCGCCTGACGGTGAGAAAGCAGCCCGAAGAAACGCTGGGGCTGGAGTTTTCCGACGAACTCGAGATAAAACACTGCCGCAACAACTGCGTCTTCTGTTTCGTCAGCCAGCTTCCCAAGGGGATGCGCCGCTCCGTCTACGTCAAAGACGACGATTACAGACTGTCATTTATAAGCGGAAGCTACATCACGCTGACCAACCTTTCGGAAGAGGATATAGCGCGGATAATTCGTCTAAAACTTTCGCCGCTCTATATCTCGGTGCACGCGTTCGACACAAAAACGCGGGTTTATATGCTCAAAAACAAGGCCACAACCTCGCTTTTTGAGATTATGCGCCGATTCGCCGAGGCAGGCATAAAGATGCACACCCAGGTCGTTGTCTGCGAAAATCTCAACGACGGCGAGATTTTGAGAGAAACGGTGGAGGAGCTTTATAAGCTCTATCCCGCCGTTGAAAGCTTGGCGCTGGTGCCCGTCGGACTGACGAAGTTCCGCGACGGCCTCGCCGAGGTCAAGCCGATAACGAAAGAGAACGCGGGAAAGATAATCGCGATGGCGGAGGAGTTCGCGGCGGCGCGGCCAAACTTTTTGTGGTGCGCCGACGAGATGTATATGATAGCGGGGCGCCGGCTTCCCGACTATGACCGCTACGGAAGTTTTCCTCAGATTGAAAACGGCGTCGGCATGGTGAGGGACTTCGAAAAGAAATTTGAGGAATCCTTAAGCAACCTGACGCCCTCCGATAAAAGAGTAAATGCCGTTTTGGTGACGGGCAAATCCTTCGAAGCGCGCCTAAAAGAGGCGGCGGCCGCGATTTTGAAAAAACTCGGCTCCACTTCTAAACTAGAAGTAATCGGCGTAACGAACAGCTTTTTCGGTGAAACCGTAACCGTGGCCGGCCTTGTGACGGCGGGCGACATCATAAGAGAGCTAAAAGGGCGCAGTGCCGATTTCGCCGTAGTGCCGCGCTGTATGCTTAAAGAATTCGGCGACGTCTTTTTGGACGATGTCGGACTTAAAGAGCTGGAGAATGAATTGGGTATGCCGGTGCGCGTCGCGGCGGCCGACGGCTCCGACCTGATAGAAACGTTGCTGGATAGCCGAGTGCGGACGGGGTTTGAATGCAATACCGAGCGGCCTCGAAAAAACTGATTTGAATTATTCGGAATAATAAGGAATGCGCTTAAATTTTGCTTTAAGCAAAAAGATTAAGAGCGCGGGAAAAAATGAAACCGGTAGTAGCCATAGTGGGAAAGCCGAATGTCGGCAAATCGACCTTCTTCAACCGCATAACGGGGAAGCGGCTTTCCATTGTCGAAAACACGCCCGGCGTCACCCGCGACCGCCTCTATGCCGACGCCGAATGGTGCGGCCGCGAGTTTACCCTTGTCGATACCGGCGGGCTGGAGCTTAAGAGCGAGGACGAGATGTGGCAGAATATCCGCCTTCAGGCGGAGGCCGCCGTCGCAACCGCCGATTTGATTCTTTTTATCGTCGACGCCAAGACCGGCCCGCTTCTCGACGACGAGCGCGTCGCGACTTATCTTAAGAGGTCGGGCAAGCCCGCGCTTTTGGTCGTCAATAAAATCGACAACAACGAACAGCACCTAGCCTACGATTTTTACTCGCTCGGCATGGGCGATCCCTTCGCGATTTCGGCGGAGCAGGGCAAAGGTTTGACCGAGCTTCTCGACGCCATAATCGAGCACTTGCCTTGCGACGAAAGCATTCCCGAGGAAGAATCCGCGATAAAAATCGCGGTGGTGGGCAAGCCCAACGCCGGCAAAAGCTCGCTTGTCAATAAGCTCCTCGGCTATCCCCGCGTCATAGTGAGCGATATAGCGGGCACGACGCGCGACGCCATCGACACCGAGCTTGAGTATGACGGCCAAAAATTTATTCTCATCGACACGGCGGGCATCCGCAAGAAAAAGAACATCACCGATACCTTGGAAAGTTACAGCGTCATGCGCGCTCTCGGCGCCATCAGGCGCGCCGACGTCGTGCTTATCGTTGTCGACGCTTTCGACGGCATATCCGAGCAGGACGTGAGGATAGCGGGCTACGCACACGAGCAGGGCAAGCCCTCGCTCATTATAATGAATAAGTGGGACCTTGTCGAAAAGGACTCGTCCACCGTCAACAAGTTCAACCGCAAGCTTGCCGAGGACTTGAAGTTTATGGAATATTTCGTGCCGCTCTACATCTCGGCAAAGACCGGCCAAAGAGTGGGAAACGTCCTCGAAAACGTCAAAAAAGTGTTCGCAAACGCCAACCGCCGCATAACGACAGGACTTCTCAACGATGTTTTGGGCGAGGCGGTCAGCGTCAATCCGCCGCCGGCGAGAAACGGCAGGCAACTGAAAATTCTGTTTATGTCGCAGGTAGCCGCGCCGCCGCCCGCCTTCGCCATTTTCGTCAACGACCCCACTTTAGTTCATTTCTCCTACGAGCGGTATCTCGAAAACTCGATCAGAAAGAGCTTTGACTTCTCGGGCACACCTATAAAGCTTTTTTTTAGAGAGCGCAAGCGCTACGACGCTTAAAAGATACCGAGATAAAAACAATATTTTTTGTCATCGCCGATAGCCTTTTGCGAACAAAACGCCACTGCTCGACTGAAGCAAATATGAGTATATTATCAAGCCCAAAGAGCGTTGTCCGATAGAGGGCATGAGCTTAAAATTGTTGCCAAATTTTAGCCGTTATGCTATTATTTTGTAACTTGGAGGCTACTATGGTTTACACCGATAAAACGAAAGAAGATTTGGCTGCGATTTTGGCAAACGAACAAAAGAATTACGCCGCTTTCAAAAAGCAGAAGCTGGCGCTCGACATGACGCGCGGCAAGCCTGAAAAGGCTCAGCTCGACATCGCCCTTCCCATGCTGAAAATGCTGGGCGATGATAATTTTGATTTTAAAACCGCAGGCATCGACGCAAGAAACTACGGCGGCCTCGACGGCATTCCCGAAATGCGCGAAATCTTCGCCGAGCTATTTGACGTTTCGCCCGACGAAGTAATTGCGGGCGACGGCAGCAGCCTCGCCATCATGTATAAGCTCGTCCAGCACGGCAAGCAGTTCGGTTTTTTGGGAGCGACACCATGGAATAAACTTGCCAAGGTCAAGTTCATTTGCCCCACTCCGGGCTATGACCGCCACTTCAACATCTGCAAGCACTTCGGCATCGAGATGATTTCCGTCCCCACCGACGAAAACGGACCGGATATGGCGGTCGTCGAAGCCCTCGCCGCCGACGAGTCGGTGAAGGGCATGTGGTGCGTCCCCAAATACAGCAACCCGACGGGCATCATTTATTCCGACAAAGTGGTGGAGCGGATAGCCTCGATGAAAGCCGCTGCCGACTTCCGTGTCTTTTGGGATAACGCCTACATAGTCCACGCGCTCTACGGCGAGGACAAGCTCAAAAACATCTTCGACTGCTGCAAAAAGGCGGGCAACCCCAACCGCGTCTTCGCATTCACTTCGACGTCCAAAATCACTTTTGCGGGCGCGGGCGTAGCGGCGTTGGCGTCTTCTAAGGAAAACCTCGCCGAATACAAGAGCAGAATCATGTTCGAGACGATAGGCCCCAACAAAATCAATCAGCTAATTCACGCAAGGTTTTTGAAGAATAAAGATTGCGTCAAGTCGATTATGGAAAAGCACGCCGACATACTGCGTCCCAAGTTTGAGCTTGTCGTAAAAATGCTTGAAGAGCTTGCGGCCGACGGACTTTGCACCTTCACCCGTCCGCGCGGCGGCTATTTTGTCAGCCTCAACGTTGTTCCCGGCTGCGCCAAGCGCGTCGTCCAGTTCGCCGCCGAAGCGGGAGTCAAGCTCACCGAAGCGGGCGCCACCTACCCTCTCGGGCTCGACGACAAGGACGCCAACATTAGGCTTGCGCCCAGCGTTCCGCCCATCAGCGAGCTGGAAACGGCTATGAAGGTCTTAATAAACTGCGTGCGGATAGCGGTGCTCGAAAAGCTCGCCGCCTAAGTTTAATGACGAAAACGCGCGATTAACGGCCGATTAAGTTATTTAAACCCCGATTCGCGCCAAATTAAAAAACCGTTGCTGGCTATACAGCAAAAATAAAAAACCGCGGATTCGCGAAAAGGCGGCAGATATGGTTAGCATGACCGGTTTCGGCAAGGGCGAGTTTGAGGCGGACGGCATAAAGGCGTCCTTCGAGCTCAAATCCGTCAACCACCGGTTTTTGGACATTTCGATGAGGTTCCCCAAAAATCTTTCGTTTTTGGAGGATTCCGTTCGCCGCGAGCTCGGCAAATATTTCACGCGCGGGCACATCGACGTCTACCTCGCCTTCGAGGACAAGAGCGAGGGGAGCATTGAGGCCGAGATAGACTTTCTTAGGGCCGCGGCTTATGTCGAAGCGGCGTCAAAGCTCTCGGAAAAATTCGGGCTTGACAACGATTTCACGGTGTCGTGCCTTTTAAAGGCGCCCGAGGTCGTCGACGTCAAGAACGCCGAGATCTGCCGCGAAAAAATCAGCTTTGTCGCGCTGACGGCGCTGAGGCCTGCATCCGAAAGCCTGAAAGAGATGAGGGAGAAAGAGGGCGCGGCAATAAAGAGCGACCTTGCGGCTTATCTAAAGCTTATCGAAGACGACACCGCCAAGATAAAAAAACTGGCGGCTGGCGCGGCGGCGGACTTCGCCGTCAAGCTTAAAGAGAGAATTAAAGAGGTCATAGCCGACGCCGCCATAGACGAGAACCGCCTCATGACCGAGCTCGCCATATACGCCGACAGAGTGGCGGTCGACGAGGAGATTTCGCGGCTTACGGCGCACATCGAACATATGCGCGAGCTTATAGACGAGGAAGGGCCGCAGGGGCGGAAACTTGACTTTTTAATTCAGGAGCTTTACCGCGAAACAAACACCATTGGCAGCAAGTGCAACGACGCCAAGGTGACGCGGCTCGTATTAGTCATTAAAAACAACATTGAAAAGATGCGCGAGCAAATTCAAAATATCGAGTGAGCCAATGAAAAAAGGTATTTTATTCGTCATATCGGGGTTTTCGGGTTCGGGAAAGGGCACCGTGCTCGCCAAAGTCTTAAAGCTCGCCCCCAAGCTCAGGTTTTCGGTGTCGGCCACCAGCCGCGCGCCGAGAAAGACGGAGACCGAAGGCAAGGACTACTTTTTCGTGTCGGAAGAAACGTTCCGCCAAATGATAGAAAAAGACGAGTTTTTGGAGTATACTAAAACTTACGGCAACTATTACGGCACGCCCAAAGCCCAGATATTGGGTTCGACGGAGCGCGGCGAGGATGTCGTTTTGGAGCTCGACGTCATAGGCGCCGTCAACTTAAAGAAAATCTATCCCGACGCCGTTACCATTTTTTTGACTGCGCCCTCGCTCGAAGCCGTGAAGAACAGGCTTCTTCAGCGCGGTTCCGAGACGCCCGAGTCGATAGCGCTTCGAATCGAGCAATATAAAAAGGAAATCGAATACATCGAGAGCTACGATTACGCCGTCATAAACGACGACATCGACCGCTGCGCCGAGGATATTCTGGCAATAATGCGCGCCGAAAACCGCCGCACCAAACGCTTATGCGATTTAAAAAGTTCAATACTTAACGGAGGCAAATATGTTGATTGACCCGCCTATCGATAAATTGATAAAGAAAGCCGAATGCCGCTACGCTCTGACCTGCGCCGCCGCCAAGCGCGCGCGCGTCCTCCTCTCGCAGGAGTCGTCGTATCTTGAAAAATCGGGCATGAAGCCGATAACGCTTGCCTGCAAGGAAATTTACGACGGCAAGCAGAAAATCACGAGGGAATAATGCTTTACGGCAAGAACGCCGTGCTCGGCGTCACCGGCTGCATCGCCGCCTATAAAGCGTGCGATCTTGTCAGCCGTCTTGTCAAGCTGGGCATGGGCGTAGACGTCATTATGACCAAGAGCGCCGCCGAGTTCGTCGGCCCGCTGTCCTTTGAGACGCTGTCGGGGCGGCGGACGGTCGTAGATATGTTCGACCGCAACTTCGTCTATGAGGCCGAGCACGTTTCGCTTGCCAAAAAGGCCGACGTCTTCATCGTGGCGCCCGCCACCGCCAATTCCATCGCAAAATTCGCCCACGGCATAGCCGACGACATGCTTTCGACGACCTTCCTCGCCTCAAAAGCGCCCAAAGTCGTCTGTCCCGCCATGAACACGGGCATGCTGGATAACGAAAACACCATCGAAAACATTGAAAAGCTGATTAGCCGCGGCGTTCACATTATCGAGCCCGGTTGCGGCCGTCTTGCATGCGGCGACATAGGCCGCGGCAGAATGGCGGAGCCCGCAGATATAGCCGCTTTCATCGAAAAACTTTTAATGCCCGATAACGACTTCGCGGGAAAAACGGTCTTGGTCACCGCCGGACCTACCGAGGAGCCCATTGACGGCGTGAGATATCTGACCAACCGCAGCAGCGGCAAAATGGGCGTTGCCATCGCCGAGGCGGCCGCCGAGCGCGGCGCCAAAGTAATATTCGTCCACGGCAAGCTGTCGGTGTCGGTTCCCAAATCGGCGGCGGCTTCGATTGCCGTCAGCACCACGGCCGAGATGAAGGAAGCCGTTTTAGCCAATATAGCGGAGGCCGACTGCATCATAATGGCCGCCGCGCCCGCCGATTACCGCAGCGAAAGCTTTTCGAAAGCTAAATTAAAAGATGAGAAAATTACGCTTTCTTTCCTCAAAAACGACGACATAGCCAAGGCTGTCGGCGAAATAAAGGGCGATAGAAAGCTTGTCATATTTTCCGCCGAAACCGAAAACCTCCGCGACAACGCCGTTAAAAAAATGATTTCAAAAAACGCCGACATGGTTGTCGCCAACGACGTCACCAAGGAGGGCGCGGGGTTTAATTTAGATACCAACATCGCAAGTTTGATAAGCCGCGATAGAAACGAAGATTTACCAATAATGAAAAAAACCGAGCTCGCCGACATAATTTTGGACTGGGTGCTTAAGCTGTGATTTTAGAAGTCGTCGTCGATTTATCCTCCGATTCGCTTGATAAAGTTTTCGATTACGAGGGAGATGCGCGGCCGGGCAGCAGGGTGTTGGTGGAATTCGGGAAAGCCTTAAAAGAGGGCTTCGTCGTCGGCGTCAAAGACTCATCCCCTATTGAAAACCTAAAGCCAATTAAAAAGATTCTTTCGGGCGGCATCAAGCCCGCGCTGCTTGAGCTTTGCCGTTTTCTCTGCGATAAATATAATATTAGGACGGTCGACGCCCTTCGGCTCTTTTTCCCCGTCGGTCTGAGGGGCGGCAAAGTCGGCGAAATCGAAAAAAAATTCCTTTATATTAACCCCGGGCTTTCCGACAGTGACATTTTAAAAACCTTGAGAAAAAACGCGGCAAAACAGATTGCCGCTGTCGCTTACTTGCGCTCCGAAGGTCGTGCCGAAAGGGCGGCCTTGAACAATATGTTCGGCAACGCTGCGATAAACGCCCTAGTCGAGAAAGGCTTGCTTCTTCAGGATGTTTCCAAAAAAAGCCGCGTTCCCTTGGCGGAGGTCGCGGGCGGCGAGCCCGACCATATTCCGACGCCGACACAGTCTGCCGCAATAGACAGAATTAACCTTGCCATAGAGCACCCCAAGCGCGCGCCCGAGGTGTTTTTACTGCACGGCGTGACGGGCAGCGGCAAGACCTTCGTCTATATGTCGGCGGTTGAGAAGGCGCTTGCGCTCGGAAAAACCGCGATTATGCTGGTGCCCGAAATATCGCTCACTCCACAAATTCTAAGGTTAATGCGCTCGAAATTCTCCGATAAAGTGGCGATTCTGCACAGCGGCCTGTCGGCGGGCGAAAGGCTGGACGAGTGGATGCGGCTTTACAGGGGCGAGGCGAAAATAGCGGTCGGCGCGCGGTCGGCGCTGTTTGCGCCGCTTGATGACCTCGGGCTCATCGTCATCGACGAGGAGCATGACCCCAGCTACATAAGCGAGAGCAACCCGCGCTACGACGCGCGCGAGGCCGCGCTGTTCCGCGCCAAAAACGAGGGCGCCTGCCTTGTTTTCGGCAGCGCCACGCCCGACATCGAAACATATTACAAGGCCGAAAGGGGCGAAATCGAGCTGCTTGAGTTGCCCGAGAGAATATCAGAAGAGGGCATGCCCGTCATGGAGATAGTAGACATGGCGGAGGAGTTTAGGCTGGGCAACCCCGGCATATTTTCGTCAGCGGCCAAGGACGCGCTCGAAAACGTTCTTGCTCGCGGCGAGCAGGCGATGGTGTTTTTAAATCGGCGCGGCTATTCCTCTTTCGTCGTCTGCCGAAGCTGCGGACATCTCGCCAAATGCGAGGACTGCGACATATCGCTCACCTATCATAAATCGGAAAACCGATTAAAATGCCACTACTGCGGCCGCCGTGTCGCTATGATAGACAGATGCCCCGAGTGCGGCGGAACTTCACTAAGGCTGGGACGGACGGGCACCGAGCAAATTGTCGAGGAGCTCAAACGGCTTTTTCCCAAGGCGCGCGTCCTTAGAATGGACAACGACACCACCTCGGGCAAAGATGCGCACTACAAGATTTTGAGCGCGTTCGGCGGCGGCGCCGCCGATATTCTGGTGGGCACGCAGATGATTGCCAAAGGCCACGACTTTTCGGGCGTGACGCTGGTGGTCATACTTGACGCCGACTTTTCGCTCTATTTCGCCGATTACCGAAGCCCCGAGCGCGTCTTCCAATTGGTGACGCAGGTGGCCGGCCGCGCCGGCAGGGCGGACAAAGGCGGGCGGGTGCTGCTTCAGACTTATTCGCCGAGGCATTATGTCTTCAGATATGCCAAGACCTACGACTACTCGGGGTTTTACAAAAAAGAGCGCAACGCGCGCGAGGTCACCCATTTTCCGCCTTTTTCCAAAATAGTCCGCATGCTTATAACATCCGAAGACGACGAGGAAGCCGTTTCGGCAACCAAGGCCGCCTACACCGAAATAAAAATGCTGGGCAGCGAGCCGTTTTACTACATGCAGGCAATGAAATCACCCGTTAAGCGGATTGAGAGGCGATTTAGGTATCAAATTTTAATGAGGATTAAGAACCTATATTTTGACGAAATCATAAAAACAATATATAATATCACCGACGGCATACGCCGAAAAAGGGTGTTTTGCTTTGTCGAAATCAATCCGCAGAGCTTGGTTTAGGAGCACATATGGCGCTTAGAAGAATAGTTAAGGAACCCGACGAGATTTTAAGAAAGAAATGCAGGCCTGTTGAGTCGTTCGACGACAAGCTGTGCGTTCTTTTGGACGATATGAAAGAAACAATGCGCGACGCCGAGGGCGTGGGGCTCGCCGCCCCTCAAGTGGGAATTTTAAAGCGCGTCGCCGTCGTCGAGGTCGGCGATTTCTATTTGGAAATGGTCAATCCCGAAATAGTTGAAAGGGAAGGCGAGCAAATCGGCATCGAAGGCTGCCTTTCGGTGGAAAACTACAACTGCAACGTGGCGCGGCCCGCCAAACTGAAGCTGAAGGCCTTCGACAGATTCGGCAAACAGTTTGAAATCGAGGTTGAGGGCTATATCGCGCGCGCCTGTTGCCACGAGATAGACCACCTCGACGGCATTCTCTTCACCGACCGCTTTTATTCCGAATACAAGCCCGAGGGCGAGGACGACGAGGATTAGCGGATTTTTTAACTATCAAAGCAACTGAAAATTAATAATAATATTTTTTTGAATCGCAATAATCGTTAATTCGTAACAGGTGTTTTAACCCGAGTCCGCGGCAATAATAACATAGTCGGGAAATAAGGATAAATGAAGATTGTTTTTTTGGGAAATCCCGAATTTTCGGCGGCGGTGCTGCATAAGCTTGTTCAAAGCTTCAAGGTTGATTTAGTGGTTACCGGCGCCGACAAAAAGCGGGGACGCG
>ERZ795052.6676-NODE-6676-length-10496-cov-5.131213_pt1 | contig 10496 bp, 8 predicted proteins | sample MGYA00375136_ERZ795052 | MGnify/ENA primary metagenome ERZ795052 (study PRJEB30181, sample SAMN05720156) | activated sludge metagenome | isolation source: Anaerobic digester | place: Japan | collected 2015-05-26 ... | reverse complement strand
TCGGGCGCTTTCCCGCCTTGCCTAGGTTTCGCCCCATTGGCCACAATACGCCCCGTCATGCGAACCGGCCGAATTGCTCTGCTGCGAACCCTGCTCAGGCAGGGTCTGCCTCCTTCGAGTGTCGTCACGCTGCTTCAGATTCGATCCGCCCTCCGTGACTGCCGCTCCGTGCTGGACGTGGGCTGTGGCCCCGCCTCGAATCTCCGGCATTTCGGATTTGACCGGCTGGTGGGGATTGACGGGTACGAGCCTAACGTGACGGCGGCGCGGAGAGACGGGACGCATGACCAACTTGTGCTGGGGGATGTGCGAAACCTGGGAGATTTGTTTCGGGAGAATGAATTCGACGCCTGCGTCGCGCTGGACCTGATCGAGCACCTGACGAAACCGGAAGGCATGGCCTTGCTGCAATCCATGGAACGCATCGCCGCACGGCGGGTGGTCCTGCTGACTCCCAATGGGTTTCTTCCTCAGCGCCACGCGGAGCAGAGCGACCTGCAGGAGCACCTGTCGGGTTGGGATTGCGCGGAGATGCGGGCCTTGGGATACCGGGTAATGGGGGCGTTGGGCCCCAAAGGCCTTCGAGGCGAATACCATCGCATTAGATGGAAACCCGCAGCCTTCTGGAGCCTGGTTTCCCTGGCCGGGCATTTTCTGTTTACGCGGTGGATTCCCGCCCGAGCCGCGGCAATTCTGTGCGTAAAGGCGAAATGATCCCAACCCGGCGCGAAGAAAGCCTGCGGCGGCGGGCGGACGCTTTGGAGCTTCAGGCTTCGTGTGCTTCGTGTCAGGACCGGCTCCATCGCCGACAGCACCAACCTTGAGCTTGACTCCTCCCCACAGACCATTTGATTTTTGACAATATGGATTCCTTGAAAGACCGGGCGGCGGCCAACCCTTGCTCAGGGCTGATTTTACCGACTTTGTTGCTGCTGGTGGCGGTCCTGGCGTTGTTGTTCCGGAACGGGCTGTTGCCGGGGCACACGGTGTTTTCCAACGACGGACCGCTGGGAACACTCAGCTCGCACTCGCACGCGGTGCCGTACACCTTTACCGGCGGCTGGCAGGATCTCAACACCCTGGGCTATCGGGAAAGCGGGGCGCTGCCCAATATTACCTACCTGATGTTGTGGCTGCTGGGGCCGGTGCTGTTCTCCAAACTCTATGCGCCTGTCGCCCTGCTCATTCTGGGCCTGGGGGCCTGGTGTTTTTTCCGCCAGTTGCGGTTTCAGCCGGTGGCATGCGTTGCCGGGGCGCTGGCAGCCACACTCAATTCCGGTTTCTTCTCTGCGGCTGCCTGGGGGGTGGCCGCGCACGCCATAACCATCGGCATGAACTTTCTCGCTTTGGCGGCGGTTGCGGACACTTCGCCGCGCCTGCGCTGGGTCAGGGTGGCCGCCGCCGGGGCGGCGGTAGGCATGGGGGTGATGGAAGGAGCGGATATCGGAGCAATATTCAGCCTGTACACGGCGGCCTTTATGATGTATCAGGCGTGGAGGGCGGAGGGGTCCCGCCCTGCCAACCTGGTCAAAGGGGCGGTCCAAGTGGCGCTGGTGGCGGTTGTGGCGGCCTTGGTTGCCGCACAAACCGTGATTGTGCTGGTTGCGACCCAAATCCAGGGCGTGGCCGGCACGCAGCAGGACCTGCGAACCAAGGAGCAACGGTGGGATTGGGCGACCCAATGGAGCCTGCCTAAACGGGAGGCGCTGGGATTGATCATCCCCGGCCTGTTTGGCTACCGGATGGATACGCCGGCGCTGTTGCCCCCCTCCCTCCAAAAGGCCTACAGCGGCGGCAACTACTGGGGCGCCGTGGGCCGGGACCCCGCCTGGGACCGCTATTTCGCCAGCGGCCAACAGGGCCAGCCACCGTCAGGATTCCTGCGCTTTACCGGCGGTGGAAATTACGCGGGTGTGCTGGTGGTGCTGGTGGGCTTGTGGGCAACCGCCCAAGCCCTGCGCAAGAAGGATTCCGTTTTCCCGCTGGAGCAACGGCGCTGGATCTGGTTCTGGTCCGCCGTGGCGCTGATTTCCCTCCTGCTGGCGTTTGGCCGGTTCGCGCCCTTCTACCAGTTCCTTTACCTCCTGCCCTATTTCTCCACGATCCGGAATCCCGCAAAGTTTCTGCACATTGTGGATTACTCGCTGGTGATCCTCTTCGCTTACGGACTGCATGGCCTTTGGCAACGGCACGTCGTCGAAGCCGTGCCCACTCAGCACGGCTTGGTGGCCGCGGTCAAAAGCTGGTGGCGCCAGGTGCGCGGGTTTGACCGGCGCTGGACTGTGGTCTGCTTGGGAAGTATTGGCGCGAGCGTGCTGGGGTGGCTCATTTACAGCTCGAGCCGGGAGGACGTGGTGCGCTACCTGCAGACCGTTCGATTCGACCCCGCGACCGCCGAAGCCATCGCGCGGTTCAGTGTCACCCAGGTCGCTTGGTTTATCCTGACCCTCGTCCTGGCCGTCGCGCTGGTCACCGTGCTCTTGAGCGGCGCCTTTGCCGGACCACGCTCCCGCTGGGGAGCGGTGCTGGTGGGTGCGTTTTTGATTGGCGACTTGGGGCGGGCGAATCTGCCTTGGATCATTACGTGGGACTACAAGCAGAAATACGCCAGCAACCCGATTATTGATCGCCTTCGACAAAATCCGCACGAACAACGTGTGGCCATCCTGCCCGACTGGATCGGACAGGTGCTCCAATCGCCGCCGGAACTGGAACTCATCCGCGACCTTTACCGCATCGAATGGGCGCAACACCATTTTCTCTTTTACAACATCCAGTCGCTGGACATCGTGCAACTGCCGCGCATGCCCGAGGACCTGTTGGCGTTTGAACAGGCGTTGCAGCCCAAAAACATGGCGGAAGTGCCGAGACTGGTGCCGCGCCGCTGGCAGTTGACCAGCACCCGTTATCTGTTGGGGCCCGCGGACTATCTTGGCTTCCTGAACCAACAGGTGGATGCCGGCCAGCAACGGTTCCGCATCGCCGAGCGTTTTCAAATCGTGCCCAAACCGGGCATCGAACGCCCGATGCGCCTCGACGAACTGACCGCCGTGCCCGCGACCAACGGCCCGTTTGCCCTGTTCGAATTCACCGGCGCCCTGCCCCGCGCCAAACTTTACACGAATTGGCAGGTGCTGACCAATGACCAAGCGGCGTTGGAGCGACTGGCTGATCCCGCCTTTGATCCGCTGACCACGGTGCTGGTGGCGGCATCGCCCCCCGGCACACCCACCGCCTCCACCAATTCGCCTCCGGGGACTGTTTCCTTCGTCAGCTACGCTCCCAAGGACATCGTGCTAAAAGCCGAGGGTGGTGCCCCCTCGGTGCTTTTGTTAAATGATCGTTTCGAGCCCAATTGGAAAGTCTATGTGGATGGCAGGCCCGAGCCATTGCTGCGCGCCAATTTCATTATGCGCGCGGTTTATCTGCCCCCTGGCACGCATGAAGTGGCGTTTCGCTTCGAACCGCCGTATCATGGGCTTTACGTCAGTGCAGCGGCGGTGTTGCTGGGCGTGCTCCTTTCGGCCGGTTTGTTCGTTGCCAGCCGGCGGCAAGAGCGGGGTTCGTCAACCCCCGCGCCAAAGGATTCCTCGCCATCCCAGCCGGCTGCGGTTAAACCGCGCAAGCTTTGATTCGAAGCGTTGACGACCGTCAGCGAGGTTTTGCCAGGCAAGCGCTCTCCATGGTTACAGAATCGTCCGCTGAGCAGCCCCAGCCGCCCCTTCCCCCGGCGGAGGTCCCCGGTTACCAGCTTTTGCGCCTGATTGGCCGGGGCTCTTACGGAGAGGTCTGGCTCGCGCGGGATTCGTCCGGCAATTGGCGGGCAGTCAAAGTGCTGGGAGCGCCCCAGTCCGCCAGCCGGCGGTCAACTGACCGCGAACTAAGCGGGGTGCGGGCTTTCGAACCCTTGTCTCAGACTCACCCGGGCCTGACCCGGATCGTGGAGATTGGCACCACAAGCCAGGCCGGACGGGTTTACTACGTGATGGAAGTGGCCGATGACATGGGTTCCGGACAGGTCATCACCCCGGAACGATACTGTCCTCACACCCTGGCCCAGGAACTCTGCCGCGACCGGCGCCTGCCGGTTTCTCGATGCGTTGAACTGGGTTTGGCTCTTGGCTCAGCGCTGGGGTGCCTGCATGCTCACGGCCTGGTTCACCGAGACCTCAAACCTTCGAATGTCCTGTTCGTGCGGGGCGTGCCCAAACTGGCGGACCCCGGACTGGTAACGCAAACCGCGGTGGCACGCTCGTATGTGGGAACCGAGGGGTTCATCGCGCCCGAGGGCCCCGGCACGGTTCAAGCCGACATTTATTCGCTGGGCAAGCTGCTCTATGAGGTCAGCACGGGGAAGGATCGCCACCAGTTTCCGGCACTGCCGACGCTGCTGGATAAAACGATTCACAGCCGTGAACTCCTTGAGCTGAATCGCGTCGTGGTCCGGTGCTGCCGGCCGAATCCGCGGCACCGTTACCGCTCGACCCGCGAGCTTCTCACCGACTTGCAGCGGCTGAAGGAAGGGAAGCCGGTCCGCTCGCGGGACCCTGGACGTGCGCGGTTGCGCGACCTGTCCACGGCGGTTGCGGTCCTGTTGCTTGCCGTCGCCATCGTCTGGCTGTTCACCGCTTGGCTGGAAAACCGCGAACCCGCCATCCCGAAAGGCGCGGTTCCGGCACCCGCTAATCTCGTCGCGTGGTGGCGGGGCGAAGATAACACGCACTGTTCTCCCCGACGAATTCCCGGGAGCCTCGCCAACCGGGTTGCATTTGCGCCCGGCAAAATCGGCAAGGCACTGGCGTTCGGGCCCAACAAGAGTTTTTTGGAAGTGCCCCCCCTGCCGGAGCTCCGCTCGACTCGGGCCTTTACCATTGAGTTTTGGGTCAAGCGCGAGGAGCTGGATGCGCCGTGCTATATCATCGAGCAAGGCGGCGATTGGACGGCAGGGCAAACCACGTTTTCGATCAGCCTGGATGGCGCCCCCAGCGATTACTGTCTGGCTTTTCATTTCGCCTGCGGTTGGCGCGGGGCGGGTCGAATTGCCGATCTCAACTGGCATCATTGTGCGATCGTTGTCCGGGATGGAGAGGCCGATCCCGAGTTCTTTGTTGATGGGGTGCGGGAGCCGGTAAAGCGTCGCCGCGGGCCCGAAGTGATCCGGATCGTGGATTCGGAGGATCCCATTCATGTCGGGGCCCAAGTGGATCCGCGGTCGGGCTACAACTACTTTTCCGCAAAGCTCATTGATGAACTGGCCATTTACACGCGGGCGCTGGACGAGCTCGAGGTGCAGATGCTGGCGTCGGGCGGTGTGAGCGGGAAGAGACTCGTTGGGCCCTGAGGAGCATTTCCGTTTGTTGCAATCCTCCTTGCAGCCGGTGCGCACTGGGGCTAAATATCGTTGTCAGACAGTCGTTTGCGAACCTTGTCCGACAGCGTGAGTCAGAACCGTGTTTACCTTGGACGACAAAGGATTTCCGGCCGGTTATGAGTTGCTGTGTCGAATCGGCGCCGGGGGTTACGGCGAAGTCTGGCTGGGGCGGCATTTCTCGGGAGAGTGCCGGGCCATAAAGGTGATTCGCCGGGCAGCGTTCTTGGAAGAGCGGCCCTTTCTGCGGGAGATGGCGGGCGTGCGAAAATTCCAGGCGTTGGCAGCGACGCATCCCTCGCTCATCAAGGTACTCGACCTTGGCGAAGCGGATGACGGTAGTAGTTTCTACTACATAATGGAATTGGCGGATAACGCCAGCGGCGCCGAGGCAACCTCGTCCGCGGGCTATGCACCCCGAACCTTGGAACTGGAATTGAGCCGGACCAAGCCGCTGTCTCCGGAGTCTTGCACTGAACTGGGCATCGGCCTGGCTTCCGCCCTCGAGTCGCTTCACGCTCAGGGACTGATTCATCGGGATATAAAACCCGGCAACATCCTTTTTGTCGGCGGCACACCCAAGCTGGGTGATATCGGTCTGGTCATTGAAGCTTCCGAGGCAAAATCCTTTGGCGGAACCGAGGGTTATATCCCTCCCGAGGGGCCGGGCACAATCCAGGCGGACCTCTATTCCTTGGGAATGGTTCTTTTCGAAGCGGCCACCGGGTTGAGCCGCCATGAGTATGGGGACCGGTCGCTGTGGCCCAAGGTCCGTTGCGAGACACTGGCGGGGCTGTTGCAGATCGTGCGGAAGGCATGCGCAGAGCGCGTTCGCCACCGTTATCACTCTGCTGGCGAAATGATCGCTGATTTGAGGCGAGTCCAGCGCGGTCAAAGAGTCGGGTCAAGCCGCTGGTGGCCGGCGTCTGCTCGAGCGAGGGCGGGGGTGGTGGCGGGACTCCTGGCGCTTGGGACAGTGATGGCCTGGGCCGCCATCGTGTGGACCGGCAAAATGCGGACGGCACCCTTGCCTGCTTTACCCGCGCCGCCGGGGCTGGTCGCATGGTGGCGCGGAGAAGGCAACGCGCAGGACGCTGCGGGGACAAATCACGGCGTCCTGGTTGGGCAGGTCGGGTTCGCGCCCGGGATGGTTGGGCTGGCTTTCCGGTTCAACGGCACCAACGGCTATGTCCGGATTCCCAAGAACCCTTCATTGACATTCTCCAATCAGGTTACCTTTGAGCTTTGGTTTCAGGACCAAAGCCCGGTTCCCTACTATGCTGGGTTGGTTTCCGACCGAGGAAGGGCTGAGGGAAAAATTCAACCCACAGTCGCGCTTGCGCCCGAAGGGATCGCTCTGTATTTCAACGATCCGTTGGTGGATGACCGGATTCATTCAACCGCATTTGAGGTCTCGTACTCTCCCAGACCCGTACAGGCCCGAGCTTGGATTCACTTGGCGGCGGTTTTCGAACAATGCAGCGCAGGCGAAGTCGAATTGCGCACGTTTGTCAACGGCAAGCGGACGGTGACAGCGAGGCGCCGAGGGAGCCTTGCCAACACGATCAACGACAACCCTTTCATCCTTGGCGCCCAAAGCGAGCCCCCCATCCTGTTTTTCGAAGGTCTGATTGACGAAGTCAGCGTGTATAACCGGGCGCTGACCGACCAGGAAATCACGGCGCTGTTTAGTGCCGGCAGGGCCGGCAAGAAGCTCCCCGCCCCGCCCCACGGCTGAACCGCGGCGCTAATAGCCCATGCGTGTCAGTTCTTCGTCCAAGGCGGCCTGAAACTCCGTCATGTCGGAGGCCGGCGGCCGGTAGCCGGGTTTGGGACTGACCAATCCCAGCCGGCCCGTTTGGTCGAAATACCAATCCGCGCGGACCCCGTCGCTGAAGGTAACCTTCCCGCTCACCACCGTGCCCGGTTTGGCAATCTGGTCCACGCTGACGGAAACGCCGCCCGGCGGGCGCGGTTCCTGGGGGGCGGCAGGGGGACGCATGGCAGCTCCGGGGGCCTGACCCGTGTTGGCTTTGGGTTCTCCCGGGAGGACGGCAGCAGCCGCTTTCGGGGGCTCGGCATCCTTGAGAGTCAGCTTCAAGTCATCCACCAACAACCTGACCTCCATGTACGTCAGGCGCACCCCCAATTCCGACGCCAGCCGATTCTGGATTTCGGACAGTTTAAGCCCCTGCCCCACCCACTCGGTTAGTTTGCTGCGTTGTGCTTCGTCAAGATTCATAGTTCGTTCTGTCTGAGTGTTCGTGGCTTGGGCCGCCAGTTCAACTCTTTTTCGCTGTCGCCGCCGGCCAAAGCTGGCCTGGGGAGAGCCGCCCCATGACCGACCCGGCTAGCGGATGGGTGGAAGGTCGCGCGAAAAATTACTTTGCCCTGGGGTGCCCGGATGTGGCACAAGAGGGCTGTGCACCCGCAAACCACGAAGCTAAAACGGAATAAACATTGCTTCCCCCCTCCAAACACATGAACTGGTACTATGTTGAAAACGGCCAGCAGGCCGGCCCCGTAGATGACACCCGGCTTCAGGAGCTTGTCGCTTCCGGAGCCATTCAACCGGACACCCTGGTCTGGCACGAGGGCCTGGCCAACTGGCAGCCTTACCGCGCGCTCAGCGCGTCCGGGACCGGCTCGCCGGAACCGGGCGCCGCGCCTGCCTCTGCCACCGTTGCAGCCTCCACCGCCGCCCCGGGTTCCGCCGACGAAGCGGTCTGTGTGGAATGCAACCGCATCTTCAGCAAACAAGACATGATCCAATATGGGACAGTTCATGTTTGCGCGGCCTGCAAACCCGTGTTCATGCAAAAGTTGAGCGAGGGGCTCCAGGTCGGCGCGCGCCGCGGGCGCCGGCCCTTGCCGGTGAATGCCGATGAATTGGTGCGCGAGATTCTGGCGCGAGACTACCGCATTGATATTGGCAGTTGCATCTCCCGGGGTTGGGCCACCGTCAAACCCAATTTGGGACTGGCCATTGGCGCGACCTTTCTCGTCATGCTGTGCAACCAGGCGGCAGGTTTCATCCCCTTGCTGGGCATTATCGCGAGCCTGATCCTCCAAGGCCCGCTGCTGGGCGGCCTCAACGTGTTTTACCTGAAGTTGATCCGGGGTGAACCGGCGGGGATAGCGGATGCTTTTGCCGGCTTCAGCAAGGCCTTCTGGCGGCTGTGCGGCACGTTTCTGCTGATGAGCATCCTGATTTATCTTTCGGTCATTCCCGCGGCGGTTTACGGGTTTGCGACGATGCGGGGAGGCCAATCGCCGGACGTCATCTTCTGGATTCTGATGAGCCTGGGCTTGGTGGGCCTGACCTATGTCGCCATTGGCTTCGTATTCGCCCTGCCGTTGAGCGCGGACCTTGAGTTGGGGCCGATGGACGCGCTGCGCGTCAGCTTTCGGATCGTCTCCCGGCATTGGCTCTCGGTCTTTGCCCTCATGTTTGTCGCCGGGCTGTTGAGCGCCCTGGGCTTGCTGGCCTGCATTGTGGGCATTTTCGTGACCCTGCCGATCTTCTACGCGGCCACGCTGCATGCCTACGAGGACATCTTCGGTTTGAGGTGAAGGACGGATGCAAGCCGGAGTCCTCGAGTGTCCAAAATGCCAAACGGCCTTGCCTCCGGCCGGCTTGAATACCGGGCAGTTTTTCCGCTGCCCCGGTTGCCATTCCGAAGTCCAGGCCGAGGCATTCCCCGCCCTCGTTCGGCCTCTGCCGCGGGGCGCGGCGGGTGAGGCGGTCATGGTCCCGGGCGAATCGGCCTGCTTCTACCATGAGGCCAGGAAGGCCGTGGCCGTTTGCGATGCCTGCGGCCGCTTCCTGTGCGCGCTTTGCGATTGTCACCTCAACACCAGCCACTTCTGTCCGGGTTGTCTGAATGCCGGGCGCCAGGACCGCCGTATTCAGGAGCTGGAGACCGTCCGCCCGCTTTACGGGCGGCAGGCGTTCGTGCTGTCGCTGCTTCCGCTCTTCATCACCGGGCTGCTGGCGCTGTTCCTCGCGCTGCGATACTGGAAGGCCCCGTTGAGCCTGGTCAAACCCCAGCGCTGGATGCTGCCCGCCGCCGTCTTCTTCGGCGCGCTGCAAACGCTGGCTTTCACCCTGCTGTTCTACCGCCTTTTTGCCGGTTAGCCTTCGCCGATGGAAAACCCCAGCTCCCCAGCCTACCAGCGCCTGACCGGCGCGGGCTATCGCCGCCTGCTGCCCGGCTGGGCCATCTTTCTGCTTTTTTTCGTAATCGGCATCTTTGCGCTTTTGTTGCGGGGACGCCGGGTCCAGCTCTGGCTTGGGGCGGATCATCTGCTGCTGGTGGAATGGGATGGTTACAAGGAATACTACAAGCGCTTTCGGTTTGCTGACATTCAAGGCGTCACGATTCGCAAGACCCACGAAAGGCTGGCCTTGAATCTCCTTCTGGCTCTGCTGATTGCTTTGCTGGGCCTGCTGGCCTGGACCGTAGAGGATCCGGTTGGAGTGGGAATCTTTCTTGGCATTGCTGCTGTCGTGTTCATCGTGCTGGTGGCAAACACGGCCCTGGGTTCCACCTGTCAATGCTACCTGCGCACGGCGGTGCAGGTTGAAGACCTTGCCTGTCTGAACCGGGTTCCCCGGGCCCGGGCGGCGTTGGACCGCTTGCGGCCCCTGATACAGGAGGCCCAGGGCGCCTGGCCTCAGGCTCAGGCTGCCGCCACCCCTTCCCCTGCCCCGTCGGTGGCGCCAGCCGGCGAACAAAATGCCTTTTCGGCAACGTCAGGCTGAGCCAAAGTTTCTGCATGGCGGAGTTGGTTCAGCAACGGTGTTTCAACCACGGTTTCCGCGAGGCGGTGGCCCGGTGTCCGGGCTGCCGACGCTATTTCTGCCGGGAATGCGTTACCGAACATGGTGGGCGGGTGATGTGCGCTGTCTGCCTCCGGCAGGCCGAACGCTCTTCCTCGCTGGCCCGCCGCGGTCTGGCCGGCGTGGGTTGGGTCGCACGAGGCCTGTTGGGGTTGGTCCTGAGCTGGTTCTTTTTTTATCTCGTGGGCGACATTCTGCTTTCCGTGCCCTCAGCGTGGCACGAGGGGTCGGTCTGGCGCGTTCGGTGGTTCGACAGTCCATGAAACACCGCCCCCAACCGCGGCA
>ERZ795052.6675-NODE-6675-length-10498-cov-5.023461_pt1 | contig 10498 bp, 13 predicted proteins | sample MGYA00375136_ERZ795052 | MGnify/ENA primary metagenome ERZ795052 (study PRJEB30181, sample SAMN05720156) | activated sludge metagenome | isolation source: Anaerobic digester | place: Japan | collected 2015-05-26 ... | reverse complement strand
CCTCGTAAGCCGCATCGTCAAATGCTTCGGGCCGGAGGCGTCGGCGGTGATGAAGGGCAGGTTGATCTCGGTCTCCTGCATGGAGGACAACTCCATCTTCGCCTTCTCGGCCGCCTCCCGCAGTCGCTGCAACGCCATCCGATCCTGCGACAAATCAATCCCCTGATCCTTCCTGAATTCCGCAATGATCCACTCCATCAGACGCTGATCGAGATTGTCTCCGCCCAGGTGCGTATCACCATTCGTCGCCTTGACCTCGACGACACCTTCTCCCACCTCCAGGATGGAGATATCGAACGTGCCGCCGCCAAAGTCGAACACGGCAATGGTCTCATCCTTTTTCCTGTCAAGGCCGTAGGCCAACGCAGCGGCAGTCGGTTCGTTAACCAACCGCTGCACTTCCAAACCGGCGATCTTACCTGCGTCCTTGGTCGCCTGCCGCTGAGAATCGTTGAAGTAGGCGGGAACGGTAATGACCGCCTGGGTTACTTTCTCTCCGAGGTACGCTTCCGCCGCTTCTTTCAGCTTCATCAAGATCCGAGCCGAAATCTCAGGCGGAGAGTAAACCTTACCCATCACCTCGACCCCGGCGTCACCATTCTTCGCAGCGACAACCTTGTAAGGGACCATCTTGGCTTCCTCGGTCACCTCGGAAAACTTTCGGCCCATGAACCGCTTGATGGAAAAGACCGTGTTCTCCGGATTGGTGACCGCCTGCCGCTTAGCAACTTGCCCGACCAAGAGCTCGCCGCTTTTGGTAAACGCCACAACCGAAGGGGTAGTCCGGGATCCCTCCTGGTTGGGGATCACGGTCGGCTTACCACCTTCCATCACGGCAACGACAGAGTTCGTGGTCCCCAAATCAATTCCTATGATCTTGCCCATTAGTACGCCTCCTTAACCGCGTGCTTGAATATCGTCTGGGTACGCCGCATGTACTCTGCGGCTGTTTCCTTTTCTTGCCTGCGCCGGATGTTGATATAAGATCAGCCCCGGACCCTGTCAAGAACGGAAAGTCCAAGAAAGAAGCGACTTCGATCGAAGAATGGTTACGACTGTACGGCGCGTTCAGGGTGACCGTGACAACCTAATACACTAGGACCGGGCGGTGTGTCACCTGGCAATCCTTCCGCGCCACCCGGACACTCAACTGATGCTCTCGAGAGGGCGAACTCGGCTCCACCCGTACTCCTATCGTGTAAGCGACGAGAAGGCGCCCCCGCAATTCCGTGAACAACTCGTCAAGATATCGGAACTCGGCTGCTACATAAGCGTATCCCCCGGTCTCCCGAGCCAGACTCCGAACAAAACTCCCCGTCATCTTCTCCTCAAACTGACCTTGCTCGGTAGGAAACCGAGGAGCAAACGCCACCCAAAAAAGATCGACCGGCGACTCCCGGAACATCTCCCGGTATTCGGTTTGGTTTTGGTACGTCTCCCGATCGACCGTACGGCTGAATATCACCAACACCTTTCGCCGCTCCGGTCTCGACCGCACCATGTCCAGCCCCTTCGCCATGATTCGTCCGACGGGGATGTTGTCCAGCACAATTCCAGCCGAACGTGGCTGCAAGGTGTGGAGAGCATGCACGAGATCCTCCTCGACATTCGTAAAATCCTGCAAAACCTCGAGGTCTTCAAAGAACTGAGCCAAAAGTACTTCACCCCGACGCGTCAGGGCGAACATGAGGTCGTCCTGCAATCCCCACCGAATCTTATCGATGATGTTGATCCGTCCCCAGTGAGGCATACTGACGCCGAATGCGGCCGTACGGGGGCTGTTCTCCAACAGAAAGGCGAAGGCCGCCTGCACGTCTTCGCGGCCCAAATAGGCGACCTCCACCGGTTTCCCGTCGATCTCGACGGCAAGCTCGTTCACCCGGAGGTCACGGACGAATACACCCGACTTTTCCCGTACCGTGACCGAGAAAAACTGCGCTTCCTCTCCGGAGGCCGGGACGGCTCCCAAAGCCGAGCCCTGGAGTAGGAGCCAGTATCCCATTGCAAGAAAATAACCCGGTAGTTTTTCCCGAATTGCTTGAATCGTCACCCCTCCCGGTGTTCCTTGCCGAGATCCCTTGCCAGGCGTTGCTCCACCGCCTCCAGTCTTTCCGTCGTTCGTCTCTGCTCCCTGTGCAGGTACAGCAGGTAGAGCGCAATTAACACCCAGATAACGGTATACCCGGCGAACAAGTACCAATTCCAGGTCAAGGACCCCACCTCCTCTGATCGGCAAGACGGTAGGAGTAGACCTCCACCAGCCGAGCCTGAACTCGCATCCCAGCTCGTAGGAGAATCAAAGCCGCGATCAAGAACCCAGCGGCAACCACCGCCGCCACCAGGGCATGCAGCATCGGCGGATCCAGGTTGGCTCCCGAGCTGGTGATTACAACCGGGTGGATCGTTCGCCACCATCGGATCGACATCCAGACTATCGGCACGTCAAGAAAGCCGACAATGCCGAACACGGCACACAGCTTATATTTTCGCTCCGCCTCCGGAAGGCTGGAACGTAGAACCAGGTAGGCCACGTAAATAAACCAAAGCACCAAAGTGGTCGTAACCCGAGGATCGCCCCAAGGAAACCAGGTATTCCAGACCGGGCGTGCCCAGATCGGTCCCGTCGTCAGTACGATGGTCGTAAATACGAGTCCGGCCTCGACCGAGGCGACCGCCAGCTGATCCCAAAAGACGACCTTCTTCCACAGATAGGCAATCCCTGCGACAAAAACCAGGAAAAACGCTAGGAACGCGGCAAACGCCGTTCCCACATGGAAATAGAAGACCCTCTGGACTTCTCCCATGACGCGTTCGGTGGGAGCATAGATGAGAGCTCCGTACAAAGCGACGGGCACACAGACGAGCGAAGCCCATAAGAACCACGCCGACCATCGGTGAATCCTTCTCAACACGACCAGTTCGTTCAGGTGAGACATGCGGACGCCCTTCCTGTCTGCGTTTATCCGCCCTGACATCGCATTATACGCATCCGGCACTCTCAGTTGGGTTCGACACCCGAGCCTATCTTCACCTGTTAACTCTATGAGCTTTAGCGCAACCCGTAGAGACCCTTCTGTGTTTGTGGTTCTTCTCAGTCGCCGAGAGGAGTTTGCGGACGACTCGATGAAGCTGTGCTTCCGGAATCGAATCGCCTGCGCAACGGACTCCCCACGAGTAGCACGATGGGAAAACGGACTCACTACTCTTCCAAGACGAAATCAAACAGCAAAAACGCGGCGGCAAGGAAGACGACATCGGCCACCGCCAAAAGCTTCACCCAGTGCCAGAAGTACTGCAGGCTGTTCCCCCCCAGTAACTCTCGCGTCGCGTTGACGGCTGCAACCACTTCGGGTACCAGAATCGGGAAAAGCAGCACCGGCAGAAGCACATCCCGAGCCCGAAGGGTACTCACCATCGCGGCGAAGAGCGTTCCCACCGCCGAGAACACGCCGCCCACCAAAAGCAGCAACAAGAACAGAAGGCCAATCTCGGTCGAGCTGATTCCGACGTTGTAGAAGAGAAAGAAGCAAATCAGCACCAAAAAATCCACCAAAAGAAGAAGGACCCAGTTTGCTGCGCACTTACCGAAGAAGAGGATCCCTCGGTCCACCGGACTGAGGATCAGTCCCAAAAGTGTCCCTTCTTCCCTCTCCGACTGGAAAGACCGATTCAGCTGAATGACTCCCGGAAAGAGCATTGAGACCCATAAGATTCCCGGCGCCGCGGTCCGCACAGCCGGGTCACCGGGATCGAAGGCAAAGTTAAAAACCACCAAGATCAGGACGGCAAAAAACAGCGTCGTCAACAGGGACTGAGGACTCCGGTACTCTAAGCGCAAGTCCTTGCGAGCCAGGACGAAAATCAGTCGCCAGTAGCGCATCCCTTACTTTCTTGCCAGTCAATCAGGAGCCGACCAGCTCGAAATAGAGCTTCTCGAACTCACCACGGGTCAAATCGCCCCGCGGTCTCAGCAAGAGAACCTCGCCACGGTTCAAGACGAGTAAGTGACTGGCCAGGTCCAGTCCCTCTAAACTGTGGGTGATTAGAAGAACCGTCCGCTTCTCGTCCCTCAGACCGTTTAGGATTTCGGTCAAGAGGCGACCGCCGTGCTGATCCAACCCTGCATACGGCTCGTCCAGCAACAGCAGGTCGGGATCGTGCAGTAGAGCCCTCGCCAAACTGAGACGCTGTCGCATGCCGCTGGAGTACTCGCGTACAGGACGGTCGGAAGCATTGACCAGATCCATTTGCTGCAAGAGCTCGTCCACTCTGCGCCTAGGCTCGGTCAAGGCGTAGAGCCGCGCGAAGAACAGCAGGTTTTCGAGGCCGGTCAAGTCGCCGTATAGAAGACTCTGGTGAGAAACATACCCTATGCGGGAGCGATCCATCGTTGACCCCGGCCAGGACACCGAACCTTCCGACGGGCCGGTCAAACCTGCCACCACCCGCAACAGAGTGGACTTGCCGGCTCCGTTGGGACCGAATATCGTCCAGAACTCCCCGCGGCGAATCTCGAGGTCCACCTTCCGAACAGCCGTTATGGAACCAAAGCGCTTGGTTACGCTCCGCAACTGCAGCAGTGGTTCTTTGAATAACACCGATTCAGCCACGACGGCGCGATTTTGCACCACCGACCTTCATCCGGTCCAGTTGCTTCAGGGCGACGACGGCTTTGGCTTCCCACTCTCCACGGAGCCGCTCATAGTCTTCCAAGGAAAGTTTACCCATGCGGTAATCCATCTCGATGTCCTTCAAGTTGTCCAGCGCCTCCTCCTTTTGCGCCGTCATCGCGGACAAAGGATCCGACTCTCCCCGCTCCCAAGGCTCGGCGTCCTCCCGGAACAGAGGCCAAGCCACAAACAGAACCAACATCACCAACAGCCCAGGAAGTAGTAGCAATTCCATCGTTCCTTGAGTTCCCTGCAAAGGCCGCTCTCTATTTCCGGACAACGACTATGCAGCGGCGTCGGCAGACGAAGAAGCGGTCGCCCGGGAACGCCGGGCAGAGCGACTGTCGGGAAATAGGACAAACAGTCCGGTCAGCGCCATAAGACCGATACCTGCCCAAATCAGCTGGACCAAGGGATTGATGAACACGTGGAAAGACACGCTCCCGGTGTCGTCCCAGCCTGAAAGGACAACGTACAGATCCTCTGTCAAGCGCGGCTTAATCGCCACTTCGGTTGTCGGCTGCTCGCTCTTATCGTAGAAAAAACGCTGCGGAAACAGATGACCAACGATTCGATCGTTCTGCAACACCGCCAGCCGTGCGAAGACGACCTCCTTTTCCGGATCTCTCCGTTGAGAAAGTCCATCAAATCTCAAGGTGTAGCCTCCCAACTGGAACTGTTCGCCTTCACGAACCGTGAATACCCCTTCCACGTTAAAGAAAGAACTCGCGACAATTCCCACAAACACCATGACCACGCCGGCGTGGATGAGATACCCGCCGTAGCGGCGCTTGTTCGTCAGGATCAGCTCGGCCAGCGATGTCAAGAAACCGGTCCGTCGAATGCTCTGCCGAGCTCTAGCTCCTTTGTAAAACTCAAAACCAATCGTCCAAGTCACAAACGCGGCGGCGGAAAAAAAGGCCAATGCGATCCAATGCCGCGTCCCTCCGATCCAAAGAGCGAATCCAACGACCAATCCGAACGCCAACGGATACGGAAAGTTTCGCCAAAAATTGCGTAGGCTCGCCTGACGCCAGGCGATCAGCGGGCACACACCGGTCAAGATCAGCAATGCCAGCCCCAAAGGCCAGGTGACCTGGTTGAAGAACGGAGCCGTCACCGAGATCTTCTCTCCCGCGACCCACTCACTGACCATCGGGAAAACCGTACCCCAGAAAACCGCAAAGCAAATGGAGATCAGTAACCAATTATTCAGTACGAAGGAAGCTTCACGAGACAGGAAAGACGTCATTCGATGCTCGCTGCGGAGCTCTTCCTGGCGATAGAAAACCCAGAATAAAGCGAAACCCAAGCTAATGGACAGAAAGGAGGCGAACAGAGGTCCGACGCTGGAAAGAGCAAAGGAATGGACTGAAGAAATCACGCCGCTACGGGTAATGAAGGTGCCGAAGATCGTCAGCTCGAAAGCGATGATCACCAGGACAAAGTTCCACAGTTTCAGCATTCCTTTCTTCTCGGTGATCATCACGGAGTGAAGAAACGCCGTCACCACCAACCAGGGCATAAAGGAAGCGTTCTCAACCGGGTCCCAAGCCCAGTAGCCACCCCACCCCAGCTCTTCGTAAGCCCAACGTCCACCCAAGGTGAAGCCCAGGGTCAGAAAAATCCAGGCGACCAACATCCAGCGGCGGCTTAGGCGAATCCACGTATTATCCAGTCTCCCACTGATCAGCGCACCTAGGGCAAACGCAAAAGGTACTGCCAACCCCACGTAACCAAGGAAGAGGGTCGGAGGGTGTGTAATCATGTACCAGTTCTGCAATAGTGGATTCAGGCCGCGTCCATCCATCGGCGGTCGCGGCAGGATATCGAAGGGATTTGCGGCAAAGCTCAATAGACAGGCAAAAAACAGAGATACACCGATCAGGCAGAATATGACATACGACATGAACGTGCGATCTTCATGTCGGTTCTGCCGAACGACCAGGCCTGCAAACACTGCCAGCACCAAGGCCCACAGTAGCAGGCTTCCCTCCTGTCCCCCCCAAAAGGCCGCAAACTTAAATACCTTCGGCATCGCGCGGGAACTGTAGGAAGCGACGTATTCGACCCGGAAATTGTCGGTCAGCAGTAGGGTCCAAAGACTGACCGAGGCCGTCAGCACCAAGACGAGATTGGCTACCAGTGCACGACGGGCGCTTTCGAACAGAAGAGAATTCCGCTTCCACGCCGCTATCCAGGAAGCCACCATACCGTATGCACAGAAGAAGACGGCGGCAACAAGAGAATAATGACCCAACTCAACCATGGGGGTTTCTCGGCTAGTTCAAGGAGATGTCCTCGGGGTGCCGCTCGGCTTGGCCTTCGTACTTCGAAGGGCATTTTGCCAGTAGAGTCGCCGCCTCGAACACCGGAGCATCGAACCGATAAGTGCCCTCCACAACCACCTCGGCGTCATCTTTGAACGTATCGGGGACCAGTCCTCCGTACCTAACCTCCAACTGACGCCCGCTGTCCCGCTCGTACATGACAAATCGGACGCCCCTTCCCTCAGGCTCCTGCTGAATGCTCCCGGGCAAGACACGGCCGCTGATCCGCACTCCTCGCCCCTCCAGCTGATGAGCTTGCGCCGCAAGCTCATCCAGGCTGAAGTAGTAGACCATGGAGCTACCAATGCCGCTAAACATCAAGTAGCCGATTCCGGCGATGATCAGTGCTCCCGCAACAACGAACTTAGTCTCTGGCAATCGCATACAAGTTCCGGTCGTCGTAACCCGCCGTCTCCGTTCCTAGGAACAAGCGCAGCTAGACGACCATTCTAGCAGCTAGGGAACGGGAGCTGAAACCGACCTTCACCCAACGCGACGCGGGACAGAAACACAATCGCAGTGCAGGGGGAAGAACAGATGGCTCGGTGGGCGCCGTCGGCCCTACGGTCGCCGACGCCCACCCTCGAGACACCAAAGGAAGGTTAACGAATTAGGAAAACAATGACGAATGTCAGCAACGCCAGAAACTCGATGAAGGCCAAGCCAAGGATGACCAACAGGCGGATGGTGTCCACCGCTCCCGGATTTCGGGAAACGCCTTCACACCCTCCAGCCACGGCGCGGCTCTGGGCGATGCCGCAGCCTGCAGCCGCGATCGCCATCGCCATCGCCAACCAATGGGTCTCCATTACGGTCTGACCTTCTCCCGCCTGTGCGTACACCGGAAAAGTAGCCAAACTCAGTACCGCGAAAACCGACAACAACAGAACCAGTTTCCTCATTACCATCCACTCCTTCAAAGTCTAGGACGACCCCTCAAACCTCCGCCGAAGGCATCTCTTCCTCGTGAGCATCCTCCAGGGCTCCGCCCAAGTAAACCATCGTGAGCACCACAAAAATAAAGGCCTGAATCGTACTGGCGAACACAGCCAGCGCCATGACCGGCAGACTGATCCCGAACGGGAACATCCCGTTCAACGTAGCGATGATCAACTCTTCCGCAAAAATGTTACCGAACAACCTGACAGACAGCGAGAACGGCCGGGCGCAATGGCTGATGATTTCGATAACGAAAAGCAACGGAGCCACGGCCAGCGACGGGCCTGCAAAATGCGCCATGTACTTCCAGAACCCATGCAGTCGAAAACCGACATAGTTGTAGTAGATGAACACCAGCACGGCCATGCCCGCCGTAACATTGATGTTGCTGGTGGGCGACATGAATCCCGGGACCAAGCCCAGCAAGTTACACACTAGGATAAAAATGAAAAGTCCACCCAACAGCGGAAAGAACCGCCGCGCCGAACCGCCGATGACGTCCCTCGCCAAGCTGTTCAATCCTTCCGCCAAAAGCTCCAGGAATTGCTGGAAGTTCCCCGGCTTATCGACGCTGAGACGCCGCCGTACCGCAGCGGACAGCAGAACGAGCGCCAGGCCCACGAGAAGAATCATCACCACGTGAGCCGGTAAAACGTCATGTTCGGCATGAATCCCCAACAAACGAGCCAACGGATTGGCAATCCAGCGGTTAAAGAGCGTAGCTGCGAAGAACTCCTCGTGGCCCATCTCCCGGCTCCTGCATCACTTCCGAATCAGCAACACCACAGCTTCCATCATCCCGGCGATCACGAACGACGCCATTCCAGCCAGTATCGCCAGGCCGGTCACTAGGGAAGTTTGGATGATAGCAAACGCTCCCAGGCAGATCAACACGAACCGCCCCACGAAACCGATAACCAAGCGCCCCGGTTTTACCCTCCCCGGGTCCTTCAGCAACCGATCCACCAACCGTCCAAGCCATCGAAAACCGACTCCACCCAATATCGCACCGAATCCGGTCCCCAGTAGACCTCTTGAGCCGTAAAGCAACCCACTGAGCAAGACCAAGCAACCGGCGACGTACCATCCCCTTCGGTAGATGTCTTGAACCGGGTCGCTTGCCGTAACCTCATTCCCGAGCAGCGTCATAGGCGTCCTTGCCTCACCTCCTCTTCCGTATTCCCGTGATTCGCAGAGTTTCGTAGAGAGCTGCGATACTCCCCAACACGAATCCGAGCAGGACGCCCCATGGTCCGGTGCCCCAAACACGATCCACTTCGTAACCCACGAGCGTCATCCCCACCAGGGTGGCCGGAAGCATAAAAATCAGAGAGGAATAGAGCGCCAGACGGCGATAGGTGCGGCGTCGTTCCGACCCTGGAGGTTCCTCGCTCATGCTTCATAGCCCCCAGGTCAGCTCCGACTCCGGCCCACCACCCCGCAGCTTTACGTCAAAATACTCGATGGTTCGGCTAATCCCCTCCCGCAACGGAACGGAGGGTTCCCACGAAAGCACTTCCCGGGCACGGGCGATATCCGGGCACCGACGCACCGGGTCGTCCTGCGGAAGGGGAAGAAAGCGAATCCCCCGTCTGTTGCCGGTCAGCTCATTGACGAGCTCGGCAAGCTCCAAGATCGACACCTCTTCCGGATTCCCAAGGTTGACGGGTCCGGTCCCTCCATCCCAGTCCATCAAACCCATCAGTCCCCGAATCATGTCCGACACATAGCAAAACGACCGCGTCTGCGAACCATCGCCATGAACGGTCAAGGGCTCGCTCCGCAACGCCTGTACCACCATGTTGCTGACAACCCGGCCGTCCTGCATGGACATCCGGGGACCGTACGTGTTGAAAATCCGGGCGATCCTTACTTGAACTCCATTCTGGCGGTGATAGTCCATCATCAGGGTTTCGGCCACGCGTTTCCCCTCGTCATAGCAGCTGCGGAGACCGACGGGATTCACCCGGCCCCAATAGTCCTCCGGCTGCGGGTGCACCTCCGGATCTCCGTACACTTCCGAGGTGCTCGCCAACAACATCCGAGCCCGCACGCGTTTGGCCAAGCCCAGCATGTAGAGCGTCCCCTGAACGTTCGTTTTCACCGTCTTCACAGGGTTGTACTGGTAGTGGACCGGGGAAGCCGGACAGGCTAAATGGAAGATGCGGTCCACTTCTACGTAGAGCGGCTGAATCACGTCGTGCCGCAAGAACTCGAACCGGGGAAACCGCAAGTACTCGTATACGTTTTCTTTGGAACCGGAAAATAGGTTGTCGACACACAGAACCTCGTGCCCTCCGGCCAAGAGCTCACCGCATAAATGAGATCCCAAGAATCCGGCCCCGCCGGTGACCAGAACTCGCGCCATTACCTTAATAATTCCTTATCTGTTCCCAGGTCCAAGCGGTCTCGATGATGGTCTCGAGACTCTTGTGCTCGGCCCGCCAACCCAACACTTGAGCAGAAACAGAAGGATCCGCAACCAGCACCGGTGGGTCCCCGGGGCGTCGGGGAGCCGACACCCAGGGCACGCGCCGCACGCACGACTACATCACCTCG
>ERZ795052.6673-NODE-6673-length-10500-cov-5.946099_pt1 | contig 10500 bp, 15 predicted proteins | sample MGYA00375136_ERZ795052 | MGnify/ENA primary metagenome ERZ795052 (study PRJEB30181, sample SAMN05720156) | activated sludge metagenome | isolation source: Anaerobic digester | place: Japan | collected 2015-05-26 ... | reverse complement strand
GGTGCCGCCAGTCGTCGTGACTGTTGCGGTCGCGGTCGTTCCCCGCGCGCCAATAAGTGTGGCTGCAATTGCCATATCAAGTCACCACCGCTACCATATGCATAACTGCCCCTTGATTTGTTACGGGAGTCCAAGTACAAGAATAAGATCCTGCGCTAGAAACAATTCGACTAGCTACAGCAAATTGCACATATGAAGTGTTACTAATAAAAGCAGTTTGTAATAAAGACCAACCTGTACCAGAAACAGCTACATCTTTAGGATTAACTGGCGTGTCGCCATCACCCGACCACAGGGCATAGATGACCGCAGGGCCGGTGACGGTGATGTTCGGGGACGAGTAGCCAACCCCCGCGCCAGCCCCAGCTACGTTACCCTGCGACTGCACGAACGACGAACCGCCGATGCATTCCAGCACAGAGATGCTGATTTCTCCGAGCGGGAAGGCGTTGTCCTTGTCTACGCTGACCGTGTAGCTGCCACCAGAGGCGGCGTTGGGCGTCGTGTACGCGCGCCAGCCGAAACCGGGCCACAACCCGCCAGCGAAGCCCTGGTCCGTCCCACGCTTGGTAATTGTCCCGGCAATAGAGTGTGTTGGATCAGCCATCTCAGCAAAACCACCACCTACAAAAATAACTCTATTAGATCCTGCTGTTGTGCCAGAAACAACAACTAAAGCTGGATCTGTGTTGGCCGCATCACCAGAAATATCTGCTCTGAAATTGTTTGCTCCTAAAGATAAAGACGTTCCTGGAGTATTAATTCCAGGACGAATAAAAGGCATTTTATGGGTTGCCTTCAGTGATTACAAAACTAGAGATAGATACAGGTTGAGTAGCTACAATAGAAGTAGTTGTTAGGTTTAAGTCAGAACCAGAAGTCCCAACAGAACCATCAATTACGAAAGTACCACCGGAAGTTGTGACTCGAAACCAAGTAGCTGTACCAGTGGCATCTGCACTTGAGTCTTGAGTAATTGCGTTAAAAGTTAGAACACCCCCTGAGGCTGCTGGAGCAGATGTAACACTAAGGGCAAGTTGTGCTAATAGAGTTGTGGCTGTACCACCAGATGCTGGGCGTGTACCATCATAAATACGAACTAGACCAGAAGCACCAATAGCACTGGTAATCTGATCGAGCATTCCATTACGGACAGTTGTTGAATATGCTAATGCCATGATTACCTCTTGTAGTTAGCCATTTTTTCTTTAACTAGTTTTACCACTAGTTGTTCGACTTGATTCTTTGAAGGAGCTTCTACTCGATCAATAGACATATGTGGATTATCAGAATAACCAATAAACCTAATCTCTGCATGCCATGCACCATGAGCGTGTGTGAGATGTGTTTCCCAATATACTTTGTATTGTGATTTCGGATAATCAAAGACTGATAATTCAGGTTTGATCTTAGCCTCTGTTGGTTGAACAACAGGAGCAGATACAACTTTGCCCTTATTAGGCTGATGTTTCCAAAAATTATACCAAGCCATAATTAACCCCGATCACCAAGTACATAAATATAACTAAGCTGGACGCCTACAGCAGTGGCACCAGTAAGGTTTGTGTTGAGTGCTTCACCAATAGCGGTTTGCATCCAACCATGTTCATTGAAAGGTAGCACTAAACCACCATTGATACCAAGAGCAAACGTAGCAGAAATATCTGTGGTGTTTGATTGGAATTTAACGTTGTTAGCTGTACCACCATTTACCAGGGCCATACCTAAAACGCGAATAGCCGCTCCTGCAACAGCAGCAACGGCGACAGTATTACCAATAGCAGTGGGGTTTGAAAACCCAGTAACGTGCGCCGTGCGAAGAGGCGCTGTACGAACTACATGTGATCCCATTGTATCTCCCTAAATAGGTAAAAGAAAGGCCCCCGGGAAGAGGGCCCTTCAAGATTAGTCGTCTACACCTTCTTGACCACCAGGCATAAAGTACTCAATTGCTACATAACCAGTACCACCAGCGGTCGATGTTCCGACAGCATAAGTACCAATTAAAAGATGATCTTGCGTCAGCTTTGTAAATACGCCAGTACCCGTGGCAGAGCCAGAGTTTTGTAGACCTGTACCAGCAGTGGTAAGGCTATAAGCGTTTAGAATTGAAGTAGTTGCACCTGACCAACCAAGGTTATAAGATGCGTTACCAGTGACAGCCACAGCGTCTTGGTAGACGTGTACGCCACAAATAACAGCATCTTTTGGAATAGTCATCTTAGCGGTCGAACTGTCTGCACGATTAATTTTCATAATCTTGCAGATTAGATCACGACCCTTTGGATAACTTAGTCCTACTTGAGCAGCAGTAAAAGTTGCCATAATTAAATTTCCTTTAGGTAATTGATTGCAGTAATAAGAGTATCAATATTGTCTTCAAAAAGGCCTAGCCCGCGGTTACACTTCATACAAAGTAAACCGCGAACTTTACCAGTTTTATGGCAATGATCGACAGCAAGAGCAAAAGGAAGACCAGATCTAGGATCTATTTTAGTTTCTCTTTGTTTACACAAAGCACAAACTTCTCCTTGTGCTTCAAGTAAAGAATAATAAAACTCTAAAGAAATATTAAACTTTTTCTTGAGATCAATTTGCTTCATTTTTTGAGGGTTCTTTTTACGATATTCCCTCATATAATCAGCAAATTTTTCCTTGCTATCTCTTACTGTCATCAGGCACCTGGGCTTCCGTAGATGGCACGGGGATCAGTCCAGCCGAAGCTGTAGCGAGCACGGGCCTTGTACTTGGCGTTCTCTGTTTCGAAGTCTTCGTCCATAGTGAACTCGTCGCCATTACGCTCGAAGTACTTCAGACCGTTCTGAACGTCAGTGCGTAGGAACCAGGCATCGGGGTCAACCAGATAATGGTTAACAACGACTTCTGGAATCATACCCATTGTCTTCAGGGCGTTAGGATCGTTTAGGTCAGTACCAGTACGACCATCAGCCTTCAGGATACGAGTTGCCTCGAACATGAGTTCCTTGGGGATGATGAGGGTCTTGGGACGAACAGCGATCTTTAGACCACGGTCATTGGTGAAACCAGCGATATCAATAACAGCTTGTTCCAGGCTAGCTTCTGAGAGGTCAACAGCAGCAGCAACACCGTTAGTGAATGTACCACCAGCAATGTTGGGGTGGGAGGCAGAACCACCACCACCGGCTGAAGCAATTAGAGTAGAGCCGTCACCACCTGTGTAGGCAGTGTTAAACGCACGGTTGTAAACGTTAGCACCAACGATTTCTTTTGTCTGACGCATTGAGAAAGCTAGGCTTTGGGCCTTGAGCTTACCAACTACATCATACTGGTCGTCATCATAAATCTCACGAGTGATGATAAAACCAAGGGCATATACCACATGGTTGTACCGGCTGGTGAAACCTTGACGGCTAGAGTCAAAGGAAACAGGAGCGCCTTCGGACTTTACAACAGCAAGGCTGAAGTATGAACCACCGACATCTTCTTCAAACGCTTTACGCGAGGTGTTCTTTTCGAACAGTTTATCCCATTCAACGGGATATTGGTTGTACGCATCACCATACCAGGTATTTACACCTGGCCATAGGGCCTTTGCGAAACTACCAGTATTAACAATACCAGTCATATTATCCTCCTATTAGACGCCAGTAGCGCCAGTACCACCACCAAGAGTAGCGTTGTTAATCTTAACAAGCACTTTAGTAGCAGCGCCAGTTGGCTCATTGTCAACACGGTTTACCGAGCCTAGGATCTTCCACTGTAGAGTGGCAGTCGTAGCCTTGGTAGCCATGTCAAGAGCAGCAGCCGATGCGCCGGTGGTTGTTGAACCAGCTACGGTAGACAGATCGGCATTGAGGCCAATATCTGCTACAGCAAATGAGTACGAAGCATTGGCGCCAGTGACGGCCTCAACTTCATACACTTGAGAGGGATCATCATTCACAAGAACATACTGGAATGTAGAGGCAGGACGATAAACTGGCGTATCGAGGGTGATGGCACCAGCAGTCATAGACCCAGAGACTGGATCCATTTTAGCGGGAAGAACACCAACTACAACACCCAGAACAGCAGCGCCCTGAGTTGCCTTGGTAACAGAAGCCACACCATTAGTGTGACCAGCGCCATCAAGTTTGACTGGATCGCCTACGAACAGCGCAGTGGCGTCCGCGGCTAGAACAGCATAGATGTGACCCTGACCTTGCATCGAGCCACCAACGGCGCTCGAAGAAGGGCGGAAGCCACTAATTTTAGAAGTATTGGCCATAGCCTATCCTTTCAATTTAGATTGTGAGGACTCACCCACGGCCTAAGAAACTTAAGACCGAGGAACGTAATCCCCAGGTTTAACTTGTTTCATAGTTTGTTCTGTATCATCGACTCGTTGTTGTTTTACAGCTTGATCTTCTTTGTACCATTCTTCTTTGATACGCATAACGACCGCTTTAGTACCTTGACCGACAGAAAGATAAGAACTAGAACCGGGTGAGGATGTAGTGTCCACACGTTTATCTCCAACACGTCCTAGCTTTTCCTGGGGCACAATTTCATAGCCACGCTCTTGGAATTCTAGCACACGGTCTTCAACATCGTTGACAATACGGTAGACGAATCCAGGTTCCTTATTACGGATTAGAAGCCGATTACGGCCTTCTACTGGGACTCGACGGGGTCGGGCACTTGCCACTTCAGGGGTTGTATTTCGAGACATTTTAATCCCTTTCTAATTACTTAATACCCTTCGCGGCCTTAAGCTGCGAAATGTATTCTTCTTTTGTCAAGACTTTGGTACTAACCAACGTATTCATGATTCGACGTTCCTGGTCAGATAGTTCGAAATCATCCTTCTTAGAGCCTGAGGCTTTTTGTGACCCACTCTCCACTGAGGGAGCGTTGCTCTTGTTAGGATTGGTAAACTTCTGAGGGAATTCTTTTTTAACACCGTCCTCAACTTTCTTGAGTACTTCTGATGGAGACAGCCCTTGTGCAGAAAGGGTGGTCCCATAGTCATCAGCCCACTTGCGCATGTAACCAACAGAAGTATACCATTGGTTACGGTTGGACCATGCAGCAAATTCAGGGTGTACTGTAGGAGTATCGACTGGTACACTGTCTAGTTGTTTTAAACGTTCTTGTTCTTTTTCAACAGACTTAATTTCGCTATCAATTTTATCGAAGGCTTCACCATCAGCGTTTGTAATTGCTTCTTGGCGAGCTTCTTTGAGTTGCTTGAGAGCCGCATTAACAGCAGCTTCTTCTCGAACGGTGTAATGTTGCTTAAGAGCATCAATAGCCTTACGCACATTTTTAATCTCTTTTGACTGAGTCTCAATCTTATCAAAGAGAGGTTTACGGCGTACAAATTCTTTAGCATCAATGAAGTCGTCTTCTTCGCCTTCAAATTGATCCTTGGGACGCCAACCCATATCAAGAGCTTTTTGCTCAATTGGAGTTAGTTCAGGAGGAGTGTTTTCCTGAGGAGTGCCATCTTGTGGCTTAGTTTCTTCAGTCATAATTAGTCCTTAAATACACAAATAACATCTTCGTCATTGATGACTAGTAGGTTTTTACCTTCGTTATCGGGATCAGGAAAGAACTTCCCACCGAACTTGGCATAACCAATAACATCACCAACTTCTAAATCTCCTACATAATCGGGGTGGCATTGTTTGCCAATTTGAAGAACAGTGCCTTGATCGACATTGATTTCTTCTTTCCGTTCTGTAGTGTCCAACAGTTGAATACCAACTGCTTTTGCTGAAGCACGAACTTTGTCGTGTTCTTCAAGAGACTTAGGACGAATTAGGATTCTACAACCCTTGACTTCAATCATTTTCGAATACTCCCAGAATATCTAGGTATGCTTGTAAATAACCTTGTTTGTATAACACCGTGTCTAGGGATGAATGAATAAGTTCTTCCTTGACAGCTTCATAACGATCTAGAATTCGTGCTTTGAATTCACGTGTTATTTCTTGGTGCTTCCACTCTTGGTAGAGGTCGGTTTCTTGGCTAATTTTGCTTTCTCCTTCTCTTGAGTCATCTTTTGCTCATGGGCTACTTGGTTATTCTGCAGAGTTTGCTGGCCCTTAGCCCTCTCTGTAGCGGCAAACACATTTGCCATTTGAATATCTGATGCTGCTTTAAGCATAGCGGATTCTTTTTCCATCTGCATTTTCTGTGCATGTTCCTGCGCATCCATTTGCATTTGCTGCTGTTTGTCGCGGGATTTGAGTTCCATATCCATTTGCTTAGCTTGAACATCGACAGCAGCTTTTTGCTGATCGGCTTCCATCTTGGCTTTAATAGCCATAAGCTTGGGATCTGGAGGAGGTGGTGGAAGTTGTCCACTTTGCTGTACTTGTTGTGAGAACAAGTCTTGCCAGTTAGGTTGTTCTTGTGCTTCTAGCACACGAGAGAACACCTTAATAGGATCCAACATTCCTGGAACCATAGGTAGGATCTCTAAGAGCCCTTGAGCTTTTAACAGCTTTTCAGTCTGAGACACTGCCGTGGGATCTGCACCAGGACAAATATCATAGGACTTTAAATCAAAATCTTCAGGATTAACAGTTGTATCTAACACCGCAACGTATTTGTTTGGGTCTAGATATTGGTTGTTAAGTTTAAAAATCTTCTTGAATTCTTCACTAAGAGCACGGAAGATACGCTTATAAACAGCAGTGAATACTTTCATTCCCTGCTCAATAGAAGCCATTGTAGTTGTGGCAGGTGTATTTTGACCGGGCATCTTTCCAACAAAGATTTCCGCCACACTAGCAAGCTCTTTACCTGAGGTAATTAAACTCCCCATCAGTTGAAATAAAACTGCTGAAGGTTCTTTAGCTGGAAGAGGAACAATTTGTTTTCTTAGGTCATCACCAGTAGCATTAACGGGTTTCCATTCTCCTGGTTGGAAACGGGCATCACCCATTTTCATACGTAGGCCCTTACCAATGAAACCGCTTTGTAGATTGCTTAAAGAGCCAGAGTCTACAAGTTGATTAATAAGAGTATTTACTGACTCATTAAGTGGGCCAAGAAGGACACCAAAGCCAATATCATAAAAACCGCCATCTGGGTTAGGAACAAAGCCAAACTTGGTGTACATTTGAAGCGGCTTAACTTTAACAATAGTTTTGTTATCATCACCTAGGGTTACATCATCAATGTTAAACCGAGGGCTGATCCTCAAAACTTTACCAAGTTGCCGATCAAACGTTACAATATAAGGAATAGCATAACCAGTCTTTTCGATATCAAGGAATGTATGTTGCTCGATAATTTCGTAAGGAGTGGTGTTGTCTTGTGTAGTGTTGGAATCAATGCGCTGACGCTCAGGCATAGGAGCATCACCCAAATCTACATCTAGATAAATCTTTTGAAGCTGTCGTTCTTTAAGTTTACGAGGAGAAATCTCAATGATTTCTGAAATACGTTCACAATCTTCTAGGTTTTTTGTCCAATAGTTGACAACAATATTCTGGGGAAGAACACACTTAGAGACAATACGGTCATCCGCTTTGTCATAGAAAGTCTTTTTAAATACGGTTCCAACAACAGGAAGCATCATGAGCATCTTGTCCATGTCTTCTTCCCAACCATCCATCTCGTGCATTAGTTGGTAAGACATGTACTCAGAAACACGCTCTGACTTTTCATACTTTTCACCAGTAGGATCTTTGCCAATCACAATGGACTTGACAATCTTACCATTACTGGGAACAAGACTAGGATAAGCACGCGCAGCAAACTGCATAGCTGCAGTAGAAAGAAGAGGATATTTAACATTGCTAGCATTGGACCAGGGAAAACTTTTGTTCTCCCTAGCTTGCTTGGCAAGATCAATCCAATCTTGTAGACACTGTTCCCAATCAGCACGGCTACGTAAATCAAGCTCAAAACCTTCTTGACAATCCATACCAATTTTATTAAGCTGTTCTTCTGTGAGTTTTTCAGCCAAATTACTCATCTGAAGCATAGCTTCAAACGAGGTATCTTGTTTGTTTTCAGTATCCTGTTGTGGCGCTTCGTCCATCATAGTTGTATCCGCTGGATTCAAGTTCATTTAAATAAAATTCCTCGTCTTCTTCCTCTTTGGTAGGTGCTTCCACAAGAGTGTTTAGTAATAGACCTAAATATGCAAAGGCATCTACCTGGTCATCGTGAGTATCACGGGGAAATCTAGTAAGTTCATCCTCAAAAGTAGGATACCAATCTGCTCCCTTGTCAAATTTCACACTTTTAGCACGCATACGGGCTTGAATAGATTTTGCTCGTGCAATTTTATCCTTACCACCATGCTTAAGCTGCACAAGGTTGGGATAAACGTTCTGTTGAATCATCTCTTCACGAAGAAAAGGGCCAATTGACTTGGAAACCTGCATTTCTTCAATGCCAAATAGCTCAGGATTGTACACACGTTGTAAATCTAAAATCATATCTACGATTTCTCGACCATCTAAACGTTCACGAATGACGTTTTTGACATGAATGATACGATTTTCATCAATTCCTGCAATAATAAAGACAGAATAATCAGCTCGTTCTGCTTCTGAAATAGCCAAGTCAGCAGTAATATAGTAGTTGAGTTTCATTTGCTTGTCTTCATCAGACAAATGCATGAAATCTCCACGTTTAAAATAAGCTACAGACTCATCTAGAGGGACATTAAGGTATTCCTGAGAGTAAACATCTGGCATACCCATGCCTGTATACTCTGCTCGTTTCTCTCTAAGAGATTCAGCACTGTGTTTTTCAGGCCAAAGTACGTGACTAAAATCTTCTGTGTGGGCCCGATATTTAATACCAAGCCATCCATTGCGTTTTACTTCACTCCAAAGCTTCAGAGGATCCTGGTGACTCCATCGGTCATACTGTTTGGGCATTAGCCGTTCAAGCAAGGAATCCATATGAAGAATAGTACCAACAACACGGATAATTCCCTTTGAAGAAATACAAGGTAGGAGAGCAGAATAAAACCATTTTCTCATTTTCTCCCGACGATCCTTGTTCATAACAAGCTCATCGTTCTCCATGTCATCACAAAGAATAATATCAGGACGTGTGCCGTTCCAAATCAGTCCCCGTAGCTTTTGTTCTGCACCTTTGGCAATGACACGAAACTTGTGTCCATCTTCCATTTCCACGACAATGTCAGTTTCAGTTTCCTTGATAAACTGTACTTGTCCTTTTTCATTTCTCTTCAGGCCAAACAGTTCGACTAAGGCAGTATTCTCTTGTAATTGTTCTTTGAAGTATCCAAGGAACATTGCTGCCTGGCTCTCCGTGTCCGACACCAGCAACATAAATTTCCTCTCTCGAAAGAGAAGAGTCGCTAAACCATAACTCACTGTCATACCTGTAGTCTTGGCATGGCCCCGAGGGGCAGCCAATGCGACCATTCTGTTCTTTGATGTAAATAGTCTCCATCCTTCTTTGTGAAAATCAGGGGTTTTAACAGCGTCGTCGAACTTGCTCGACAAGATACTTCCGACGAAGCCTTCAACGACTTCTGCTGTTAACATTTACTTTTGTAAGAGTTCGGTTTTACGTGAGCTAGAGAAACTAGTACCAAGCCAGAAGCCTGTAATAGCACCAAGTACACCAGAGATAACTGCTGATACAACCATAATTTTGATTTCTGTGGCAAAGTCATTCTTACCCATAATACCAAGTACAGTGAGTACAACAATGTAAACCATTGGTAAGAGAGAGGCTGTGACCCAAATAGCAGGTTGCTTCCAGAACTCTCCTGCTACCTGGATGCTTGCACCACGGGCAGCTTCAATACCTTCGGAATTGATTTGTAGCTCATACCAAACATCCTGAACGGCTGTGTGAACAGCAGCAATAACCTCAGGATCCTTGGACTCTAGTTTCTCTACAAGTTCTTGTTCATTGGTAGAACCTGTGGCAGCTTTAGCTGCATTCACCACAATTTGAGCAGCCTTGGCATTTTTCTCAGCTTGTGGGCTGTTACCAAAAATAGAAATGAGGCTGGGTACAGCTTCAATAAGTGCCGGTAATGCGGCTGCAATAAATGGGAGCATTATAGTTTCACTTGTAGTTGATCCGGAACTTGAAGGCTTTTGCGTTTGAAAAGACTCAAGATCCATTGCCAAAGTTTAGAAAGTAACTGTGATGACATCTGGCACCTGTAGGGTAGCTTCTGTGACAGGAATGTCAAAAGCCTTTTCTACGGAAACACCATTTTTAGTAACACGAGCTAGGTAACCAAAACCTTCTGGAACCAGAGGAAAGCTTGCGCCTTGGCCACCAGTCGTATCAATTGAAGATACAACTGCACCATTTTGCAGAAGTTCAATGTGATAGGGGGTGTCTACAGTACCGACAGGAAATACCTGGGCACGTGTGGTAAATTCTACGACTACAGTTTTAGTTGCCATTATCTTTTCTCCCGTTTGGATGTTTGACTTTTGAGCGATCCGTTTGCATTGCGGGCAAATGATCGATTGCTATGTTGAGACGTGACGCGCGTATTGCTTCGTGCATTAG
>ERZ795052.6663-NODE-6663-length-10508-cov-5.048216_pt1 | contig 10508 bp, 8 predicted proteins | sample MGYA00375136_ERZ795052 | MGnify/ENA primary metagenome ERZ795052 (study PRJEB30181, sample SAMN05720156) | activated sludge metagenome | isolation source: Anaerobic digester | place: Japan | collected 2015-05-26 ... | reverse complement strand
CGTGCCGACTAAAGAGTCACAGCCGGCGAAGGAGCCTGTTGTCCACGCCGTGTCCCGGCCTGAGCCGGCGACCGAGGGAAGGCTGGCGGCGGGCGGAGGGGAGAGCGGCGAGGCCTTCCCAAGGGAATCGGCAGGTTCCGCCGCAGTAGTGGATTTCCGCCTGCGAAAGACGGGGGCGGATAAACCGAGACCGGTTCCGGCTTCTCCGGCGGTACGCCGTTTCGCCCGGGAAATCGGGGTTGACATCAGCCGGGTCCAGGGTTCGGGTCCCAAGGGTCGGATCACGATAGAGGATGTAAAAGCGTATTCACGGTCGATTCGGACTCGGCCCGGCGGGGCCGCTCCGGCGAGGGTGGAACTGCCCGATTTCTCCCGCTTCGGTCCGGTGGAGCGGGAGGCTTTCAACAACGTTCGGCGCGCAACCGCGGAGCACCTGGCGGTCGCTTGGAGCCAGGTGGTCCACGTGACCAACCATGACCGTGCCGATGTCACGAATTTGGAGGAGTGGCGGCGGGCGAAGGGGGCGCAGGTGGAAGCGGCCGGCGGCAAGCTGACGGTGACCGTGATCCTGCTGAAAGTGGTGGCGGCGGCCTTGCGCGTGTTTCCCAAGTTCAATGCAAGCCTGGATATAGACCGGAAGGAAATTGTCTACAAGCGGTACTGTCACGTGGGAGTGGCGGTGGACACCCCGAGGGGACTCCTGGTGCCGGTGATTCGCGACGTGGATCGGAAGAGTCTGGTGGAGCTTGCAGTGGAATTGCAGGCAATGGCCGAGCGGGCGAGAGCCGGGAAGGTGAAGCCTGATGAACTGCAGGGAGGCTGTTTCACGATTACCAACCTAGGTGGGATCGGAGGCACTTCGTTTACTCCGGTCGTGAACTTTCCGGAGGTGGCCATCTTGGGCGTATCGCGGTCCTCGATGGAACCTGTGTACGTGGACGGAGGATTCGAGGCACGACTGATCCTTCCGCTGTCCCTTTCGTACGATCACCGGCTGATCGACGGCGCCGACGCCGCCCGATTTCTCCGTTGGGTTTGCGAGGCACTGGAAGACCCCTGGAAGCTCTTCCTGGGAGTCTGAGGGAGGCCTTTTGCGGAGAAGACCAGTCGGAGAAGGCGAAGAGAATCCTTTTCAGGCAAGTCGGCCGCTCGATTCGAGGCTGGAGCCGGTGAAGCGGTGACATTTTACTTGAAGGGTGGGCGGGTTCATCGAGCGAAGGCGAAGGTTTTCGTGGGCGAGCCGAATGGTCCCTTTGGGTTGCCGGGTTCCTGCCGGATTGTCAGACTTGCAAGATAAGCAAGTCTTTCTAATCTTCCTCAAGCATCCGCTCAAGTGTCTTCCCGAAGGTTCTTTCGGCTCAATGGATTAGCGTGATTTGCGTAAGAGATGGCGCCGGCCTGCCGGCGCTCTCATGCGCGGCAATCGTTCTAACCCAGCGCTCCCCCGAGGCTTCAAGAGAGAGCTGATTGGGTTCGACGGCGGAGGTCAATCGAAGCTCAGGGTGACGACGGTCGCATCACCTGACGAAATGACCCATACGATTCCAGCGGGTCTTGGTGATGAAGAACACGACGCGCTCGGCGTACAGTTTTAGCATTTCCGGCAGGCTGGTACGCCGGTAAGCGTCGGATGCGTCCTCGTAAGACCAGAATACGACCAGCGGTCGGCCCACGATGTACTCCTTGGGCAGAAAGCCGAAGTAACGACTGTCGGCACTGTCGTCGCGGTTGTCCCCCATCATGAAGTATGAGCCTTCCGGAATGCTTACGGGCCCGAAGTTGTCGCGCTGGTTGTCGAATCCTCCGCCGAAAGCGATGCTCCGCCGAAAGACCCGTGGGTCCCGGTGCACCTTGTACGGTTCGTCCAGCGGCAGGCCGTTGATATAAACTGTCTTATCGCGAACTTCCAAAGTCTCACCGGGTAAACCGATAGCCCGCTTAACGTAAAGAACGTTGGGGTCCTCGGGGTATTTGAAAACGACGATGTCGCCTCGTTTGATCTCGTGGGCCGGGCTGATTCCCAGGTCACTCAAAAATCCGTTGCGGTAAGTAAACTTATCGATTAAAAGCCGATCACCTACCAAAATCGTGGGCTCCATCGACGGTGTCGGTACCGTCATGGGGTGAACCACGTAGGTCGTCACAAAGAGTGCGATGATGGTGCAGTAAACGGTGGCGACAAAGTATTCTCGTAAGGTGCCGTACGCTTGCTCGGGTTGTGCCTGGGGGGCAGTCTCTTTCTTTTTCATCTTCTTCCCACAGGATCTTCGTCAAGAGATCCGCCGACGGGCCGGACCTTGCTTTTCCCAAAACCCCTATTGTAACCGGATCCGTAACGCTGGGCCGTACAGTTCCACCGCGGCACGGTCGGTACAATCGACCAGCAGATCCCGTACCAGCATTCCACTGCGGGGATCCCGCCAAGTCGGGGCCAGTTCCTCCAGAGGAACTAAAACGAAGCGTCGTGAGGCCACCCGTGGATGGGGCAGAACCAAATCCGGCGAAGCAGTGACTAGGCCGTCGAAGAACAGAATGTCGATGTCGATGGTTCGAGGTCCCTTCGGCGCCCCGCGCCGGCGACCGAGACGGGACTCCACTCTGTGACAAAGCTGTAGGAGATCACGAGGCGGTAAGCCTACTTCCGCTCGGCAGACCAGATTGAGAAACCACGGTTGGTCAGTCACGTCGACGGGCTCAGTTTCGTACACGCTTGAGCACGCCTGTACCCGTATCCCCTCAGCGGCCAACTCATCCAAGGCCGCCTGCAACATGCAAAGGCGATTTCCCAAGTTGGATCCCAGACCCAAAAAGACATCCGAAACATTCATTTCCATCTTTGTTCCACTTGATCCCTCGACTTCACAACAGCCGCGCTGAAAGCCGGCTGGATTCGTCAGAGAGGGCCTGTTTACTCCTTGGACTGTCATGGGAATCGCCGGCTCCGTTAGAACACGATTTCAGGTTGCCGGATGGTGCCAAAGGTTCCAATTCCCTTCAGATACAGGGAAAAACGAACCTGATTCTCCTCCCGTGTTCTCAATCTGAAACCCCAATACTCCATCGATACACCGCAACAGTTCCAGAAGTAGTTCACACGTACGTTATGGTTGAGTACCTCGTTTGTCCGGAGATCAAGACTCACGTAACCCGCCGCCGACCACCCTCGCCCTACGTTTCCCATGTGCAGGCGGCCTTGAAACTGGTGACCTTTCCCGATCTGATCGGACAGACTTCGGGTGATGAAATACGTTCCACCGGCATTCCACCATCCCTTGCCGAGGGATCCGGTGATCGACAGGTTGTTCCATTCACCCTCTTCGGGATCGTAATCGGCTCGCCAGTCGAGGCGCCCGAAAGACGCCGGTCGCAGCCTTGCGATCAACGAAACCGGCGAAAAGTCGCGGGGGCCCAAGGCATAGGGAAGTCCCGTAAGATCGTTCAGGGGGTAGAACTGGTTCACTTTGCCTTCCGTGATGCTGTCGCCGAAGGTGGAGTCGAGAAAATGTTGCTGCACCAGCCCGATTGCGAGCCACTCTTCCGGCGAGGAGGTTTCCGACCGTTTCACGAACCAACGGTTCCAAACGCCGTACTCCACCGAGTGGGTGTCGGCCACTGCATCAAGGTAGTCGAAACGAATGATGGAATCGAAATCGTCGACTCCCTCCCGCACTCGATAGCGGAAGTAGGGTTCGATCAGGTGCTTCCAGCGGCTTCCGTCCGGTCGCGGGTAGACGCGGGCCAGCCCCCAGCCGCCCACGTCGACGGTCAGGTCCACGTAACTACGGTGAAAACTGTCGCCCGACACTCGTCGCTCCCCCTGGAGATCCCTTGTGATGCTGTCACTGTAAAAGGTCTGTCGGACACCGAAGGAAGGAGTGATGCGGAGACCCTGGAAGAGCGGGAAGGAGGTATAGACCGTCGGGAAGAGATCGATCCGCTGGCTGACTCGCGGCGTTTCGATTTCACCGTCCTTGCGTCCCACCGCGCCCACTGATCCTTCCAGTTCGAGGTAGACGGGCCAGTGGGACAGCCGCTCACCTAGTAGACGAAGCTCCAGTGAAGGCAAGCCTTCCGTTACGATATTCGCGCCGCTGGTTCGCGTTTCCTCCCGGGTCAAGACAAGGTTGAGAGAGCGGCGCCCCATGTTGTTGGTCAAAAAGAAGCGGCTGGTTTCCGTCGGTCTCGTGGCGGTGAAGAAGTTGTCGGAGAAGGTCTGCCGGTACCGGAAGTTCGAGACAAGATCGAAGTCGGCGGCGGCACGTACCGTAGAGCTTAGGCGGGTTGTCATCACTCCTTCCAGCTCGGATCCTCCCTGGCCTAGGCGGTCGTCCACGAACCGCCCCGTCAAATCGACAAACGTAACATCGTTGGGACGGGCTCGGAGGTTGAACGTTCCTCCCCAGCCGCGAAGGGAATAGTAATCCTGCTCCAAAAAAACGTCGGCGCTCCGGCCGAGAACCAGGTAGCCCCGCGTTGTCACCCGCCGGCCCTTGGTGCTCGAATCGCCCAAGGTGGGGAGTAGGAATCCGCTGGAACGCTCCTTCTTCTCCGTGGGCAGCAACAGGTATGGGAAGTAAAGTAAGGGAACCCGTTTGACCCGGAAAATGGTGTGTTTCAGGTGAGCCATACCGTCCAGATTGATGGTCGCCTTTCGGATGGAAAAGGACCACTTCGGCACGCGTTCGTCGCAGGCGGTGACCCAGCCGTTTTCGGCGAGGTACGTGCGAGGGCCGATCTTGATTAGGCGCTCAACGTTTACGTAGAGCTCCTCGTCCGTAAAACCCTCGGCTTGCTCAATGATACCGGTGTCATTCTCCAGGTCGAGATCCGCCTGAACTCCCTTCAGCCAGGTCTTGCCGCGCGTAAGTTCGAGGCCTCCCCGCAATTCCAAAAGCTGCCTGTTGGGGTCGTATCGCATGGTTGCGGTGACCAGGCGCGCGTCCTGCCAGGTGACAACGACGTCGCCCTCGGCCATGACCACATCGTCTTCCAGGCGCTCGATGCGGTCGGCTTCCACTCGGAGGATCCCCTCGGGCCTCGCAATTTCCACGTTCGCACGAGGATCTTCCTGGGCGGAGGGCGGAGCGGCAATGCCGACGACGGCGGAGTTGCACGGAAGCCAAAGCCCCGCGACGAGTAGGGAAAAGCCGAATCGCCACCGTGCCGTCAGCGACATGGCGACTAACATAGCAGAGCGGTTCGACGTAAGGGAAAGTAATCGCTACGAGCGTTGCGGGTTGTCGGCAACAAGGATCGGATCGGCGGAAGGTCGGGAGTCACAATTTCAAACCTTTGTTGTACGGTGTAACGCAAGGCTAGGCTTAACCCGGACGGTATGGTGCTTGTAAGATTCGGCGGGCATAGGCGAGTCGACTTTCGTCTGACCGGCTTCGTCTGGGCAAGGTCGAAAGAGGCTGGTTGAGAGCGGGTATAATGTGAAAACTCCGGGGGATATTAACCGGTGGTAGTACGGCGAGATGGAGCTGATCATGGCTAACGGTAACGACGACTCGGCGGACCGGAAAGGTAAATGGCCTTCGTACACCATGGTGGAAGAGAGGATGCGGAAGATTTACTTCCGGTTCTACAAGGAGACCTACAAACCGTCCCAGCTGGATCGAAAGACCAAAGAATTGATCGCCATCGCCGCCTCCCTCGGTTTCCACTGTAATGGTTGCCTGGCCGGACACATCAAGAAAGCCCTGCAATACGGAGCGACACGAGAAGAGATCAGTGAGGCGGTGTCGATCGCGATGGGAGTTGCCGCTGCGTCCGTCGTTGATCAGACCGACATCGTCGCCGAACAGATGCAACTGAAACTGTTTGATTGATGGTCCCGATGGGCAACGAGGTTGGAAAGGGTATCGAAAAGTCGGCTTTTCCCGCCGAACCGGGGTCGGCGTCCGCGGAGGCCGCCGACCAAGCCTTATCAGTTGTTAAAGAGCAATGCGAGTTTCTGATCTTTTTCCACCTCGGTTCCGACGCGGTGACCGACTGGAGACGGGTGGGAGAAGACTGGGAGCTGACGATAGAACACAGCCGGGTATTGCCGTTCCGGATCCGTTTTCCGCAACGGGAACTGGAAGACCTTGCTCGTTCTCCCGAACGGGTGGAGGAAGCCTTTCTTGAGTACCTGGTGCGGCATCGTCGCTCCTGAGAACTCTTCGGAGATCCGAATCGGCCGATTAGGAGGCTCGGTCACAGCCGGGGCCGGCGTCGGGAGGCGGTTTATAAGATTGTGGGCGACGGCCGGGAGCGACTTCGGAACGCGCGAAAGGGGTTACAGGAGCCGGATTGGTGCCGGCTTAGGCGTATCGGTTCCGAAGCGGGGCGAGTTTGACAAGAGGGGCGGGTTTCGGGAGAATACCGCGTCTGATCGGCGGCCCCATCGTCTAGTGGACTAGGACGCCGGCCTCTCACGCCGGTAACACGGGTTCGAATCCCGTTGGGGCTACCAAGCCTTCCCGGTGTTCTCGACAACTTGGACCGGCTCCAGTCGCCGGCCTGTTTACCCGCCTATCGATCGCCCTCGCCGGAGCTCTGGAATACGAGGAGTGGATCGGAATACTGTCAAGAACTATGAAGGAGAGGCTTAGCTTTCGGGTGTTTTGGCTGTTCGTCGGCCTGGTTGCAGGCTGTGTCTCGCTCCCGGACGCCCAGTTCTTACGGGCGGAGGGCCGGCTGTTTTTTCCCCAATTTGTGAGCGGTGAAGAGAACCGGGCCCGACTTTTCCTGGTGAACCGTTCCACCGAAGAGGTCAAGGGCCGCGTCGTATTCCACGTTTGGAAGGATGGAGCGGAGCCGGCGCGGGTGGTGGTGGAGGGATCTGCAGTCGACCACATGTCGTTCTCTCTGCCCGGCTTCGGGAGCCGCATGATCGAGACCGACGGAACGGGTCCGCTTGCGGTAGGCGCCGCCGTGGTCGTCACGGAGGGAGGTGAAGGTTGCCCGCTGGAGGTTTCGCTGACCTACGAGTTGCTTGGCTCGTTTGTCTCGGTGCAGCCGTCGGCCCTCCAAATGCGTCGGCGGATCTTCGTTACCGTTTCGCCGGAAGAGAACACCGGGGTAGCGCTTTACAATCCTGACGGAGCTCGGGCCGCGCAGATCAGAATCGACCTTTTGAATGAAGCGGGAACGTCGATGGCGACGCAAATCCTGGGGCTGGAGGCGGGTCGGCACTTCGCCCGTTTCGTGACCGAGGAGGAGCTTTTCGCCGATCAGATCCCCTCGGACCCGGGTTCGTTCCAGGGAAGCCTGCGTCTGGAGGTGATCTCGGGCCCGGCGGTCTCGGCCATCGGGCTGGTGCAGCGCGCGTCGGGCGCCTTGATCGCGCTCCCTGCGGGGGAGGGGTTCTTCCAAGCCCGTGATGCCAAGATTGTTGACTTTGCAGGCCAAGATGCGCTTTTGCGGGGCCTCAATCTGGGCGGATGGCTGGTGCCGGAAGGCTACATTCTGAAGGTGCCCGGGTACGGTTCGCCGAGTTCGATCCGGTCTCTCATTGTCGATCTTGTCGGCGAGCAGGCTGCCAAGGAGTTCTACGAAAGGTATTACGGGAACTATGTCCAGGAGGCGGATATTGAGGAGATCGCCCGCTGGGGTTTTAACTCCGTGCGGATTCCTTTTCATTATCAGCAGCTTTACGATTCGGGGGAAGACCGGTTCCTGGAAGAGGGTTTCGCTCGTCTCGACCGGGTGATACGCTGGTGCCGAGAGCGGGGGATCGGGGTGGTTCTCGACATGCACTGTGCTCCCGGCGGCCAGAACCCTAACAATATTTCGGACAGTGACGGCAGGGCGCTGCTTTGGTCCGAAGCCGGTTTTCGGGACCAGACGGTGCAAGTCTGGCGGGAGATTGCGCGCCGATACGCCTGGGAGAAGTGGGTCGTCGGCTACGATTTGCTCAACGAGCCCGTTCTTCCGTCGGGCGTCGCAAACGTCTCGTTACAGGCCCTCTATGGGTGTTTGGCGGCGGCGGTTCGAGAAGTCGATCCGAACCACCTACTCTTCATCGAGGGGAGCTCATACGCGACCAATTTCACGCCGCTCGAGCCGCCGGTGGACGACCAAGTAGTCTACAGTTTCCACAAATACTGGAACGACACGAGCGTGCAAACGATTCAGGAATACCTGAACTTGCGGGAGCGTACCGGCAAGCCTTTGTGGGTTGGGGAGTTCGGAGAGAATTCCAACCCTTGGGCGTATCGGGTGATCGAGCTGTTCGAAAGTCACCGAATCGGGTGGTGTTGGTGGACGCATAAGAAGGTGGACACAATTACGAGTCCACTATCGGCTCCGTTTCCCGAACGGTATCGCCGGGTGGTCACGTACTGGGAGGAAGGCGGTTCACCTCCGCCGGCGGAGGAAGCGCAAGCCGGCCTTCTCGAATTGGCCGACGCGCTCAAGGTAGAGAACTGCCGGGTGCTTCCCGATGTGGTGGCGGCGCTGACCGATCCCTACCGGGGTGTCGATCCGAAGCCTTACGTTGAACACGTTCTTCCGGGAAGCATAGCCGCGGTGGACTACGATGTGGGGGAAGAGGGGTACGCCTACCACGACAACGATTCCTTACGCGTGAGCTACGAGAACTGGACGCCGTGGAACCAAGGTTGGCAATATCGTAACGACGGTGTCGATATCGAAGAGTCAGCCGATCCCGGAGGTCGAACCTGGAACGTCGGTTGGATGAGTGACGGGGAGTGGCTCAGGTACGCGGTGAGTATTGAAAAAGGGGGACGGTACAACGTTCGGTTGCGGGTGGCCGGCAACGGAGGCCGCATTCGGTTGGCTCTCGACGGAGTCCCTCTCGGCGGCGAACAGGTGGTTCCAGCCACCGATGGTTGGCAGCGGTGGACGGTAATGCAAATCCCCGACGTGCAGCTCCCTTCAGGCCGACACGTCCTCAAAGTCGAGGTCGTCCGGGGCGGCTTCAACCTGAGTTCGCTGGAGTTTTCGAAGACTGATATCGTTCAATGACCGTGTGCATTGTCGAATCGAGGTGCTCGGCCGGAGCGCAGCCTCCCTGCCTGGGACTCCTAGAGGAGGCCTCGAACCGAAAATCGGCGTTCCGGCTGCAAGCTGTAAGATGGTGCTCGATGTTCTAGAGAGGGAGGAGTAACGATGCGTGGGAAGAAGTTGGTGACCATTGTTTCCGTAGGACTGTTTCTGGTCGCTTCAGGGAGTGTAGTTTCGGCCCAGGCGTCTACCGCCGTCGAAGTGCCGCCTATCCAACTGGAGAAGGTGGAGCCGACGGGCGGGAAGCCGTTGATGGAAAGTCTCGCGCTGCGGAGATCCATCCGGGAGTTCAGCGATCGGCAGATACCCGAGACGGTTCTTTCAAAGCTACTTTGGGCGGCGGACGGGGTGAACCGCCCTGACGGGAAACGGACGGCACCGTCGGCGTGGAACCGGCAGACGGTGGAAATATACGTGGTGACGGCGGCGGCGGCATATCGATACGTGCCCGATGGACATCGACTCGAGCCGGTGGTTGCCGGAGATCTCCGCGCGCTCACGGGTGTTCAGCCCTTCGTTGCGACGGCTCCCATGAACCTGGTGTACGTTGCCGACCTGGGCAAGTTGGAACAGATGGATTCACCGGCCGACGAGAAAGTTCTGATGGCGGCCGTCGAGGCGGGGCATATGGCACAGAACGTATATCTGTTTTGCGCCTCGGAAGGTCTGGGCGCGGTTACCAGGATGCTTATCGACCGGGAGCCGCTGGCCGAGGCGTTGCAGCTCCGTCCGGAACAGTACATTATCTCGGCTCAAAGCGTGGGTTATCCCGAGGCTTCTACAGAGTAGGCGGGCATGCAGGCCACCGCGGTTTGCGTCTCCCGCTTTCCCGCCGGCGGGAACCGGCGGGCTGCTTCCGCGACCGAACTGCGGGGAGGCGATCTCAAGCGCTGCCGCCGTCGGCTGCCCCGGGGAAGACCTTGGGACGTGGCGTAAGGAAACCGGAGGCCGAAGCGGCGAGGTGTTCCGTCCGTTGGTTGCGGATCCGGCAAACTCACACTACTCGGTTCGCATAAGGAGAATCTGCGATGGGGATTCAACGGCGGGTCAGGCGGCGTGCCCTCAGACTGGCTAAGGCCGAGCTGGCTCGGTTTATCGATGAAAACGAGGAACAGCTGCTACGGCTGTTTCGAGAGGAACTGCAAAGACTGGATGATTCGATTCCGGAAGAGCAGGTTTTCATCGACATTAAGATGGTTCCCCTGGGTGATGCCATTCTTCGGGCTTGTTTGAATGCGTTGCGGCGCTTCTTACGTGAAGATCTGGCACAGTGAACGGGGTGTGGTCCGGTCGACGAAGTACACGGGTTGCCACAGCCGTCCCTCGGCTTGGATGCGCCGACCGGAATGCCGTCGGTAGGGAACGGTTCTTAGTGGAAGTGAGCAGGTCTTACGTCACGGCGTTTAGGACGGCCGCGGCCGGTACGACGGCCACCGAGTCCATCTCCGTCAGGCGTTCCAACAGGTTTTCCAGGTAACGCGAACTCACCGGACCCC
>ERZ795052.6657-NODE-6657-length-10513-cov-3.994932_pt1 | contig 10513 bp, 8 predicted proteins | sample MGYA00375136_ERZ795052 | MGnify/ENA primary metagenome ERZ795052 (study PRJEB30181, sample SAMN05720156) | activated sludge metagenome | isolation source: Anaerobic digester | place: Japan | collected 2015-05-26 ... | reverse complement strand
TATATTTCTCAGAGCCTCCACCACAAATATCTCCAAGCGTGTTTTTCCATGAGATACAGTTGGTCACCGTGCCGTAATAGTTACGAATCCCGCCGCCTAAGCCACTCCCGCCGCCTAAGCCACCCCAAGAGCCAAATGCGCTGTTATTATAGACTGTGCAGTTGGTCACCGTGCCGTAATAGTTACAAATCCCGCCGCCGCCATCTTCTGCTCTGTTTCCATAGACTGTGCAGTTGGTCACCGTGCCGGAATTGTTATAAATCCCGCCGCCGTAATCTTCTGCTCTGTTTCCATAGACTGTGCAGTTGGTCACCGTGCCCTGCCAGTTATAAATCCCGCCGCCGTAGCTGTCAAAGCCTGTTACGCTGTTATCATAGACTGTGCAGTTGGTCACCGTGCCGTAATCGCTAAAAATCCCGCCGCCGTGCCGTAGTGCGTTGTTTCCATAGACTGTGCAGTTGGTCACCGTGCCGTAATCGTTATAAATCCCGCCGCCGTAGCTGTCAAAGCCTGTTACGCTGTTATTATAGACTGTGCAGTTGGTCACCGTGCCGGTGTTATTAATCCCGCCGCCGTTATTTTCAGTTTTGCCTCTTTCAACATGGAAGCCGTCCAAAACTCCTGAGCTTTTGACGCATTGGCAAGCATCTTTTCCATCTATGATTGTGGGATGTTCGGAAATGTTCCGCTCAGAAATTTGTGATTCCATTCCTGCAAAGCCGCCATATAGTGCAACGCGGGAAGGATTTATTAATGTCCGACCCTCTGCGTATGTTCCTTCCGCAACCCAGATTTGATAAAGATCATCTGAATCAGCAACCTTATTCAGGGCGGCGCCGATGGTTTTCAAAGCCGTCCCCCACGAGAGCCCATTATTGGCATCGTTTCCAGACTCAGAAACATAAAGAGGACCCAAAACTGGAAGGGGCGATTGTGGCTCATATCCATCGGGAGATTCATAGGCACCCATGCAGACCTTGCCATCGGCGCCCGGTCGAGGATTGCCCATAATGTCTGTCTTCGGCGCGTCCTCCACACTTCCCGCATCCACACAAGGTGAGCCATTTTGCAATCGAAAGTCCCATGTTGATAAATCACCTGATGTGTTGACGAAAAGGGGATTCCCCCGTATATTTCCGTTTTTTCCATCAGCCTCTCCGAAACAGCTATATTTCTCAGAGCCTCCACCACAAATATCTCCAAGCGTGTTTTTCCATGAGATACAGTTGGTCACCGTGCCGTAATAGTTACGAATCCCGCCGCCGGAGCTTTCTGCGCGGTTATTATAAACTGTGCAGTTGGTCACCGTGCCGGAGGAATCGTTATAAATCCCGCCGCCGTACGTTGCGGTGTTATTATAGACTGTGCAGTTGGTCACCGTGCCATAATAGTTAAAAATCCCGCCGCCTAAGCCATTCCCAATGCTTAATGCGGTGTTATTATATATAGTGCAGTTGGTCACAGTGCCAGTGTTATAAATCCCGCCGCCGCTGCTGTAATAGCCTGTTGTACTGTTTCCATAGACTGTGCAGTTGGTCACTGTGCCGGAGTTATAAATCCCGCCGCCGCCGAATTCTGCGTTATTGCTATAGACTGTGCAGTTGGTCACCGTGCCTTTTTCGCTGTTATGAATCCCGCCGCCCTCATCTGTTGCGGTGTTATTATAGACTGTGCAGTTGGTCACCGTGCCGTAGTTATAAATCCCGCCACCGGAGCTCCTATAGCCTTCTGCGTTGTTACTATAGACAGTGCAGTTGGTCACTGTGCCGGAGGAATTGTTATAAATTCCGCCGCCGGAGTCTGATTTCCCACTTACAATATTGGAAGCCGTCCAAAACTCCTGAGTTGCGGACGCATTGACGGGCATCCTCTCCATCTATGATTGTGGGGTGCGCGGAAATGTTTCGTTCTGAAAGTTGTGATTCCGTTCCTGCAAAACCTCCATAAAGCACAAAGCTTGTAGGATTATCAACGGTTTTAGATTCTGCATAGGTTCCTTCTGCGACCCAGACTTCATCGCCTATTTTTGCCGTTTGTGTTGCCTTTACAATTGTTTTTAAGGCGGCGTCCCATGATTCCCCCGAATTCGAATCGCTGCCTGTGGTTTTCACATAATACCGCGCCGCAAAGACGGATGTTGACATAATCACCCAAAATGCAATTACCGGAAAAATGCGTCGAATATATTTCATTTTATCCCCTCCCCAATGTCCGATACATTCAAATTCTCGACAAATAGAAATACCTATTGCAACAAATATTTATGGAAATTTGGGCATAGCTTGCCGCATGCGCCGGCAGCGCCGATTATTCTATTTCATAAATTTCAAAAGTTTTTATGTATTAAGGGCAAATTATTTTTATATCAAACATGATTGACATGAGCAGGTGAAAATTTTTATGAAAATCTCCTAATATGCCTCAATTGAAAAGAAAACTTAATAACCAATTTATATATTTTTCTGCCATAGTTTTGGCGGGAATTATAACGCTCGTTGTTTTAACTGCAGTCATACTGCCCTGCCTTGCCTTTGACCTTTTCCCCAGTTATTTCCGAAGCGATATCCATGAGGGGCGCATTAAGATTGAATATTGGGAAAAATGGACGGGTTTTGAGGGCGAGGCGATGCAAAAAGTTATTGATAAGTTCAACCAATCCCAAAGCCGCATCTGGGTGGAAAAACGTCCCATCAGCCGCATTGAGCAGCGATTTCTTGTTTCTGTGGCGGGAAAAAATCCTCCCGACCTTGCCGGACTTCAGGCTTTCATGATTCCAAACTTTGCTGAAAAAGGCGCATTGAAATCTTTGGATGAACTGGCATCGGAATTTAATATAAAAAAAGAAGACTACCTCTCCGTTTTCTGGGACATGGGGGTTTATCAAAACAAGTTGTATGCCCTGCCTACGACGCCTGCCACGCTTGCGCTTCATTACAACAAACGCCTTTTTCGCGAGGCTGGGCTTGACCCAGATAAACCGCCGCGAACGCTCGATGAATTGGACAGCATGGCTGAAAAGCTGACTCGATATAATAACAAAGGGAAGATAAAAACAATCGGATTCACTCCCAGCTATCCGGGGTGGTGGCTCTGGGCATGGGGATTTTGGTTTGGAGGACGCCTCACCGATGAAAAAGGTCGCATCACAATGGACGATGCGGGAAACGTCAAATCACTTGTCTGGGTTCAAAATTACGCGCGCAAATATGGGTTGGTTCGTTTGCAGGAATTTGAAGGCGGTTTTGGAAGGCTTCTTTTTGCTTCGCCTCAAAACCCGTTTCTTACAGAACAAGTCGCTATGGAATTGCAGGGCGTCTGGATGTTCAACTTCATTGATAAATATAATCCAAAACTGGAATGGGGAGTTGCGCCTTTTCCCGCCGTTGAGGGTTTGGAAAATGTCACGCTTGCCGATTGCGACGACCTTGTTATTCCCACAGATGCGCCCCATCCCCGCGAGGCGTTCGAGTTTATATCATTTGTCCAACAACAGGAAAACATGGAACTGCTCTGCATGGAGCAGCGAAAATTTTCCCCTCTAAAAAAAGTGAGCGAGGATTTTTGGATAAAACACCCCCATCCGTATATCAAATTATTTTACGAACTTGCGGAAAGTCCCAACGCCAAAACGCAACCGATGATCCCCATGTTTCAGCAAATGAGGGAAGAGATGAACTCAGCGTTTAGCGAGGTATGGCTTTTGAAAAAGACGCCCGAGCAGGCGCTTGAACGGGTTCAGAATCGAATACATCGCGCTTGGGAATCCCAAAAACGGGTTGAGGAAGCTAAATCAAAATCGCAAAATAGCAGATTGGGTAAAAAATGATTTTTAAAATTTCCCATGCCGAATTTTGTAATATAAAAAAAGGTTTGTTATTCATATCGCCTTGGATTATAGGCATGGCACTGTTTGTCGGATATCCCATTGTTGCGAGCATTTATTATAGTTTCACAGATTTCAGCGTTCTGCTTCCGCCGGTTGGCATCGGATTTCAGAATTATTCAGACCTTCTCAAGGACGACCTATTCTGGAAATCATTGAACAATACCCTGTTGTATGCGGCTATCTCGCTTCCGCTTGGACTCGGGCTATCGCTTTTTTTGGCTTTATTTCTAAATCAGCCAATCAAATTTCGCGATGGCTTCCGCGCCGTTTATTTTTTACCGTCTCTTGTCCCGCTTATTCCTCTGGCAATATTATGGCAATGGATTTTCAATTCACGTTTTGGCATTTTGAATGGAATATTGAACCCGCTTCTGCAACCCCTGCAAGCCTCCGCGCCTAACTGGCTGGAAGACCCGATGTGGACAAAGCCCGCGCTTGTTCTGACTCGCCTTTGGGGGGTGGGCGCTTCGATGATAATCTTTTTGGCGGCGTTGCAAGAAGTTCCAAAAGAATTGTATGAATCGGCAGAGATTGACGGAGTCACGCATTGGAGAAAGTTTTTCAACATAACGCTGCCGCTGATATCGCCGGCGATTTATTTCAACCTTATCGTGGGCATCATCGCAAGCCTGCAATTCTTTGCGGTGCCATTTGTTATGCTGGGGCGCGGTCCAGCCGACTCATCATATTTTTTCACCATGTATATCTATGACGCCGCATTCAAATATCTAAGAATGGGATATGCGTCGGCAATGGCGTGGCTCATGTTTATCTTGACATTGGTTTTAACCATACTGGCGAGCCGCGTGTCCTCGCGATTTGTGCATTATGAAACCGATAATTTATAGGGCTGGCGGGTTTTAATGTTATATGCTTTAATAATATTAATGTTCTTATCCCTTGCGGCAATCGTTGCGGCGTTTATTTTATTAAAACATTCCGACAAGCCGCAAATAAAAAAACTCGCAAACACCCTCTTTTTATGCGGCGAAGCTTATTTATTATTTCACGTATTACATCTGATTATTAGCATCATCCAATACGGGGTTTCCGATTTTTCCGTCCTTTTAACAGTTGGCGAAATCTATGTTCTCGTGCAGTCTTTTGCGGAATATACAAAGCGCTCTCGATTGAGACGAAAGTTGATTATTGCCCACGCCGTTGTCATCATCGGCTCAATAGCCTTTTTGTTTCCGCTCATCTGGATGGTGTCCACAGCGCTCAAACTCCCCGGACAGGCAATGAGCTATCCGCCCAAATTGATTGAGTTTCCTATGAGGTTTGAAAATTTCAAGACCTGCCTCAATTATCAAGGTTTTCAATTTAACCTTTATGCGCGGAATACATTGTATTTGTGCATTCTTTCCGTTCTTGGAACAATACTTTCCAGCTCTTTGGTGGCTTATGGCTTTTCGCGGATTAAATGGCGGGGGAGGGATTTTTGTTTTTATCTGACGCTGGCAACGATGATGATTCCGTTTCCGGTTTATATGATTCCCCTTTTTCGTTTATTTCGTCTTTATAACTGGGTGGGGACTTTCAAACCTTTATGGATTCCCGCTTTTTTCAGCAGCGCATTTCATGTGTTTTTGATGCGGCAGTTTTTTATGAACATACCGCATGACCTTTCGGAAGCCGCGTTCATGGATGGCGCGGGGGATTTCCGAATCTATTGGAGTGTTATTCTGCCGCTGGCAAAACCGGTTCTTCTGGTGGTGGGACTTTTTCAATTCCTAAATACATGGAATGATTTTCTTGGTCCTTTGATTTACCTTTCGGACCAAAAGCGCTACACCTTATCGCTTGGGTTGCAATTCTTCCAGAGCCAGCACGGCGGAACGGATTGGAATCTGCTGATGGCGGCGTCCACTTTGGTAATCATACCCATCGTAATATTATTTCTATGCACACAAAAAACATTCCTACGCGGTATGACCATGAGCGGATTGCGCGGAGGGTAAGGCACAGATAATGAACAAAAAGGTTTTGAAACCATGAATACAATGAATCTGGCAATCAAATATGAAAAATAAAACCCCGCCGTTGTTATTAGGAGCACACATGTCCATCGCGGGAGGAATTGATAAAGCCATTCTGCGGGGTGACGAACTATCCTGCACAGCCGTTCAGATATTTCTCAAAAATAACACGCGTTGGGAAGGGAAGCCGATTTCAGAAAAAGAGCGGAGCGACTTTTTTGCCAATCAAAAAAAAACAGGCTTGAATCATATCGTGGCGCACAATTGCTATCTCATTAATCTTGCCTCGCCCGATGAAACCATTTTCAAAAAATCCATGCGCGCCATGAGCGACGAATTGACGCGCGCATCATTTCTGCAAATCCCATCGCTGATTATCCACCCGGGCGCGCATAAGGGAATGGGCGCGCGCCAAGGCATTAATCAGATTGCCGGCGCCTTGAATGCGCTTTTAAAAGAAGACATAAAAGGGAAGGTTAAAATACTTCTCGAAACAACAGCCGGACAAGGCACAGGCATCGGTTCCCGTTTTGAGGACTTGGCGCAGATTATTTCTGAGATTAAACGCCCCGCGCGCGTCGGCGTATGCCTTGACACCTCCCATATATTTGCCGCAGGATATGACATTCGGACAAAAAAAGATTATGAATCAACGCTGAAAAAATTTGATTCAATTATCGGAATAAAAAAACTTTGCGCCATCCATTTGAATGACTCAAAAAAACCGCTGGGCTCGAGACTTGACCGCCATGAAAATATCGGCAAGGGGAGCATTGGACTGGATGCCTTTCGATTTATCATGAATGATGAACGATTTGCCGAAATTCCCAAAATCATCGAAACGCCCAAAGAGCCGGAGCCGAAGGCAGATTTGGAAAATCTTCGTATTTTGAAAAGTTTGGTGGAGAGTATATCATGAAAGAAGCCATGCTTTATGAAAAGTTGGAGAACCTTCAAGTTCGGTGCCATTTGTGCCAACATCGCTGCACGATTTCAGAAGGTCATTACGGTATATGCGCCGTTCGACAAAATCGCGGCGGCGTCCTTTACAGCCTTGTATATGCAAAAGCCATCGCATCGCATATAGACCCAATAGAAAAAAAACCGCTCTTTCACTTTCAGCCCGGCTCGACAAGCTTTTCCATCGCGACGGTCGGATGCAATTTCCATTGCCTTTTCTGCCAGAACTCGGACATATCGCAAATGCCGCGAGATATGAAAGAAATTGCCGGACAAGACTTCCCTCCGGAAAGTGTAGTGCGCGCCGCTTTGAGGCGGGATTGTCAAAGCATTTCATATACCTATACGGAACCGACCGTATATTTCGAATATGCGTATGACACGGCGCGGCAGGCGCACGCAGCAGGGCTTAAGAATGTTTTTGTCTCCAATGGATATATGACGCCCGAAACAGTCAAAACCGTTGCGCCTTATCTGGATGCCATCAATGTTGATCTGAAAGCATTTGATGATGATGTTTATCGAAAGTATATCGGAGCGGAATTGCCCAAAATACTCCAATCCATTAAGGCGATTTATGAAGCGGGCATCTGGCTTGAAATCACAACGCTTATTGTCCCAACGGTGACCGATACAGAGGCGCAGATACAAGGCGCGGCGGAATTCATCGCGTCCCTCAATCCCAATATCCCGTGGCATGTTAGCCGATATCATCCATCATATAAGTTTAACGCGCCGCCCACGCCCACAAATATTCTTAAGAAAGCCTATGAGATTGGAAAGGCGGCAGGGCTAAGATATATTTATCTTGGCAATGTCTGGGGAGAAGGGGAAAACACCTATTGCTGGAAGTGCGGAGCGCTCCTGATTGCCCGCCTCGGCTTCAGCGTCTCCCAAAATCGAATTTTTAATAATTGCTGCCCGGAATGCGGAGAACAAATTGCGGGGCGATATTTGTCCTCATAACATTGCGGTCATTTGGCTGTTCTCATATCAATTATTTTCCCCGGCGGCGTTTCAGGAATGATAGGATATTTTTTTAGAGCCTCATCGCCTATAATAATTTCTTTAACTTTTATCTCCGATTCATAAATAACTTGGTCGTTGTCGATGAAAAGTTTTTTCATGGCGGCTTTCTTGGGATATGCAAAACCTTCGGGGGTTGTCCCTACTTCCGTAATCGTGAATATAAGCGATAGGGGATTACTGACGTATTGAATCTTTGATGGGATGGGATCTTTGTTCCATTCAATCATGTAATTTCGCCCTTCGCTATCATTAAATTCAAGACAATCAAAAGGTTGATTCAGCCGCCCCTCTTTATGCAAAATAGGGTATATCGCATCAAAAAGAGGTTTTCTCCCAAATCTCTCACCCCGCGAGCTAATAGAGAGCCCCCACCATGGGAATCTTGCAATATCAAATCCTAATTTATAATCATTGTCCCACACCTGATAACCTTCCTCAAACTGACCCTTATTATCTATTGAACAGTCAATAACCCTGTCTTTTAAATATGAGAAGGATGCCGTTTGTGTTGATATATAATCGAAATATTTAATGTTATCATAGGATTCTGAAACGGAAGTGAATTGAAATCTCTCGTTTCCTTGACCGTCAGAAACAAATAAGCATTCTCCTGTTAGATATCCGAAACCATTTTGAGGATCAAGTTGATTTGGATTATCTCCGTTGAGAATATCCTGACGCAACATTTTGCCTATCAAATTATTTTCTTTGATCTCATATATCACAGCAAAAGGGACGTCTCTAATATAAACCGTTGATTTGTATAACGTGTCCCAGTCAGTTGATGCCATGCCCAAAGACAGGCAAAAAGAAAAAACAATAACAACCATTAATTTGTATTGAGTTCTCATTGGTAATGTCTCCTTTATCAATTAATTTACATAAACGCTATTCCATCAATGCCTTCAACTGATTTGGGAACCTGCTCTTCGCCGATTGTGTTAAATTTAAAGAAGCTAAAGAGAGGAACACATAATATTAATAATTTTTTCACCGTATTATAATCCTTGCGATTAAACAATAGTCTAACTATTGTATTTTATTTTTTATGTCAAGAAAACTAAAATGAGTTTGCGCCCTTATGGCTGGATGAAGCTATATTTCAATCACAAGCCCGTCATAGGCAAGACGGGCGTGGGGCGGCAGCGTGCGGTTGGTCGCCCAATGTTCCATCTGGTGGGCGATATGCGTGAACCAGACCTTTTCAGGTCCGATCCTCTGAGAAATTTCAAGCGCCTCAGCAAGTGAATAATGAGTGGAATGCGGCATATATCGCAAGGCGTTTAATACCAACACCCGAGTTCCCATCATCTTCTGAATCGTTTCTTCGGGGATGAAACTTGCGTCTGTCACATAAGAGAAATCATTAAAGCGATAACCCAGAATCGGCAAATCCCCATGTTTGACAGGCAGGGGGGTAATCTTAATTCCCATGAATTCAAAACAGCCATCCACAGGGATTAACTCAAGCTCCGGAACGCCGCCGCCAATCTGCTTTGGATTGAAACAGTAATCAAATCTTTTGCGAACATCTTCAAGGATGTGCGAAGCGCTGAAAATCTTTATAGCCTCGCCCTGCAAAAAATTATACACTCTCAAATCATCCAAACCCGATATGTGATCCGAATGGGTATGCGTCAGAAGCAGGGCGTCAATTCTTTCAATTTTATGCCGAAGCGCTTGTTCGCGAAAGTCGGTTGAGCAGTCTAAGAGCAGGCTGGCTGTTTCCGTCTGAACAAGGGCGGATGTCCGCAGCCGTTTGTTTTTAGGGTTTTGCGAAAGGCAAACATCGCATTGGCAGCCAATCATCGGCACGCCTGTGGATGTGCCGGAGCCGAGGATTGTGACTTTCATGGACGATTTAGGAAATTGGGTCATTGTGTTATTGAGTCTTTGGGGTTTTAAGTCGCTGGACGTTAAATTTTGAGGTTATTCTTAATATCCAACCGCCTGACCGCCCCATTGCCTTTATTATATTGTATCAAACGATTCAGGATACCGGCATCTTGTGATGGCGTCGTCATAAGATATCAAACCTTGCTGATAAAGATTCTTCAAAGCCTTATCCATTGTAACCATGCCCTGCTCATATCCGGTTTGGATGAGCGTCATCAGCTGCTCTGTTTTGGCGGAGCGAATGAGTTTGCGGACGGCGATATTGGCAACCAAAACCTCTGCCGCTGCCACGCGCCCGCGTCCGCCGGGAACAGGAATCAGCTGCTGCGCCACAATGCCCTCAAGCGTGTTCGCCAACTGAATGCGCACCTGTTGCTGTTGATGAGGCGGAAAAACGTCAATGATGCGGTCAATAGTTTGGATGGCATCCGGCGTATGAAGAGTCGAAAACATGAGATGCCCCGTTTCGGCGGCGGTTAACGCCGTCGAAATCGTTTCAAGGTCGCGCATTTCACCGATGCAGATGACATCCGGATCCTGCCGCAAAATATGCCGGAGCGCCGTGTTAAAACTTTTCGTATCGCTGGTTACCTCGCGTTGTTTAATGATGCTTTTGCGGTTGCGATGAACATATTCGATAGGGTCTTCAACCGTCACAATCATGCAGCGCCGCTCGCAGTTGATTTGATTGATGAGCGCGGCAAGCGTGGTCGTTTTACCGCTTCCCGTCGGTCCCGTTATCAAAACCATGCCATAAGGATAA
>ERZ795052.6647-NODE-6647-length-10521-cov-4.759794_pt1 | contig 10521 bp, 5 predicted proteins | sample MGYA00375136_ERZ795052 | MGnify/ENA primary metagenome ERZ795052 (study PRJEB30181, sample SAMN05720156) | activated sludge metagenome | isolation source: Anaerobic digester | place: Japan | collected 2015-05-26 ... | reverse complement strand
AAGGAATACGGCGTGGCGATCAATCCGTTGACCACCAACGTCCTCGTGCTGACCCGTCAGAATCCCACCAACATGCTCGTGGTGCTGGACCCGTTGACCGGCGCCGAGAAACATTACATTGACTGGTCGGGCCTCCTGCCCATTAGCAGCGGCTACAACAAGGTGGATGTGGCCGATGACGGCATCATCTACCTCTGCAATCTCTCCACCGATACGGGGTCCAATCCGTTCCGGATTGACGGCCTCTCGGACGACGGTCCCGTCCCGGCTCTGGCCGGCCGCCAGCTCTACTATGGAGATCCGGGCTATCCAGTCACGTCGCCGAACGTCGTTTGGGGCGGCACGATGGCCGTGCGCGGTTCGGGAGCCGATACGGAGATTCTGCTGGGATCGGGCAGTTGGAATCAGTCCAGCCGCACGGTCGCAATTTTGCGCAATAGCACCGGCTTCTTCGTCTCCACGCCCATTACCGTGCCCGACGCCCCGGATAAATTCGCCCGCCTCGGCTTGGATTGGGGCCCGGGCACCAACACCTTCTGGGCCAAGTCTGCCTCCACGACCCTTATTCTGGTTGAATTCGACATCAACACCGGAACCGGCTTCGTGAAGAAGACCTATCCGCTGACCGGTGCCCGCAGTGTCCCGAGCTCCGTCACCGGGATTAAATACGACCGCACCTACGGCCTGCTGGCCGGTCTGCAGAACGGCAGCCCGCCCACCCCCGTGAGCGTGCCTGTCTATGACGTGCGAGACCTTGATGCCGGCCCCTTCTGGGTGGATCAGGAGTTGTTCACCAGCTACAACGCGGACATCGAGTTCCAGGGCAACGTGGACTTTGCCGCCGGTTATTTGGTGGCGCTCGGCGTGAACAACGGCCTCAAGGCCTTCAAGGTCAACCCGAACTTCACCGCCAGCCTGCCGGTCATCGTAAGCCATCCGGTCTCAGCGGCCTGGTTCGCCGGCAGCAACCCGTCGTTTACCGTGGTGGCGGACAGCACCACGCCGCTGTCCTATCAGTGGTATTACAATGGCACCCAGGCCATCGCCGGCGCCACCAGCGCCACCCTCACGCTCACTAACGTGCAGGCCGCCAACGAGGGCACCTATTTCGCCCGCGTCAGCAACGCCGGCGGGTCGCGCGACAGCCTGGCCGCCACCCTCACCGTGCTCCCGCTCTACAACACGGCCCAAATGACCAATATCTGGTCCGTGCTCGCGGGCACCCGGCCGTATCTCAATACCTTCTATTACGAATACGGCATGTGCTTCAACCCGGTGAACTCGAATCTGTTGGTCGCCAGCTATGTGGCCACCAACCCGACGCCGGTGATCATCGCCGTGCTGGACGCCTTGACGGGCGCTCACAAGCACGTCCTCGACGTGAGTGTGGTTTACGGCGGCAACCGCTGGATCAACAAGATCGGCGTGGCCAATGACGGCGTGGTCTATGCCGGCAACCGTTCGACCGCCCCGGCCACGGACCCCTTCATCCTCTATCGCTGGGCGGATGACGCCCCCACGACCATCGCCAGTATCGCCTTCAGCGGCGACCCGGCCCCGTCCCTTCCCACGAAGGTCGCGGGCTATACGATGGATGTCCGCGGCGCCGGGGTGAACACCGAAATCCTCATGAGCTTCAACACGAGCAACGTGGTCAGCTTGCTCACCACGCCTGACGGCGTGAACTTTGTCCCCACGGAAATCTTTGTGGCGGGCGCGCCCGACCGGTTTGCGCGCCTGGGCATCTGCTTCGGCGCGGGCAACACGTTCTGGGCCAAGTCCTGGGCCACAGACCCCGGCGCCGGCAAGCTGTTCCTGGTGCAATACGATGCCAACGCCGGCACTGGCACCATCCTCCGCACCTACGACACCGACAAGGTTTCCAGCACCATGACCACTGTCGCTTACAACGACAGCCTCAAGCTGCTGGCGGGCATCGCCCGGGACGACCAGAAGAACGTTCAGATCTACAGCGTGGCCGATCTCGACCTCGGCCCGGTCTTGCGCGATCAGGAACTGTTCCCGACCTACAATCCCAGCATTGAAGCCAATGGCGCGCTGGATTTCGGCGGCAACACCTACCTGTTTGCCATGAACGAAAACAACGGCATCATGGCGTTCCTGATTGACTCCTCCTATCAGCCGCCCGCCGCCGCCTTCAGCATCGTCAACGTGACCACCGCCGGCGGCAGCGTCACCCTCACCTGGCAGGCCCAAAATGGGAAGTCCTATCAGGTCCAGGCCGTGGGCGACCTCGGCGGCACCTGGCAGAACCTGGGCAGCCCGGTCACGGCGACCGGCAGCACCGCCTCCTACACCGATAACTCACCGGGCAACCGGCGGTTCTACCGGGTCCTTGCCCAGTAGTTTCCGCTCTGTTCAAAACGCCGCCAGCTCTCCGGCTGGCGGCGTTTTTCATTAAACCAGTTCGCGGCGGCACCCAGAGTCAGGGCCAACCTCAGACGTGGAAGGCATCCCGTCTCCGGCAGCCCCCCGGCCTTCATCTGAAAAAATGCCGTCGCTTTTCGGGTTCCTTTTTGCCATACTCGGGACATGATCCGAGCACCGGTGGACGATCTGGCGCCCACACGACACAGCCTGCTGGCACGCCTGAAGAACTGGCAGGACCAGCAAAGTTGGCAGGAGTTTTTTGATACCTACTGGCGCCTGATCTATTGGACCGCGTTGAAAGCCGGGTTGTCTCCCGAACAGGCCCAGGACATTGTCCAGGAAACGATGGTCGTGGTTGCCCGGAACATCCACAAATTCAAGCCGGGCCGGGAGAACGGCTCCTTCCGGGGTTGGCTGCGGAATGTAACCCGGTGGCGGCTGGCCGACCATTTCCAGCGGCGGCACAAATCTCCGGGAGCGGTTCCGGACGAGGCTGGGGTGGACCTTGAACAAATCCCTGACCCCACCGGCACCGACCTCGAAATGGTCTGGGAGTCCGAGTGGGAGCGCAACCTGTTGCTGGTTGCGGCGGACCGGGTGAAAGCCCGGGTGAAAGCGGAGCACTACCAGGCTTTCGACCTCTGCGCAGCCAAAGGATGGCCGGCCCGCAAAGTCGCCCAGTATCTGAACATGAGTGTGCCCGCCGTTTACGTGGCCAAGCACCGCATCCAGGCCCAATTGCGGGCCGAGGTCCGGCGTCTGCGCCGGCGGCACCAGTAAAACGGCCGCTTCCCGCTCAACTCAACAAGCCTATGTCAAATGACGACGATATGGAAAGCCGCTGGTCTCCCGGCGAGCGGGTGCTGCGGGATCCCGCGCGCAATAAAGACACCGCCTTCACTCGCGAGGAACGAAAACGTCTGGGCATTGAAGGGCTGTTGCCGCCGGCCGTGCTGACCATTGAGCAGCAGGTGGCCATGGAGTTGGAGCATATCTTCTCGAAAAAAGAGCCCTTGGAGCAATACATCGGTCTCATGGCGCTGCTCGACCGCAATGAAACGCTGTTCTACCGCTTGCTGGTCGAGAACCTCGAACGGCTGACCCCCATTGTTTACACCCCCACCGTCGGACTGGCCTGCCAGCAATACAGCCATATTTTCCGCCGCCCCCGCGGGCTCTTTCTCTGCCCGGAGGACCGGGGCCAGATTGCCCAGCGGCTGCGCAACTTCCGGCAGCGGGACATTCGTTTGATTGTGGTGACCGACAACGAGCGAATCCTGGGCCTGGGCGACCAGGGGGCGGGAGGCATGGCCATCCCAGTCGGCAAGCTCATTCTCTACTCGGCCGACGCGGGCATTCACCCTTCGCATTGTCTGCCCGTCAGCCTGGACGTGGGGACGGACAACAGCGCGCTTTTGGAGGACCCGTATTACATCGGCTACCGCGGCAGGCGGCTGCGCGGGGCGGCGTACGACGACCTGGTCGAAGAATTCGTTCTGGCGGTCAAGCACGTGTTCCCCAACGCGTTGGTGCAGTGGGAGGATTTCAAAAAGGCCAACGCATTTCGGTTGCTTGAAAAATACGCCGGGCGGCTGCCCAGCTTCAACGATGACATCCAGGGCACCTCCGCCGTGACGCTGGCCGGAATCCTGGCCGGTTTGCGACGCCTGGGCCAGCCGCTGCGCCAGCAACGGTTTTTGCTGGCCGGGGCGGGCGCCGCCGGAGTCGGCATCGGCCGCCTCCTGCAAACCGCCCTTGTGGCCGAAGGTTTGACCCCTGCCGCGGCCCGGCGCTGCCAGGTTTATGTGGACTCCCAAGGCGTCGTTCATCAAGGCCGCGGTCCGCTCGAGGCGTTCAAACAAGAGGTGGCTCTCTCCCCCGAAGACCTCGCCGCCGCCGGCCTGCCCAACCCTCCTCCCACGGCTCTGGAAGCCATCGTGCGGGCGGTGCGTCCCACCGTCCTGATCGGCACCACGGGTCAGCCCGGGGATTTCACCCCCGGCGTGATCCGGGCGATGGCGGACCACTGCGCCCGGCCGCTCATCTTTCCGCTGAGCAATCCCACCAGCAAGGCCGAGTGCACGCCCTCGGAGGCGTTGCACCATTCCGACGGCCGGGCGTTGGTTGCCACCGGGTCGCCTTTCGAACCGGTCACTTTCAACGGCCGTCGTCATGTCATCGGCCAATGCAACAACCTGTTTGTCTTCCCCGGCGTGGGCCTGGGGGCGCTCATCAGCGAAGCCAGCCGCGTCACCGCCTCCATGTTCCTGGCCGCCGCCCGGTTCCTGGCCGACTTTACCGTAACCAACACCGCGGGCGAGGATTCCCTTTATCCCCCGCTTCAGATGCTTCGCCAAGTCAGCCAATCCATTGCCTTCGAGGTGGCCCAAACCGCCCGGGAGGAAGGCATTGGGCGCGCGCTCTGCGACGAGGCGCTGCGGGCTGAAATCGAAGCCTTCTGCTGGTTTCCCGATTATGCCCCGGCTGCTTTCGGCCCCAAGTTGCCGCCGCCTCACAGACACGGCACCGCGGCCGGGCAACCCTGAAGCGGACTCGCATGCTGCGCGGCAGAATCGGTGCCAGGCTCCTCAACCGCGGCGGCGTCTGGGTGGCGGCCCAAACCGGCCTGATGGGGGCCGTCCTGTTTTTCGGCGCGCTCTGGCACAGCCAATGGCATTGCCCTCGTCTTGATGCCCTCGGTTTCGCCCTGCTGGCGGCCGCCGCACTCCTTGGCCTCGCCGGCACCCTCAGTCTCCGCGGCAATCTCAGCCCCTTTCCCATGCCCGCCCCGGATGCCCGGCTCGTTCAGTCCGGCATCTACGCGCTGATCCGGCATCCCCTCTACACGGCCGTCATCGCTGCCGCCGCCGGCTGGACCCTTGTCCGCCAAAGCGGACCGGCCCTGGCGGCCACGGTCGCGCTCGCCGTTTTCCTTGACCAAAAAGCCCGGCGGGAAGAACGCTGGCTCAACGAGCGGTTCCGGAAATACGCCGCTTACCGGCGCCGCACTTGGAAGTTCCTGCCCTTCATTTATTGATCCCGCGTTTGCCGGCCGCCCCCAAATGTGCTATGGACCTGTCGAGCATGAGCCTTTTGCAGAACCAGAATCGCCCCCGCCGCGAACCGCCCGCCTTCACGCTGATTGAACTATTAGTGGTCATCGCCATCATCGCCATTTTGGCCGCCATGCTGCTGCCGGCGCTGAGCCGGGCCAAAGTCCGCGCCCAGAGGATAAGTTGTCTGAACAATGGCAAGCAAATGGGAGTGGGCAGCCAGCTCTATGCCGATGACGACCCCAAAAACGCCTTGAGCGGGGCCGCCAATTACTCCGATGACGACCTCAACTGGCTTTTCCCCCAATACGTGTCCAACGTCAAGAGCTTCATTTGTCCGGCGACGCGCAACGGCGTGATTTCGTCCAACCCGCAGCCGGTTGCGGCCGAGTGGGATGGACCCTACGGGCCCAATGACACTCGCATCAATTATCTGGACCGTTTGCATGGGAATCCGACTTATCTGCCCCAGTTGGTCAACAATGCCGCCGGAAAGAACGGCACGATTGGCCACAGCTACGAAATCGCCGGCTTTGCCAACGCCCGGGGCACCGGGGGAGGCTTCGGCTCCAACCAGCGCAAAACCCAGAACCTCGTCGCCGGTTACACCTACCGCCTGAATAACACAACCTTCCCCCAGTACAATTTCTTCAACCAGCGCGGGGGCCCTTCCGACCTGTGGATCATTTACGACGCGGACGATCGCGCGGCTTCGGACCCCAAGCGTCAGAATGAAGATTACCCGGACGATGGGGATAACCATGGTCGCGAAGGGGGGAACGTCATTTTCTGCGACGGCCATGCCGAATGGGTGACCCAGAAGAACTTCCTGCGAAGCTTCTTCCGGGGCACCGATGAATATCACGACCCCATTATTCCGTGAGCCGAAGGCCGACGCCCGGTCAAAGCATTAACACCGCATGATCCACGAGTCCCAGGAAACCGCGCCGGCGGGCCGCCGCATCGAGACGATTCGGGCTTCGCTTCGCTGGTTCGTTTGCAGCCTTATCGGCCTGGTTCCCGTGATCGGACTACCCTTTGCGGTATCCGCCATCGTGGGAGTGTGCCGGGCGCGAAAGGCCTGGGGCACGAGCTGGAACCCGGCGGGTCATTATCTGCTTGCCGCCCGCCGGATTGCCCCGCTTGGACTTCTGACTTCGGCGCTGTTCCTCCTCCTGGTCTGCATCGTCATTCCCGCCATCCTCCGCGACATGGGCAGTTGCTCCGGCGGTTCGAGCTGAGGCTGATCACGCGAGCCACATGGCGTGGCTCAAACCAAAGGGGCCGGCGGTCCTTTCGCCGGGGCCCGGACGGCAGATGGCGCCTGCCCGGCAGCGGGTTGGAGAGGGACCCCATCGGTCTCCGGATTACAAGGCGCGCCGCCGAAGCGACTGGGGCGAATGGGGCTCCAGCGTTGCGGTGGAGGAGCCCATTCACCCGCCGTGAGGGCCGGGGGACTGACGCAATCTCCTATGGCATGGTCAGTCCGCTACGGCAGCCGTTGCCGGGCCAGTTGGGCCGGATTCTCCTTACGACTGAAGGGCCGAAGCCGGAAACTGTAACTTGTCTCCTGGCAGGGGATCAGGTACTGCGGATGCGGCCAGGCGCCCCAACTGTCGTCCCCGCCCACGCCCTGCTGGATGCAGTCCAGATTGACCACGACGAAATCACGCCGCGGCAGCTCGAAGGGATGTTCCGCGCTTTGCAGGTCGTCGGTCGTATGGTGCAGGGCGTTGACGCTGAGCAGTGGCAGCCCCACGGCCAGCAGACCCACCCCTTTGCGATGGGTCAGCGCCGCCCAGCGAACTTCGACCTTGTTCCCACTCTCGCCCGGCTCGACATAGTCCCAGAAAAACTGGTCGCGCACGGCGCCGGCATACCGGCCCACGCGCGCGTCCTTGCGGTCAATGTAAGTCTCGTGGGGTCCCGGCCCGAACCATTCGATCCGGTCGAACCCCTTGGGCATCACCATCTGCATGCCCAGCCGCGGGAGTTTCGGCAAATCCGTCTTCCCGGGCTTGAACTGGACGGCCACCTGAATGTCGCCGCTGCCGTAAACGGTATAGTCCGTCTCCCAGACCGCTTCGGCCTTGGGCAAGCGATGCGCCGTCTTGACCACGACGGCCGTTCCGCCTGCCCGGGAAACCGCGTCGAAGCCGATCAACTGTGCGCCGGCATGGGCATTGCGCCAGAGCCCTTGGGAGCGGGCCATGTTGCGTCCGCGGTCATTATCCGTCGGCGCGCGCCAGAAATCGGGGCGCAAGGGGGATTCGATCAGCTCGGTGCCTTTGTATTTCAGCGATGCCAGGGTCCCGGCCTGCCGGTCGAACGCAAGAACGAAGTCCTTGCCCGTGATGACCGTTTTGTCGCCGTTTTCGCTTAATACCAGGCGCGGCAGGGTCGCGGGATTGAGCACCGGGGCCGGCGCCGCATCCGGCAGTTTGAACTGGTCCCAGGCCACCTCATGACCTTTCTTCGCCCATGGGGTGTCGGATTTGAGCCGGAAGCTCACCTCCAGGAAGTACTCCCGGCCCGGCTCCGGCACGAAGGGCTTGACCGGCACCGCGATCCGTTTGCTGGCGCGCGGCGCGAGGTCAAGGGGCGGCAGGGAACCGCGCTGCAATTCCGCGCCGTCGGCCGTCAGCCGCCAGCCGCCTTCGGCCACGTCGTTGAGGTTGAGGAAATCGTACCAGTTTTTCACCTCGAGGGTCCGGGCGGCGAGGTCGGCGGGCTGGCAATGGATGTATTGGTAAATGTGTTTGACTTCGTGCAAGCCGGGGTGCGGGCGGCGGTCGGGGGTGACCAGGCCGTTGCAGCAGAAATTCTGGTCACTGGGAGTTCCCGGCGGGCCGTAATCGCCGCCAAAAGCCCAATAATACCCGCTGCCCCAGGGTGTCGTGGCGGGTTTGGCCTGGTCCAGCCTGAGCCAGAGCGCCAGGGCGGGGTCCGCGGCGCGGTTGCTTGTGGCGAGCTCGGCGGCGCGGAGCGCCCGGCGGTAAATCCGGGCTTCCTTGACCAGCCCCGCAAACTTGCGCCCAGCCTGCTCGGCGTTGCCGCCGATTTCGACGGGGTATGCGGCCGACGCCACTTTGCCCTCGAACGGCGTGGTGGCCAGGCGCCTGCCATCCAGGTAGAGCGCCAGCTCGCGCCCGTCGAAGGTCCCCGCCACGGTGTGCCACTTGCCGATCCAATCGTCCGGCAACGGAGCGTTGACCGTGACCCATCCGCGCGAGCGGGCGGCGTCAAAGACAAAGAACTCCAGCGAGCGGCCATTAGCGACCTGGAGCGCCCACTGGGTATCACCCTTGCTGATCATGGTGCTGTGACCGCTGGCCGGCGCAGGCTGGACCGTGGCCTCGAGCGTGATCGGCCCCGTAATGTCCAGGTGCGCCGCCTCGGGCAGCCGGATCGCGCCGGCAAGCTGGCCTTCGACCCACTGGCCACTTGGGACATAGACCTCGAGGCCGTGCTGGCTGCGGTCGCGCAACGCGAAGCCGGAAGGCACCGGTTTGCGCTGGGCCTGATCCACCCAATCCCAGATGAAACCGCCCTGCAAGTAGGGAAGGCGGTAGATCAAGTCCCAATAGAGCCACATGTTGCCGCTGCTGTTGCCCATGGCGTGCGAATACTCGCACATGATCAGCGGCCGGGTGCGCTTCTCCTCCGCCGGCAGCCTCGATCCCCAACTGCCGATCGCCTTGCCTTCCGCGTAATCCTTCAACTGCGAGGGCGGGGGATACATCGGACAATAAATGTCCGTGTTCCGGGCAAAAATCGCTCGCTCGTAGTGAACCGGCCGGCTCGGGTCGCGCTGCTTGATCCAGTCATACGTGGCCTCGAAATTGGGGCCGTTGCCCGCCTCATTGCCCAGCGACCAGATCACAATCGAAGCATGGTTCTTGTTGCGCTCCACCATCCGAATCGTTCGGTCCAGGTGCGCCTCCCGCCATTCGGGCACGCGGGCCAGCGTCTTTTCGCCGTAGCCCATGCCGTGGCTTTCGATGTTGGCCTCGTCAATGAGGTAGATGCCATATTGGTCGCACAGGTCGTACCAGGCCGGCTGGTTGGGGTAATGACAGCAGCGTACCGCGTTCACATTGTTCTGTTTCATCAGCAAGATGTCCTGGATCATGCTCTCCACCGTAATGGCCTGACCCGCGTCCGGATCGGTTTCGTGCCGGTTCACCCCCTTGAACAGAATCCGCCGCCCGTTGACCAGCAGGTTGCCCTCCTTGATCTCGACGGTCCGGAAACCGACGTTGGCCGGAATGACTTCGACCACCTTCCCGGCGCCGTCCTTGAGCGTCAGCAGCAGCCGGTACAAATGGGGCGTTTCCGCGGACCACTGCAGCACGTTGGGCACCGGGGTCGAAATCTCCGCCTGCCCGCCCGCTCCATCCGGTTTCACACGCAATTGGATTCGTGGCTCGGCCACCTTCCGGCCCGCCGGATCCAACAGTTCGGCCTCAACCGATGCCACCGCCTCGGCCCCGCTCGTGTTCTCCACGGTCACGCTCAGCCCCAAAACGCCATGCTGGTAGTTTCCATCCAGGCCGGCTTTCACTTCGAAATCCCTGACATGCAGGTCCGCCACCGACCACAGATATACGTCCCGGAAAATGCCGCTCATCCGCCAGAAATCCTGGTCCTCCAAATACGACCCGTCGCACCAGCGGAAATTCTCGACCGCCAACAGGTTCTCTCCGGGCTTCAAATACGGCGTGATGTCGAATTCGACCGGCGTGCGACTGTCCTTGCCCAAACCCACCTGCCGGCCGTTGATCCAGAGGAAGAAAAACGAGTTCACCCCGTCAAAAGTCAGCAACACCCGGCGCCCGGCCCATTCCTTGGGCACCGTAAACGTGCGCCGATAAGAATTGACCGTGTTGTTCGGATCATTCTCCGGCACCAAGGGCGGGGTCCACGGCTGCGCCCAAGGATAAGGAATGTTGACGTAAATCGGGATGCCGTAGCCGTGCTTCTCGACGTTGGAGGGCACCGGGATGGTGGCCCATTTGGAATCGTCGAAATCGGGCTTCCAGAAGCCGGGCACCCGCCCCGCGTGGTTGGTGGCATA
>ERZ795052.6645-NODE-6645-length-10523-cov-3.600592_pt1 | contig 10523 bp, 8 predicted proteins | sample MGYA00375136_ERZ795052 | MGnify/ENA primary metagenome ERZ795052 (study PRJEB30181, sample SAMN05720156) | activated sludge metagenome | isolation source: Anaerobic digester | place: Japan | collected 2015-05-26 ... | reverse complement strand
GGAAATTCTTGCAGCCCTGTTCTACTAGGTATTTGCCGGCCATCTTGCCTGCAAGAAAATTATCTGTAGATATTGTAACCCCCGGTAAAACTCTTCGATATTCTTCAAACCATATAATATGTCTTTTTAAAGCAAGTAATTCTTTTATAATTGATTCATTTAATCCAATGGCTGCAATTATAACAGCATCAGGGGATAAATTTTTTGCAATGTGTGTTGTATTTTCTATTTTTCTATTTAAAATTTTCAGTACCGGGAAGATATTTAATTTAACAAGTTCGTAATAAATCACATCAAAAACAAGATGAACAAAAGGTATTATATTGGTATGAGCAGATTGAAGGGCTTCAGCAATGTAACAAACTTCTATTTCTTTTTGATTTGTCAGATTATTATAAGATACAAGATAATTTCCTGAACCATGTAGTTTTTTTATAATGCCTTCACTTGCAAGCATAGCCATTGCTTTTGTTATTGTGCCCTGACTCATTGATAATTTTTTTGCTATCTCACGTTCAGATGGGAGTTTAGCTCCTATTTTGAGATTAATCTCGTTTATGAGTTTTCTGATTTCTTTAGCGGCTATGCTTGTTTTTGCTATTTTCATTTTATGACATCCTAAACTGAATATTCACTTTAATAATATAACAATAAGCTAAAAAAGTCAATATAAAAAATAAATTTTATATATAAATTATTTATAATGAATGAGATATTTTTTTAATTAAGTTTTTTGTAATTTAATATTAATAGATTATCTTAATTGATTTAAAAAGAGAATAATCATTTAAAAAGGAGAATGTTATGATTAAGAATTTATTAATCAAGCATATGGCTAAAACTGGTACTGATATGTGGCAGAGAGGGTGGGCTGAAGCAAATGGAGGGAATATAAGTTTGAGACTTAATAGTGAACAGAGGGCGTTATTTGAATTGAAGAAACCTCTAAGCGAATGGATTGAGAGTGGTATTAAGGCACCGGAACTTGGTGGTGATATTTTTGCGTTTACCGGGACGGGCAGGTATTTGCGAAATATAGAACTTGCTCCAGAGCGGAATATTGGTTTTATTGAATTGAATTCTGACGCGACTGCATACAGGATACTATGGGGGTTTGAACCGGAAGGTAGGCCAACGTCTGAGTTATCTGCACATCTTTTATCTCACAGATCGATAAAGATATCCACTAATAATTATGCTCATGCTGTGATACATACTCATACACCGAAATTGATAGCGTTGACATATATTTTTGATAATCTTGATACAGCACTCCTAAGCACTATGTTATGGCGTATGCATGCTGAATGTGTGGTTGTATTTCCTGAAGGGGTAGAGTTTATTCCATGGATAATGGCTGGTAGTCGTGAACTTGGAGAGAAAACGGCTATTTCTCTTTTGAAACGTTCTCTTGTTGTATGGGAGCATCATGGTGTTATTGGTACTGGTCGTAATCTCGATGAAGCATTTGGTCGTATATATGTAGCAGAAAAAGCGGCGGAAATTTTACTTACTTGTCTTTCTGTAGGTGGAATCAGAAAATTTTTGTCGAATGAACAACTTGAAAAGATTGCTTCTAATTTTAAATGTAATTGGGATAAATCACTAATTGTAGAATGGCCAGAATAGAATTTTATATTTTGCCTTTATACTTTTATGTTACTATAATGTTTTCAATATCAAGTAATTCAGCAATTTTTGCAATAGTTTTAGCATAGTGTCCTATACCCAACGCAAAATGATGTGTAGGACCTGCTTTTATCCAATTTTTAAGAAAGGTTCTGACATCGGGTTTGAATTTTCCATGTGTGTTTGTATTTCCCGTTGGAGGGATGGGGCCTGGTATAGATTCACCTTCAGCAATTACAAATCTAAATTTTCCTGAATGATTTACCCCAATACTAAGTATTGTTATGGGGCCTGTCTTTATATTAAATTCGACACTTGCTCCTTTGCCAGGTTTTCCATGGTATTTTTTTAGACTTCTTATGACAGGCTTTCTATCTGCTATATTTAGATGATGTGGTCCATCGTGTCCGATTAGTATTGTATCTTTTTCAAAATCAATGGGGTGTAATTCAGCAAAACTACCTCCTATTTCAAGCCTATCCATTATCATCATTGCTATGCATGTTTTTATATCAAATTCTCCACACATAGGGAAACCACTGCTTGTAAGTAGACTATTTCCGACGATAAGATTTGTAACAAGTGTTCTCATTTCTGAGTTTTCCTCTCCTTCATAATAATATGCAAGACCATCGAGTTCTTTTTCCTTGATAAAATTTTCTAAAGCAACTGCGATTTCCGCAGATATTTTAAGGTCGTTTTCTGTTAATTTACATGTAATTGGATCAGATATTGGATTTGGCGTATCGAAAAAATCCAATATACGTTTTTTCATAATATTAACATCATTTTTTTGTACTTTTTTCCAATGTTTCATTAAATCATCCGGTTCACATTGAACGACATGAGATCCAAATGTTGCTGTAATAGCAGTAGGGTCCGTATGCATATCTAACATAGCTTCAAGAACATGCCCCATAAGGCCTATTCTTGCTCTTTTTAGGTCATGAATTACTTTTGCTATAGAACACCATTCAGCAATTTCATATTCAGTTTTTGGATCATTATTTTCAGTTCCAATTATTACATCTGGGATTTTTCTTCCTATTCTTAAGGCTACTCCTGCAAATTCTGGCATTGAACAAATATCATCATTGCATAGCTGCATAAAGGTAGTTCCATTTTGATAATCCATCGCTTTTAATGGTTGAAGTGCTATCATCACTATCGGTATATTTATTTCTTTGAAGATTATTCCAATTACTGATGAGGTTGCGTAAGTGCACATATCTATGAATAGGACGTCTATATCTGAAGATTTAATTTCAGGTATTTTGGCATATGCACTTTTTGCATTATCAATGAGGCCCAAATTTATAGTATCTACTTTATTCAATTTTAGCTTTTCTATCAGGACATTTTGTTTTCTATGCATTTCTTCGAGTAAACCATCGAATTGATTCCAGTAAACCTGATGACCAACGCCCAGAACGCCTATTTTTGCGTAGAGTTTTTTTATTCTTGGGATCATTTTTTTCTCCTTTCTTCTTATTTTTTTAATACCATGCGAATGTCATGGAACCTGTAACATTTTTGATTATATAATAGTTCCCCGTTTCATCTGATTTGAATTTTATGTCCATTTTTTCTCCTACTGTCCAATGATGCTCATTTGGATTTAGTAGAATTTGTGTTGTTTTTTCTTGTCCTGAAGGAGGATAGAAACGCAGTGAAGAGTTTCTCAAATTTTTCAGGAGCAGCCTGTTCTTATATCTAAAATGTTTTGGAGCTACCCTATGTAGTGATAGTGTTATGTTATCCGGGGATATTAGAAAAATTCTGCACTCGAGTCTGCGGAACAAGTTAAAAGGTATGATGGAATATCCATTAACTACCTCATTTTCCATACCGTTAAGAATCGGAGCTCCCCATGGAAATTTTATTTTAGTCTTACATGATTGATCTGAAGAAAATAGTGTAAAGAGAAAAGCATTTGAATTGCGTGAAATTAGAGTATGGGTTGATTTGTTATCAGGAAATTTTCTTATAAATGAAATACTATATCCCATGGTTGAAAGTACGTGCCTGAAGAGATTTTCAGATTTGAAGAGTTCATAGCTCGGCCATGTAGGTAATGTTCTGCCTAATTTTACCCTCATATCAGCTGAGCTACTGCCTCTAACCCAGCCGAGAATAGCCCTACTTTGTAGTTTTTTAGAAAGGGCGCAAATGCGTTTATTTTGTCCCTGGAATATTTCAGATTTAAAAAGCAGATTTTTACTGTTTATAATAACTTCAGATATGCCACCAGCACTTATTATTGATTGATGTAGATATTTATCGGAAACATTGGCTTCTAAAAAATTATCAATCTCAAAGGTATTTTTTATCCGAAATTCTCCTTCGAGTGGTAGATCATGTGTTATACCAAGTAAATCCTGGAGAGTTTTGCTTGAATGCAATGTTGAGCCATACAATAAAACAGATGTTCCTCTTTCCAAATTCCACAGTAGAGCTTTTTCTAACTTTGAAGATGAGTCAGGCACAGGTGAGACGAGTATGCGTTTTCCATATAAATTTTTATCTCTATAATTAAAAGTGAAGTTTTTATCTGAGACGACGGTATTTAATGGTAGTCCGCAATTTATAGCCTCTTGTATTAAGATATCGCCTGCGTAAACTTCTTGAATCCTTGTTTTTTCCAAAAAAGTTAGTTTATTATACTGTTCAAAAGGATATATCCATATAAGAGGGGAGGGAATATCTGGTTTTTCTTTCAAGGCTCTTTTTAAATGTGGGATAATTTCATTTGGAAATTCTTCAGGAATCTCACCCCAACTGGTATCCACAGTTAATATTGATATTCTATTAGGTGTATTTATTATCCTATTTCTGTCTATTCTTGATACAGATAAGGACATGTAAATATCATGGGGACTCCGTTCAAATTGGTCAAACCATGGGCTATTGCACCACCACGGATCACTAGCATAAAACCTATATGGAAAATGACCTGGAAATGCTGCAATTCTACTCATATAGCCTGCGAGGGCGATTCCATAATTATTTGTTAAAGCAGGCCAGGGAGTATTTGGCGGTGATATAAAGTTAAAATTTCCTTCATATAGTTGTTTATATGGAGTTGCATGATTTACTAAATCCATTCCGAGTGGAAAATCAGTACCCCTTGTTTCGATAGGGACCTTGCATTCTTTTCGAAAATCTTGCCAGAACTGAATTACAGCATCTCTACATTTTTCATTATTTTCAGGGAGATATTTTTTTCCGTCAAAGAATTCACCAAAGGCTCCAAAACCATAAGGGCATCGCCCAAAACCAAATGAATTTGAAAACCAAATATAATCAATCCCTGTAGCTTTCGTGAAGAATTTAGTTTGTCTACCTAAGAATCTTCCAAAACTTGTTCCTTCTGGAATGCCCTCAGGAAAACCAGCATATTTTTTTGTGTCGGCTTTCAATTTTGAAGTGCAGTCAATATTTCGTCCGCATCCTCCGGTATTATGTTTATCAAATAAAAGGATTTCTGTATGAAGTTCATATTTAAATTTTGATTTAACAAATTCTGGTCCCGGGTCAAAAGCTATCCCAGCTCTTGGAACTATATCATAGATTTCTCTTCCTATTTTTTTCATAATCAGGATTATGTTTTTGAGATCTTGATAATTGAAGTTAGATGGATTTTTGCGAAATTCGCGAGCTTTTCCTACAATTGCTTCTTGTTTTGGATCTTCCTTTTTTGAAGTGGGATAACCATCATAGGCAAATCCAAGCCATTTGCCCCATTCGAAATTTTTTTGCATATTGCCATCAAATTCTAGAATTTCTGTTCCATCTCCTACCCAGAATAAAACAGAAATATTTTCGCTATATTGCAATATAGGAAACCAATCCATAAAAATTTTATAAAAAATATTTCCGATGAACTTATCATTTTTTTTTAAAAATGGCTTTAAACTAATTTCAAGTGTAAAATTTTTTAAATATTTTTGTTTCATACTTCTTTATTTCCCTTTGTTGACTTTATTATTTTTTCATCTATTTCACTTGCTGTTTTATAAAGTTCATCCAGGATTATTTCTCTTTTTTCTCTTGTTTTTCGGAAGATTGGCAAGCAGACACTGATAGCTAAGTTGTGCTTATTAAAAATTCCGTTTATAGGGACAGATATAGCGTAAAGTCCAGAAGAGTTTATATTTTCAAGTTCGGCATATTTTTTTCTTCTTATAGAGGCAAAATCTTGAAACATATTATTGATAGTTTTATATGGGAAAAGTTTCTTTTCCTCTAACATATTTTTTGCGTATTTTTCCTGGAGATCTGCGGATGAAAAAGCAAGGAGGACTCTCCCCGCAGCTGTTAAATGTGGTATGCTTATGTAGGTATTAGGGCGAAGTTGAACAGAGAGTTCTTTTATGCGATTTACTACGTCCAGTGAAAATACAAAACCATTAATGATACCATACAATGCGACTGTTTCATCTATTTTTAATGAAAGCTCCTCTATGATTTGATGACTTGCATAGCTAATCTGTTTTTCCATAATTTTTTCTGAAGATAATCCCAGTATAAGTGATGATATACCTAATTCGTATTTTCTATTTTTTTCGTTCTGCTCTATGAATCTCATCTTTGCAAGGGTTTTTAAAATATTATGAACAGTGGGCGGTTTTAAGTTGAGCCAATTGGCGAGTTCTCTTACTCCCACAGGGGTATCGTGTGAAGCAATTGTTTTTAATATTTGCAAGGCTCTTTCTACGGACTGCACTCCGGAATTTTTAGTTTTTTTTGATAAATTCATGATAGTTTCTTTGATAATATAGTATTTTTAGCAAATTTTATTATGTATTTTTGTTCATTATAGCTGAATTTTTATAAAATTTACAACTTGCTTATATGACTTACAAGATAATTCAGTAAAAATTTTAGTAGAAATTGTTCAATATGGCTGAATAAATATTAGATTCATTAATCTTAAATTATGTTGGGAGAAAAATATTGTAATGCTACAAAGAGGCCATAAATTGCATTCAGCCAGCCAGTGGTTTTGTATGATTGGAAAAGGGGAAGTTATATCCGAGCAGATGATGACGAAGCAGAATATGCCGTAATGAGTAAAGCTTGTGGATTCAATCTAGCACAGAATGAATAATCTCTTGAACTGCAAATGCAGTTCCATATTTATTATCAAAAGTATAAATTCTTACTGGCTGATTAAGGTGCAAAATTTAGGGTAAGGTTTAGCGGATACAAGTTGATGTTATATGATTTTCAGAAGATTTTTAGATTAGTTTGATTGTGATATTCTCGGATCGATGTATGAATTTAATATATCTGCGATTAAATTCATAGTGATGAAGATGATAGCAGTTAATATTACCAACGCCTTCAGAACCTGAATATCTGAATTATTCAAAGCGTTAACTGCTTCATAGCCGAGGCCCGGGATTCCAAAAAAACTTTCGAGTAATAGGCTACCCGTAAATAGGAATGGTAGAATAGTTGATATTCTTGCGATTATTGGGATTAATGCATTTTTGAGTAAATGCTTAAAATAAATTTTATGAGAAGGAAGTCCTTTTGCAAAGGCTGTTCTTATATATTCTTTTCTGAGTTCGTCGAGAAATATTGTCCGATAGAAGCGGACACTTGTTCCAGTTGCGCTGATAATTCCGAGTATTACAGGCAATATAAGATATCTGGGCCCTTCAAAGCCCCATATTGGGAAGAAACCGAACTTATATGCGAGGAACCATTGCCCAAGAACAATCAGAACTATATAGCTGATACTCATGCTTATTACTGATATAACTGTGATTAGTTTATCAGAGAGTTTTCCTCTATTGATGGCTGCAAACATAGCGATAGGAATTGCAATCATATTCTCGAATATAAATATGGGCAACATAAGGGAAAGTGATACCCACATAGATCTCCAGATCAAGGTTCCTATTTTTTCCTTTGATAGTAATGTTGTTCCGAAATTAAAGATTGAAATAAACGGGAATTTTGTGGAGAAATTTACTAATTCTTTTATAGAGTTAAGAAAGAGAGAATTAAAAAAACTCGTATTGGGCTTAAAGAAATTAACAGACTTTATCCTGGAGTCTTCCATGGCAATGATTTTTATTTCCTCACACTGAGGATTCAGTGAAATATTTGCTGTATTGAAGAAAGGAGTAGGTTTTATTAGAAATTCTGGTTCGTTGAGATATAATTTACCTTTAAATTTGATTCTCATTTTTATTTCTTTTTCATTTAAAGGGAAATTTCTTTTAAAGATTAATTCGTCGTTTTTAATAAGAGATAGTTCTTCATTTTTTATAACTGAATTTTTAGGTAGAATTACGGATGGTATATTTCTTTCTTGAGAGAATTCTACGGAGGAAAAAACTTCTGTTTTGACCCAATTCCCAACTAAAAGAGGGAGTCCTGAGGAAATTTTATCTCTTATATCTTCTATTTCTTTGGGGGAGGGATTTTTTCCAAGGAGCATTGGAGCTGGATCTCCGGCGGTGATTCTGAAGAGAATAAATGATATGAATATGACGCCAAATAGAATCAATATTGAGTATAAAATTTTTTTCAACAATATGACTTTCATATCAGGCGCAATCTATTATTGTATTATCATTACCTCTTACAATTTTTTGCTCATTTTTTAATATGAGAAAATCCTTATCATCCCATTGGGCATCGAGTAATTTCTGCAAGAGAGAGAGGTTTCCCTTTATTTCCTTGTATTGCAGGGATTTTTTTTTCGCTGTTTCTTCAGTAATTTGTCTGTAGACGTCGATATTTCCGAGATTTGTGTTAATAAAAGCCAGAATTGAGTAATTTTTAGATAGGGAGGAATTTAGAGTTTCGAAAATATATCTGGCATTTTCTTCTCCATATTCATTTACCAGTTCAGCATAGCTTTTATCCATTCCAAATTTTGCAGTTAATGATATGGAACGTAAGTCCTCCAGATTTTTCGCATCCCTTTCAATCCAACCTGAAGATAGGTAATAAGTTCCTGGATTTTCAGAGAAATATTCCATATACTGTTCTTTGTCTCCGATTAATAGAGTTATGCAATCGTGAGCTCTTGGTATAACCAATGGAGTTTTTCCTGCTTTTAAGCCGAGAATGCCATTGCTACACAGAGCGAAACCTAGTAAGATCGCGTCATAGCCTTTGTTATCATAATGGTCAATTTTTTTTTGTATTCTTTTGCACATTTCAGATGAGTCTAAATCGTGGTACCCTTGAGAACAAAATTCTATATCTATTACAGATGTTGATTTTGCGGCACAGTAAAAAAGTTCTCTTTGTAAAACTTCACATGCAATTAATAAGAAACGTCGAAATTTAGAATTTATAGAATTTATGATGGAATAATCGTTCATGACTATTATATTACCATTTCAATTTACAAAATCAAAACTCAAAGGAGAAATATGTCGAAGAAAAATTATAAGATTGCAGTATTGGGGGGGGACGGAACGGGCCCTGAAGTTACGGCTGAAGCGGTAAAAGTTTTAAAGAGGGCTTCTGATATATTTGATTTTAAGCTTGATATGACGGAGTTTGATTGGGGTGGAGAAAGGTATTTGAAGACTGGAAATGTTTTGCCTGATGATGCAGCAGAGACATTAAAGAAGTTTGATGCCATCTTACTTGGGGCAATAGGGCATCCGAAGGTAAAGCCTGGCATTCTTGAGAAAGGAATATTGTTAAAACTTCGATTTGAGCTTGACCAGTATATAAATCTGCGTCCGGTAAAACTCTATCCAAATGTTGAAACTCCTTTAAAAGATAAGAAACCAGAGGATATTGACTATGTGGTGGTTCGCGAGAATACCGGGGATCTTTATTGTGGAGCTGGTGGTTTTCTTATGAAGGGGACACCTAATGAAGTAGCCGTTCAGGAAATGGTTTATAATAGATTTCAGGTGGAACGTTGTATAAGATACGCCTTTAAACTTGTTTGCAAAAGACATTCAAAAGAATCTCCATGGAGAGGTTTGAAGGAACAGGATATAAAAGATGGTAAAATCGGGCAATTAACTTTATGTGGAAAGACAAATGTTCTCACTTATGTTTATGATCTATGGGAAAGAACATTTTATGATGTTGCTAGAGAATTTCCGCAGGTTAAGACGGATTATTGTCATGTTGATGCTACCTGTATGTGGATGGTGAAAAATCCTGAGTGGTTTGATGTGATTGTAACAGGAAATATGTTTGGTGATATAATTACCGATCTTGGTGCTATTACGCAAGGAGGAATGGGGATAGCGGCTGGAGGAAATATAAATCCTGAAGGAGTTAGTATGTTTGAACCTATTGGCGGCTCAGCTCCGAAATACACTGGTCTTGGCGTTATAAATCCGCTTGCAGCGATTTGTTCGGCGGGTATGCTGCTTGATGAAATAGGAGAAGTAGATGCCGCAAAAGCAGTTGAGAGAGGGGTAATTGCTACCACGCAGAAAATGAAGTCAATGTCTGCAGGTAAAATGGGTTATTCAACTTCACAGATTGGAGATATGGTTGCTGAGGCAGTAAAGAGAAGTTAAGGGTACAATTATAGAACTGATTTATTGCTCAACGATACTATACTGCCTTGCTGTTTTAAGCAGGGCAGTATTTTATTTTTCAAATAATTTTGAGCTTATATACAACGTTGGTCCGACGAAAAATGCTTTGCCGATAAAGTAAAGTCCTATTGCGGTTGAAAGCAGATCATTTGCCCTGTCAAAACCAACTTTTGAAAGTATCCATATTCCTGCCATAAAACAAAAGAAAAAAGAGATTAAAGCTGCTATACTGAAAATTAATGAAATAGTTTTTTTATTCATTTTTCTCCTTTTTTAGTTAGATTATTTTTTCTTATCAAGTATTGCTTTTAGTATGAAATTAGCGAATTCATATGCAGCTTTGGGGCCATTTGC
>ERZ795052.6642-NODE-6642-length-10526-cov-4.558590_pt1 | contig 10526 bp, 8 predicted proteins | sample MGYA00375136_ERZ795052 | MGnify/ENA primary metagenome ERZ795052 (study PRJEB30181, sample SAMN05720156) | activated sludge metagenome | isolation source: Anaerobic digester | place: Japan | collected 2015-05-26 ... | reverse complement strand
CACGATCTCTTCATTCCGATTCTTACGTCTGTCTTTGGTGAAGCCGTCTTAGGGGGGCGGGCGGCCGTCGTGTCCGCCCACCGGCTGCGGCAGGAACGGTACGGCCTACCTCGGACCGGAAGACCCTTTTGGAAAGAGAGGAGAAGGAGGCACTGCACGAGCTGGGGCATACCTTAGGTTTGGTTCATTGCCGTGATCCGTTTTGCGTGATGCACTTCTCGAACTCCGTCGAAGAGGTGGATTTGAAGGATGGGACCTTCTGTTTAGACTGCTTCCGGCCGGCGTCCGCAGGTGGAATACCGACGACCCTTTTCTGAGGCCGGGACGGAGGCCTGCAACCTTCGTCTGTTTCCACTCTCTCCCCCCGCAAGCCCGGGCGGCTCTTTCCGGCCACGCGAAAGAATCCGGCATCTTTGACGACAGAACTGGAGCACGTAGGCCTATAGTTTCGCGATTTCCCCAACCGAAAGCCTCCAAGCCGTAAGAGGGCGCTCGCGTGAACGTGGCCGAACGTCCCGGTGCCCCGGGCGTTCTGTTCCTTAGTCTGTGCGAAGGATCGCGCAGCGGTCGGTTAGAAGGATTGCCGCGGCCCCGGATGAATTGCCTCTTGCGCCTCGACCACCGCAATCGCCGTCATGTTAACGATGTCTTTGGCTTCGAAACCGTACTGTAGGACGTGTACGGGTTTTCGCATGCCGACGAGAATCGGGCCGACGGCTTCGGCTCCCCCCAGTCGTTGTACCAGCTTGTAAGCAATATTGGCCGATTGTAAGTCCGGGAATATCAAAATGTTCGCCGGTTGAGTCAAGGTACTGAAAGGATAGTGTTCTCGGATGAGGTCGTAGAAAACCGCGGTGTCGGCCTGCATTTCTCCGTCAACTGCCAGACCGGGTGCCTTTTGGCGAACAAGCTCCGTCGCTCGTCGCACCTTCTCGGTCAAGGGGTGCCGGACGCTCCCGAAGTTCGAAAACGACAGCATGGCGACCCGGGGATCCACGTTAAATCGGCGGGCAACCTGGGCCGTCAGGATGGCGATGTCGGCCAGCTCCTCGGCACTTGGCTCGATGTTTACGGTCGTATCGGCGAAGAAGAGCAGGCGATCTCTAAAAACCATCAGGAAAAGGCCGACGACCCGCCTGCAGTCCTCTCGAACCTGAATGATTTGCAGGGCGGGGCGCAGAGTGTCAGGGTAGTGCTGGCCGACGCCCGCCACCAAGGCGTCGGCGTCGCCCAGCCGTACCATCATGGCTCCGTAAACGTTGGGATTGTCCCTCATCAACCGCTGCGCTTCGGCCAAAGTGACACCCTTGCGCTGCCGTAACTGATACAGTTCCTGAGCATACCGTGCAGCCAGGGGGGATTCCTGAGGATCAACGATCTGCACACCGTCCAGATGTAGAGCATATTCGTGCGCCAGTTCACGGACGCGCGCCTCGGTGCCCAGTAGGATGGGGACGGCGATTCTCTCCTCGAGAATGGCCTGGCAAGCCCTCAAGACCTTGGGATGTTCCCCTTCAGGGAAGACCACCTTCTTGGGATCACGCCGAGCCTGATTGATCATGACACGCATGACCTCGCGGGACGGGCTCAAGCGCTGTTCCAGTTCCTCGCGATAGCGATCGAGGTCGATCGGGCGCCGGGCGACTCCTGTTTTCATGGCGGCTTCGGCCACCGCGGCCGATTCCCATATCAGGACGCGAGGGTCGAACGGTTTGGGAATCAGGTAATCAGGGCCAAACCGCAATCTCTCGAGTCCATAGGCTTTCACCACCGATTCGGGAACGTCTTCCTTGGCCAAGGAGGCCAGAGCCTTCGTGGCCGCCAGCTTCATCTCCTCGTTGATGGCGGTGGCACGGACGTCGAGAGCTCCTCGAAAAATGAACGGGAAGCCGAGCACGTTGTTGACCTGGTTGGGATAGTCGGACCGACCGGTTGCCATGATGACGTCGGGCCGGGCGGCCTTGGCCTCCTCGTACGTGATCTCGGGATCGGGATTGGCCAGGGCAAAGACGACCGGCCGGTCGCTCATCGTACGGAGCATCTCTCCGGTCAAGCAATTCCCCACCGAAAGGCCGACGAAGACGTCGGCCCCCCGCAACGCCTCCGCCAGGGTGCGGGCCTCCGTATCCGACGCCAGCTGCTCTTTCCAAGGATTCATACCCTCCGTGCGGCCTCGGTAGATCACGCCCTTCGAATCGCAGAGGATAAGGTTCTCCGGACGCACACCCAGGCGCAGGTAGTATTTCGCGCAAGCGATTCCGCTCGCTCCCGCTCCGTTGAAAACCACTTTGACGTCGGAGACGTCCTTGCCGACGATCTCTAGAGCGTTGAGAAGAGCCGCGCCGGAGATGATGGCCGTGCCGTGCTGGTCGTCGTGGAAGACCGGGATCTGAAGTAACTCCTTGAGGCGGTCTTCGATCAAGAAGCATTCAGGTGCCCGGATGTCTTCGAGGTTAATCCCTCCGAAGGTCGGTTCGAGGAGCTTGACGGTCCGGATGACGTCCTGGGGGTCGGTACTGTCAATCTCCAGGTCGAAAACGTCGATGTCGGCAAAGCGCTTGAACAGAACGCCTTTTCCTTCCATGACGGGTTTCCCGGCAAGCGCCCCGATATTGCCCAGACCAAGGACGGCCGTTCCGTTCGAGACGACGGCCACCAAATTGCCTTTGGCGGTGTAGGTGTAAGCCTTCTCGACGTCTCTCTGGATGTGACGGCATGGGACGGCAACGCCCGGAGTGTAGGCGAGAGAAAGATCGCGTTGCGTGAGGCAAGGCTTCGTGGGCGTCACCTCGATCTTTCCGGGCCGGGGGACGGCATGATAGCTGAGAGCTTCTTCATCTCGAATCATGGAAGTCTCCTCTCTCTGATCTGGGCATCGGCCTTTTGGAAAACATAATCGACCGTACCGCTCGAATCAACTTGACTGCTTGTCTCCACTCCCCGCCCGAAACAGGCAGGAAACCGGCCCTCCAAACAGCCCGATCCTCGGCTCCGGTTCTCAATCCTTCACGCATACTACGCCTCTTGCGGGCGGAACGAAGGAACGGAAAAGGCCCTCCCCGAGTTCCATGAAGAGACGTCTTCGCCCGGGAAGGGTGGGCCTACAGCGATTCCGACGCCAAGTACCGCTAAGCGCTTCGAGTCGTGAGATTTGTCGGGACGCCCCTTTGACAAGATGGAGACAGGACGATCATCCGGAGGGAGTTCAGCTCTCTCGAGTCCACGGCCGGGGAAGGTCACGAGATCCACGCTGACATTCAAGACCTAAAACCCGTTGACACGTTCGTGCAAGGCAACAATTCCCGGCTGTCAAACTTTTGCACGCTCGTCAGCCTGCAGCCGGTGTCTCACCACCCCGGGGCTTGAAAAACCGAGTGCGATCATGCCAGTCGCAAGAACGTCTCGTCACTTCAGCTACTCTGCCCAAAAATCGATCACAAAAACGTCTTCTAAAATCGGTTGCAACACTTGTCCGAAGGCTTTGTGGGCGGGATGGTCCAAATACAGATCTCGATCCGCGGACGTATGGAACGTAACAATGAAACAGTGCGTAAAACCTTTGTGCAAACCCTCCGGACTGACATTTGTCCCGGCCTCAAGGGTCACAATTTCCGGGATTTTATTCTCAAGGTCCCGAAAGGCCGCCACGATTTCATCGATCTGTCGCGGAGTGGCGGAATCTTTGAACTTAAAGGCTACCACGTGGCGCAAAGTGCCGCTTCGATCCTCTCGAGAAGCGGCAAAGAAAGCCAGACTGAATAAAACCAACAGTCCAACCGGTATAAATCGGTGCATAGTCTCTCCCCCTACCCCTGCGCAGTAAAGATACACTGTTGTTTGCTGCGCAACAAGCGCCCCGGGGTGGGAAGCTCGTGATAGGGTGTTCAAAAGAGCGACCCTGAGCGGCGAGCGCTTTAGGAAGGGGTTGGAAAACCGAGGAAACCGACTTGGCCGCCGGGAAACGTGAGATCCGGGTTCGGCGGCGCCGGAGGTACAATCGAGGGCCCACAGTGACTTCGATTCCCGGCTTCTCCCGCATCGGGGCCGGCCGACCGTGGGGATCCGCGAAGTGAAGGTTACACGTTTGGTCGGGTGCTCCGCGGTGGCCGGCGGCCAACGATGGATTGCGCACCAAACAGACACGGAGCCGCGGGTTTCGCCCGAGAGGGGGTACGGCCAGGACCTGACCCGACAGGGCCCTCAGGACGTACGCGATTCGGAGGAGGAGATATGAACGTTATTGCTGACATATGTATCGTGCCGCTGGGGGTGGGCGTAAGTCTTTCCCGTTACGTTGCCGCCTGCGAGAAGGTGATCCGGGAGGCCGGACTGAAAGCGCACTTGCACGCTTTCGGGACCAACGTGGAGGGGGAATGGGACGCGGTCATGGGAGCGTTGAAACGCTGTCATGAGACACTTCACGTCATGGGCGCCCCGCGCATTACTACGACGGTGAGGCTGGATACGAGGGTGGATCGTCGGCAGACTATGGAGGAGAAAGTCCGAAGTGTCGAGAAAAAGCTGGTCGAAGAACAAAAGGCCTAGTCACCGGTTACGTCTTGCAAGCGGTTTGGCCGCAATAATGTGGTCGGCCGTTTTCGCTCTCGCCGGCGGTCGAGTGGTAAGCGACGAGCTGGAGCTGGAGTGGTCCGCCCGAGCGCTGACCCCGGGAGAGGTGATCTCCTGCAAGATTCTGGCTCCGCCTCAGGTTGTCTGGATGACGGCGAGAATGTTCGGGAAGGAGTTCCCGGCGTTTCGATCATCACTGGACGGTTCATGGAGAGTTCTCGTAGGTATTGATCTCGGCGTGCAGCCGGGACGCCATGTGCTGGAAGTGCAAGCGCGAAGCACACAGAGAGAGACTCGGGCTCTGCAGGCGGTGTTCTATGTTCAGCCGAAGGAGTTCCCCGTGCGGCGCATTCAAGTGGAGGAACGATACGTGGAGCCTCCCCCCGAGGAACTCGAGCGCATTCGGCGGGAGCAAGAGCTCGTCCGCAGGATCTTCGCCGAGCTCACTCCCGAACCGCTATGGGACGGCGAATTCCTGGTGCCGGTACCGGGAGAGGTCATCAGTGCCTTCGGCAAGCGGAGCATCATCAACGGGCAGCCGCGTAGCCCGCATTCGGGAGTGGATTTGCGGGGCGCCGCCGGGACACCGGTCAAGGCGCCGAATCGAGGGCGCGTGGTGCTTGCTCGGGAACTGTATTTTTCAGGGAACACCGTCATTCTCGATCACGGGCTGGGCCTGTTCTCCTACTTCGCTCACCTTTCCAGTTTCGATGTCGCCGAAGGGGATCTGGTGGAGAAAGGTGCTGTGGTGGGCCGGGTAGGTGCTACCGGTAGGGTGACGGGTCCGCACCTTCATTGGACGGTTCGCCTGGCCGAGACGAGGGTGGACCCGTTGAGCCTTTTGGAAGCGGTCCGACTGATTCTCTAAGCGCCTTGCGCCGGGAAGCATCGGTATCTCACCGGGCGGGTCCAAAGCGCCACCCACTGCGGGGGAAGCGACTCAGGAGCCGGTACTCGTCGAGCCACGCGTGGCCTATCGGCTGTCCCCGAAAGCGAACGACGACTTGTCCTCTTTCGGCGAGGGTTCGACTCGATGACGGTAAACTGCGGATATCCAAGTCGTCGCGATTGACATACTTCGCCAACTCATCGTAGGACGTAAGTTCAACGACGCTCCGACGTGCGGCCGCGCCTACGAGGTGGCAACCTTCAGTGGTCAATTTCGGCGGGTCGTTTCGCAGATGCGCCACGGGAAGACCGGCGGTAAGCCACGGGACAAGCGCCGGACAGTCGGCTACACCCGCGTGCACGGCGCGCAGCTCCTGCCCGTACAGGAATTGCAGATCTCGCCATAGATCCGGGGGAAAATCAAAATGCTTGGCCAAAAGCCCCAGGACGGGTGACACATCGCGCTCGTCGGCTCCTTTGAAGCGAGGTGGTTCCACCGGCTCCCGTTTCTTTTCCCGAGACCGCCCAAATCCCGCTTCTTTTCGGAGTAGGGCCACGAAAAAAGCCTCGGTCGCGGCGGTGTGAGGATAGACTCTACGAGCCCGCTTCATTTCTTCCGAATAGTGCTTTTCGCGGAATCCGCTGAGCCCCGGAGAAGAAGGCATCGGCATGTCCTCAATCGCTTCCAGGTGCACCGGAAAGCGATCGAGCACGTCCTGGATGACGTCTTCGTTCTCCCAGGGTGTCAAGGTGCAGGTAGAGTAAACCAGCCGTCCACCCGGCCGTAAGGCCTTGAGACCGCCGTGTAGCAACTGACGTTGCTGGACACCGAGGCGGCGACTACGGTCCGGAGTCCACCAACCAAGTACTTCCGGAGACTTCTGGAGTGTTCCCAATGCCGAACACGGCGCGTCCAGGAGGATCTTGTCGAAGAACTCGAAGTACAAGTTTCCAAACGACTCACCAAAAGCTTGAGTTACCAGGGTGTTGACCACACCGGTTCTTCTCAGATTGAAGATTAGCTTGCGGGCTCTGCGGGCCGAGACGTCGTTGGCCACGATACAACCCCGATTCTCGACGGCGTCCGCCAGCTGAGTCGTCTTTGAACCGGGTGAAGCACAAAGCTCCAGAATATGTTCACCGGCAGTCGGTTGCAGCACCCAAGCCGGAAGCATGGAGGCGGGATCTTGAATGTAAATCCCGCCGAGAAAGTGAGCAAGGCTCTTGCCTACCGGGACGGACCCCTCGATTACCTCAAAGCAGTCGGGCAGGTGCCGGAAAGGTTGGTAACCGATTCCTTCCCAGGCGAGCAAGTCCTCCAGGAAGAAAGGATCAAACTTGAGCCGATTGAAGCGAAATCGGATTCTGCGGGGAGAACGGACAGCCTCGAAGAACGCGTCGGCTTCGCCTCCAGTCACCTCATCCAGGAGGCGGCGAAACTCGGGGCCTATGACCGGCGAAACGTGCATGGGATCAGGATGTTATCAAACGCCAATTTCCTTTGCGGATCGGCGGGTTCCTTGCCGGGCGTCCGAGTGCGGTATCCTACAAAACGGGGACGCCGGTGCCTGGAGGTTTCGTGGTTCGGTTTGTTCGTGGCTCTGTCTTGTCTGCATCATTGGCCGCCGGAGGGGTACTGTTGCAGCAGGCGTCCTGGTCCTGGTTTCTGCCGGCGGACGAACCGACGGCTCCGCAATTTGGAGAACGATTGCCGGCAGACTCATTTACCTTTGTTCGTCTCGTTTATTCCGGAGGAGGTTGGCGCGGAGGAAGTTGGGCCACCGATTACCCCAAGGCCGACATCCAGTTTCTCTACGCGGTGCGCAAACTGACCGACCTTAATTTCATTTCCCCAGATTACAAGGCCCTGACGTTGCTCGATGATACGGTGTTTGATTTCCCTTTCTTGTATGCCGTCGAAGTCGGCCGGATGCGGCTAAGTGACGAGGAGGCGCTCCGGCTTCGAGAGTATTTGCTTCGGGGAGGATTCCTCATGGTTGACGATTTCCATGGGGAGTACGAATGGCGTTCTTTTTACGGCCAGATCAAGCGGGTCTTGCCGGAATACGAACCGGAGGATCTCCCTCTTTCCCACCCGCTGTTTCATTGCTATTTCGACATCGACCACCTCGAGCAGGTGCCGGGAATCCAGTTTCTATACAGCGGCCGGACGTGGGAGAAGGGAGGGCGTCAGGCGAGGTACATGGGAATCAGCGACGAGAAGGGCCGATTGATGGTGACCATCAATTACAACGTCGATTTGGGTGATGCGTGGGAATGGGCGGAAGTCCAGGAGTACCCTCGCCGCTATGCCAACCTGGCTTTTCAACTCGGGGTGAACACCATCATCTACGCGATGACCCACTGACGGAGCCGATGCGGCGGATGTTTCGCGGCTCTTGCGTCGAAATCCTCGAGCGCCGCACGGCTTCGGAGAATTGCATGGGATAAGGGAGCGGACTCACGGTCCTTCGCCGATCGGGACGGCCCAACCTGTAGAAATTCCAGAACGTTCCGCTCGCAGTGTTTCGTGGCCCCGGTTCGGCAAGAAGTGGATTTCCTCGGCTCTCGCCGATCACCCGGCTCGAGAGGGCTTGAGATCCATTTATCGGATTCGGGTCGCCGGTTGCTGAACCTGGGCTCGGATGCCGCCGTTGTTAACCGGTGTAAGGGCTTTTAAGATAACGTTCCGCCTCACGCCGCAGGTCCTTCTCCCGGGCCAGCTCCAAGACTTGGCGGTAGTGATCAAGGGCCGCCTCCCGCATACCCTGCAGGTCGAAGGTCTTGGCAGTTTCCAAATGAACTTCGGCCCGTTCGTTGGGATCAACGTCCGAAGCGGACAGTGCGGCGTGCAGAAAGGACTGTGCCGTCTCAAAGTCCCCGAACGTCCGGAATTTCCGGCCAAGTTGCGTCAAAAACGGCAACAAGGGAATATCGTCGTAGTGAGGTCGCCCCTGCCGCTGCAGCTCCAGCACTTGGCGGTAGACGCGGGCCGCTTGCTCTGTCTCCCGCATCCGCTCGAGGATTTGGGCCTGATTGACATGGAGGAGCCAGTTGCCCGGGTATCTCTGATGGAGCTCCCTGGCGATCCGCAAGGCGTCCCGGTATCGCTTTTCCCGAACGAATAGAACCATCTGGATCACCTTCGTGTCGTCCGCCACGTAGACACCCTGCTCGCCGGCCAGGCGAAGGTATTCGAAACCGCGCTCTTTGCTTCCTTGATAACCCGCCAGGATCGCGAGCCATTTGATGTACCAGGGGAGGTTGTCGACGATGTACTCATAGAGTCCAACCGTCATGTAAGCGTCGTAAAAGGTGGGATCCTCTTCCACTAGTTCCAGATGCGTCTGGTAGGCACGTTTTCCGTACTTGATGGCGTCCCCCACATCTCGTTCCACCGTGATGGCGAAGGCCGCACGAATTCCGGCCACGGCCCCTTGGAAATAACGTGCTTCCAGGTCGTCCGGATCGACGGAAAGTCGTCTCTTACATCGCGCGTCGGCTTCGTCGAGATGTTTCTTGAAACAGCGACGGTCTTCCTCAGTCATCTTTCGGCCGCTCTTCTGAGTGAAGTAACTGGGAGAGAGGAACTTATCCAAGTCCAGATCGCTACGGACATACATCTCCCGGAGCCAGACGGTCGAAGCTGCATACAGGGGTGGACCGGGGTGCTCAGGCCACTCTTCCGAAAGTCGCTCGAAGAGGTCTAAGGCGGCTTCATACTCCAGCTCGTATAGCCGACGAAAACCGGGCTCGACTTGCCGCAAGAACTCGGAGCTGCGCAGGCTCTTTTCCTCGGGGGCCGCAATCACCTGAAGGAACGAGCAAATCAGGGTAGACAGGAAAATGCCGCTCCTAAATACCATCCAGCAATATCATAACGCCCGTGCTCACTTGCCAGTTGTGGAGGAACCCGTCGGGCCGGAAACCGACCCCAACCCCTCCCTCGGAGCTGAATGCAGTGTGGGGCAAGCCGTAGTCGGGGATACCCGTTACAACATCGCGCGCGTCAAACCGAACCCCCCAATGTTCACCCAGCCGGACTTTCAATCCCCCTCCCCAAGCGCCGGCGAACTTCCAGCGATCCTTCAGTTCAATTCCCTGTAGCAGCTCGGCCTCAAGTTTGGAATCGCCGCCGATGCGGAAAAACGAAGCACCTATGCCGACGGACGCATACGGCCGAAATCGTGCGGTTCCCGGGGTGAAGTTGTACAAAACGCTGTAGACGGCCGTATGGACCTGGTGGCTCAAGTCTAAGCGAGGAAGTTCCGAGTTTAGGTTAAGGAAGCCCAGCGGCTGATTCGCGTAAGTGTAGTCCAGCTCGGCCGAGAAGTGGGCTCCCCGATTCTCGGTCACACGCGCGCCGATCAGAAAACCGGAGGCGGCGTCCCGTGTCACCAGCATGCCCGACTCCTTGCCGTCTATCGGAGTTAGGGATTCCTGTTCATTTCCGAAGTTGACTCCTCCGAAAAAAGACACCTCCCATTTTTGCTCGGAATAACTTCCCGTCCATTGGGCGGGAGCCGTCTTCGAAAGAAACAAAATACAAGCCGACAGTGCAAGAAATGTCCGGTGGTTCATCCCGTTTCGTCTCCCCGGAGCCTGAGAGCTCCGAATAACGTTCCTAACTATACCGAACCCACAAGGTTCGCGGCAAAATTACCGCTTTCGCAGAGTGCTCACGCTTCTTTCCCGGCGACGACGGTGAACACGCCCCAACGCCGCGTTACGCTTTCCAGCAGGGGGCCAAGATGAAGTAGCGGCTTCAGCAAGTAGTAAGCGAAAGGCGCGCCTAGACGGTTAGACGTCCAAGCCCGCAGGCTGTGCTTCCAGCAGTGAAAGTTGACCCGCCGCGAGAAGAAAAGAATTCTCTGAGGATGGAAGCCGTGCTGAAGAAGCAGCCGCCATAGAGACTCGGGCCCGTAGTGATAAAGGTGACGGGACCCTTCGCCGAAGGCGAACCAATCTTCGCGGAACCAGAGAGCCTGCCAACTCTCCACGTTGGGCAAAGACACCACCAGCCGGCCTCCCGGCGCAAGAATGCGCCGTACTGCGGCGAGGGTTTCGTG
>ERZ795052.6633-NODE-6633-length-10530-cov-5.453461_pt1 | contig 10530 bp, 3 predicted proteins | sample MGYA00375136_ERZ795052 | MGnify/ENA primary metagenome ERZ795052 (study PRJEB30181, sample SAMN05720156) | activated sludge metagenome | isolation source: Anaerobic digester | place: Japan | collected 2015-05-26 ... | reverse complement strand
GTGTAAGAATCCCGTCAAATACTTTTCCAACGACGGGTTGGCGGAGCTCGCGCCCGTTTGTCTGGAGCCGCCCGAACTGAGGATGCGAGATGAACACAAGCCCCAGGCTTGTCGAGGATCTGGCGAAGTCGTTCAACCGCCAGCCTCCCTCGTTGCCTCCCGAAACCGCCCCTTGTCGGGCGGTGCCGCGCGCCGGTAGCGCCGGTGCGCGCCGCCGCAACATTCAACCCACCTCGAACACGCTATGAAACGACACACCCATCCGATCTTGCTGGCCTTTGGCGTTGGGCTGGCCGCTCTGGCGCCGCAGCTTGGCGCCGCTCAGGAGGACAAATCACCCTGGGTCGTCCGGGAGCGCGGGCCGGACCACCGCGTCTGGGAGCAAGTGGTGCGGGAACCCCATCCGTGGGGCGGGTCCATTGCGCGCATCAACCGGTTCACCGAGCTGGCCACCGGAATGCACGTATGGGACGGGGCGTCGGGCTGGCGGGAGGCGGCTGCCGAGCTGGTGCTGGCGCCCGGCGAAGCCCGGAGCGAGCGCACACGGCACCGGCTGGCCGTGCAGGGGAACCTCAACTGCCGGGGCTCGGTCGTGATCACCACGCCGCGGGGGCAGGTGCTGCGGGCCAGTTTGCTGGGGCTCAGCTACTGGGACGCGGCGTCGGGCAAATCGGTGCTGCTGGCCGAGGTGAAGGACAGCCCCGGGGCGTTGCTGCCTTCGAAGGAGGGGGTGGTGTTTGCGGACAGTTTCACGGACTTCGCGGTGGAAACGGTGTATGTAAACCGGGTTGGCGCGGTCGAGCAGTTGGTGGTCTTGCGGGAAGCGCCGCCGCCGCCGGAGGAATGGGGTTTGGACCCGGCCAGCACTCTCTTGCAGGTGATTACTGAATTTGTGGACCGGCCCGCGCCGCGGGTGAAGCGGCGTCTGACGGCCCAGGGGCCGGATGACGAAGTGAATTTCGCGGGCATGCGGCTGGGCCGCGGGGCGGCTTTCGCCTTGGGCAGCGAGCGGCACCGGGTGACCACCACAAAGCTGTGGCTCGAGCTGGACGGGCGCACCTGTCTGGTGGAGCAGGTGCCCTGGCAGCAGGTCCGCGCCGCGCTGGCCGAACTGCCGCGGCCTGGCGGCGGCTCCGCCAGTCTCCCGTCCGCACGGGCTTCTCGGGTGGCCTCGGCCACGCCGTGCCTGCCGGCGCCCCGGCCAGCGGCCCGCCCGGGGTCCGAGCTGCGAATGGCCAGCGTGCCGCTGAACGGCCCGGGCTATGTGCTGGACTACATCCTCCTGACCACCCAGGACTTTCTGACGTTGAGGGGGGACGAGCAGTATTACGTCACCGACACCGTCACGGTGGCTTCCAACTTGACGGTGCACGGGAATGCGGTGGTCAAGTTCACCAACTCGCCCACCGCGGGCCTTATCGCCGACGCGGTGACTTGGAAGACGGGGCCATATCGCATGGCGGTCTTCACCGCCAAGGACGACAACAGTGTCGGCGACCCGTACGTGCCGCTGCCCGGGAGCACCGGCAACCCCAGCGCCAACTATTACGCCGGGGTCGCGCTGGACCTGTCGGGGGCGGCCAATCCCACCGTGTCCCATGCCCGGTTCAGCTACCTGAGCAACGCGCTGGCGGGGACGGGCCTGACGGTGGAACACGTTCAATTTGCCCACTGTTACCGGGGGCTGGCGCCGGGGGTGTCTCACCCCACCTTCCGCAACGTGCTGGCGTACCGCGTTAACACATTTATCGCCACGGAGGACTACGCCGGCGATGTGGTGAAGGCCGAGCACCTGACCGCGCACTATGTGACCAACCTCGTGCAGGCCACCACCAGCAGCGTCAGCTACACCAACTGCCTGTTTGTGTGCGTCACCAACTGGGAGGGGATGTCTCGGTCAACCAACGCCTGCGTGGTCCTGGATTCGGACGCGGGCGTGTTTCAGTCCGTGGGCGGGGGCGGGCATTACCTGGCCCCGGACAGTCCGTATCGGAACGCGGGGACGGAGGCGATCCACCCGGGGCTGCGCGAGGCGCTGCGGAGCCTGACCACCTATGCGCCGGTGGTTTATTCCAACGTGACGGTGTCGGTGCCGGTCACCTTCCGGCCCCAAGCCCAGCGGGACACCGACGCGCCGGACTTGGGCTACCACTACGCCCCGCTGGACCACGTGTTTGGGGGGGTGACCGCCAACGCCGACTTGACCTTTGCCCCCGGCACGGCGGCGGGGTGGTTTCGGACCAGTTCGGGCTGGTACCATGCGGGGCACGGCATCCGGCTGGGGGACACCCGGCGGGCGGAATTTGAGGGCCGGGCCGAGGCGCCCTGCTACTGGGTGCGTTACAACACGGTGCAGGAAGGAGTCAACGGAGTTTGGGCCGGGCGCTACGGGCCCGGGGGGCTGACCAGTTGGGCCGCCACCCTCGGGCTGGCCGCCGAGGTGCGGGCGCGGCACCTGCGCTGCTCGGTGCTGGGCGGGGAGGGAGGCAGCGGCAATCACTTCCGCGACGACTGGGGCTACCTGGTGGTGCGGACCGCCGACAGCCAGTTCTGGGGGGGCGCCCTGGGCGCCTACGTCACCTCCTACTACCACACCAACGGGTTGTTTGTGGACGCGGCGCTCTGGTTGGAGGGAGGCCAGGCCGACACCACCTACCAGGTTCGCAACTGCACGTTCATCGGCGGCCAGTTGTCGGTCAACCGCTGGGCCAACCCCACCCCCGTGAGCGTGCGGGACTGCGTGTTTGATGGGACGCGCTTTCCGGTCACCGACAGCTATGCGGGGAACACCGCCCTGAGTGACTACGACTACAACGCCTTCGTGCTGGGGGCGCCGCACACCACCAACACCGGGCCCAACGACCTGTTTATCGCCGGCGGCTTTGACTGGCGGGCCGGGCCGCTGGGAGGCTACTACCTGCCGTGGGGATCGAGCTTGGTGGACACCGGCAGCTTGAGCGATGCCGCCTTGGCGGGCCTGTACCACTACACCACTACCACCAACCTCGCGGGCGGCGCGCAGCAAAAGGAACTCCATTCCCGCGTGGACCGCGGCTTCCATTACGTGGCGCTTGGCGCCGACGGTCGGCCCCTGGACAGCGACGGCGACGGCACCCCCGACTACCTCGAGGATGCCAACGGCAACGGCCTGGCGGACTCGGGCGAAACGGATTGGACCCTTTACAACTCCCCCAACGGCCTGACCGCCGGCAACGGCCTCCAGGTGTTCACACCGCTGAAGTGAACAGCCAAACTCCAGCCCAACAAGCTCTCTTGAGGAAAACATGAAACCGACTTGGATACTCCCACTCATCGCGGGGATGCATTTGTGCTGGTGTTCTCAGGCGTGGGCGGCCGCACCGACTGGCGCGGGCGGAAGGGCCCCTGTTTCCCATTTGCGGCACCTCCTGCCGCCGGGCAAGCCCGCAAAGCTGCGGGACTCCAGACCGCCTTGGAGGAAATGGGCGGAGGATCCCCTGAATATCCGGCTGACAGTGGAGTTGACGGACGTTTACGCGGCGACCAACACCACAGTTCAGGTCAGCCTGGCGGGTCTGAATCTGACTGCGGACGGTTGCGGATGCGATGAGCCAACCAACGCACCAGCAGGAGTGGCAAATCTCAAGCTGCGCAAGGAGTATCAAATGACAGTAATTGCCAGCAACCTTCAGTGCGCCACGCTGGCGCTCAAGTTGGAGCCTTACTTCCCGCCGCTCGCGCCCTCGGGGAAGCAATCGCTGCCGAAGGAATACCTCTTGCTGGTAGACCGGACGCCTGCTCCCTACCTCACCGAGCAGACTTTCTACCTGTCCGCCGGTTGCGACTACTGCAGCAACGCTTGGACGATCGAGGTCCGCGATGAGAAACTCTATCATTGGTACACGGATGACGGGAGCGATGATCCCGGTCCGGCCCCCGGCGACGGTTTCACCGTCTCAATGGGCCCCGGGAATAGCTGTTACAGCAACCAAGTGGCGCTGGATTGGAGCGTGAGCCTCGGGCGCCTTTTTGATGGCACGGCGGCGGGGCGGCTGCGGGTGCGTGAGAATGGTCTGTCGCGCCCGATTTATACGCCGACAAATCTCTATTATACTGCTAGCTCGACCAATGCGCGGGCGCAAGTGGAACTGGTGTGTTCCTCGGCTGACGGCGTCCTGAGGCAGGTTCGAAGCTATCAGACTCTTGTGGATATCGTTGAGCAGGCGAACGAAACACAAATAAGGTTCTACTTCCCGGGCCAGGTGGCCACGAACAAGGACGAGCAGGGAATTTACACGAACATCAGCGGTTCTCCCTTTGTCATCTGGACACTTCGGAACCCGGAGCCTGCGACGACCAATCAGCTACACGTTATCGAGACGCGCAACGGGCTTTCGCGCACTAATCGGTTGGCCCATAATCCGTTCAGTGCCACCGAGACGTGGCAGGTTCGGTACGGGGTCGGGGCGGAGGAGCAGGTGGAGACCCGGGGCATTGTCTTCCATTACAGTCCCCACACCAGCCGGGTTGAGACGGTGACGATCAAGTACGCCTCCTCCAACACCCCGGCGTACAAGTGCATCGAAACCTACCGCCTCTTCGAGTGGGGCTGGGAACTGGTCGAACTGCGGGCCGACCCGGACAACGCGAACCTCGTGACGAGTTTCACGTTCAATGACAACGCCGCCGACCCTTGGACCTTCCGAAGGCGGAACACGGTGGTGTATCCGGACGGTTATTGGGAGAAGTATGTTTACTGGGCGGGCGCACTGGACTACATCCTGCGCCCAGCCACCAACGGGCCGGCGGACCCGGAGTCCGCCACCGTCTATGATTCCCACGCGGTGCGCTACGACTATCACCCCTTCAGCGGACGGGTGTACACTTTGTCGCACTATTGCGGCGGGCTCGAGGACGAGAATCAGTTCAGGTATCAGTGGATTAATTGCGAAAAGACTGGTTGTTTTGTCACGAGTTTTGAAGGCGACTACCTGAAAGACGACCACTCGATCGCCCTCGGCATTGAAGCACTGACCATGGACGAGTCGTGGGGCAACGGCTTGTCGTTTCACCCGCTCCACTATTATGACGGGCGCGGTGCTGCACTGGTAATGTACTACCACGGGGGAACCTACGACCCGTTCAGCGGGTCTTTCGCCACCAACGGCCTCACCCCTGGCGACGGACCCGACTGGCGGCAGTCGGTAATCTACTATGGTTACTATGGCCACCCCCTGCACCTCGAGCCGAACGAGTACCCGCCGATTGAGGTTGTCCGAGTCGAGGGCGAACCCCTTTGGAGCATGCCCTACTACGATGGGGTGCTGCTGGCTCCCTATGTCTCTCACCGCGAATCACGGATTTTCCAAGACGGTTCCCTTGTGCAGCGCGAGCTTGCCGTGTTCACGGGGCTGGACGAGCAAAACGAGGCGGTCTTTGAGCCTTACCAACGGATCGTTTACCAGAACGATTCTTTGGGCCACCCGACCAATGTCGTTCTCTATGATGAGGGATCGGTCCTGGGCGGCCGGGTCATCTATCAAGCCGACTACCGCGGCGGCGGCGCCTTCGATGGTGACCTCCTGTTGTGGGAGGCCGATGACACCGGCATTCGCACTGAGTATCAGTATGATAGCCTCAAGCGACTCTGCCGTGCGATCAAGAAGGGGCTACCGGCTGCGGGCGGGTTTCCGGCTCAAGCCGACGTGGTCACGGCAACCCGTTACGACGCGGCGGGGCGGGTCGTCGAGCAGAGCACCACGAGCGGCGGCTTGGGCCTGACCAACCACTGGACCTTCGACATGGCGGGCCGCTTGACAGGCGCCACTGACGAAAAAGGGCTGGCCACCAAAATCTTGTACGAGCTGGGAGGACGCCTCAAGACCATTACGCTACCCAGCGGCGCGACGGACATCCAGGAGAACTATCTCGATCGCCGCTTGCACACCCGCACGGGCAGTGCGGTTGTCCATGAGCATCATGACTACTGGGTCGTCGCGGACCCGAGACTGCCCCGGGTGACAGTCCTGGAGGAGGTCAGATACGGGTCGGGTTGGGCGCGGTGGGGGAGGATTGGAACCGATTGGTTTTGCCTCCCGGCCTTTTGGGAGTCGCCAGACTACCCCGGCACCAATTCGGTTGCCGAGTGGCATGTGCACGACAGGTACCTGCACCATCCGCAGGTCATCGAGAGGCCGGGAATGGAGCGAAGCCTCTTTGTGTTTGATTACGACGGAGCCATCGGCAAGACTGTGGTTGGCCCCGCAGCCTATGGCGCCAACCTCGCCTCGCTGAGCCGAATCAGCCGCACGCTCCGGCAATTCGTCAAAGAGGGCAACAGTTGGTTCAAAGTGGAAACCAACTACGTGTATTTGACCGACGGTGACGCCACGCCAACGATAGGCGGCCGGTCCAGGGAGCGCCTCAGCGGGTTTGCGTCCCCCAACACCGTTTCCGAGGTGACCACTTGGGACGCCGATAAGAATGCCACGGTTTCGACCGTTTACGTGGACCAAACCGCAAAGAAGATCACCGAGGTGCTCGATACGGCACAATCAACCCTCAACGCCACCAATGTCGTCGTAAACGGCCTGCTCCAGGCCGCCAGCACCACAACCGTGGCGACGCCAACCCGGTTTTATTATGACGCGCTCGGCCGCCAGACCGGGGTCGTGAGCCCCCTCGGATTCGCGGCTGCCACGACCTACAATGCCCTCGGCCAAGTGGCCAGTGTGACCGATTTTACCGGCGCTCGCACCTCGTATGAGTACTACCCAAATGGTGTCCCCGGCGCAGGCCAAATCAAATCCGAAACCAGGTCTGACGGCAAGAAGACCTATTACAAATACACTCTCCGCGGCGAGCTTTGCCAGAAGTGGGGCGATGTGCCGTATCCGGAGGAGCGGGTGTACAACGAATTCGGCGATCTTGTAGAGTTGCGCACCTTCCGCAATGGGACCGGCTGGAGTGCCTCCGACTGGCCGACAAATACCTGCGGCAGTTTTGACAAGACGACGTGGGTCTACGACGCGCCCAGCGGGCTGCTCATAGCCAAGTTGGACCACCAGAACCTCGGCCCCTCCTATACCTACACGAACGGAATGCTGTTCACCCGTTCATGGGCGCGCAGCATCGGAGGTGAGCGAATCACTTCTACCAACACGTACAACTCCTTTGGAGACCTGGCCCAAATCGATTACAACGACGGCACGCCATCCGTGCAATTGCTGGATTATAATCGCGGCGGGCAGCCTCGCTCCATTATCGACGCGACAGGGACCAATAACCTGTTTTTTGATCATGCCATGCGCCTGACTCTGGCCACGAACATCGACGGGTTGCTCGCAGGAACCGCAGTTTCCAACCGGTTCAACGGGTTGTATGGCCGCGACCGCCTGTCCGTGCATACCCCTGCTGGACAATTGCTTGAGCATCTGTTCGGATACGATACCTGCGGGCGGATGGGATCCGTCGGCAGCGGCACCCATTCCGCAACCTACGCCTATACACCCAGCTCCGACCTGCTGGCGACGACCACCTTCAAACGGAATGGGGCGCATGTCATGACGACCACCCGGAGTTGGGAATACGGGGTGCGCCTCGGGGCGATCGTCAACCAGGTGGCCAACGCAAATCTCTCGTCGCATAGTTACCTCTACGACCAGGTCAACCGCCGCACGCAGGCAGTAATGGAAGACGGGTCGATGTGGAAATACGAATACAACAGCCGCGACGAGTTGATCTCCGGCAAACATTTCTGGCCGGACTGGGCTCCGTTTGCGGGGCAGCAGTTTGGCTATGCCTACGACAACATCGGCAACTGCCGCGCTGCCTGGAGCGGCGGTGACAGCAACGGTTCCAATCTGAGGCAGACCGGTTACCTGGTAAACGAGTTGAACCAGTATACCATGGTTACGAACCTCGGTTTCCGCGACATCCTGGGGGCGGCGTACGCAACCGACGCGGTCCTGATCACCAATTCCATCACGGGGGTATGGCAGACCGCTGAGCGCAAAGGCGAGTATTTCCGGGGTGAACTTTCGATCAATAACGCAGCCGGGCCGCTGTGGCAGACGCTGGGCATCGGGGCCGGCGGCTCGGTTTCCAACGGCGGTTTTGTCTTTCCAAAAAACGAGCAAGCGCTTATCCATGACGCCGATGGCAACCTGGTGTATGACGGCGCCTGGACATACGAGTGGGATGCCGAAAACCGGCTTAAACGGATGGCGATGACCAACATAACCGGCATTCCCAATGCCCAGCGCAAGCGGATGGATTTCGCTTACGATTTCCAGGGGCGGCGCTTCATGAAGGCAGTCTCAACCTGGACCGGCAGCGCGTTTGCTGGGCCGGTGACGAACCTGTTTATTTACGACGGGTGGAACTTATTGGCCACCCTCAACCCGCAGCTTTCGCCCGTCAATTCCTTCATGTGGGGCCAGGATTTAAGCGGCACCATGGACCAGGCCGGCGGAGTTGGGGGGCTGCTCATGGTTGTTTTCCACGGAACCGGGACCACCAACTGCTTTGTCGCCTATGACGGCAACGGGAACGTCACGACCCTGGTGAATGCGTCAACAGGTGGCATCGAGGCGCGTTATGAATACAGCCCGTTTGGGGAGACAATCCGGGAAACGGGGTTGTTGGCGAGGAATAATCCTTTCCGATGGAGCAGTAAGTTCTGCGATCAGGAAAACGGGTTGGTGTATTACGGGGCAAGATACTACCTCCCCACCTTGGGAAGATGGATCGGCAGAGACCCAGCAGAGGAGCATGGAGGGCTAAATCTTCTTGGTTTCGTATTGAATAATCCAGCATGTGCGATTGATACATTGGGCGAAGCGGCCATATGGGTTACGGAGGACCTGCGCATTGATGCGGACCCGCGGCGACTGACGCATGTGCATGATTACCTTGAAAACGTCTCCTTTGCGTATGGGGTTGATGCTAATGGTAATCCTCAACTGACCCCCTTGAAAGGCCATGAAAAGGAGTTCGACTTGTTGCGTGCGCAAAAAAGCCTAGGGAGGGTTCTCCAAACTCGCGAAGGGCTTCAGGCGATGAAAAGTGCCAATTCATCCCTTTGGAGCAAGGCGACTAATGCAACTCGGCAAACACTCCGAGCCACCGGCAGGGCCATCAAGGTGGCAGGGCGGGCTGCGGGCGTTGCTTCGGCATTTTTCGCAATTATGGCAGCGGCGGAAGGTGCACAACAGATTTCCATTGCTCTTGATAGTTATGCCAAGAATGCTGCCGCTGGTGAAAGTACCTGGGCAGATCTTGATGCTATCGAAGTGGCCGTCGGAGTGCAGATGATGACAGGCAATTATTTTGTAACCATGGATGTCTTAGGAATTATGCTCCAATGAACGACCGGCAGCGCGAGATGCTAAAGGAGCGCCTCCGCGTACTTGCGAACGCTCCCCTAGGGATTCAAATTGATACAAAGGAACATTGGGTAATCAACCTAATAAAAGAACCACGACAATTCTTTTTACACTTGGATATTATCCTCGAACCAAACTCAGTTCTGTACCTGGAGGGAACCAAAGTCCACCCAGAGGCTGCGACACTGTATTTACGGCACCCCGCGAAGCAATCGCTAGATGTGACTGTCGAAACCTTATTTCCCGAACCCCAAGCTTATCACGTGCAATATTCGCCAGCGTTCATCTCTGCAATGCTCGATATTCTCCAGCGCAAGCCCCGCCAGGAGCTTTTCCACCATATTAAGGGGTACAGCCTGTCGTACCTTCTCTTTACTTTTCATGACGCGTTTGAAGACTGCCTCCTAATTTCGGACCGCGTTCCCGAATCCAAAGTCGCAGCATTTTGTCGGAACCTTGGTGCTACATGTGACCGAGAAACCACGAAAGTTCCTTCCAATAAAATGTATACTGACCTTCTTGACTTATTTGAGCATCCAGACAAGCTAAAGATACGCGTACCCTGGTGGAAGCGAATGATTCACGAGTTCATGTCAGGGTTTCGAGGTGAATAACGGTGGCGGGAGCGGACTGGGCTCCGCTTGCGGGGCAGCAGTTTGGCTACGCCTACGACAACATCGGCAATCGTCGCACTGCCTGGAGCGGCGGTGACAGCAACGGTTCCAATCTGAGGCAGACCGGTTACCTGGTAAACGAGTTGAACCAGTATACCATGGTTACGAACCTCGGTTTCCGCGACATCCTGGGGGCGGCGTACGCAACCGACGCGGTCCTGATCACCAATTCCATCACGGGGGTATGGCAGACCGCTGAGCGCAAAGGCGAGTATTTCCGGGGTGAACTTTCGATCAATAACGCAGCCGGGCCGCTGTGGCAGACGCTGGGCATCGGGGCCGGCGGCTCGGTTTCCAACGGCGGTTTTGTCTTTCCAAAAAACGAGCAGGCGCCTATCCATGACGCCGATGGCAACCTGGTTACACCTACAACCACGCGGGGGAACTCGAGACGGTGGATTACTCGGACGCAACTCCCGACATCACATACAGCTACGACCGGCAGGGGCGTCAGGTTCAGGTGGTCCAGGGTGGCAGCACCACGCGGCGGT